>ENA-OQBL01000782-OQBL01000782.1-human-gut-metagenome-genome-assembly--contig:-NODE-782-length-14945-cov-2.176812_pt1 | contig 14945 bp, 22 predicted proteins | sample MGYA00242747_ERZ504553 | MGnify/ENA primary metagenome ERZ504553 (study PRJEB26092, sample SAMD00036240) | human gut metagenome | host: Homo sapiens | study: EMG produced TPA metagenomics assembly of...
CCTCAAAAATTATTACACAAGTGCGTCAATCATCTTAGCGATGGTCTTAACAGACTGTGGATGTCTTAAGATAACTGCGTCAGAACCTGCTGCCCAGGTCTGCTGCTGCTGTCATAACTTCCATGTTGATACCACGCTCATCCTCTGATCCCCATTCAGGCATATCTTCCTCAGTAGCAACTGATTCGTTTTACGCCCCATGTCTCAGCGGATACCGGTGTAATGATAGGCATCTGCAGCATGTTATCATTCTGAGATAAAGCTGCACCTTTGATACGGTCCATTGTAGATACAACGTACTCATATCCGTAACCAACGGAAGCGGTACCTACGTTCATAACGATCTTCTTCGCATCAACACCTAACTGTGTTGTAACTACGTTCAGCTGATTTTGCAAGGTTGATATCATCAGCAGACTCAGCACCAACGATCTGGTTATAAGCAAGTCCTGCTGCTGCACCGATTGCCTTGTAGTTCTCCTCTTTCTCAGACATAACAATTACGTTTCTGCCCTGAAGAGCCTCTGCAACCTTCGGAAGAAGTTCCGCATCCTTCTCCACGTTCTTGCAGCCTTCAACTACTAATGGACAGTCGATTGCTTCTGCAACCTCTTTTACTACTGCGATAAGCTCTTCTGTAGACTTGTTAACTCCGTTTGGATCTCCGCCATCCAGATTGAGTACAACAAAATCTCCACCCTCCATAGCTGCTGCTTTCTTAGCAATATCAGCCATAGTGGTGCATCCTTCATAGTAAGCTTTGATTCCTGGTGCAAAGTCATCCAGTCCAAGGTCAGTGATTTCTACACCGATTTTCGGACGGTTCTCAGTTGGAGCGTCGAAGGTATAGAAAGGAAATGTGGAATTTCCTCCGATAGTAACCGCTTTATCGCCAGTTCCAACCGTAACAGTGTTGATCTTTGCGTTGAACTTCTGTGGTTTCTGATTAAATGGCATTTCTTAAAGCCTCCTTAAATATTGTAAATATCAGAATATATTATACTACATTTTCTTCTTCCATTACAATGCAGTATTGTCATATTCTGTGAAAAATACATTGAAATTTCCGGATCCATGGCAGAATATTTAATTTCCCTCTCCACAGAATTTCAATGCACTCTTATCCATGCCCTGCAATAAATCTACCGGATATCACAGGGCAAGGAAAGTTACTGCCGCAATGCGACAGTAACTTTATTTGCCCAAAATTACATCATCGGATCAAGTCCAAGTGCCGGATGTCCTTTCTCTGTAAGGAATCCTACCAGAGTCTCAGGATCTGTAGCAACAGTCTCGTCACCGATCATATCTGTAAAGTTATCAATTCCATAAAGTTCTTTTGCAGTAGCATTTAATTTCTCTGCGATGAACTCTTTTAATTCTTTGGCATCCAGACGATACGCTCAATACCACCCTCAGCCTTCATGAATTTCTTGGAAGCGATAAAGTGTTTACCATGTCCCATAAATCCAGGAGTCTGAACACCACCACCAGTCATGGAAGCCATCTCAGAGAAGGTCATTCCAAGAGGTGTCATACCAGCATACTCACGGTTAGCAATAACTACACCGTTGGAGAATGGCTCGATACCGCAGATACACTCGAAGCATCCGCAGGAAGTCATAGGATCCTGCATGATGGAGTACAGGGTAACGTGCTCCAGAGCACCCTGGGAGAACTTCTGAACCGCTTCATCAACGTCTTCATAAGAACCAAGCTCTTCATTGATCGGACGCTCTTTGGTGATCACCTGGCAAGGTCCGTTCGGATCAAGCTCGTTGGTAGCTTTTGCATCCAGCCATGAAACGGCACCGCAAAGTCCAAGTCTCTCAGGTGTAACAACACATACGTGAGACGGGGAGAATGCCTGGCAGAGGATACAGCTGTAATATACATCAACAGACTCGTCAGTGAGGTTTGCAAGACGATCATCACGTTTCTCGAATGTCGGAATTGCAACTTCATGACGGATTCTTGTACACTCAGCAGGATCTGTGTAGATCACAACCTCACACTTGTCAACAACTGCGTCAAATTCATTCTTAACCTGTGTATAGAGAACTTCACCGATATGTTTGATACGGAATCCTGCATCAAATGCTGCATGGCTGATACGGATACGCTGCATATCTCTCTGACCGGTGTGATATACACCCTCAATACAGTTGATGTAGTTGTGGAATTTACGCTCGATAACAGGCTCAAAGTCAGGCTGCATGTTTTTACCTGCAACTTTAACAACATATGCAATGCTGTTCTTGCTTCCGTCTTCCATCTCGTCAACTTCCGGTCCTACAACTGTGATCTTGTGATCCTCGATCTCAGAAGCGTCACAGGTATGTACAAGCTCAGCACAGTCAACACGGGAACCATCGAACTCAACACGCATGTCTTTACGACGGATGATCTCGCCCTCGAATGCAGATGCGAATGCAACCGGGATATCGATGTTTGTGATCTTGATCTTGATGTCACGAGCCTCAAGGGAAGTAGCGTTGAATTTGCTTACGTCCTCCTGAACGATAAGGCTCTTCGGTACACGGAAGATGTTCTCTGTCTCGTTTGTGATTACCGGGAAGCCAAGTGCGATAGCGCCAGCTCCGCAAGCAACTACAACGTCATCCAGAGGTCCGAATGCGTTAACGAATGCCGGAACACGGTCCATTGTATATTTCATAAGTGTACCTGCATCTCCAGGTGTTACGTTACCGAAGATCAGAGCTGCACGAAGTGCAACAGATACAACGTGGATAACTGCTGTAACGTCTTTTCCAAGAGGAATAACACGTACGTTTGCTCCAGTGTTCATGCCAGCTTCCTTCACCTGGTCAATGATTCCGCCAACCAGTGTTACAAGAATACCCTGTGCCTGATAGCTCTTTACAAGTGCAACACCCTCTTCTACAGATGGAGCTGTTCCAAGGATAACGGCTACACCAGGGATATCGCCTGTTACAAGCGGTACACCAAGCTCACGGATCACAGCATCTGCAAGGTGGCCATAGCATGGCTCCTCATATGGTGTTGCTCCGTCGATATATTTCAGAACTTCGATGAACTCTGCGCAAAGTGCGGTAGCAATACCGGACATGAATGCGTCGTTCAGTCTTTTCTCTCTTGTCATAAGAGTTTTTACAACGCCAAGAGCCTCTTTTAACTCTTTTAAGGTTGTAACCTTGGTTCCTGTTACTGAATAGTAGCAAGGAAGGCTGTAAGCGGTATCAGGGAAGCTTACTGCTTTGTCTTCGCCATGCTGTGCGATGGCTGCATCAATAGCGCCCTCTGTTAATCCATAAACAGCGTCGTTTCCGCTGAATACTCTATCAAATAAAGTCACTGTAGTACCTCCTATTATTTACAGACTTGATTCGTTGTCTATCTTTTCTTTAATCTTTCTGATCTCAGATGTTACTGTCTCACTGAAATCATAGGGTGATTTACCCTGGCGGTCTGCGTCCATAACTTCTACATTGTAATGGATCATTCCAAGAAGATCTTCTGCCGGAATCTTGTTGCGGATAAATTCTTCATCCTCTTCGTTCCGTACTTTGTTGGCCACTACCTTAACCTGAGTAATGCCAAGATCCTTTGCAAGACGTTTTACGTTTTTGTAGGTCTGTACACTTCTTGCACCTGGTTCGATCACCACAATAAATTCGTCCATGCTCTCCGTGGTTCCCCGGCCCAGACTGCTCCAGCACCGGCTTCCATATCCATAATTACCACATCATCCCTGTGCACTACAAGGTTGCTGATGATTCTTTTTAACATGACATGTTCAGGACAGACACATCCGCCTCCGCTGTTTCCACGGTTCCAAGGACAAGCAGCTTTACACCATTACAAACCTTTCCGTAGGTGTCCGGAATGTCGTCTACCTTCGGATTCAGTGTATAAAACTGATTCTGGCTGTTGGCTCCGGTACGCTCCTCTACCAGCTTACGCATCTTGGAAATGGGAACGATGGAATCTAAAGTCTCCTCATCAAATCCAAGAGCCAGTCCCAGGTTTGCGTCCCGGGTCAACATCAGCTGCAAGGACCTTTTTCCCTTCATCTGCATATAGTCTGGCAAGTGTTGCCGCAAAAGTTGTCTTTCCTACTCCGCCTTTACCGGTTACTGCTATTTTCATAAGTTAATCGCGCCTTTCCTTCGATCAGATTCCGAGAGCGTCACGTTTTTCTTCGATTCTCGCAATCATAAGATCGCCTAATTTATCAATATCTTTCTCAACTGTATATGCTGCCTCTACCCAGTCACGTACCCCTTCTGTAAGGAGGCTTGCAACCTCTGTAGAACCGGAAACATATGGGTCTACACCAAGATATGTATCAAGACCAGTTGCTACTACATAGTTTCCAATGGAAACTGCCTTCTCAGACATCCACTCAGGAGCACATCCTACTACTGGAAGCTGGGAAATGTTCAGTCCGGAATCCTTGGCAAGCTCAGAAGCAAGGATCAGCATACGGCTGATATCAACACAGGATCCCATATGTAATACTGGCGGGATATCTGCAAGCTCGCAAACACGTTTCAGACCAGCACCGCAAAGATCTTTTGCAGCTTTGTCCATAAGTCCTGCACGAGCAGCTGCCTGTGCGGAACATCCGGAAGCGATGATCACGATATCGTTTGCGATCAGTTTCTTCATAAGTTCGATGTGAGCTGTGTCAGGTCTGACCTTCGGGTTGTTACATCCAACCATAGCAACAGCACCACGGATAACACCAGATGTAATACACTCAAGGAGAGGTTTGGTGGTACCGGTCTCGTCTACCTGAGAGTTTGTTACGCCGTCAAGTGTCTTAACGATTGCTTCTACAGAGTAACCAACAGTAGCTTTATGTTTCAGATCCGGGATATGTACAAGCTCTGGCTTTCTGTTCTTGAAGTTTTCACATGCAAGTTTTACGATCTGTTTTGCTTTCTCACCTGCTGTACCTGCATCAAATTCAATGAAATCGGAATCTGGCATCTGGCAGATTGGAGAAGTTGTGATGAATTTTGTATGGAAGCATTTGGAAAGAGGTCCAAGTGCTGGGAAAATACACTGAACGTCAACTACGATTGCCTCACAGGCACCTGTCAGTACAACGTTCTCCTGCTGTAAAAAGTTACCAGCCATCGGAAATACCGCGACGCATTGCAACCTCATTAGATGTACAGCATACACCGGAAACAGTGATTCCCTTAGCGCCCATGGATTTCGCATAGTCGATCATCTCTTTGCTGTCTGCATATTCACAGATCATCTCAGAAAGACTCGGGTCATGTCCATGAACAACGATGTTTACATTCTCTGCATTCATAACACCAAGGTTAGCCTCGGTATCGATTGGCTTCGGAGTTCCGAAAAGAACATCGGAGAACTCAGTTCCGCACATGGAACCGCCCCATCCATCGGAAAGACCGTTACGAAGCGCCTGACGGATCAGAGCCTCCGGTTTACTTGTGTTACCCATATGAGTCATATGAAGTGCACAGGAAAACCTCACGGTCAATTGCTCTTGGCTCAAATTCCAGCTGCATGCCACAGATCCTGTGTATGCTGAGGTGCTCTCTTAAGCCATCTGGAATATCCTCTGATCTTTCCGTATTCTTCCTGAGCAAGATCAGACATTTCATGAGCCAGATCATAGATGTCTTTACCCTCTGTCTCAACGCCCCACTCTTTTGCAATACGGATCAGCTTCTCAGGATCTTTCACCTGATAGTCGCCGCCCTCTTTTGCATGTCCAAGTGTGATACAGATCTCACGTCCGTGATCAGAGTGTGTAGCTGCGCCGCCTGCTGTGAAACGAAGGAAGTTTCTTCCTACGATACCATGTACATCGCATCCGCAGATACCTCTCGGTGCCTTAGGTGTAATACGGCACGGACCCATTGAACAGATTCGGCAACATACGCCCTGCTCACCGAATTTACAGTGTGGAGTCTGATTCTTAACACGCATCTGCCAGGAATCAGCGCCTACCTTTGCACCAGTCTCAAGAAGACGGGCTGTGGCAGCTTCGAATTCTTCCACTGTAGTTAATTTGAATTCACTCATTATTGACCTCCTCTAAGTATGTGTTACTTTTGATAAATTTATTTATATTCCGTTTTCCGGAACCCATCCCCTCCCATGGGATAAATACCTGGCAAAAAATTCCGCAGCAGCGTTCTTGCCTGCTGCGAATTATAATGCCGTTTCTATCCTCTTATCACATAAACATGTGGGGTAAGGGGGGACTTCCCTTATAAAACAAGCTTATCTACGATCTCACGAAGAGCCATCTTTACCGGATTATCTTCCGGAAGACCTGCAGTCGGTTTACCCTCGCAGTCATACTCGTAAACAGTCTCATCCTGCGGCACTACGCCAAGAAGATGAAGACCCTGCTTCTCAATCTCTTCTTTGATTCCGTCATTCAGCTTTCCGCCAGGAGCACGGTTAATGATAAGGCCTACTGTATCCGGGTGCATATCACATTCTTTAATAAGCTCTGCAATACGACCTACAGCCTGTACACCTCTTCTGGAACAGTCACTGACCAGAATCGCTGTCTGCATGGACGGAAGTACTCCCCTGCTGATGTGCTCCATACCAGCTTCGTTATCAACTACGATATAAGGATAATTATTCTGGTATTTGGCAAGCTGGGTCTGAAGAAGTCCGTTTACAAAACAGTAGCAGCCTTTTCCCTGGGTTCTACCCATAACCAGAAGATCAAAAATCATCATCTTCTACCAGAGCATCCTCAAAAACGTCTTTCAGCGTAATCAGCCTTGGACATTCCCGCCGGGATTGGATTCTCGCTTGCAAGCTCTGCGCGGGCAATTTCTTCCCTTACATCACCAAGTGTAGTCTCCACTTCTACTCCAAGAACTTCGTTCAGATTTGAGTTTGCGTCAGCATCTACTGCAAGAATCGGTCCTTTGCCTTTCTCGCAGAGATACTGAATCAGCATTCCGCATAGTGTGGTTTTACCAACGCCGCCTTTACCTGCGACAGCAATTACATGTGCCATAATACTATCAATTGCCTCCTGAAAAATTTAAGTCAAAATCGATTAGATTAAAGTACAAAGTCCGGATCTGTCAATGATCTCGGATACATCTTTCCATTTATTCAAAGCATACAGATGGATGCCATCTACGCCGAGAGCGCGGTACTCGTCGATCTGTCTGATCGTGTACTCGATTCCCTCTTCTTTGAATCTCTTGATCTTATCATCATAGAACATATCAAACGGCTTGCCATCAGCATCTTTTGCTGCAAATGGATTCGGGAACAGCCAGTTTCTGGAGATGAGTCTGCAAAGCTCACGGTCCATTACACAACCGTTACGGGAAAGTGCCATATTAATTGTAGCGGACATATCAAGGATTGGCATAACTCCTACGTCTACAGGCATTGTAACACCAGCCTCACGGATTGAATCCAGCCAGTATTTAAACTGCTCCATATCCCAGCAAAGCTGAGTCATGATATAATCGGCACCATTGTCCTGTTTCTGTCTCAGAACTGCAATATCAGCATCAAGGCTGCGGCATGCAATGTGCCCCTCCGGAGATCCTGCAACTGCGATTTCAAATTTGTCACCAAATTCGTCACGGACAAATTTAACAAGATCTGTAGCGTAGTTGAAATCACCGCAGTTGTTGTTTCACCAAGCGGAATATCTCCACGAAGTGCAAGCATATGATCTACACCCTCTGCAAGGTACTGATCCAGCTGCTCTTTGATTCCCTCTTTTGTGTTCTTGATTACTGTGAAATGGGTAACCGGTGTTGTTCCGGCTTTCCTGATCATCTGGCATACTTCTCTGTTAGCACCAACGTTTCCGCCGCCTGCACCGTATGTACAGGAAATGTACGCAGGTTTGTATTTCATCAGATGATCGATCGTCCCAGGAAGGTTATCCATCCCCTTTTCTGTCTTCGGCGGAAATAGCTCGAAAGACAGAAGCATTCTTTCTCTCATTGCTTCTGACAATTTCATAATTACATACCTCCACGTATTAAGTAATTTTTATTCTAAAGGCATAATGCCTCAAGATCTGATAAGCATCACGGATTACTGAAGCAATCCGCTTTTGTTCTTCTGTATCAGCAGAAAACGTTACTGTACACTTTGTTTGCAAATGCAACCTTATGAAACATTTCCACTGAACAGTAATCAGAAAATCCATGTCAGTCACATTTTACTTTAACGATACTGTTCGCAAGGTCTACCATAAGGATGGTTCCCTCTACCACTCTTTCATCACCCATAATATCGCGGAGAACAAGTTTGTTTCCATCTACATTAATACGGCTGACGTTCTTGAAGATTACAGAATCGTCATTTTCTTTATATACAGTTGCTAAACACATAATAATGCCTCCTTATTTCATTTCCTCTTTTACAAGAGTTAGGGCAAGGCCAAGGCGCATGTTGCCTTTCTGGAAATCAGATACGCTTTCCTTAATGGTCTTCGCAGCGGCATCCATACCCATCTTGGCAAGATTATCCGCCATCTGGTCAAGTTCTGCTGCATGGTGTTCATTGTGCTGCAACATATAGGTAAGAAGAGCTACTGTCTCATTCTTGCAGTCCCCTCCTGACAGCCGACCGCAGTCTGTACTGCAATTCTGTCCCTCATTATGTGTATGGTCATGACCTTCTGATCCGTCATAGGGTATGCGCATGTGTATGGCTCACTCCGTCTGCATGGGTATGCTGGTGAGTATGCTCATGACCATGCTGGATCAGATTGCCGTTTTCATCTTTGATCAAATGCATAGTAAATACTCCTTTCCGCCTTGAATGTGGCAGACAAATCATAACATCGTTTCTCTTCCAGGCACGGAAAAAAACTCACGCCGGCAACGTGAGAAAACATGTAAGAATGGATATAAAGATATTCTATTCCCTTTTAATATAATGAGATTCCGCATACCTCATACCTTCATGCATAACACATTTCTTTCTTCTACCTAAAAAATCGCAGAGTTATGACATAAATTTATCAAATTTTTCTTTTATTATACAACCTTTCTCATTATTACGCAAGGAGATAATATAAAATTTTACCAAATTTCAACGCTTTACCACACAAATATATGTTTTAATTTCTGTACAATTTTACCAGTTATTTCTAAAGTTTGTCTAAAGATTAACGAATGCGTATTTAAGCAAAAAACAGGTGAATGTTTTGTAATTATATGCTATAATGAATGAAATTTATTGGTTGCTGATTACTTCATGAGCAGCAGCATTTATTGTTTAATGAGGAGGAATTAGCTTTGAGAGAAACCGTATTCCTGAATACCGACAGAGAAATGCCCCTTTTAGGGCTTGGTGTATATAAAACAGCAGATAACGAAGCAGAGACAGCCATTACAGCTGCAGTGAACGCGGGCTACCGTCTTATTGACACTGCTTCCGCTTACAAAAAGCGAAGAAAGTGTAGGCAAGGCAATTGCCAAATGTGGTGTCCCACGCAAAGAACTTTTTTCATCACCAGCAAGATCTGGAACAATGCGCAACGACTTGGAGATGTAGATGGTGCTTTTTGACAGAAGCATGGAGCGGTTGAAGCTGGATTATCTGGATCTTTATCTGATTCACTGGCCGGTGCCTGGCTGCTATACCGGAACCTGGCTGGAGATGGCCAAACTTCTTGAAACCGGCCGTGTACTTTCCATCGGCGTCAGCAATTTCCAGATTCATCATCTGGAAGAGCTTAAGAAAATTTCCGGTATTGTACCTGCTGTCAACCAGATCGAATGTCATCCGCTTTGCTATCCGAAAGAACTGATTGAATATTGCCAGTCGGAAGGAATTCAGGTTCAGGCTTATGCACCGCTTGCCAGAGGTGCTTACCTTGACAATGATGTAATGTGTGTTCTCGGAACCAAGTATGCACATACTCCTGCTCAGGTCGGTCTTCGCTGGGCAATCCAAAAGGGTTATTTCTGTAATTCCGAAATCCGTCAATCCAGACCGCATTGCTTCCAACGCCAATATTTTTGATTTCAACATTGAGGATGAAGATATGGCGATCATGGATACTTTAAATGAAGATCTCCATACATCCCATGTGCCGGATGATCTGAAGGATGTTATTTTTTAATCTTTTCACTCTTTGTAAATTATTAACTGCCAGAACATTGAGCATACTCTTTCGTTTTTTTGCTCACTGCTCTGGCAGTTTTTTGCGGTTCTATTCTTTCAGTTATATTTTCTGTATTTTATATTTTGCAACAGCTTATTTGCTGAATATAGCATTCACAGTTCCCAGGAAATTTCTCCCTGTTTCTCTCTCTGCATCAGGTCTTTCACAGCTTCAGATGCAGGCTTGTTTTCAAACAGAAGCTTATTTACTTCCATAATGATCGGCATTTCCACATTATATTTCTCAGCCAGCGCTTTGGCTGCCTTTGCGGAATAAACGCCCTCCACAACCATCTGCACTTCATCCATAGCCTGCTTCATGGTGTAACCCTGTCCCATCAGATAGCCGGCGCGTCTGTTTCGGCTGTGCACACTGGCACAGGTAACAATCAGATCACCAATTCCGGAAAGGCCGGCAAAAGTCTCCAATTTAGCGCCCATCTTGACACCAAGCCGCGCCATCTCTGCTATTCCTCTTGTGATCAAAGCAGCCTTTGTATTATCTCCATACCCTAAGCCATCAGCAGTCCCTGCTGCCAGGGCGATTACATTCTTAAGGGCACCGCCAAGCTCTACCCCCAGCATATCCGGTGTCGTATACACCCGGAAAACAGGGCTCATAAAAAGGCCCTGGAGATATTCAGCGGTCTCTTTTTTGCGGGCACTGACTACACACGTAGTAGGGAGTCCGCGGCTTACTTCTTCCGCATGGCTTGGTCCTGAAAGCACACAACATCTGCCTGAGGAATCTCTTCTTTAATAATATCACACACAGGCATAAGCGTATTTTCTTCTACACCTTTCGCCACATTTACAATAATCTGTCCCCGTCGAATCAATGGGGAAAGTCGTTTGCTGATAGCACGCATATAAGCAGATGGTGAGGCAAATACAACTATATCTGGTGAATCCAAAGCTGTCTTTTCATCACCGGTTATCACAATTCCATCCGGAATTTTAATTCCGGGAAGCTTTTTCGGATCCTCCCGGGTCTGATTCAGACTGGCTGCCTTTTCCGGATGTGCAGACCACAACATAACCTGATGACCATTGTTGTGAAGCAGTATTGCAAGTGCTGTTCCCCAGCTTCCGGTTCCCATTACGCGATTTTTGCCATTTTATCACCTCATCTTATTTGGCTGCAGTTTTCGCTGCACCAAGCTTATTCTCAGTTCCATTTAAAAGGCGGTAAATATTCGCCCTGTGTCTGTAAATTGCAAGTGCTGTCATAAGTCCCATGATCACATCCATCTCAAGTGTATGGGGGAAATCCATGCCATAACTTCCTATAGCGCCAAACCCAATGAAGCAAACCAGCGCACCTGCATATGCCGCCATTGACCCCAATGACACATAGCGGGTAATGGCTACCAGCCCAATAAAGATCACTGCGCAGATCAGAAATACTCTCCAGTCCATTGCCAGCAGCATTCCCGCAGAAGCTGCAATTCCCTTGCCGCCCCTGAATCCAAGATAAAATGGAAAATTATGTCCAAGCACACAGCCTGCTGCCGTGTACATGCCAAGCAATGGAAGAATTTCCTGATACCGATTCTCAAATACTGCATCCACGATCAGAATGGCAATCACACATTTCAGCATATCGCCAATAAGAGTCATGACCCCGCATTTTTTCCCAAGGGTACGAAGGGCATTGGTAGTTCCTGCATTGCCGCTTCCATATTGACGGATATCCATGTGATGGAGTTTTTCCAATAATGTATGACGTCTGAAACATTCCAAACAAATATCCAATAGCCAGACAAATAATACGTTCCATCTTTATTCCTTCTCTCCGCGCTCTCTTACAATAAATTTCAGCGGTGTGCCCCCAAAGTCAAAGGCATCCCGGAATTTTTATTTTTCCAGATATCTGGTGTAGGAAAAATGCATAAGTTCTTTGTCATTGACAAAGATTACGAATGTAGGCGGATTTTACCGCAACCTGTGTCATGTAGAAAATTTTCAGACGGCGGCCCCTGTCAGACGGCGGCTGCTGCATGGCAACTGCTTCTGCAAGGATCTCATTAAGCACACCAGTCTGGATACGCATAGTTTGATTCTCAATTACCGCATCCAGTGTCTCAAACATTCTGGAAATCCGAAGTCCTGTTCGGGCAGAAATAAACACGATTTCTGCATAAGGCATAAAGGAAAGGACCTCCCGAATACGGTTAGTATGTTTGTAAATGGTCTTGTCATTTTTCTCAATAGCATCCCATTTATTCACTGCAATGATCACGCCCTTGCCTTTCTCATGGGCAATTCCGGCAATTTTTGCATCCTGCTCTGTAACGCCTTCTGATGCATCGATCATTACAACTACAACATCTGCACGTTCTACAGCTGTTACAGTACGGATCACACTGAAGCGCTCAATTTCTTCTTTTACTTTTGCTTTCCGGCGAAGTCCGGCTGTATCGATAAAAATATAATCTTTTTCGTTCCAGGTAACCTTCGTATCAACTGCATCACGAGTGGTTCCGGCAACATCCGAAACGATTACACGGTCTTCCCCCAGCAGCTTATTGATCAGAGAGGACTTACCAACATTAGGTTTACCTACAATAGCAATCTTCGGAATATCAGAATCCTCATCCTCTCTCGTATCCTCCGGGAAATGTTTTACGACCTCATCAAGCATATCTCCAAGTCCCTGACGGTTAGCTGCAGAAATGGCAAATGGCTCGCCGATTCCCAGATTATAAAATTCATAAACATCCATCATATATTTCTGAATGCTGTCCACTTTATTCACTGCAAGTACCACTGGTTTGCCGCTGCGGCGAAGCATATCTGCAACTTTCGCATCAGAATCCACAAGTCCCTGATGTACATCTGTAATAAAGATAATGACATCTGCAGTATCAATAGCGATCTGAGCCTGCTCCCTCATCTGAGAAAGAATCACATCGCCACTATCCGGTTCAATACCACCTGTGTCAATAATAGTAAAATCATTATCCAGCCATGATACATCTGCATAAATTCTGTCTCTGGTTACACCTGGCGTATCTTTAACAATGGAAATCTTATCCCCTGCCAGTACATTAAACAATGTGGATTTTCCTACATTAGGCCTGCCCACAATTGCTACTACCGGTTTGCTCATACATTTGTCTCCTTTTCTGTTTCTTATGTTCAATCGGATCAAGGACTGCAGACACAAGGTCTGAACCACCTTCATCCACAATTACAATTTCTACGTTCAGTTTCCTGGAAAGCTCTTCCACAGAGATATCATCCAGAAAAATATCTTCTTCATTTTTCAGCATGTTGCAGGGAAGCAAAAGCTTCTCTCCAAGATCTCTGCCGCTTAATTGTCTGATCAGATCCTGTCCCGTGATCAAACCAGACACCGTAATCGTTTCTCCGAAAAATTCGTTTCTTATGGAGATCACATCCACGTCTACATTTGGAAATTTCTCATGGATCATCTCCATATATTTCTTAATAAATGGTGCCGCCAAAGCTCCTGTAGCACTGACAGCCTTTATCCTTCGGTCATCTCCTGCCCTGCCTGCAACAGCTTCTTTCACTTCTTCGCCAAGGAGCCGAAGCATTCCCACACCGTTTTCCAGCTGAAGATAGCCATCATAGGACTCTTCCATGGGCAGATCCTTCCCTGCCAGAATGTACCATTCATCTGAAGCATGGATAAAATGAATGCCATACTGGTCCATCATTTTCTTCTGCCAGGAATGAATAATCTCCAGAACTTCTAATGCATCTTCCTTCTGAAACTGTTCCATCGGATACAACCCCTCACGAAACTTAGTCAGACCAACCGGAACTACTGAAACGCTCTGAAGTACTGGTGCGTAGGCAGACATCTTGCGAATACTGTCATCCAGTTCCTTACCGTCATTAACTCCTTTGCACAAAACAATCTGCCCATTCATAGTGATTCCTGCATCATACAGTTTCTGAAGCTTCTTCAATGCATCCCCGGCGAAGCGGTTATGGAGCATTTTACATCTCAGTTCCGGATTCATGGTCTGGATGGAAATATTAATGGGCTCCAGATGGTACCGGATGATCCGGTCTATATCATGATCACTCATATTGGTCAGGGTCACATAATTTCCCTGTATGAAGGACAATCTGGAATCATCATCTTTAAAATAAAGAGTATCTCTCATTCCAGGCGGCATCTGGTCAATAAAACAGAAAATGCAGTGATTGGAACAGGAACGATAATCATCCATCAGATCCTTCTCAAAGGTAATCCCAAGGTCTTCTTCATATTCCTTCTCCACCTCCAGCTCCCAGATCTCTCCGTTTGCCTTTTCCACTTCCAGAACAACGAATTCTTCATTTATCAGATATCGGTAGTCAAATATATCTTCCACAGGCTGACCGTTTACAGTGAGCAGTATATCTCCCGGCACAAGCTCCAGTTCCTGTGCGATACTTCCATCCTGCACAATTGCAATCACGTGTTTGTTTTGTTTCTTCACATTTATCTCCATTATAAGTCAAATGCGATCTGTCGCGTCAGCTCTGTTCCAGAATCTGTTTGAAAAATCATTTTCAAATACATTTTTAGATTCAGAGACCCGAATACAACATCACAGATCGTCCATCTCTGGCTCAGCATAATAAAGCCATTACTTTTTAATATAACAAGTTTTCCCGAAAAACACAACAAAAACTTTCATTTCCTGCTCACGTCTATGAACCATTTATGATAATGTCCTAATATACCACAAAGGAAAATGTCCCAATGTAGTATAATGCTTCCATCAACAGATGGAGGTAACGATTATCAGAAAGGTAGAATTATCAATGGATGAACAAAA
>ENA-OQBL01000783-OQBL01000783.1-human-gut-metagenome-genome-assembly--contig:-NODE-783-length-14929-cov-2.821511_pt1 | contig 14929 bp, 21 predicted proteins | sample MGYA00242747_ERZ504553 | MGnify/ENA primary metagenome ERZ504553 (study PRJEB26092, sample SAMD00036240) | human gut metagenome | host: Homo sapiens | study: EMG produced TPA metagenomics assembly of...
AGAACGGAGCTTAGATAAATTTTATATGACAAAATATTTTCAAACGCTTAAGTTTAAATTTCAATAAAGAAAAAGTGCTTTATTTTGATCAGTTTTGTTTTGCCCGGCCTCATTTTCTTAAGTTATTTCTTCTATACCAAAAATGGAGTTTTAACTGTTGATCTGGGCCAGCAATATGTCGATTTCTTAGCCTTTTTTCAGAAGCAACTTGTTTACTCACCCGCTTAGACTCATTTATTCATTTTCAAGCGGCTTAGGGGGCTCAATGCTGGCAACGGATGCCTACTATCTGTTTAGTCCCTTTAACCTGCTTTTGTTTTTAGTGCCGCAGAAATTTCTGTCGCAGATGGTGCTCGTCATTATTGCTGCTAAAATTGCGACAGTGGGTCTAACCAGCTACTATTATTGGAAACAAAAAATCGATAATGAGTTTTACGCTTTAGCAGCCAGTGCCGCTTATGCTTTATCAGGTTACACCATCGCTAACCATTTTAACCTAATGTGGCTAGATTCGGTATTGCTTTTGCCATTATTGATTGATGCAATCAACCGCGTGTTAGAGCAAAAGAAGAATCATTTGATTTTGATCACCTTTTTATTGTGGTTCACCAATTTTTACACGGCTTATATGGCCCTTGCCTTTGGCCTCTTTTATCTTTTAAGCAAACTATTTTTCTTCAATAAAAAAGAGCGCTGGCCACTTTTCTGGGAATATTTGAAGAAAAGCATGTGGGGTTCATTTTTAGACGCATCCATGCTTTTGCCCGTCGCAGTTGAAATGTTACAGGGAAAGGCTGCTTCAAGTGCCACTTGGTCCTTGGGCTTTCAATTTGCTCCGTATAACGAATTAGCCAAACTAGCAGATGGCGCATACGACTTTCATGAAATGCAGGAAGGAATGCCTAATATCTATATTGCCCTGCCTTTTGTTTTGCTAGCAATCTTTTATTTCTTAAGTAAAAAAATCAACTGGCGGCACAAACTAGCTAATGGCATTTTATTGATCTTTTTAGTTGCTTCTTTATTCTGGACACCGCTAGTCTTAATTTGGCACCTAGGTCAATTCCCTGTCTGGTATCCAGGTCGTTTCTCTTTTGTGTTGATCTTTTTTGCATTAGATTTAGCAATCATTGCGCTGAAGCAGCGTGAAAAAATCAGTTTCTGGCAAATAGGCGTTTTAATCTTACTAGCGATCGGACTAATCGTTTTCATTACCGTAGACTCTAAGTCATTTGCCTTTTTGAATCAAAATGCTCAGACTGCCTCTGCCGCCTTTTTAGCACTTGGTATCCTTTTCATCGGTTTCATCCACAACAGAAGCAACTTTGCAGCTCCGTTCTTCTGTTTAATTATTGAGCTAGAATTGATCGTTAATCTGGTTCTATCATTAAACAATTTGGCCTACCAAAACAACGCTGATTACCAAAATTTCGTTCAAAATACTAAACAAGTTACACAATATGCTAAAGATCATGACGACAGATTATATCGGATGGAAAAAACGTTCTATCGCTCCGACGATGATCCATTCAGTGCAAATTACTACGGCCTCAGCACTTTTAATTCTATCTCTAACCAACGCGTTTTAAATCTTTTAAGCAACTTGGGCTTCGTCAACAACAGCAATTCCTACACCAATTATGGCAGCACACCAATTACCGACGATTTATTTGGCGTTAAATACTACATTTTACCTAATGACGATATCACTCCGCTTAAGGCAAATGAGCAGATGAAATATAGCAATTCCAGCAATCGAATCGATACCAGCGACTACGATATTGTGAAAAGATTTGAGCAACTAGTTTTGATGAAAAATGACGATGCTTTACCATTTTTATTCTTAACGCCTAAATCTACTACTAAAGTTAAATTTGATTCAACCGATATTACTGGCAATCAAAATAAATTCTTTGAAGCAGCTACGGGAAAACAAACACAACTATTCTCTAGCGTAACCTGGCCTGATCCAAAACTAATTAATATTTCGGGCTGGGACGGCGGCTGGATGCAATACACCAAGAAAGATAAGGCTAAAGAAGGACGCGTAATCTTTAACTTTAAACCACAAACTGACAACTCATACTATCTTGAGCTCCCTGGTGATATTGATAATGACTCAATCAGCTTAACCGTTAATGGCAACAGCATTAATACCGACGTACGTGATCAGAATTCTCGCTTAATCAATCTAGGTAGTCGTCAGCGTGGCCAAACTATTCATGTAGTTTTCACGCTTAAAAATAATCAATTAAATCTAAATGCGGCTAACCTCTGGTGTTTGAACACTAAACAGCTTGAGCAAATAATGGACAAATTTAAGCAAAAGCAGCCACAGTTCAAACAAACCTCCGCTTTAACAATTCACTCCAATTCATTTAGCACTAAAAAGACGGAAACAATGAATTCAACTATTCCTAACAGTTTTAATTGGCTCATTTTGGATAATGGTCATATAATTCACAAAAATAAAATACTATTTATGAATACCTTTTTTGAATTTTAAATTAAATAAAGGTACACACAAGATTACTCTAATTTACGTTCCTTGGGTATTCTTGATTGGCATAGCTATTAGTTTGCTTACATTATTTCTTTATTTAAGCATTAGAAAATAATGAGTGTTAGCGCTAACAATAAAATTAATACTAGACCTGTCATATGAAAATGTAATAAAATGTATACGTTATCATACGGATAAATTAATATAGAAGGAAGATTGAAAATATGGCTCTTAAATACCAAATTGGTGTTGACGCAGGTGGTACTCACTCAACTGCAATCGCATATGACGAAAATGGCAAAGAACTTGGTCGTGCCGAAGGCGGTCCAGGTCAAATTAATGCTGACTACGAAGGCGGAATTAAAAATATTTCCGACACTATTAACGAATTATTAAACAAGATTGATGGCGACTGCATGCGTGTATTAGTTGGTATCGCTGGTCTTTCTGTTGTTGGTAATGCTCCAGAAGTTGCTGCAACTATTTCATCAGAATCAACAACCTGCCAACTCGTGCTATTACCGACTCACTTTTAGCTCTTTTACGCAGGCCCTTGAAGGCGATGATGGTGCTTTGGTTATCGCTGGTACTGGTCTGTTTACAATGGCTTACAAGATGGTCACTTGATCGCTGTAGGTGGTTACGGCAACATCTTAGGTGACGAAGGTTCAGGTTACGCTATTGCTCGTTCAGCTATGCAATCAGCTCTTCTTAGCTGGGACAAACGTGAACACAACTCACTTATCGATATGTTCACTAAGTTGTTCAACGTTGAACACATGGATGAATGTAACGCTAAGTTCTACAAGATGTCTAACCCAGAAGTAGCTGGTATGGCAGTTCACGTTGCTAAGCTTGCTGACAAGGGCGACGAAGATGCAACCAAGATCATTAAGGAACAAGCTCACTTGTTAGCTCGTGACATTATCATCGGTTTGGACCGTTACGAAGATCCAAAGCCAATGAAGATTGCTTTAACTGGTTCAGTTTAGCTAACAACGACATGCTTAGAGGTCTTTTAGAAGATGAAGTTAAGAGCAAGTACCCTGACGTTATCTTCTCAATTTCAAACGGTGAAAACGCTCGTGCCGTATTGTTCGACAAGAGTAAGGACTACCGTTACTTCACTAACCACGAAGATCGTTAATTTAAATCTGATAGTTACACCAAAAAAAGAGATTCGAAAAATTCGAATCTCCTTTTTTTCTACAATTTTTCATACAAAGGCGTTAATTCATTAATTCCACTTAAAATAAACTCCTCCATGTCATCTACTCTATCTTGCTTACGAAAGGTAAATTTTCCAAGTAGAAAAACTCGTCTTCTTTGCCTCATCATTAAACTGCTTTTGAACAGACGAATCACTCAAGTATTTTTTCTAGACTTAAGATGATCGACAAACTTCCATCTCGACTTTCACTTTTTATAAGGTGAGTTTTTATCGCTTTGGAATTTAAATAAAGCGTTGCAACTGTAGTCATTAGAATCGCTACAACTAATGCAATATGACTATACATCAAGACAAAGCCTTTTGCTTACCTGATGATGATTGATGATTTTCTCAGAAAAATTCACATAGCTGCAAACATCGAGCAAAGCGAAACAAACAATAAAACTGCATAAGTAATCGGTGTCTCACTATTAAAGTAACTAGCCAAATTGACGATTGCTTCGCCAAAAGCAATGATCACGATTAAACTTACTCGTTCAACTAAATGCGGAAAGTTAACTTGTCCAGCTTGAAACTTATCATACATCAATAATGGCAATAAAAAGCCACAAATATAACCGACGATTACGATATAGATGCCAATTTGATAGCCAACAAGCAAACCAACTATAGCCAGCAACAATTCAATCGCCAATATCAAGATAAATGGCTTTTTATCGCTTTCTTCATCCTTCGGCGTCCCTATCCAATATTGCATGATCAAATCGACCAGCATAGCTACCATGGCTAAGTTAAAGTATTGGAATGTAATCCGCCATTCGGTATTGATATTGTTGGCCAAATAAACCATGACAAACATGTTGAACAAAAGTCCGGTTATATCAAAATAACGATTTTGACTATACCTGTTAAAATACAGCGCCTGAAAAAGCCATATTTGTAAGACTACAATTACTACGAAAAGGAACTGCAATAAAGAACTAACGGAATACCGCCATTACTGGATGGTGAACCATTGCCGTGATCTTGGAAATTGCATAAACAAAAACTAAATCGTAAAAAGTTCAAACATCCCTACCGATTTAGCAATTATCTTTTTCATATCTATCCCCTTAAAAAATATTTATCGCTTTATTTTACCAATATTTCTTTAAAGGTGCTTCATCACGGCCATTTCTAGTTTGGGATAAATGTTCCTTCACGATTTCGGTTAAAACCTCAGCCAACTTATCGATTTGTTCAACCGTCGCATATTCATAGCGACCATGATAGTTGCCACCGCCATTGAACAAGTTAGGTGTAGGGATGCCCTTTTGGGTAATAAAGTTACCGTCGGTACCGCCTCTAAAAGTTTGAATATTTGGCTTAATACCAAGCTTTTTGTATGCATCAAGGGCTAGATTAACCACATATGGTTGATCCTTAATTACATTGTAGATATTTTCATATTGACGGCGCATTTTCAATGAGAAACGGTCACCGTATTTTTGATTAAGTTCGGCCACGATATCCTTGATTAATTGCTCTTTCGCAGTAAATTTATCCCAATCAAAATCTCTAATGATCAAACTAATATCAGCATGATCAACTGAACCTGCCGCATTTAATACCAAGATAAAACCATCGTGTCCCTTAGACTTTTCTGGCACTTCATCTTTAGGCAAACGATCCAAAAAGTCATTCATCAAACTTGCAGCATTCACCATTAAGCCATAGGCCTCGCCTGGGTGAACCACAGTACCGCGAATATGAATCTGTGCTTCGGTAGCATTAAAGGTTTCATATTCAAAATCCCCTGGTCGACCATTTTCCAAAGTATAAGCGAGCTCTACTCCTGGGAAATCTTTAGCATCAAAGCGGCGGCCACCATAACCGATTTCTTCATCTGGGCCAAAGCCGATATAAATATCACCGTGTTCAATGTCAGGATGTTCAGTCAAATACTTAAGCATGCTCAAGATTCCGACAATCCCCGCTTTATCATCTGTCCCAAGTAGAGTATGTCCATCTGAAGTAATCAAAGTTTCGCCCTTGCAGCTGGCTAATGCCGGAAAATCTTTCGGATCAAGATAAATACCTTCTTTTTCCATCCAGCACCAATCTCTTACCATCATAATTGCGGTGAACCTGTGGCCTAATATTTTCCGCATTAAAATCAGCCGTATCAATATGAGAAAAGAAGCCGATTGGTGTCACATCATCGGTTACATTTTTCTTCAAATGACCAATTGCAAAGCCAGGTTTTTTCATTGTAATAGGCATCCAAACCAATCTCTTGAAGCTGCTTAGTCAACTCCTTGCCCATCTTAACTTGACCGATCGAAGTTGGTACTTGATCATGCTTTTCTTCATAAGATCTAGTATTTTCTTTAGCGTAATGAATAAATGTTTTTTCAATAAAGTCTAAATCGTAAAAGGACATCAAATTCCTCCTGTCTAAAATTAATCTTTATTTAATTTTACACTAATTTTTAAACAAAAAAAGGAACGAAATCTCTTTTTCAGAAATTTTGTTCTTGGATTTTATTGTCTTTTACTTGTTCTTCAATTGATCAAGGTGTTCCTTAATCTTGTCAGCTGCGGCTTGAAGCTTTTCACGTTCACTTGAAGTAAGCTTCAATTCAACGACTTGTTCAATCCCATCACGGCCAATAATAGCTGGGTAGCCGATGTAAGTCTTGTATTCTGGGTTATAAACAGATACAGGAGCAAACAAACGCGCATCAGAAAAGACAGCTTGAATCAAACGTGTTGCACAAGTAGCAATTGCATAGCTAGTGTAACCCTTACCGTTAGCAACAACAAATGAGTTCTTGTTAGGTTGCTTGCTCAATTTCTTTTGTTCATTTTCACTAAACAATTGAATAGCAATCTTGTTGTTTACACGCACAGTTGACCAAGCGATAAATTGTGATGAACCGTGTTCGCCTAATACCCAGCCTTCAACGTTTCTTGGGTCTTGACCAAGCTTTTCGCCAACAATTCTTTGCATTCTAGCAGTATCAAGGAAAGTACCAGTACCAAATACTTGGTTCTTAGATAAGCCAGTAGTTTCTTGCAAAATTTGTGCAACTGCATCACATGGGTTAGAAATGTTAATCAATACGCCTTTGAAGCCAGAATTCTTGATCTTTTCTCCAACTTCTTTAGCATTCTTAGCGTTAAGTTCGAATTCGCCAAAACGATCGCCGGTCTTAACACTAGCAGCGATATCACCAAAAGCAGTTACAACTACATCAGCATCTTTTAATTCATGCCAATCTTGCATAGTTACACGAACGTAGTAATTGTTTCTTGCTAATGTATCGTGTAAGTCATTGTATTCAGCTGCTACTTTGTCTTCATTTTTATCAAGTAAAACTAATTCATCAGCGATACCGTGAGTAAACAAAGTATACGCAACAGTTGCACCAACGTGGCCTAAACCGATAATACCTACTTTTCTCATAAGGAATCCTTTCTTCTATAAAGAGCAAAAAGAGAGGTAGTTACCTACCCCTCTTTGATTATTAAGCTTCAACCTTGTTAATTACAACGTCAAATTGGCCACCAGGAGTGGTAATTGATACGGTTTCACCCTTCTTCTTGCCAAGCAAAGCTTGTGCGATTGGTGAATCGTTTGAAATCTTGCCGTTTAATGGGTCAGATTCGTCACTACCTACGATAGTGTAGGTTTCTGGATCATCTGTACCAACTTCAGTATAGGTAACAGTCTTACCAACTGAAACTTCGTTAGGATCAACACTGTCAGCATCTACAACTTGAGCATACTTAAGCATGTCTTCAACTTGTGCGATTCTGTCTTCTACGTGACTTTGTTCGTCCTTAGCTGCATCGTATTCAGAGTTTTCTGACAAGTCACCGAATGAACGAGCAACCTTAATACGTTGAATTACTTCTGGACGTTTAACTAACTTTAAATTCTTTAATTCTGCTTGAAGTTTTTCTTTACCTTCAGCAGTCATTGGATAAGATTTTTCAGGCATATTTTTTGAACTCCTCAGAAATTAAATTTTCTTTGCATTGATCAATGATATTGGTTTACACCAGTAAAGTCAACCTTAAACTAACGTACTTTAATGTCAAGATCGTTTTCCAAACCGGCAATAATCTTGTCCATTGCGTTATTAACAACTTCATCAGTTAAGGTATCCTTTCTGTTCAAGAAGGTCAAGTTGTAAGCAAAACTCTTCTTGCCTGCAGCAAGGTGGCTACCTTCGTAAACATCGATTACCTTGAGGTCAACCAAGTATTTACCAGCGTTTGACTTAATTACGTTTTCAACTTCTTGGTTTGTTACTTCCTTATCAACCAAAAGTGAAAGGTCACGTTCAATTGCTGGGAACTTAGGTGCTGGAACAGCAGTCATGCCCTTAGTAAGCATTGGAATGATTACATCTAGGTTGATTTCGTAACCATAAAGTTCTGCGTTGCGAAGTGCCTTGTCTGACAAGGTTACTGCGTGAGCAATCATACCGATCATACCTACGTATTGCTTATCGATGTAGATACCAGCAGTTCTAGTTGGGTGCATCCCTTCAATACTTTCGGCACGGTAAACTACCTTTTCAGGATCAATGCCAACTGCATCAAATAAGTTAGTCAATTGACCTTTAACGAAGTAGAAATCAACTTTTTGGGTCAAGTGTTGCCAGTTTTCTGCAAAAGTATTGCCTGAGTACAAAGCAGCAAGGTGTTCATGTTCGTTATAAATGCCACCATCGTGATCGTAAACACGACCTTGTTCAAACAATGCCAATTGAGTTTGCTTTCTAGCAAAGTTGTAGCTAGCTGCATCAACCAAACCGGTCATCAAGTTTTGACGCATTACTGAACGACTTGAGTTCAATGGCATTTGAACCTTAACAATGTCCTTTGGATCTTTAGTGTAGCGAGTAGCCTTTTCAGGTGAAGTCAATGAGTAAGAAATTGCTTCCATCAAGCCTTGTCCTTCAACAATAGCCTTCATGCGACGCATCATTTCTTCTTTTTCTGAGTAGCCACCGTGAGTTTCAGCCAAAAGTGGTTGAGTAGACTTCAAGTTGTCGTAACCGTAGATACGACCAACTTCTTCAACTAAGTCTGCAGGAATTGAAATGTCCCATCTTCTGTTAGGAACATGAACAGTAATATCGTCACCATCACGATCAACTGGGAAGCCTAAACGATCAAAGATCTTAAGCATGTCTTCAGGACTAATTTCTGAACCTAAAACCTTGTTAATGTGAGAAATGGTAGTCTTAACTGCAACTGGTTCACGCTTAGTGTCGGCAGCCTTGATAATACCTTCATCAACAGTGGCACTAGCATCATTTCTAAGCAGAAGTGCAGCCATGTTGATTGCCTTTTCAGTGGCATCCCAGTTAGTACCTTTTTCGTAACGACTTGAAGCTTCAGTACGGTTAGCGTGACGAAGAGCAGATTTTCTAACCAAAGTTGGATCAAAGATTGCGGATTCAAGAATTACGTCAGTAGTTTCAGAGGTAATTTCTGAGTTCAAACCACCCATTACGCCAGCCATCATCACTGGCTTTTCACCATCTGTAATGACGATATCCTTTGGATCAAGTTCAACTTCTTTTTCGTTAAGCAAAGTAAGCTTTTCGCCCTTGTTAGCCAATCTAACTTCTAACTTACCGTTTTCGAAAGCCTTGGCATCGTAAGCGTGCATTGGTTGACCAGTCAAAAGCATGACATAGTTAGTTACGTCAACGACGTTGTTAATTGGACGAATACCTGCATTCCACAAGCGTCTTTGCATCCAAAGTGGTGAGTCTTGAATCTTAACACCAGTCAATTTACGTAAGTAGAACTTAGAAGCAAGCTTTTCGTCTACCTTAACGTCAAGTGAATCAGTCCAGTCTGGACCATCTTCTTTTAAGACAACGTCTTCGACCTTAGGCTTTTGATCAACGATAGCACCAACTTCGTAAGCTGCGCCTTCCATGCTCAAAGTATCAGCACGGTTTGGCGTAATATCGAAGTCTAAAATGTAGTCGTCCATGCCTAAAGCTTCGTAGACATCTTGACCTGGCTTTACGTCAGCATCTTCAGGGAAGACATAAATACCATCAGCGAATTCTTCTGGTACTACAGAATCGTTAAAACCAATTTCTTGCAAACCACAGATCATACCGTAACTTTCCATGCCACGGATCTTGCCCTTCTTGATCTTTTCGTTGCCAGCAATTCTAGCACCGTGAAGAGCAACAATTACTAATTCGCCTGCATCAACGTTAGGAGCACCACAAACGATTTGAAGTGGTTTATCTTCGCCAACATCAACGTGAGTCAAGTGAAGGTGGGTACCTTTCAACGCCCTTACAATCAAGGACCTTACCTACGACAAGCTTCTTAAGTCCCTCTTCTGGATGCTTAACGTCAGCAATTTCAACACCAGTACGAGTGATCTTTTCAGCTAAAGCATGAGGTTCTTGATCTAAATTAAGAAAATCTTGTAACCAATTATATGAAACTAACATCTATTATTTTTCCTCCTTGCGGAATTGCTCTAAGAAACGAACATCGTTAGTGTAGAAGTCACGGATGTCGTCAATGCCGTATTTCAAAATTGCAAAACGATCAAGTCCTACACCGAAGGCGAAACCACCGTAAACATTTGAGTCAACGCCAGCATTTTCCAAAACATTAGGGTGAACCATACCGGCACCTAATACTTCGATCCAGCCAGTGTATTTACAAATAGGACAACCCTTGCCGTTACAGTTGAAACAAGATACGTCCATTTCAACTGATGGTTCCGTGAATGGGAAGTAACTTGGACGAAGACGAGTTGCTCTATCTTGACCGAAGACGTGCTTAGCGATCATTTCAAGAGTACCCTTCAAATCACTCATGGTTACGTTCTTATCGACAACCAAGCCTTCCATTTGCATGAATTGGTGTGAGTGAGTTGCATCGTCATCATCACGACGGTAAACCTTACCAGGACCAACCATCTTAAGTGGGCCCTTTGAGAAGTCATGCTTTTCAAGGACACGAGCTTGGTCACCTGAAGTTTGACTTCTAAGCAAGTCTTCATCGTCAATGTAGAAAGTAGCTTGCATATCACGAGCTGGGTGATCCTTAGGCAAGTTCATCATTTCGAAACAATAGTGGTCTGTTTCAATTTCTGGACCTTGGACAACCTTGTAGCCCATACCAATGAAGTAGCTTTCAAGGTCATCTAAAATAATATTGATTGGGTGCTTGGAACCTAAATGACCTTGACGACCTGGCAAAGTAACGTCAATCTTTTCTTCTTCAAGTCGCTTAGCCAAAACCGCCTTAACAATTTCATCTTTTGCGGCATCTAATTGAGTGTTGAACAAGTCACGCAATTCATTAACTTTTTGCCCAACTTCACGTCTGTTCTCTGGTGCAACATCACGCATTGAGTGCAAAATCTTGGTTAATTCACCTTTACGACCAACCAATTCAACTCTAACTTTATTTAACGTTTGCTCATCAGTTGCTTTGTTGATTTGCTTAAGCCCTTCTTCATGGAGCTCTTTCAACTTATCAAATAAGTCCATTAATTCTTTCCTTTCAAAAACAAAAAGCTCCGTCCCAGTAGGGACGAAGCTTCGCGGTACCACCCTAGTTTGGACATAGTATGTCCACACTTAAGCTTTCGTTAACGGTGAAATACCGGAATGGGTTAGATTCTACTCCCAAGATGAAATTCACAACTGCTTGTCTATCTTCTCTTTCAGCTTGTTAAAGAAGACTCTCTGTCTAGATAGCAACATTGTTACTAGTCTTGATCTTAGTAATTAACTAATATAATATTTCTTTTTTGGAATTCTTGCAAGCTCCTAGGCCCACTTATCTGCCCAATCATGAACTTGATCAAAGACTGGCTTAAGGTCAGCCCCCTTTTCGGTCAAGCTATAGGAAATAATACCTGTGTCTTTGTTAACAGTGCGCTTTACAATACCGTCTTGCTCAAGTTCTTTAAGACGCTCAACCAAAACACGGTCAGAGCAAGCTTCAATGCAGCGAGCTAGATCCTTAAAACGCATATCCTCTGTGTCGCATAATGAGCTAATGATTAAGCCGTTCCACTTCTTGCCGATTATTCTAAAGGCATTGATAAAGTGACTACACAATTCATAATCTTCCGGTTTACAAGGAGTTGTCTCCTTTTTTTTCTTTAACTTCTTGCATAAGTAACTCTCCTATTCATTGGTATAATTCCAGTAAAAATATTATTATATTTTCTTATCTATTATAGAAAAACTACTTACTAATTACAAGTGCTAAACAAAATGGTAAATCATAATGCCGGCAGCTACTGCCGCATTCAAAGATTCAGCCTTACCCTTAATTGGAATATACAACTTTTCATCGCTTAAACTAGCAATAGTTTCGCTTACGCCATGTGCTTCGTTACCGATAATTAAAGCAAGTTGAGGCACCTTCTCAAAGTCTTGCAATTGCTTAGCTGATTTATCAAGCATGCTGGCATAAACAGGAATCGCAGAATCTTGGAAATCAGTGATGACGTCTGCTAAGTCGCGCTTAATCAAATCAATGTGGAATTGACTTCCTTGCATAGCGCGTTGCGTCTTAGGATTGTATAAGTCAGCACTTTCTGGTGACAAAACCACGCCATCAAAACCAGCGGCATCGGCAGTTCTAATGATCGTACCAACATTGCCTGGATCAGCTAAATTATCAAGCAAGACCCATTTACCATAATTAAATGGAAATTCCTTAGGTTGATCGATCTTAAGTACCATGAAGATTTCTTGTGAATTCTTAGTGCTGCTCAAATGACGGCAATTGCTTTATTGATTAAAATGACGTTTTTGCCATCTAAATCAATATCGTAGTCTTCGTTTACTTGATCAAGAGCTTCTTCTGTTCCTAAGACATATTGATATTTCTTGCCTGCTTTAACAGCTTCTTCAAACAAGTGAAACCCTTCAATTAAGTAGCGGTTTTCTTCATCACGATATTTCTTTTGCTTTAATTTAGCTAATTTTTAATTGTTGCATTATTAACTGAACTAATTTGTTGCATAATTCTCTCCTTTTTGCTTCTGTCCCCATTATAATGGATAATTGTATATAGAAAAAAGATAAATTAATTGAAAACGAGGCATTTACTATGGAAACTAGAAAATTAGTTGTTTCGGGTTTAGTTCAAGGCGTAGGTTTTCGCTGGAGCACACAAATGCTGGCCAATAAAATGGGCATCCCCGGCACAGTAAGAAATAATTCAGACGGCACCGTAACTATTTACATCCAAGGCGAACCTAGCGAGCTTGATCACTTTATTGAAAAATTGCCATCTGCATCAGGTTTTGCTCATATTGAAAACATTGACCAAGAATTAGCCTCAAATGTGGAAAAAATGCATAGCTTTAATGTATTATATTAGAGATACATTTTTTAATAGAAACTAAGTGGTGATTATTTTAATGCAAAAAAATTAAGAGATATACGGGAGTATTGGCACTCTTAGTAGTCGCGGCTCTTGTATTGAGTGCATGTGGCGCTACCAATAACCCTAATGTGGCTCCTCACAGCGGAATCTACGGTTGGGTTTACCAATGGTTAGGTCGTCCCTTGCAAAACATTATGATCCAAACTGCCCACATGATCGGCGGCGAAAATGGCGCTGGTTGGGGTATCGTGATCATTACCCTTTGTCGTTCGTCTTAATTTTGATGCCTCTTATGCTTGTGCAACAAAATAAGAGCGTACGCCAACAAGCAAAAAAATGGCTCGTCTGCAGCCACAAATGAAGCTTATTCAAACTGCAATGAAGCATAAGGGAATTACCCCTGACCAACAAATGACCTTGTCAGGTTGGCAAAGAGAGCTATATTCAAAGAACCAAGTTTCTTTGACTGGCGGTATGGGATGCTTGCCTTTGATTATTCAGTTGCCTATTATGTGGGGAATTTACCAAGCGGTATTTTACTCACCACAATTAGCGCACTCAACATTCTTTGGCATCTCCCTTAGTCAAAAATCAGTAGTTTTGGCGATCGTTGCGACTGTTTTCACAGTTATTCAAGGTTACATCTCACTGATCGGCATCCCTGAAGAACAAAAGAAGACAATGCAATCGATGATGATCGTTAACCCAATTATGACTTTATTCTTCAGTTTGTCATTCTCAGGTGCGTTAGCTTTATACTGGGCCGCAGGTAACTTGGTAATGATTATCCAACAATTAATCGTCACCTTCGTCCTCACCCCTAAGGTTAAGCAACACGTGGCTGAAGAATTAAAGGAAAAGCCAGTTGAAGTAGTTGTTACCAAAGAAAAGGTTGATGCTTTATTCAATCCTAGCGGCGAAAGCAATACTGCTAATACCGAAGCTAAGAAAGAATTGCACCAAGATTTACGTAACCGCAACAAGGGTAAGCAACAAAGAAGAAAATAATTAAGATACAAAAAAGGATCTGGAAAATTCCAGGTCCTATTTTTTTACTTCAAAATGCCATCTGGCACATCATTTTTATGTTTTTCTGCTTCAATCTTTCGTAATTCAGCGGCACGCTTTTTAGAAAGAACTGGGAAGACCATCTTAAATTGACTGCCTTGCCCTTCTACAGATTCAACACTGATTTCGCCCTTATAACTATCAACTAATTTTTGAGCGATTGATAAACCTAAACCATTACCGCCTTTTTCACGGGTTCTGGCCTTGTCCACTCTATAGAAGCGATTAAAAGATCTTCTTTTGATCTTCTGGTGAAATACCTTCACCGAAGTCTTGCACCATGATGCTGACTTCTTTTTTGGTTACACCGGCAGAAACATTGATCTGCTTACGATCCGTTGAGTATTTAATACCATTATCGATCAAAATGACCAATAGTTGTTCAAGGTGACCGTGATACATTTGAATCTCAGTATCATCAGGCAAGTCATCCTCATCAAGCTGAATCTTAAAGTCAGGGTGAACCATTGCCAAATCAGAAACAACTCTCCGTACTACTTCATTGACGTTAGTTATTTCATATGGATATTGCACATCAATTTGTTCAGCTCTAGTCAAATCAAGCATTTCTTGGATCAGGTGCTTCATTCGATCAGCTTCTTGCAATGAGGCCTTGATTTGATTCATCCAAAATTTGCGGATCATCCTTGCCCCCAACGCTCCAGCATGTTTTAAGTGTCCTTCAATTACGGCAACAGGGGTCCGCAATTTCGTGAGAAACATCCCCAACAAACTGCTTTTGCTGTTCAATATAACTCTGCATCCGATCCAGCATCTGGTTGATAGAACTGGCC
>ENA-OQBL01000784-OQBL01000784.1-human-gut-metagenome-genome-assembly--contig:-NODE-784-length-14919-cov-3.450987_pt1 | contig 14919 bp, 19 predicted proteins | sample MGYA00242747_ERZ504553 | MGnify/ENA primary metagenome ERZ504553 (study PRJEB26092, sample SAMD00036240) | human gut metagenome | host: Homo sapiens | study: EMG produced TPA metagenomics assembly of...
AACGTTTCATGAAAAAAAGCATCACTTTTAGCCATTACCGGTTTATTTCCGTTCGTTGTTTTTTCCCAGCCGTCGGATCTCTTAAATAATTTTTTGAATGAGACAAAACAGGCATCAGGTGCTTTTGAGCAGCAAACATTTCAAAAGGACGGAAAACCTGCAGAAGAATTACAGGAAGGAACGTTCTCGTTTTCTCGGCCCGGAAAATTTGTTTGGACTTATACCAGCCCGTATCCTCAGAGGATGGTTTGCGACGGAAGCCGAATCTATATTTGGGATGAAGATTTAAACCAAGTGACCGTTCGGTCGGCTAAAGGAGCCATTCCTAAGAGTCCTGCCTCTATCTTATTTGGAACTCAGTCCTACAAAAAAAGATTGGAATGCGGCACAACCCAAGCAAGAAGACGGATATATCTGGATCACGCTAACGCCTAAAGCCAAGGACGCGTCGGTGAGCTCAGTTTCTTTCGGATTTAAGTCTGAAAAACTGGAAAAACTCATTTTTGTCGGATCGATGGGCGAGAAGACAAACCTCACGATTTCCGATCTTAAGACTGATGTTCAGTTAAGCCCCGAGACTTTTAAATTCACGGCTCCTAAAGGTGCGGACGTGATCGAAGTCAAGTGAAAGATCTTTGTTCGGTCTTGACGCCGGAATCCGAATTTTTAGTCAGGTATCCTGAGGCTGATAACGCGCAGTGCTTCTCTTTTTAGAAAAATTGTGCGATTTGTGTTTCTTTTGTCAGTTTTTATGCTCAAATTTGTGGGGAGAGTCGGTTTAATTTTTAGACGGCGCTAAATAGTGTTATTCTCCGAGTAACAGAACACACGGGGAGCCAGGTCTTCTAATTCAGTCCCTTATAAGTAAAAAGAAGGCCGGCTTGTATTGATGGACACAAAGAACGAAGTTTTTCGTCCGGCGAGAAGTCGGGCGAACTCTGCCTTCGTTACCAACGGAGGCATGAATGAGTAAGGTTTTTCTATGCGGTGATCCGCACGGAGAGTTTGACCACATCCTAAGCGCTATAGACCAGTGGCATCCGGATGCGGTCTTGATTCTCGGCGATCTGACGCCGTCTCATTCCTTGGATGAGATTTTTAAAGGTGTTAAAGGAACCAAGATTTACTGGATTCCGGGCAATCACGACACTGACTCAGACCTTATTTATGACCGTCTTTGGAGGTCTTCTTTCGCTAAACATAATCTCCACGGCAGAGTTCAGGACGTTTGCGGCGTAAAGGTAGCCGGTTTGGGCGGCGTATTCCGAGGTCAAATTTGGATGCCTCCTGCAATGCCGCTTTATGCTTCTCCAAGTCTTTTCATCCGAAAGATCGGTAAGAGCGGAATGTGGCGCGGAGGTCTTCCCCGCAGACACCGTTCGACGATTTTCCAAAGCGTTTATGAAAAACTCAAGGAATGCAAGGCCGACATCCTGATTACGCATGAAGCCCCCTCAATGCATCCGAAAGGCTTCAAAGCCTTGGACGATCTTGCTATGAAAATGGGCTGCAAAATTATCTTTCACGCCCATCAGCATGAAAGCAAGCGCTATTGCCCGTGTAACGGACTCTGCGCACGCGGAATCGGACTTCGCGGAATCATTGATTTGGAAGGAAACGTTATCGTTCCCGCACAGGTTGATCCGCGCGAGCTCGAAGCAAAAGTGCAGTCTGCACCTTCTCCGGTGAGAGCTCAGTTAAGAAGAACGCCGGCTTCTAAGTTCCGGCGTCTCAATCGATTCAATCGGTTTTCAAGAAAGGGATGGTCTAACAAGTCCCCCAAAAAGGAACGACAGGGATAAGTTCTCCGTCTTCGGGCGCAGCCTGATCATCGGCCAGATAAATAAAGCAGTTGGCTTTTATCATGGACTTTAAGGCGCCCGTCTTTTGCGAACCCGCCGGCGTTACCGTCACAAGGCCGTCTTGCATTGTCAGCAGACCTCTTTGGAAATCCGTATAACCCAAATTTTTCTTAAATTTGCCTTTTGCCGCAGCTAAAGCGTAGATCAGCTTGGGATTCTTCTGACCAGAGAGTAACGCCAAGGCAATGGAGACAATGGCATAGAAAGTGACTTGAGCGGCGGTGGGATTTCCCGGGAGTCCGAAGAAATATGCTTTTCCGATTTTTCCGACGGCCAAAGGCTTACCCGGTTTAATCAGGCAATGCCAAGATATCAATTCTCCGATCTCCAAGACGACTTTTCTTGTGAAATCGGCTTCTCCGACGGAGACTCCGCCTGAGGTAATCACAGCATCGCACTCTTGAGAAGCTCTTAAGAGACATTCTTTCAAGGCTTCAGGATTGTCTTTGATAACACCGTAATCGATGATGTCAAAGCCTTTTTCTCTTAATATCGCTCCGATACAGTAACGGTTCGAATCGTAAATTTTTCCCCGAGCGAGCGGCTGATCGATGCTTTGAAGTTCGTCGCCGGTGGAGAAAAACCCACCCTAACCTTTTGAAAACCGTTACTTTGTGGATACCCAGCGCAGCAAGGAAATTTATTTCCGGCGCATGGAGCAGGGTTCCCTTCGTCATGCAAACATCACCGCTCCTGATCTCTTCTCCTTTTCGACGGACATTGTCACCAGCCCTTACTTCCGACGGGAAAGTAATTTCTTTATCGTCGGCCTTCACAATCTCCTGTTTGACGACGGTATCCTCGGTGCCGTCGGTCAGGGTCTCGGTGACGGTCTGGGTGGTGGTCTTGACCCCGTCTGCCAGCGTCTCGAAGGTGGAAGTGACTGTCTTGGCGGTCTCGCGAACCGTCTCCATGGTCTGCTTGACGGTCTTGGTGCCGTCGGCGGCAATGCTGGTGACGGTCTTGATGTCCTTCAGCACACCGCCCACCATCTGCCGGGAAGTCTCGGTGATGACTGCTTTTGCTGTGTCTTGCCGTTGGAGAGTGTTTCGGTGATGTTTTCGGTGGTGCGGGTGATCTTGCCGTCGATTTCGGTCGTGGTGTCCGAGATGGACTTGACGACGGACGCAGTGACGGCTTTGGTGCTGGCGCTGGCCTTTTTGCCGGAGGTGCTGACGGCAGATGCGGCTTTGCCTGCTGACTGGGAGATGGTGGAGGCGGCTTTCTGGCTTTCAGCCGCTGCAGCCTTTGCTTCGTTCTGGCGCTCAGTCCAGCTCTTGTTGCTGATGCCCTTGCCTGCCAGTGCGTCCTGATGCCGCTGGTCACGGTTCATTCCTTTGCCGTTGTAGGCTGATGCCACCGCAGAAGCAGCGCCGGACGCGACGCCGGTGGTGGCGGCATTGCTGGCCGTTCCAACGAGGTTGGCGATCAGGCCGGACACCCACGAGGTGAGCTTGCCCCACATGCCTGCAATGCCGTTGATGATGCCCTGAACGATGTTCTCACCAATATGGCCGAACTCGTCCATGTTTCCGTCCCAGACACCCACCAGCTTTGCGATGCAGGCGAGGGCTGCTTCGGCCAGATTTTCGATGCTGCGGATGATACCGTCCACCAGCGTGGTCAGCATAGCTGCACCGCACTTGAGGATGTCCGGCAGATGGGCAATCAGGGCAGCTGCCCATTTGGCGATCAAGCCAGCCGCCGACGTGATGAGCTGGGGCAGTGCTGCGGTGATGCCGGTGATAATACTCTCAACGAATTGGACACCCTTATCCATGATGTCGTCAGCGTGGTCGCCAAGGTAGTTCACCAGCTCGGAGATAATGAGTGCTGCGCAGACGATCAGCTCCGGCAGGTTGTCGATGATGCCCTGCGCCAGAGTGCCTAGCACTTCGCCTGCGGTGTCCAGCATTGCGGGCATGGCGTCAGTCAGGCTTTGGGTCAGCTGAGTAATGATGTCCACGCCGGTCTGCATCAGGCCGGGCAGCTGCTCGGCAATGCCTGCCGCCAGATCGGAGATGATCTCTCCGGCAGCGGCCAGCATGGCTTCCGGCCCGCCCTCAGACAGGGCGGTGGTCAGCTGGGTGAGACAGTCTGTGCCCCACTGAGTGGCATCGCTCAGAGAGGATTCCAGCGAGTCATACAGGGTGATGCCAAAGTTCTGGGCAGCCGTCTGCATGGTCTCCACCTTGTGCTGAAAGGTGTCGGTCATGGTCTCGTAGGCGGTCTCGGTAGCGCCTGCGCTGTTCTGCATCTGGCTGAGCACATCGTTGAAATGTTCAGCGCCGCCGGATGCCAGTGACAATGCACCGGTGCCTGCTTCCACACTCGACCACAGACCTGCAAAGGCAGTGCTGCTGCCGCCGACACTCTGATACAAAATCTGCAGAACATCGCCTAGGCTCTTGCCCTCAGCATTCAGCTGAGCAAAGCTCTTGCCGGTCTGTTTCTGCAAAATTTTGCCGACAGTAGAACCGGCATCGCCAAGTTCGTTGAGCATGGACTTGGTGTAGGTGGTGGCTTCTGCCGTGGCAATACCATTTGCGGTCATGACGGCCAGACCACTGGACAGATTTTCGACGGTCACGCCATACGCTGCAGCCAGAGGAATGACCTTGCCCATGCTGGACGAAAGCTCATCCACGCTGGTTTTGCCCAGATTCTGGGTGGTCAGCAGCACATCCGATACATGGGTGGCCTGATCTGCACTCAGGCCATAGGCATTCAGCGCGGTGGTCAGGATATCGACCGCCGAACTGCTGGAAGTGAAGCCAGCAGCAGCCAGCTTGGAAGCCTGTCCGGCAAAAGCTACGGCGTTTGCCGTATCCTGTCCGGCGCTGATGGCCTGATAGGCTGCTTCGGCAATGTCTGCGGCGGCAACGCCCATGCTGCCGGATGTATCAAGGATCTGTTTGTTCAGATCGCCCACAGAGACCTTGCTCGTGTCGGCGATGGTGCTGACCTTGGCAAGGGCTGTCTCGAACGATGCACCAATATCGACCGAGGAAGTCACCAGCTCGGCCATTTTGCTGCTGGCCGATTTTACAAAGTCAGCGATCAGATTACCAGCAGCCACCGTCATGCTGGAAATGCCATTGGTAAAACCGCTGGTATCCAGTTTGGTGTTGCCGGTAACGTCAAAATCAAATGCCACTGTGTCCACCTCTCATTCGGAGCGCGGGCACAAGGGCACAGGCTGTTATAACTTGATCTCTACCTCCCGCTTACAGGCGGGATTTTTGCATTTTACCCACAGGCCATGGGCGGATGCGGCATTTTCTGCCCACACCGGCAGCGCCCGGCCGCAATAGGGGCAGGGCACCGGGGCGCGGCTAGTGCCGGAACCGCGCAAGGAACGCAGCGTCATGCTCTTCGACGGACACGACACGGGCGGCACCCCCTCTCAGCTCAGCAGGCAGGGCAAAGCGCTCCTGCAGGTCGGCATAGTGGGCACGCATGGAGCCTTCGTATTCCGAAAGATCCATGGTGCGCCAGCTCATGATCTTTGCCATGAGGGTATCCTCCGGCAGGGCGGCGAACAGCGCCCGGAACCGGAACCAGTGCACCTTTTCGCGGGTCAGGTCGATGCCGTAGGCCTGCTGGAACGCCGCCACGATGTAACCGGCATCACACTGGTAGTCGAAGGCAAGACCGGAAGAGGGCGCGGTACTGCTTTCAGCTGCGGCGCTTTCGGCTGCTTTTTCGCCCGCCTTATAAAACTCGATCATGTACCCGTAGGCGTCGATGATCTTCTGAGGGTCGTTCAGAAACAGTGTGGGTCTTTGTAAAAACGCCAGAGGGCGCTGACCGCAAAACCGATGGGATCATCTCCTGTCTGGCCGCGCACATAGGTGTTGACCAGCCAGACCATGGGCCGGAAATCCGGGATGATCTCGTGTCCATGCCACCGGGTGGGCAACTCGTCCAGCAGCAGATCAGACATGGCGCTCTGCGGCGATCTGCAGTGCGTATGCCGCCAGCTGCTGCATGGCATCAGGATCATCCCGCAGGGCATTCATAGCCTGCCGGGCATCGATCAGCCGCTCGGTTTTCTGCTTTGCGGATACCTGTGCATCCACCCGCTCCACCATCCGGGAGGCAGGCGGTGCGGGATAGCTCACGGGCGGCTTGTGTCTGTTCTTTTTGGCCTGTGCCCGGCGCTGCTCCCGGTTCATGGGCTGGGAAGGCTTTGCGGCATAGCGCTGCTTCTCAGCGGCAAAGGCATTGCCCAATTCCTCGATCACGTCATAGATGGGTGCCATGTAGTTTTCGTTAAGCCCCAGACGGGCGGATGCGCCTGCACCGAGGATCTCGTCGATGCAGTCCATGGCAATGCGTGCCTGTGCACGTGCATGGTCGCCCAGACGGACGCCGCCGCGCCGGAACTGCTCTGCTTCCTCGGCACTCCTGCGCTGCATCCGCTCGTTGGCATCCTCAAAGCGGTCAAGGTCGTTGGCGTTCATCAGGGAAAATTCAAATTCCTGTCCACAAATAACCATGTTCTGGCTCCTTTCTTGGGCCGTGCCCCGGTTCTGCCCCGGAGGAATAAGCTTTGTTCACGGCATAAAAGATCCCCGTTCCGGTTCGGAGCGGGGACTGTGTTTGAAAAAAAATCAGCCCTTGACGGCCTTGACGGCCTTGGCAGGCTCAGCGGACTGGGTGGCGGGGTTGTAGTCAAACTCGTCCGGCGTGCCGATGGCCTTCACGTCGCAGGCAAAGGTGGCCTTGGAACCGGCTGCACCGCCCACATCGCTGGTGACGATGATGGCAGCGCTGCCTTTCTCGCCCTTGCCGGTGCGCAGGCTGAAATAGATGTAGGGCACAATGACATCGCTGCCGGTGCCGTACACGATCTTGTGGCTCAGCACAAAATCCTGAAATGCGTCGCCCACGCAGCGGTCACCGTTGACAGCAAGGGTGCGCTGGGTGCCGGTCTTGTCGGTGACGTTGCCGGTGCGGATGTACTGGGAATCCTCGGTGGTGGCGTTCAGGGAGCCGGAGTGCTCCTTCACATGGTCGGCGCAGACGATCCACTGGCTTTCCTTGGTCTGGGTGCTCTCGATCTGGAACGCCAGCACAAAATCGTTCGTCGTCTCAATGCCGGTATACGACGCGCTGGGCGTGATGCCGGACTTGGTAATGGCTTCAGATACAGTCATATCAAAACTCCTTTCATTTGGGCATGTAGTAGGTCAGACGCATTTGCAGCTGCATCTTACAGCTGCCCGCGCTGTTTGTGACGATGTAGCCGCTGTTCGTCACGGCAATGCCGGTGGGGGTTTTATTCCCGCCACAGGCCGAGAGGTCGGGCAGGTTATGGCGGGCATCCTGCTGCATGACCCACTCGGTGAGCTGCTCGAAAAAGGCCGCTGTTCTGGATGCTGACGGCATCCACCTCGCTGTACTCCCGGCGGCTGAGAAAGAGGTAATTCTTCGCCATTTCCCAGCCGGAGATGTACTCGGTGATGATGGGATCACCGGGGCTATCCTCGATGGAAAAGGCAGTGGATTCTTCTTCCAGCCCGGGCAATGCGGAATGCTGCACCGGTGGCTTCCTGCTCGTCGGCGATCAGCGGGCAGGTCTTGAGCCATGCCCGCAGGGCGGCAATGGTGGGCTTTACGGTTTCGCTCATTTGCTCCCTCCCAGAAACCTGCTTTGCGGCATCATGGGCGAACTTTTCCATCTCGTCCTTGTGGTCGGCAATGGCCCGCTGGCCCCAGTAGGAGCCGCGCAGGCCGTTCTCACCATGTAGACCCTTGCCCTGTTCATGCAGATAATACTGCCTGCGGGCGTAGGGCGTATTGTACACCAGCAGACCTTCCTTGAAGTCGGATGCCTGATTCACGCTGTTCTTCAGCGTGCCGGTGTCAAAGGGCACATAGGGGTCTACCGTTGCAGCCACTTTCTGAGAAAAGGCAAACTGCAGCTTTGCGAACCGCGCATCCATGTCGGCCTGAAAGCCGGGCCGGAAGGTGATCTTGAAATCAAAAACCGGTGCGCTCATACGATCAGCTCCCTTCCACGTGCCAGTGGGGCAGCAGCGGCTCCCGGTCGTCCGAGACAGCCGCCGCTGTGCAGCACAGGTGCGTTTTTTCGAGTTTGGCGTACTCGGCTTCGGTCAAGGCAGGCACCGCGCCCTGCACCAGCTTCCAGCCGCGTTTCAGGGTCCAGTGTTTGGCCTTCTCGGCAGCAGGCAGAGCCGTCCACTGAGCGTAGGGCAGATAGCCTGCCGTGCACACGCTGGCCGGGATGCGGATGTGGGTGGTGCGCTCCGGGTCCTTGGCAGTACCGGAGCCTGAGGTGGAGCGGCATTCTCGCCAGCTGCACCCGGCGAACACCCAGCACACCGGCATGTCAGTCTCGGTGGCAGTGTCGTGGATGAGGTTCACAACAGTAACGGCTGTCTGCATCACAAAATCCCCCTGTACAGCAGATCGTGCGGGTCACTGCCCAGCGCGGTGCGGATGATCTCATAGGCTTCCTGCCGGGTGGCCGCGGTCACGCTGGCATTGCTGCCAAAGGTGACGCTGTAGCCGTCGTTGGAGACGCTGGCAGCACCCGGTACAGCGCCCGCCGCAGATGCAGCGGCCAGCAGGCCGACGATCTGGGCACAGGCATCCGCCAGCGCTGCCCGGCAGGCCTCGCACCCGGCAGCGTGGCTCTCCGCCCGGCCAAAGGTGGCGGCATCGATCATGCGGGAAGCCCGGCTGCACAGCACACCGAAAGCAGCTTCCGGCACCGTGCCGCCCGCCGCCGCATACTGGTCATAGGTGCAGTAGAGCATGGGGCCTCCTTATGCTGCGACGGCAGCGGCGGTCAGGAATGCGAACGGGACTTTGGAGCGGTCGGCGTTCAGGCGGGTGGCAGGGTTCGGCAGTGCCCAGCCCATGCGCATGACCACACGCAGGGCCACCATATCCTGCTGGGCGAGGTTGTAAACGATCTCCTTGGTGGAAGGATCCTGAATAACGCCCTGATCCAGCAGCTTCACGGTGACGTCCTGACGGATGGAGTACACCAGCTTCTTGAAGTTGCCTGCGATCAGCTGTGCCTTGGAAGCATCAAAGCCGCCGTTATCCGGGAAGTACATCGGTGCGCCGTCCAGCGCGTAGGTGGTGGCACCCTGCATATCGGAACGGAACAGGGGACGGCCCGTGGTATCCACAAGGCCGCGCAGCTCTGCCTTTGCGGTCAGATCGCCGACCACGGCATCCACACCAAAGCCGCCAGCTTCCACCTTGGAGAACAGACCGTCCTTGCCCAGCAGCTTTGCATAGTCGATGGGGCCGGTGACTTTATTCTTGGCCGCAAGGGTCAGAACATCGGTCGTCCACTCGGTGGGGCGCTCGCCGCCGAACAGGATGGCGTTGTCGATCTTTGCGCCCATGGCTTCCCGGACGCGGGGCTGTACCTCGCCCATGATGTCAAAGCTGGAGTCTGCCAGCACAGCTTCAGGCACAGGAACAATGACGGCCAGCTCTGCAGCGGTCATATACACGTTGTCCCATTCCTGCTTGCTGGTCTTTTTCATGCCGGTGTCACCGTTGACCCAGTAAGCCAGCGGCAGCATGGACAGCACGGGGATCTTGGTCTGGTTAGAGGTCATATTGGCAAGGCGGGTGCCCAGCTGCATGACGGTGGAGCTTTTGGGCACGTCCTGCTGGATGGTGTTCACCAGCTGCTCCTGGATCAGGGCCTCAGCCTTATTGCGGGCGATTGCATCAATAGCCATAAGAATCAACCTTTCTGGCCGAACGCTGCGCGGAACGCAGCGTTTGCGGCCTCATGTGCGTTTGCGGGCTGGCCGGGTGCGCCGGTCGCCGATGCGGAAAAACGTGCCATGCCGCCGTCCGGCAGAATGGCACTGGGATCACTCTCTTTGAAAGCCTTGACATAATCATCAAAGCCCAGAATCTCGCCGTCCTTCATGGCAAAATTCTGGGCATTGGCATCTGTCAGAAATGCCTTGCGGGCGCTCTCGCTGGAAAACTTCAGGCCGGATGCCTTGCGTTCCAAAGCGTAGCCCTTTTCGAGGGCAGCGACCTGCGCGGCAGCATCGGTCTTGGCCTGTTCGGCCTTGGCCTTCCACTCCGGGTCGTAGCCCTCGAGTTTGCTGTTTGCAGTGGACAGCTGTTCGGTCAGGGTGGTTTTCTCGGCCTTGAGGGTGGTGATCTCGTTCACCTTGGCCGTGATATCCGCACCGTGCAGGTTCATGATGCTGTCCAGCTGGTCCGAGGTGATACCCGGAATGATCTTGCTCACATCTTCGCGTTTCACTTGCGATGTGCTCCTTTCTTTTGTCTGTTTGGTGGATAAGTCCCTGCTGTTTTGTATCGCGGTTCTCATTCCGCACGGGACAAGACGGGGTACGCGCCGCCTTCCGCTGTGGTGCCGCTTGCGGGAGTTGAACCCGCCACCCCCGGATTAAAAGTCCGGTGCTCTGCCAACATGAGCTAAAACGGCATGAAAAAAGCACGGTGCAAAACTGCATCGTGCTTGATAGTAACTAAAATCAGGCGCTTTAGTCAGTGTGCCGTTTTTTCTCGTCATCTACGAGCTGTTTTATCGTCTTTTGGAACTCGCGGCGTTCAACAACGGCTTGAATGAGGGCAATTCCGCAGAGAATGAGGTACAGCAACAGAAGAGCCAAATTGAGCAGAAGAAAGACTGTTTTTACGGTCAGATAAGTTTCAAGCATATACTTCTCCTAAAAAAGTGGGCAAAAGAAAACCACCGTCCGGGTGGATGGTGGTTAATCCTTATTGGCAAGAGCTTTGAGGTATTCCCCATACAGACGCTTTTGCTCTGCACGCTCGGCATCAATTTCGGGAGTAGAAATAACCCCTCTGCCGGGGACTGTATGTGTGCGCCGATATTCAGCTATTAGCGCATTTTCACGCCGGACGCTTTCCTTTGTGAGCTGGTCAATCTGTTCCAGAGTATAAATCATGTTCGCTTCTCCCTGTGATAACACTTCAAGCCAAGTCTGCGGCATGTTTCGTCAATAATGACATGCTGGATATTTTCTTCATAATCATCGAAGCCATACCCTCTGCTTTCCATTACGGCATTTCGCTCCTCGCGAACTTCCTCACACACGGCTTCCCACTGCTCAAACGTGATATTTTCAGGTACAACAAAACGATAGCGGTATTTGTAGTCAACCGCTTCCATGACAGCAGTACCGTCAGCGAATGCGCCGGGGATATCTGCGTCTGTGCTAAAAGAATATTGCGTGGTTTTCGGTGGATGGGTGTGAATGTTGTAACTACCTTCCAGTTTACCACCCAGATACGAACAGTCAACCCCTCTGGGATTGTTGTCGGTCATATAATGGACTTCGCCATCTTTTGTAATGACCATCATATGCTCAACGTCAGATTTTGCATAGCCAGAACAGAACGAATTTTTAAGCGCGTCAACCTGTTTCGTGTTGGTCGTATCGACCTTTCCCAAAACTTTACGCACGGTTTTTCCATTCTGTCCAGATGCGCCGCCGCTTCCTCGTGTACTTTTAGCCTCAGGAAGCTCTGCCTTTCGCGCCTGTGCGCTTGCCCTGCCGGCTTCGCTCCTGCCGAACTTCGGCACGCTGACACGGGCGCTGTCCACACGGCCACCCGTGGCCTGTGCAAACTCTGCAAGGCTCTGGCGGGCCGCTCTCAGGCGCACAGCGGCGTCGGTGGGGTCCAACCCGGCGGCGTCCTCGGCCAGATACCGCTTTTTCCAGCGGCGGACGCTGCGCTCCCGGGCACGCTGCATCTGGGATATCTCGTAGGCGGTGTACTTTTTGCCGTTCCACTCGATGTTCCGGGCGTTCAGGGTTTCCAGCTGCTCACGCGTCCACGCGGGCGGGTCGCCCAGCTCCGGGAAGCAGGCAAAGAACTGGTGTCGGCAGTTCCAGCCGCAAAGCCCTGCTCCCGTGCCGTAGCCGGTGGCGGCTTCAAAGTCCGGGTAGTGCTTGCCCTTGTAATCGACCGCGCCGCCCCGGTGGAACTGCCTGCCCTGCCACTCAGCGTGGGAAGGTCGTGCCCCGCCGTGGGCGGTGGTCTCGAAGAACTCCACGCCCATCTCGTCGGCGCGGGCCACCTGCAGCTTGCCAGCTGTCTGGTTCACGCCGGTCAGGATGGCACGGCGGGCGGCCACCTCGATGCTGTCCTTATGCCCGCTGGGGTATGTGACCATGGGCATTTCGTCTGCAAGGCTGTCCACAGCCTGTTTGACGGCGGTTTTGTAGTCGAAGGCACCGGTGCTCACCTTGGCCCATGCGGCGTCCAGGGTGCGTTCAAACTGGCCTGTGACGGTGTTGGCCGTGGTGGCGGTCAGGTTCTTCCAGGTGCCCGCCGTCTGGCGTGCTCCGGCGTCCAGCAGATTGTTCAGTGCGGCGCTCTCTTCAAAGGGCGTCGGCTCCAGCCCATAGTGGTAATAGATGGCGTCCTCCCGCTCCATGGCCTCGGTGGCCGCCTGCAAAGCAACTGCCGGATGGCGGTGTCGCTCTTGCCGCTGTACTTCGCCAGCAGCTTGACCACGTCGCTGCGCAGGGCTTCGGTCTGCTGGTAGCGCCACAGCTGCCAGTTGGCCGTCTCGGTGATGGTGCCGGTCTTGGCGATGCGCCGGGCGATGTCCTTTAAAATCTCATCCTCGACGCCCTGCCACAGCGCCACAAAGGCGTCCGGCATGCGGTCGAGGGTAGACGGCGGCAGCATCAGGCACCCCCGCCAAAGGTGAGGGTTTCGTCCGCCTGGCTGTCGGCCTTGGCTTCCTCGGTCCACCGGTGGGCCTCGTCCTCGCTCAGGCCATAGCGGGCGGCGAGGTAGCGGCAGCGGGGCACAAGGCCAGCCAGAGCGTCCTCCCGCAGCTGTGCGGTGCGCTCCTGCTGGCTGACGATGTAGCTGTCATCCCAGTTGACAGAGATGGAGGTTTCCGGGTCCACGTCCGCGCCCAGCAGGTTCTTCGCCGCCCACAGGATGGCCCGCAGGATGCCGATCAGCGCGTTCTCGATGGGGATCTGGTTCTTGTTGGCGTTCTGCACCAGATCCTGCCGGCTGCCGGTGTACTCGGTGGCGGTGGCCACGGTGCCGTTCTCGAAGCTGTAGCGGTGGCAGCCCAGCCCGCACTTGAAGCTCATCAGGTTCAGCATGTCCTGCACCGCCTGGTGGTTCTGCTCAGTGCGCAGGTCGGGGTTGTACTCGTGCCACTCCGGGGAGGCATCCAGACTGCCGTCCCGCCCCGGCAGGGAATAAAACTGTTGATTGCTCAAGTCGTCGGGCGGGATGTACCGGGGCTTGCCGTCATCGCCGATGACCACCTTGCACAGGCTGCGGTCGTAGAAAATCTTCTTGCCGCCGAGGTACAGGTCCTGCCGGTAGTTGTCAAAGGCAAGGTCCACGCCCTGGGCGGCGTCCAGCGCCTCGGCAAAGACGCTCATGCCCAGCCCCAGGCCGGTGTCAATGTTCTTGAGCGCCGCCGGGCTGAATAGCGCAAACCACGCCGGGGAGCCGTCCACAGTCAGGCTCTCCACCATGCCCGGCGGGGCCTTGTGCGGAGTGAACACCGGCGTGCCGTCCGGCCCCTCAGAAAAGGCAAACCACTCGTTGCGGACGGTGCGCTGCGTGCCGTTGACCGTGTGGGTCTGCAGGTAGGCACAGGGCCTGCCGTCCATGAGGCACTCGGAAATAAACGCAGCTTCGGTGACCACGCCCCGCTCCACCTGCAGCGGAAGGATGCAGGACGCCGGGTCGTAGTCCAGCCGGATGCGGGCATCCGGGTCCGCTTTCAGTGTGCCGTTTTTGACCCCGGACGCCTCCACGCTCAGCACGAACGCGCCGGTGCCGGACCAGTAGGCCTTTTCCACCAGCTGGTTGGCGTTGGGCCAAAAATGCAGCTGCCGCAAAAGCCCGCCGGTCTGCTGCTCGTCGCTGCCCAGCAGATAGGCCGCGGTGGCCGCGTCCCCGATCTGGAAGGTGGTCTGATCGTTGAGCAGCAGGTTCGCCCAGTCCTCACAAACGTGCTTTGGCATCCGCAGCGAAGCCCGGCGGCGGGTGTGGTCACCGTCCTCGCGCCGGATGCGGATGTTGTGCACGCCGGGCACGTTGCCCTGCCACCACTGCCGCCACGTCTCGATGCTGCTGTAGTAGGACGGATCCAGCTGTAGCCCCCTTTTGTTTTGTTCAGATATTCGATAAAGGCCGAAACGTTCATCTTGCAGTCAGTCTCCTGTAAATCACGCTCAATGGTGGTACTCAAAGCGTCGAGGGTGTCAATGTCCGGTGGTGCCGTCGTCCAGACGCTCGTCCACGCCGGGGCGCTTCTGGCTCCACAGGGCGCTTGCAAGGGCGTCCCGCAGGGTGGCGGCCTCCGGCATATACCAAAAGCGCCCGCCGCCCATGAGAATGGACGTCAGGCGGATGCGGTCGATAATCTGAAATTTTTGCGGAGTTATTCACCCGGTCGGCCAGCCAGTACAGTTTAGAGGCCCGCAGCCGGGTGCGGATGTGGTTGATCAGCGTCTGCTCGGCGCTGTCACAGAACATGTAATGGATCTCGCCGTACCGTGCGAACACGGCCAGGCAGAAGGTGAGCAATTGGTTGGCCAGGTAGTCGGCATCCTGGTTGCGGGGGTCCACCCGCTGGATGCCAGCCCCACGACGCCGGAATAGTACGGCAAAATGCCCGTTGCCACAAAGGCGTGCTGTGAACCGTTGCCGCCGAAGTCCACCCCGATGTGGACGCGCCACGGTTTGCAGGGGCGTCCCGGCGGGGCCAGAGGAACCGGCGGTCGCCGCCCTCGGCAAGGCTGTCGGCGAAGGGCTGGTAGATGATGCGCCTGCCGCAGCCCACTGCCCCAGAATGAACCGGTTATAGTACACCGTGCCGGTGTACTCCTTTTTCAGCTGGGCCACGAACTCCGGCGGCAGGGTGGGGTTGTCGTCGATGGTGTAGGCCTGACAGTAGATGTCGGCGTCGCTGTCCAGAAAGCGTTTGAACCAGTGCTGCGGGTTTTCCGGGTTGCATGTGCCGTCAAAATGGGAATGCGGGCAGGACAGACGGCTTTTC
>ENA-OQBL01000786-OQBL01000786.1-human-gut-metagenome-genome-assembly--contig:-NODE-786-length-14909-cov-4.001624_pt1 | contig 14909 bp, 14 predicted proteins | sample MGYA00242747_ERZ504553 | MGnify/ENA primary metagenome ERZ504553 (study PRJEB26092, sample SAMD00036240) | human gut metagenome | host: Homo sapiens | study: EMG produced TPA metagenomics assembly of...
TGATAGGGCGGCCTGTATTGTAGGAATTTCCAAAATCTCCATGTAACGCGTTCCACAGCCAAGAACCATATTGCTGGATCAGAGGTTTGTCAAGGCCCAATTCTTCCCGTACTAATTCAACCTGTTCTGGAGTGGGCCTTGAATACCGGCGCACAGCCAAAGCCTCAGCCGCATCTACAGGGGATAAATTTGTGTAGATGAAAGTCAAAATCGTGACGCCAAACAGCACAAGGAGAAATAAAGATAAGCGCGTCAATAATTTTTTTGCTCATACTCCAACTCCCAAGGCTCCTTCTCCAGCAATACTCCAGCTTTCGGCTTTCTTCCTGCTTTGGACAAAATCCGCATAGATTCCATCCTGCTTTATCAAATCCTCATGTCTGCCGCGCTGTATGATACGGCCAGCCTCCAGAACAAGAATCTGATCCGCATGTTGAACGGTTTTGAGCCTGTGGGCAATCATAATAATCGTTTTATTATGCGTCAACGCTTCAATCGCTTCTTGAAGTTCAGCTTCATTTCCGGGTCAACGTTGGCGGTAGCCTCATCCAAAATGATGATCGGGGAATCTTTCAACATGGCGCGTGCGATGGATAGGCGTTGACGCTCTCCACCGGAAATAGTAGCTCCACCTTCTCCGATCACCGTGTCGTAACCATCCGGAAGGGCAGAAATAAAGTCATGGCACCGGGCTGCCTTGGCAACCGCCACAACCTCTTCGTGAGTGGCACCGGGTTTTCCAAATTTAATATTGTTTTCAATCGTATCATTAAAGAGGTAGACCGTTTGAAATACCATACTAAAGTTTGCCATCAAGCTGTCCAACTGGTATTCCCTGATATCTGTCCCGCCCAATTTAACTGTTCCACTGTCCACATCCCAGAAACGAGCCATTAAACTGGTAAGAGTTGTTTTTCCTGATCCGGAGGGGCCAACGATTGCAGTGGTAGTCCCTTCCGGTATGGAAAAGCTGACATCATGGATAATTTCCCGTTCTCCATAAGAAAAACTGACATGTTCAAATGTAATATCCCTATTTTTCGTTTCTTGTTTTGTACCTTGTTCATCCATGCGGGGAGCATGATCAATCTGTTCCACTCTGTCAATGGAAGCGTCAATCATCGGAAGCATAAAGAACATTTCTCCGGCTGACTCAAGCTCGCTGTAAACAAGAAAAGCGGAAATCGCCATCATCAAGCAGGTAAATAAAGTCATAGCTCCACTTAAATATAGCCAGATAGAAAGAAGCACAGCCGCTACCGCAGCAATTCGCAACACAATTTGCTCCAGAACATTGTATGGGATACGCTTGCGCTCCAGCTTAAAGTTTTGATACTCCGTTTCCTCTATGGTTTTATTTAATGTTTGATTCGCCGCCTTATCGCCATGAAACGCACGAACAACGCTCATTCCCTGAATATATTCAAGAACGGAATCTACCAATTTGGTTTGTGCCTGCAAACGTCCGGGAGAAAGCTGACGGGATTTTTTCAGCAATTGTGAATTAACAAATAAAAACAACAGTACTCCTAATAAGAAAATCAACCCTATACGCCAATCAAAAAACAGAATCGCAATAGAAAATACAACAGTACGGATGATCCCCACCATCGTTCGGGCAATGACGGCAAACGACATACTCTCCAAATCTTCCATTGTAGAAGTTGCTGCAGCCGTAAGGCTTCCCAAGCTTTGACTATTGAAATAGCCCATCGGCATGTACTTCATACGTTCACCGATCCTGATTCTTTTTTTCCTCACACATATGGTAATTGGCCTGTCCTTCACTGTTGTGGGCCAGATACCAGAAAACCGCAGCGCCTGTTACACTGACCAGCATGACGCCCAGTGCGGCCAATGCTGTTTCGCCTGTAACATTTTGTTCTACCAAGGCTCGCAGCACAACCAGCAAAGCAATAAACTGGATAGCTTCAAAAATACTGCGAAGCAGTTCATAACCCATTCCCTTATACCACGTCTTTTTCTGTTTTCCAGCAAAAGCAAAAAAACGTTTATATGCGTTAAACATTCTCAGCGCCTCCTTTCATACCGGCAGAGTCTTTTGCCTGTATATGCGCTTTCCACATATCTGTATAAAGCGGACAATTTTTCAGAAGTTCTTCATGAGTTCCAGTTGCGGCGATTTTTCCGTTTTCTACTACTGCAATCTGCTCAGACTGGATAATAGTCGATAACCTATGTGCAATAACAATCAAGGTCTTTCCTTTAGTAAGCCGGTTCACCGCATCCTGTATAACCGCTTCATTTTCCGGGTCAGTATAGGAAGTCGCTTCGTCGAGGATAACGACGGGTGCGTTTTTCATCATAGCTCTGGCAATGGCAATCCTCTGGCGTTCTCCACCGGACAAATGGCTTCCGGCTCCTCCCACAAGGGTTTCGTAACCGTGTTCGAGGCCCATAATAAACTCATGACAGCCTGCAGCTTTGGCGATTTCCTCCACTTCTTGGTCTGATGCGTTGGGATTACCCATACGAATGTTTTCTCGTACAGACACATTAAATAGAAAATTGTCTTGGGATACATATCCAATTAAATCCATTACTTGATCTGCGGGAAATTTTTTTAATGTCAACCCCACCAATCGTAATTGTTCCTTCATCAATATCCCAATAAGAAGCAATCAATTTTGCGATGGTAGATTTACCGGAACCAGAAGGACCAACCAAAGCGGTTGTAGTTCCCTGTTTAATTTTTAAGTTTATACCCTTTAAGACTTGAGTATCCTTATATGCGAATTTCACATCGGTTAAAGTAATATCCAATCCGTTTAAGTTTTTATGTTGGAGTGGACGATCTAAATCCGGTTCTGATAAAATAGAACTGATTTCTCCAACGATGGTACTGATTTTGGAAAAGTCATCGGTTAAAAAGATTGCAGATACCAACGGGCCTACAATACCCAGCGATAAAATCATAATAGTGATGAAGGCAGCTGTGGTAAGACTTCCGTTCATATAGAAAATACATCCAATGGGGAGTACCCCAATCAAAACAGCTGGCCAGATGGTCATCATAAGGGCTGAATACCCTTGTGTAGATTTCATCCAGTCAAGAATCAATTCTGCATTTTTATGAACAGCCTGCGTAAATTTCCCATAGGACACCGCGCTCTGGTTAAACGCTTTAATGACTTCAATCCCGTTGATGTATTCTACTGTGGTAGCACTCATGTGTTTACCTGCTTGTACGACTGCCCCGTATTTTTTAGGATATTCTTTCATTTGTGCCATATAGCACAGGATACCAATCGGAATAGTAATCAGAGAAACGAGAGCCATGCGCCAGTCTAAAACAAACAAGTAGATAATGACTGCGACAGGAACCAAAAGGTTAGAAGTCATTTCGGGAATGATATGCGCCAATGGAACCTCCATCTGTTCTACTCGCTCTACCATAGAACTTTTCAGTTTTCCCGATGGCGTATCGGTTAGATACCCCATAGAAACCTTTGTCAACTTCGAGGCAATCCTTCGCCGTATTTCAGATAAAACTGCAAACGTTGCTTCGTGCGAAGCTTTTGTCGAAAACCCATGAAATACAGACTTCATGATGAAAGCGACCAAAGCAACAGAACACCACAATAGGTATATAGAAAAATCCTGTTCTCCTACAATAAGCAAATTAATCATCTTTGCGACTGCAAAGTATGGTACAATACCACTGGCCACCCCCAACACAGATAAAACCACGGAGCAAAGGAATCCACCCTTATGCGGACGGATGAAATCCATGATCCCAATAGATGAAGTTTGCTTCATAAAAAATCCTCCTTTCGTTAGCTGTAGCTAACCATTGCGTCTAAAAAAGCCGATAACTTGTAAGATTCCTGTCTTACAAATTATCGGCTCTGCGTCTTAGCGTCTGGCTCTAACGATACTATTTTATTTTCTTGAACATCTATGATATGTTCATGTCCACACTTAGGGCAAAACAACGGAAAACGCTTTAATACTGTATCTCTGTTTACCTTCGTTCTCGTTTTATTGCCGCAGACAGGACAATGAACCCAGCCGGATGAATCAATCCACCCACTCAAAAGCATCACCCCGCATTTTCTTCAAAAATCGTCTTCCATCCGGCATTATAAAACCTTCTCATTCTTTGGATATGCTCGACAGCCTGATCTTGGGGCATATCATGAATAACCACTTCAAATAGTCCGGCATAAAAAGCACTGGACAGAAGGTGCGCCAGTTCCGGTGTAAGCCGTCCGGAGGAAAGCGCGTCATTTCCTGTCTGTTCAATAAACTGCATGGTACAGGAAATATCCAATTCAATAATCCGATGGATAAATTCCTGATATGTGCTATTCTCTCCACTGGTAAGAATCAGCTTAAACTCGTCGAAATGATCGTAGATATATGCAATTACCTTAGAAAAGCCGTCGTTTCCAAAAGGGTCATAACCTTTTCTTTCTGCTCATCTGATGAAAGTATTTTAAAGCGATGGAGTTCTCCTTCGAGTAAATTACAAAATTCATCAGCCGTTGGCCCTACTAAAGCGCAATACAGACTTTTCTTATCAGGATATCGGATATAGATAGCGCCTTTGCTGGAGCCTGCTTTTTCCGCAATCACCTGCAGCGAAGCGTTCTCATATCCACTCTTTAAGAACTCTTTTTTAGCTGATTCAAGCAATTTTTCAGTAACGCCCTCCACACGTTTTGCCATTCCATCAACTCCAAACTCGAATTTATAGGTTGATTTTGTAAACAGATTAAAACCCTCGGTTTCAATCCAACGGTTTTAATATACTGCTTTTTTTGAAAACTGTCAAGTTAATTGTCTCACAAAGTTAGTTTCTTCTAACCTCGAAAAATAATGCAATTTGCACATATAGAAAGAGCCGAATAAAATTAGTTTACTCGGCTCTTTACAGCATAACAGATTCTATTTTTTCTATTTTGCAAACTCCTGCATAATCAAGTTGAGAATTTCCTGCTGACCCGTAGATAATCCCCCGGCCTTCGGCTTAGTGCTTTGTTTCAATTCTTTTACCAGCCGACGAACCAAATCGCGCTGCTCATCCGTCATATCCGTTAAAAGCACCTGATCCTTTTTATCAAACCCGACCAAGTAGTCTAACGAAACATCGTAAATCCTTGCCATAGTGGTGAGGACATCCAGCGTGGGGATTTTGATATTGTTTTCATAGTTGCTGATTACCGATCCGGCCCGGCCTACCCGACGCCCAAGTTCCTCCTGAGAAATACCATGCTTTTCCCGCAGCATCCGCAAATGATTTCCAAAATCAAACATCCCTATCACCTCGCTCTGTCCTGTGATTTCGTGTATAGCTATATTTTACTCCGTTGACCTTCGCGTCTGGCTAAGTGTATAATAAAAGTATTTAGCGAATCGCTAAGATTATGAGCGAATATTTTTCCGATTTGCGATGAAAAGGGAGCCGAGAAGCCCATAAGAAAGGTTTTTGGCATAAAACCGCCCGAAAGAAATAGGGCGGGCTGTTCGTAAAGAGGGAGTGGAGTAACTGTGGTGAGAGGACTCACACCCCTTTATTTTCCCTGTAATGGCAACACAGAAAAAGGTGCTTTCCCAACCTTTTATGATGAAATCACCCTGCTGAATGTTGTAAAATATACTTGTTATCAAGCTGACGGTTTCAAAAGGTCAGATTGGGCTACATCCCCATTATTGCGGCAGCGTATGCCCAAAACCCTTTATACAAGAGAAATCCATATCCAGAATTCATACACCGAAAGGAGCATCCAAATGCCAAAAGTAATGATCATTGAATGCAGTGATGAAGAAGCCGACCGTTTGGTTGAGCAGATCAAGGGCATTATTGCCGAACCCCAATACCAGCCATTCCGAGGGCCGGGAAAGGTTTATGAATTCGGCTCATTGCGGATTGACCAGCCCAAGCGGGAAGTAACCCTCCATGGTAATGCTGTAAAACTAAACCATCGGGAATTCGAAATCCTCGGCTTATTTGCTTCCCACCCGAATCAGGCCCTTTCTGCGTCTTTTCTCCACAATGCCGTTTGGCTTCATCCAGATTCGGAGCATGGAGAGGAAGAAGCTGCCGCCTATGTGCGAAGCCTGCAGGAAAAACTCGGCCTGAATAAATCGAACCCCACCTGCCGGATCGTTGAAGGTACCTGTAAAGAGAATAAAGGCTGTTGTTTTACCTTTTTGGTTGATTAAATAAATATCTTTGTTCTTTTGTCATGTAATGTAGATAAAAGCACTACGAAATATGCAAATGAAAGGAGAATCGAATCAGAAAAGTAGTTTTTCTCTTTTATACTGTCCCCATCTAAATTTATATGGGGAAATATGGGAATAAAACATCGTCCGCTTTCCCCATGCAGAGGGGATGGCGACAATGCGGCGAAAACCCACCGCACACAGAAAGGGCTGCAGCTTCGTATGAAACTGCAGCCCTTTTTCGTTCGACATTATCCTGTTTTGATTTACCATTAAATACCAATTTCGAGGAAGCAGCCTCGCTATGCGCATTCGCCTGCGGGCGGGTGCGCTTTTTTCATGCTTTCAGAAGGAGGTCATGGCTAAGAACTCATAGCGGCAGGCCGCCGCCCCGACAATCTGAATTTTTCAAAATTTCAGATTGATCGGAGGAAACAGCCATGGCTTACAACAAAGCCAGAGCCGAAAAACAGTGGCTCAAATGGAAAGAAGCAGAAGAAAGAAAACTCAGAGAACTCGGCGTGGATGAGGACACCATCCAACGCCTGCATACATACGATTGGGCGCAGTTCAATAAGGAACGGCAGTACCTGCAGCGACAGGTGGAATGGTCTCCCTATGTGGAACTCATATCCGCACAGGATCTGGAACTGCCCGTCGAGGATACCGACGCCCTGCTGGACAGCATCGAGGATATGGAGCGTTTTTTCTTTGCTGCACAATGTGGACAAGCTCACCCTCGAAATCCTCTTCATGAAGATGGACGGATACGGCAGCAAGGAAATCTCAGAGAAAACCGGCCTGTCAGTAAACGCCATTGATCTGCGGATTTTCAAACTCAAGAAAAATTAAAAAACTTTTTTATAAGCGGAAAGATTCCGGCCTTTTTCCTGGGCTATAGGGCGACGGGGAAAAAGAAACGTTCGCCTTGCAGCTTGAAAAGTGAATACCAGCCATGCGGGTACGTTCCCGCCTGAGCGAGCGACACAGGAAAAAGCGCCATGACGAGTCGCACGCAAGCTGCCTCCCTTTTCAGGGATGAGGGATGGCGGCTTGTGTTGTTGGCTTTGAGCGATGCATTTTGACCGGAAAGAGGGGGTAGTTGCCCTTTTCGCCACGACCTTGGGCGGGGGATTATGATACACACTATCGTTTGCCCACACGTCAGATGGGCTGGCCGACCTTGGGTTGTAATCAGCAAGACCTTCGGGGAGCCAGTGAACGGCTTGTCAACTGCAAGCCTGCCCGTATGGTTCCCAAGGTTGCCAGGGGGGCGAGCAGCAAATACGGCACATCAAATTCAACCCTTTTATTTTTATTCAGATTGCCGTTGACGGCGAATCCGTGCGGCGCAGGTTTTCTGCGCCGCATTAGTTTGCCGCCAACGCACAAGAGCAAATTGCTCTAAGGAGAATGTGCCGAAATGAACAAGAGTCTGAAAGAGCAGGCCCATTGGGGAGATCGAACGGATCTTCCGAATCCTTCTCCCTCAAAACGGGCTGGCAGTTCGGGAAGAACAGATTACCCTCTGCCACGCCATGCTGGATAACCCTGCTCGAAAAACAATATCGCTCTATGCGACGCGGGCGTCGGGATCGGCAAGACCTACGCCTACCTGACCGCCTGCACTTTTACTGAAGAAGTTTGACCCCCACATGGGCCTGCCGGTTCCCAGCCGGTGGTGGTCTCCACCTCCAGCGTTGCTCTGCAGGACGCTATCATCGGGGAATACATCCCGATTTTTATCCCGGACTTTTTCTGGAGAACCGCATTATTCGAAAAACCCATCCGGGCGATGGTGCGAAAAGGGAAAGAACGCTTTGTCTGCGATGCCCGTCTTGCAGGGCGGTTGGAAGCCGTTCGGGAAAAGAAAAAGAATGCGGAGCAGATGAAAGCCCTGCTTTCCCTTCGCAGCTATTATGATTTAGACGCCGTAACCGGCCTCAGTGGATTTGATCGGCGGCAGGTGTGCGTCCCCAAGGTTTGCGAGAAAAGCTGTCCTTTGCGAAACGCCTGCCGGTACCATCAATACCTGAAGGAAGCCAGAAGCGCGGAGATTTTCGTCCAGATCTGCAATCACAACTATCTGCTGGCCGACGCCGCCCACCGTTTGCAGGAAATGCGGCCCCTTCTCAATGATTACCGGGCTTTGGTGATCGACGAGGCCCACAAGCTGCCGGATGCAGCCCGCCAAATGTACGGGCAGAGTTTGTCTGCGGAGGATTTCCGTGAACTCTGCGACCTGCTGGCAAAAGAAAAATATATCCTTGCTTCCCAGCGTCTGCGGGAAAAGTTCCGCGCTCTCATGGGGGCCATGTGCCGGGGCGAACTGCTGGAAGAAGCCCAGCGCACCGCCTTTATTTTAACGCCGGATCGGGAAGCGGCCCTTCGGGATTGCCTTTCCCTCCTCCGGCAGCTTCAAAAACAGCTTGCCCCGCACCTCCCACGGTGGCTTCTTTACCGGCTGGGAACAACAGAGCAGGCCCTCGGACTGTTTTTTACAGGGGACCGAAAATACATCCTCTACATCCAGTACGACAGGGACGGAAGCCCCAGCCTCTGCGCCGCCAGCCGGGAACTGCCGGAGCAGCTGCGCCGGGCGCTGTGGCTGAAAGACATCCCCGCCATCCTGACCTCCGGCACCCTCATGGCTGGCGGCAGCTTTGAGCGCACAAAAAAGGTCATGGGATTGTCCTCAAATCAGCGGCTGGAGGATTTTATTGCGGTTTCGCCCTTCAATTACGAGGGAAACTGCCTTCTTTACATCCCAAATGATCTTCCCAAAACACAGATGGGCAGCGAACAGGAAGCTAAGTGTCTGGCAGAGCAGATCTGCCGGTTGGTGGAAGCCACGCATGGCCACACTCTGGCGCTTTTTACTTCCTATTCCCTCATGGGCACTGTTTACAATCAGGTAAAGGACCGGCTGTCTTTTCCCTTGATGGAAGTATGGCGGCACTCGCAGGACGTCATCCACCAGTTCAAGCAGGCCAGCAACGCTGTGCTGTTCGCGGCGGGCTCTTGTTGGGAAGGTGTGGATTTTTCCCCGGGAGATATGGTGTCGTCGCTCATACTTGTACGGCTGCCGTTCCCTGTTCCCGATCCATTGAGCGAAGCGGAACGGGAGCAGTACCCAACCCTGCAGGATTACATCAAGACGGTAGTTATACCGGATATGCAGGTAAAGCTGCGGCAGGGCTTCGGTCGGGCCATCCGCACCGAAACCGACACCTGCGTGGTGAGCATTTTTGGACTATCGGGCAGCCCCCGGAGAACGGTATCACAAGGCTGTGCTGGAAACCCTGCCGAACCTTCGGCTCACCAGAAAAATCGAAGATGTGGAGGAATTCATCCGGGCAAAGAAAGGCCCGGATTATTTTATGCCATAAAGGAGATTGACATAGATGAACAGAAAAACAGAAACGGCGGGATTTCCCTACGCAGACCGCCCCATGTGGTTATACAGCCGCAGCAGCGATAAAAGGATGTTCGTCCTGATTCAGCAGATGCGGAATCTCTTAGAGGAAGCCAATCATCGGGAATATACCGTTGTAGGTACTTCTCAGGATATGGGTACCGGCAGAAGCATAGCCCGCATGGGCCTGAAGCAGATGCTGCGGAGTGTGCAGGGCGGCTTCGTCCGCGCTGTGCTTGTGCGGGATTTATCCCGCCTGAGCCACGATCCCGCCATCCTGATTCAGATACTGGAATTTTTGCAGGATCACGACGCGGTACTGATCACCACCGAGAGCGACCTGCGGTATGAGCTTTACATCAAGGGACTGGAAAACCGCTTTTTCCAGAGGGCAGCCAAAAAGGGCCTCCATTTGCCATGGTGAAGGGGGCTGAATTTATGCGTGTTACTTACAATCCAGAAGCGCCCTCACCTCTCATAGTCAATGAAATTAAATATTATATGGCGCTTTCGGCCTTGAAAAAAGATGCTGGCCGATAGCGTCATAACCTCTGAAAATTACAAGAAAGCGACTGTTGCTATTGCCGAAAGATACCGGGTTTTGCGATACGATATTTAGTGGTTGTCGTGATAGCTTTGTACCAGCCGTTGTGGTAGTGTTGTTGCTGCGGGGTGGTCACAATAGATGCCGCCCAAGAAAGCGCAGAAAGGGCGGTGCGGAGAATGCCACAGGTACAGATCATAGAACCTACGATAAGGCCACAGAAACAGAAAATCCGGGTTTGTGCCTATGCCCGTGTGAGCAGCAACTCCGATGATCAATTGAACTCTTTTTCCGCGCAGGTCGAATATTTCACCCAACTAATACAAGCCCACAGCGATTGGGAATTCATTGACATCTATGCTGACGAGGGCATAACCGGTACCAGAGCCGACAAGCGCGACGATTTCCAACGGATGATGCGGGACTGCAGAGCTGGGAGGATTGACCGCATACTGGTTAAATCCATTTCCCGATTCGGAAGAAACAGCGCCGACTGCATTGAAGCCGTTCGGGAACTGAAAATGTTGGGAATAGCTGTTGCGTTTGAAAAAGAAGGCATTGATACAGGCCGCATGACCAATGAAATGTACTTTTCCATGTACAGTGCATTCTCACAAGAAGAATCCACTTCCATTGCGAAGAATATGCGTAAAGGCGCAGTCATGCGGATGAAAAATGGAACCTACCGTCTATCCCAAGCGCCTTATGGCTACCGCTTAGATGAAAAAGGCGGTTTTCTGATTTGCCCGGAAGAAGCGAAGGTTGTCCGAAAGATATTTGGGGACTTTCTCTCAGGGAAAAGCATTCGAGAAATCGCCAATGAACTTGCACAGGCCCAAGTGCCAAAGCTGAAAGGGAACCCCGTGTGGAGTGCCACCGGGGTTTCTTATATTTTAACCAACGAACGCTATATGGGAGATGAATTATTCCAGAAACGCTTCACCACTGACGCATTTCCTTTTAAGAAAGTAAAGAACCGTGGCGAGAAAAGCCAATTTTATGCGGAGAATACCCATGAAGCTATCGTCAGCCCCAATGTATTTCGTCTGGCGCAGGAACTTCTAAAAAAGAAAAATCAACTCCATGGACGGAAAAAGGAAATCCAGACCTATACTTTCTCCAAAATGTTGGAGTGCAGCGAGTGTGGAAGCACATTCTGCAGGCGGGTAACCAAAGCCGGAACTGTAGTATGGGCCTGTTATCGGCATTTCCGTGACAAAAAATTGTGCGCCATAGAAAATGTGCAGGAGTCCGAAGTGGAATCCGCATTCGTTACCTTATATAACAAGCTGGGGAGAAATCGCTCAGAGATTTTAACCCCATTCATTACGCAGGTGGAAAAACTGCGTGATAAAAATTTCATGTCCCATCCGGGGGCCATGCAGTTGAACAAAGAAATAGCGGATCTGTTGGAGCAGAATCATGCGCTGGCTACTTTGAGAGCAAAAGAGTGCATTGATTCTGCTTTTTATATGAGTGAAACCAATACCAATAACACCAAGCTGGAAAATTTGCGGAAGGAGCTCCAGCGATACCGTGACTTAAACGACTACCATGAAATACTCAATGGAAGCTACCTGCTTCTAAAAATTTTTGAAGAGCAGGAAAGCATCTCAGAGTTTGAGCCTGTAGCTTTCCGCAATATGGTTATTAAAGTGAGGATTTTTTCAGACACCATCTGTTTCCGGTTAATCAACGGGATGGAATTGGCTGAAAGAAGATAGGAGTTGTACCAATGAAAAAGAAAAGATACCTGCCCTTCGGATATCAAATGGAAAAGGGAGAAATCATCCCGCACCCTGACGAGGGACCTTTGGTACAGGCTATCTTTTCAAAATACCTTGAAAGGACCGCCCTTTCAACACTCGCCAAATATGCCTCCTTGTCGGGCATTCCTTATCGGGAAGGAGCCGGGCAGTGGAATAAAGCCATGGTTTGCCGGATTTTGGACAATTCCAAGTATGCAGGCGATGAAGGATTCCCGCCGCTGATTTCAAAGGAACAGTTGGAAGAAGCAGCTTTCCTCAGAGCAGCCAAGGCAAAGCAATATGGCGGCAGCCTACCTGCGGAAATGAAAAAAATCCGCCAGCAGATCTGCTGCGGAAACTGTGGGCAAATCCTCAAGCGAGTCAATATGCGGACAGGATACATCCTGTGGGAATGTCCAAAATGCGGAATCAGCACAGACTACATACCAGACGAACTATTGCTGCAAAGCGTGACTGCCCTATTAAACCGGGCAATTAAAAACCGGGAAAAGCTGAAACCGGAAGAAAGGCATTGTGAATGCTTATCCATCGAAGTCCTCCGGTTGAACAATGAAATTGACCGGCAGATGACCAATCCCCGCGCTAATGCGGATCAACTGCTCCAGCTTATCATGGATTGTGCCAAAGCGAAATACGAAGTCAGCGAAAGTGGTGCTTCGGAGCAGATGACTCAGCTTATACAGGAACGGCTGGCCGATCAATCCCTGATTTCCGATTTCGACTACGACCTGTTTAGCAGCATAACAGAGAAAATCCTTATTCAGTCAAATGCTTCCGTTCACCTTCAACTGCGAAACGGAAAAGTGATATAGCCTACCGGAAAGGAGCGTTTATATGGAGCCACAAGCCCCCATCAGGCAGAAAATCATCCGGGAGATTAAACCCTCCCCAGTGCTGCAGGCCCGAACCCGCAATCACAAGCTAAGGGTAGCGGCTTACTGCCGAGTCAGTACAGAGCAGGAAGAACAGCAGACCAGTATCGAAAACCAAATCACCTATTATGATGATTTGATTCGTTCAAATCCTGAGTGGGAATATGCTGGCGTTTTTTCAGACGATGGCATCAGCGGAACCAGAGATGAGAACCGCCCCGGTTTTATGGAAATGATAAAGCAGTGTAAAAAAGGGAAAATCGACATGATACTGGCAAAGTCGCTATCCAGATTTTCCCGAAATACCCTGCAATGCATTTCGTACATACGAATGCTCAAGGATCGGGGCATTATCATCCGGTTTGAAAAAGAAGGGCTGGATACCTCCCGTGTAACCAGCGAAATATTTTTCACATGGACCAGCGCCTTCGCCCAAGGCGAAAGCGAATCTCTGAGCAACAATGTCAAATGGGGTAAACGAAAAGGCTACAGTCAAGGAAATTTCGCCTTTCCCTATAAGAATATGCTGGGCTATAAAAAAGGAGAGGATGGAGAGCCGGAGATTGTGCCGGAAGAAGCAGAACATATCAAAATGATTTTTAACCTGTTCCTGCTGGGCCGCAGCCTGCGCCAGATCAAGGAAGCCTTGGAACGGCGAAACATACTGACGCCGCGGGGGAATACAGAATGGGGATTGTCCAGTATTGAACATATCCTGCGAAATGAAAAATATATGGGGGATGTTCTCCTGCAAAAGACCTACACGGTGGATTTCTTAACCAAGAAAAAGAAGAAAAACAACGGGGAGCTCACTCAATATTACATCACTGACAACCATCCGGCGATTATCTCTCGTGAGGATTTCCTAAATGTCCAGCTTGAACTGACCAGAAGGAACAGCAAAAAGAAGGTTTCCCAAAAGAAAACCAAGAGTGCGCTGGGCAAATACTGCAGCAAGTATGCACTTTCCGAAAGGCTGGTTTGCGGGGAATGCGGTTCCATGTATCGCCGGACCACTTGGGTAAAAAAGGGCAAGAAGAAAGTAGTCTGGCGCTGCATCAGCCGATTGGAATTCGGAACAAAATACTGCCAGCATTCACCAACTATATCGGAAGAAGCCTTGCATCAGGCAATCCTCCAATGTATTCAAAAAGTGGTCGGGGACAAAGAAGATATCCTGAAAAATCTGCGTGATGTTCAAGAAAACATTATCCTGTTTTCCGGGAATCAAATCACACCGCAATCACTGGAAAAGCAAATAGACAAGCTGCAGCAGGAAATGTCGGCCTTAGTTAAAATTATCGCACAGGGTGGCGATAGCGAATTCTATGCCGCCAAGTTACGGCAACTTTCTGAACAGAAAATGGGGCTTACCAGCCAACTGCAGGAAATCCAGAAAAAGAAGATGGCAGATCGGGCACAGGAATACCAGTACCAACAAGCCTTACTTTATATCAACAATGAGGAAAACCTGAACCTTACTGAATTTAACGATGACTTTATCCGAAGAATTATTGAACAGATAACAGTTCTCTCTGCCACCCAAATCAGAATACGGTTTGTCGGCGGATATGAGCAGGACGCAAACCTGCCATTGAAAAAATTAGATTGCCTGCAAAAAATAGCACCGACGTCCTCAATCCGGGGGCATCGGTGCTATTTTTTTCGTGGGTAACTGTTTGGCCCATAACCCTCTTAACATACCATAACATCTCCTGAAATTTTTTTTCGTCGAAAAGACTGGACAGGACTTGGGACGTATGCTATAATAACTACACGGAAATTTTTGTTGCAGTGTTTACCATGATCCCAGGTTAAGCCAAGCGCAAAAATTTTTGGGTCAAAAAAATTTTATTTTTTCAAGTTTTTTGCCGTTTCTCAGTTTGAATCAAGGGGGGATCTAAAGTGTCCACCCCTTCCAGACTAAGTCCGAACGCGATTCGCGTTCGGACTCTTTTCTTTTTGGGTTAAGATGCCCGTGTTTACAACGCATCTAAAGTGTCCACCCCTTCCAGATGGAATACTACCGGAATTTGGTGCATTTTATTTGTAAAATTACCAGATAACCGGCAGTATTTTTTATTTTAAATCTTTGAGTTTTGCAGGCTTGTCCGAGC
>ENA-OQBL01000787-OQBL01000787.1-human-gut-metagenome-genome-assembly--contig:-NODE-787-length-14908-cov-4.328530_pt1 | contig 14908 bp, 13 predicted proteins | sample MGYA00242747_ERZ504553 | MGnify/ENA primary metagenome ERZ504553 (study PRJEB26092, sample SAMD00036240) | human gut metagenome | host: Homo sapiens | study: EMG produced TPA metagenomics assembly of...
CATGTCGTGATTGGCCAATGATAATGAATTCAATAGAGGGATTGTAACCGTTGTGTAGCCGGAAAGTTGTGGTGAAACCATTGATTTTCCGGCTTTTTCGTACACTTCCGGTATCACAAAGGTTACGATTCCTCTGTTTAATTATTATGGCATGCGAAACCTCAGGAATAAAACTACAAAGGGTTCCCAGCCTAGTCGCATTAGTCGGCAATCATCCGGAATCGGTTTCATGGGGTTAAAGGAAATTTTCCTTTTAAAGGTAAAAAAAAAAGGTTTGAACCGTTTTGCTCACAAAAAAATTCCACTGTCTGAGACGAATGTCGAGTTTGGATTTTTTGTGAGCTCGTTTTTAGGTCAACTTTTTTTGCTTTAGAATTTCCCCATGTTGGAGTCAGCACAGGCTGGGACCTTGTAGTTTTATTCCGGTCGGTGACAGCCGCCATGATGCATTAAATAGAAATTTACAGCATCTCTATAAATGCCGCAATTCGAGTATTCAACTGCCCGATATCAGCCTGCGAATAATCCGTCTCTACATTAATGTACGGAATACCCTTCTTCTCATTCACAAATTTACGAATAGCCAGTGACTCTACATTATATGTATGACAAGCCTGAAGTGTCATCTCGACAACTCCGTCTACCTTAAATTCATCGATCAGGCGATCCAGAAGGTCCAGTCTGTTTGGATTCGGTGTCATTACAGAACAGCCAATGTTCAGGTAACGTCTTGCCAGTGCATCGTATACATCCGGATTCTCTTCGTCTACTAATTTGTCAAAAGATTTTGCTCCGTTACAGTTTTCGAATGCAACTACAACTCCACCATTGTCTTCTACGGCGCGGATCACTTTCTCAGTTGCTCCGCCGATCGGACATCCGGTGATCAGGATACGAGGCATCTTGTCCAGTCTCTTACCTTCTTCGTATTCTTTTTCAATCTTCTCTCTCATGGCTTCAATCTCTGCCGGGATTGCTTTACGATCGAATTTGAAGCCGCTTCCGTATAATACTTTGAACAGGTCGCCGCCTTTGATCGGTGCAGGATCAAGTGCCATGACATGATACAGGTCTTTCATGACTTTTCTTACTTTATTTTCTTCTTTTACGGCCTCTAATACAGCTTCATCTGTAATCTCTACGTCGAATTTTTTCTCCAGATATTCTTTGAAACGAATCAGTTCACTCTTCCAGAGTTTCAGGGCCATCTCGCTCTGCGTATTTGGCAGTTCCATTACGAATACATCTTTGAAATCTGACATATACTCGTACATTTTCTTCTTTCCGTCACAGGTAGTCTCCCCAACAACTACATCTGAGAAGTAGAAGAATGGACATTTGTCTGTCTTGGCAAATCCATAGCTGGATTTGATCAGTGGACATAAGTTCTTTGGCAGATCTTTCTCTGCGTCCGGGATTGTCTCATCGGATACAGAACATAAGCCGACTGTAACTGCTCCCATTGCTCTTGCGATCTCTGCCGGAAAATAAGTACAATATGCGCCAACAACCGGAACTCCCTGGTCTTTTAATCCCTTCATTGCCAGGAATGATTTCTGACGCTGTTCTGCAAATTCTTCGAATACCTCCGGCAGTTCTTTAATTAACTCCATAATAAATTTCCTCCGTGCTTTTCTTATTTTTTGATAATTTTTTTGATAATTTTTTTCATAAGACTATCATACCACCTGTACCTGTATTTACATAATAGGAAATATTGATAAATCGTTTCATTCTATTAATATCGTCTATGAATATTATTCGCATTTTCTATCCTTTTCCTGACTTCATCTCCTGTATACGTTAATATGAAAATCTGTTACAATATCCGTATCAGATACCATATTTATCATGGAGGTTTTTCTATGGAACAGAACATATATTTTGACAACGGCAGCACATCCTGGCCGAAAGCACCAGGAGTCGCTGCTTCCATGACGAAACTTTTAGAATCCGGTGCCTTCAATATTAACCGGGGAAATTACGAAGGTGCCTACGAACTTGAAAATCAGGTACTTAAGACCCGCATGCAGCTCGCCAGATTTTTTCATGCACCGGATTCCAGATGTGTCGTATTTACACCGGGGATCACCTATTCTCTGAATTGTCTGCTCAAAGGATTTTTAAAGCCCGGCGACCACGTGCTGGTCAGCAGTCTGGAACACAATGCCGTGATGCGTCCGCTCTGTCAGCTTGCTTCACAGGATATCCATTATACGATGATTCCTGCAGAGACAGACGGCACAACGCATCCGGAATCGATCGAAGCTCTGATCCGCCCGGAGACAAAAGCAGTCATCATGCTCCACGCTTCCAATGTATGCGGAACCATTCTGCCAATCCGTGAGATTGGTGAGATATGCAGGCGCCGTCATCTGTTCTTTGCCGTGGACACTGCACAGAGTGCCGGTTCTGTCGATATCGATATGCAGAAATATAACATCGACTTTCTTGCATTTACCGGACATAAGGGACTGCTTGGCCCGCAGGGTATCGGCGGCTTTCTGATCTCAGAAGCTCTGGATCAGGAATTGACACCTCTGATTGCAGGCGGGACCGGAAGCCAGTCGGATTCGCTTCTTATGCCGGACTATCTCCCGGACAAGTATGAAAGCGGCACATTAAATCTCCCTGGCATCATCGGACTTCACGCTGCCCTCACTTATCTGGACGAAACCGGGATTTCCGCAATCCATCAGAAGAAAATGGCACTGACCGGACATTTTCTTGAAAAAATACGTGAAATTCCACAGGCACATGTTGTGGGAAGGCAGACCCTTCAGGACCGGCTTGCTGTCGTCTCTCTTGATTTCCCGGACTATGACAATGCAGAGATTGCATTTGCTCTGGAACAGGATTATGGAATTATGACAAGGGTCGGACTCCACTGTGCCCCGATGGCGCATCAGACCCTGCATACAATGCCACAGGGAACGATACGTTTTGCTTTCAGCCACTTTAATACCGTCGAAGAAATCGACCAGTGCATCGCTGGATTTCGAGAACTGTTCTCAGTATAGAATCCATAGATATATTCTATTGAACTTGTAAATTATCTATAGCCAATTCTTCCGGTATGCATTGTCTGGGCCCCCTAAAAGTGTTACGTTTAACTTATCGATACAATTGGATCAATTACACTATAAGGAGGTATTTTAAAATGGCTGATTATCGTAAAATGTGGGAAGAACTCGGAATGGATGTAGAACTGCATGACCAGCTCTGTGCAGTGCTTCCACAGGCATTTGGAGATGTATTTTTATCGCAGGAAAACCGTCCGGATTCTATGGACTATTATAATATGGTAGTTGCAGATATTCACGGTATCCGCCCTGCAGAACTGATCGAGCATCAGAAAAAAGGCGGCAAAGTCTTCGGTACATTCTGTGTATATGTACCGGACGAGATCGTATTTGCGGCAGATGCGATTGCAACCGGATTATGCGGCGGTTCCCAGTTCTGGGTTCCTGGCGGAGAGAAAGTCCTTCCTGCCAATACCTGTCCACTGATCAAGGCATCTGTTGGTGCACGTCTTGACCGCACCTGTCCATTCTTCCGTATCGCAGATATGTTCATCGGGGAGACCACCTGCGACGGCAAGAAGAAAGCATGGGAGATTCTTGCCAAAGACGTACCGTTACATGTGATGGACCTTCCTCAAATGAAACGTGCCAAAGACATCAAGGCATGGGCAGAAGAAATTGAGACATTTAAAAAGTCGTAGAAGAATTTACAGGAAATGTAGTTACTGCCGAAAACTGGCCGAAAGTATTAAATTAATTAACAATAAACGAAAAGCTCTGGAGCGTCTTTACAATCTCCGTAAGAATGAGAATCTTCCAATCAGCGGATGTGATGTGCTTCTGATCTCTCAGATTGCATTCTATGATGATCCTGCAAGATTTACACAGATGACGAATAAATTATGTGACGAACTGGATCAGAGAGTAAAAGACGGTGTAAGCGTTGTTCCTGCCGGAACCAAACGTATCATGCTGACCGGAACTCCTCTTGCAATTCCGAACTGGAAGCTTCATAATATTGTAGAGACCAGTGGTGCTGCAATCGTCTGTGAAGAGATGTGTACCGGAACCAGATATTTTGAAAATCTTGTCGATGAAAGCAAGACAACTCTGGAAGACCAGTATATGGCTCTGGCTGAAAGATACATGAAGATCAACTGCGCATGCTTTACACCAAACGAAGGCCGTATTGATGACATCTTACGTCTTGCTAAGGAATACAAAGTTGACGGTATCATCGATGTGAACCTCAAGTTCTGTAACCTTTATGATACCGAAGGCTATTTCGTAGAGAAAGCACTGAAAAAATCCGGAATCCCTGTCCTTGGAATCGAGACCGATTACACCGACAGCGATGCAGGACAGCTTCGTACCAGAATCAGTGCATTTATCGAAATGTTAGATAACAAATAATATCAGACAATCCATGTCCGATACATAACCGAGGTAACAGATCATGCAAAAGATACAGCATTATGTATTATTTCCCAACCATGACAACGGAATGCGTCTGTATGGGATATTAAAAGAAGCCGGAATCAAGACCACTATCGCTCCTACACCGCGCGTGGCCAGTAAATGCTGCGGCATCTCACTGCTCGTCAGAGAAGAAGACCTGGATACGATCCAGAAATGCATCGACGAGAATCAGATCGAAATATTAAAAATTGCCGCCATTGAACGGGATATCAACCCGAAGCGGGATAAATATTGTTAAAAAATATATGAGAAACGAGGAAATTTTATTATGGATTATATTGGAATTGATATCGGATCTACGGCATCCAAAGTCGTTGTAAAAGGAGATCATGATATACATTTTGTACTGCCAACCGGATGGAGCAGCAAGGAAACCTGCCAGACGATCAAGGATCGTCTACTGGAAGACAGTGTAGATGTACTGTCGGACGATTCAAAAGTGGTCGCAACCGGATATGGCCGTGTTGCCGTAGATTTTGCTGATCATGTTATCACAGAGATTACCTGCCACGCAAGAGGCGGCCGTGAGATGGCCGGTGATGAATGTGCAATTATCGATGTCGGCGGACAGGATACCAAGATCATCCTGGTGTCCGGCGGTATGGTGCAGGACTTCCAGATGAATGATAAGTGCTCTGCCGGAACCGGTAAATTCCTGGAGATTATGGCAAATCGCCTGGGCGTTACCCTGCAGGAACTGTTTGATATGGCGGATAAAGGAACTGTTCTTCCGATCAGTTCCCTGTGTACGGTATTTGCCGAATCTGAGGTCATCAACTATATCGGTGAGGGACAGAAGCGGGAAGATATCGCAGCCGGTGTTGTAGATTCAGTTGCAAACAAAGTGGCTCAGCTTGCCATGAAGAAAAACCTGCCGGAGAAAGTGATCCTGACAGGAGGACTCAGTAACAGCACCTATTTTACAAAGATTCTCTCACAGAAACTTGGACAGACTGTATCACCTACCGAACACGGAAGATATGCGGGTGCACTTGGTGCCGCACTCCTTGCAAAGGAAAAGCAAAAAAAGATAATAAAAAAATAACGCAGAACCGGATTTATGATTTTAGAAAATCCGGTTCTGAATTTTTTTTGTATACATAGATTGACATACCTTTTCTGCCTTTTTATAATGAACAACGGAGACGGTATCTGTCCCTGACAGAACCATACTCAGAACTGAAGCACTGGAATCTCATAATTTTCAACAAAAATGAGCTTATATTTTTAGGAAATAAGACTCAGGACCAGATGTATTCTGGCTGATTTTTTTTCCTTAAAAGGAAAGGATATATGAGATGACACTTGAATTATTAAAAGGAAAGATCCACCGCGCTACTGTCATTCAGGCAGAACTTGATTATGTAGGAAGCATTACGGTGGATGAAGCATTACTGGAGGCTGCTGGAATTCTCGAATATGAGAAAGTCCAGATCGTTGATGTAAACAACGGAAGCCGTTTCGAAACGTACACCATCAGCGGACAGCGTGGCAGTGGAATGATCTGCTTAAACGGAGCTGCTGCAAGATGTGTCAGTACCGGAGATAAGATTATCATCATGGCTTACGGACAGTATACGCCGGATGAAGCAAAAGAACACAAACCTGCGGTTGTATTCGTAGATGAGGAGAACAAGGTAAGCCGCGTGACCAATTATGAACGTCACGGACTGTTAAAAGACATGGAATAAAAAGATACTCAATTATCATAACGTATTTTTTTGCATGAAACCACCTGAGATCACAGTGTATTCAGAAGAGAACTCTCCGAATTATAACGAATAAAGGAGAATACCAATGCAGGTAACTAACACAATTGAAAAAACAAGAGAACTCGTAAATAACTGGAAAAAAGAAGGTAAGACCATCGGTCTTGTCCCTACTATGGGATATCTCCATGAGGGGCATGCCAGTCTGATCCGTCGTTGCCGCGAGGAAAATGATATCGTTGTTGTATCTGATTTCGTCAATCCGACACAGTTTGGACCGAATGAAGATCTGGAAGCTTATCCAAGAGACTTTGACCGCGACAGTGCACTTTGTGAAAGCATCGGAGCAGATCTGATCTTCTGTCCGTCACCGGCGGAAATGTATCATGATCCACACGCATTTGTCAGTATCGATACTTTATCTGATACGCTGTGCGGCAAGACGCGTCCGATCCATTTCAAAGGAGTGTGTACCGTTGTATCAAAGTTATTTAACATCGTAAAACCGGACCGTGCTTACTTTGGACAGAAAGATGCACAGCAGCTTGCTATCATCCGCAAAATGGTTCTGGATCTGAACTTTGATATCCAGATTGTCGGATGCCCGATCGTACGTGAAGAAGACGGACTTGCCAAATCTTCCCGTAATACATATTTAAGCTGCGAAGAACGCAAAGCTGCCCTCTGCCTTTCAAAAGCTGTAAAGAAAGGGTTCAGGAACTGATCCGGAATGGTATCGCCGCATCTGATGTATTAGAACCGATGTGTGAAATCATAAACAGTGAACCGCTGGCACGTATTGATTACGTATCCATGGTCGATGCACTCAGCATGCAGCCTGTTGACTCCGTAAATGCTGATGTCCTGGTTGCTATGGCAGTTTACATCGGAAAGACACGACTCATCGACAATTTCAGTTACGAGGTATAAGATATGGAGCATGTTACAAATGCATTATCACGGCTCAGCTCTGTTCTTACCAAATATATCGGAATGATTATTATCTGCTTTTCTGTCATTGCCTTCTTCTGGCGTGATGGATTTGCATGGACTACAAACTATACTTCGATCTTTCTCGGCGTTGCCATGTTCGGCATGGGACTAACTATTCATATCGGAGATTTTAAAGTGGTATTTACCAGACCCAAAGAGATCATTATCGGATTTGTCGCACAATATACGATTATGCCGCTGATTGCATGGGGACTCTCGGTCCTCCTTCATCTGCCAACGGATATCGCACTTGGTGTCATCCTGGTCGGATGCTGCCCCGGCGGAACTGCCAGCAATGTGATTACTTATATCGCAGGTGGTGATGTTGCACTTTCTGTCGGTATGACGATCACTTCAACTCTGGCAGCACCGGTTATGACGCCGCTTCTGGTATATCTACTTGCCGGTGCATGGGTTCAGGTATCTTTTCCCGGGATGGTGATCTCGGTTGTAAAGGTCGTACTGATCCCGGTTCTTCTGGGTATCCTTCTCCGTAGACTGATCGGCAGACATATTGAGAAATTATCCGGCATCCTTCCGCTGATCTCTGTTGTATCCATCGTCATGATCATCAGCGGAATCGTCGCAGTAAATGCGGAAAAAATCATGACATCCGGATTCCTCGTACTCTGTATCGTTATCTTACATAATCTTGCAGGTATGGGACTTGGATTACTTGCCGGACGCATCTTCCATGTGGAATATGACAAAGCAACTGCCCTTGCGATTGAAGTCGGTATGCAGAACAGCGGTCTTGCTATCACACTTGCCACCGCAAACTTTGCTGCAAACCCATTTGCCACACTGCCTGGGGCAATCTTCAGTGTATGGCACAATATTTCAGGCTCTTTATTCGCAAGTCTCCGGCGCAGCGGAAAGTATAAGATAAAGGAACAAATAGCCAAAGCAGAGCATGTAATTTAATATATACAGCAAAAACCTCCTGTGAATGGAACATATCTAATTCCATCCACAGGAGGTTTTTTATGCCTCTTTACATTACCAACGTACCAATCAGATGCACGATAAATGCTGCGATCCACGCAACCATACATTGTCCCAGCACCACATATGCCGCCCATTTTGCGCCAAGTTCTCTCTTGATCGATGCAATAGCCGCAACACATGGTGTATACAACAGGCAGAAGACCAAAAGGCTTGCGGCTGCCACCGGTGTAATTGCTCCCGTCAGTTCTGCCGTACTTCCAAAGAGTACCGAAAGCGTAGATACCACACTTTCCTTTGCCATAAATCCTGTGATCAGTGCAGTAGAAATCTTCCAGTTTCCGAAACCAAGCGGAAGGAATACCGGTGCAATGATTCCCGCTACAACTGCCAGGATACTGTCCCTGGAATCTGCCACCACATTCATGTGTAAGTTAAACGTCTGCAGGAACCAGATGATAATCGTTGCAAAGAAGATTACGGTAAATGCTCTCTGCAAAAAGTCCTTTGCTTTTTCCCACAGAAGCTGTCCTACATTCTTTGCTCCCGGCATACGGTAATTCGGAAGTTCCATGACAAACGGTACGGCTTCACCTTTGAACATCGTTCCTCTTAAAAGAAGCGCCATCAGGATTCCCATCAGGATTCCGCCAAAATATAACGCTACCATCACTACTGCTCCTTGTTTTGGGAAAAATGCCGCCGTAAAAAATGCATAAATCGGAAGTTTCGCCGAGCAACTCATAAATGGTGTCAGAAGTATCGTCATCTTACGGTCTCTCTCCGAAGGCAGTGTCCTGCTCGCCATAACACCTGGAACCGTACATCCGAATCCCACCAGCATCGGTACGATACTCCGTCCGGAAAGTCCGATTTTACGGAGTAATTTATCCATCACAAATGCAACTCTTGCCATATATCCGCTGTCTTCCAGAATGGACAGGAAAAAGAATAAGGTCACAATAACCGGCAGGAAACTTAACACACTTCCCACACCGTTAAAGATTCCATCGATTACCAGCGAATGAATAACGGAATTGACATTCCAGGATGTCAGCGCACTATCTACCAGATTCGTAAGTGCCGAGATTCCCATATCCAGCAGATCCGACAACGCAGCTCCGATCACATTAAATGTCAGCCAGAATACAGCCGCCATAATTGCAACAAAGCATGGGATAGCTGTATATTTTCCCGTCAGGATCTTATCCATCTTCACACTTCGCAGATGTTCCTTGCTTTCTTTCGGCTTCACAACCGTAGCATCACAGATCTTCTCAATAAATGTAAAACGCATATCTGCAATTGCTGCGGACCGGTCAAGTCCACGTTCCTGTTCCATCTGCTTTACAATATGCTCCAGAAGCTGTTTTTCATTCTCATCCAGCTTGAGCTGTTCCAGGATCAGTTCATCCCCTTCTGCCAGTTTGCATGCCGCAAATCTTACCGGAATGTCTGCCTTCTTTGCATGATCCTCGATCAGATGCATGATCCCGTGCAGGCATCTGTGTACTGCTCCGCCATGGTCATCTGCATCACAGAAATCCTGTCTTCCCGGACTTTCCTGATATTTTGCCACATGCACTGCATGTTCGATCAGTTCTTCAATTCCTTCATTCTTCGCAGCCGATATTGGAATAACCGGTATTCCAAGTTCCTGCTCCATCTCATTTACCAGGATCGATCCGCCGTTATCCCTCACCTCATCCATCATATTCAGTGCCAGAACCATAGGAATATCCAGCTCCATCAGCTGCATGGTCAGATACAGGTTCCGTTCAATATTGGTTGCATCCACGATATTGATGATTCCCTTTGGATGTTCATTTAACACAAAGTTTCTGGTCACGATCTCTTCACTGGAATATGGAGACATAGAGTAGATTCCCGGCAGATCTGTCACCAGGGTATCACTGTGTTCCTTGATCACTCCATCTTTACGGTCAACTGTCACTCCCGGGAAATTTCCCACATGCTGATTAGAGCCGGTCAGCTGGTTGAACAGTGTCGTCTTTCCGCAATTCTGATTTCCTGCCAGTGCAAATGTCAGTGTTGTTCCATCCGGCAGTGGATTCTCATCTGCTTTTTCATGATATTTTCCACCTTCTCCAAGTCCCGGATGATCAATCTTCTCTTTCGGAATCTGATTCTTAATCTTAATCTCATCACGGACATCTGTAATCTCTATCTTTTCCGCATCTGCAAGCCTGAGTGTCAGTTCATAACTATGGATACGAAGTTCCACCGGATCACCCATTGGCGCGTATTTTACCATGGTAACGTCTGCCCCCGGAATAAGTCCCATATCCAGAAAATGCTGTCTCAATGCACCTTCTCCACCTACAACTGTCAAGGTTGCACTTTTGCCGATCGGTAATTCTTTTAATGTCATCGTCTGTACTTCCTTCCAAATTTATCTACAGGCAGTGGTATTATTTCCACTGTTACTGATAATATTTCTCAACTCGTAAGGTTAGTATAGGCTTATCGATAATTTTTGTCAACAGCTAACCACGGGGACGGGGAATTTTGGCTCTTTATCTGTCCCTTATGGCTCTTTCTGATGTTAGACACCTCGTTTTTCTAACATTGACAGATATGAATCCCTTACTGTCTCTGTCTTTTCGCATCCCAACATTCTCATTAGTTCATATATCATATCCAATCCACCTGCTCGTTCTTCTTCTTTCGCAACAATTATCTCCAATTCCAGAAAGTTGCCCAGATTCTCTACCTTATCTGCAGCCGCTGTCATATGATCTTTTATATAATAACCTCTTGTCTTCTTCACTCTGCAAGACGCTGGATAAAATTCAAGTTCTTTAAGAATGTCTTCCATCTTTTCCGGCTCATAGATATCAATCTCTGTTTCTTTCCTGGTCATGGATACCTGGTCTAATTTCGGTCCTTTGCAGTTAAGCTGTGCTTTTACTTCTCCCGTATCCAGATTCTCCGTCTTACGGATGCGCAGTGCCTTGTCCTTCTTCCGCATATCATAGTGATCACTGGTAAAATAAGTATCCGTCTCCACAACGGTTTTCTGATATATGAACCCTGTTTCAAGCAATTTTTGCTTTATCTTTTCTATATTTTCAATGGGTATTTTAACCTCTACTTCTATCATCTTTTTAATGCCTCCGATGATTCTGTTTTCCGCGCTTAGACGATTTCCAGAAATACATCCACTTCCCCGCCACAGACCATACCTTCTTCTTCGGCTTCATTTCCGGTCATGTCTACATGGCAGATCCTTGCCTGTTCTCCCTCTCCTGCTGCCATAAGTCTGGCAATCTGGATGACTCTTGCTTCCATACATCCACCGCCGATCGTCCCAACGCAGCGGCCATCTCTGTATATCAGCATTTTGGTTCCCAGCCCCTGTGGTGCGGAACCATGTCTGGTAATGATCGTTGCCATTATCTTCTTTTCCGGATACGGTTCCTGAGCAGTCAGCGCACGCATAATTTCTTTGGAATATCCATAAGTCCGTTTCTTCCTGTTCTTTACTTCAATAATCTCTGCAATAATTGCCACTCCGATCTCTGCCGGTGTCTGCGCTCCGATATCCAGACCGATCGGTGTATACACTGCATCCAGCACCTCCTGATCCACGCCTTTTTCCGCCAGACTTTGTTTTACCAGTGCTGTTCTTCTGCGGCTTCCGATCATACCGATATAGGCATGCTCTTTTGCAGCTATTTTCTCCAGACAGATCTGGTCATACCGGTGTCCTCTCGTCAGGATCACAAAATACGTATCCGCACTTCCCTGTATCTTGTCCAGTGCTTCTTCGAATGGTTCACAGATAACCTGTGACGCCCCGGCCATTCTTGCATGATCCGCATACATCGGACGATCTTCCAGTACAATTACCTCACAGTCCATCATCACTGCCATTTTAATCACCGGAATCGACACATGACCGGCACCACAGATCACAATCTGTTTTTCCTGTCCCAATGTATCGCAGAATACTTTCTCATTTCCAATATAGGTGATTCCACTTTCTGTAATATTCTTTATCTCATCTGTATATCCATGAAAATAACCATTTTTCCTGCTTTCCCAGACAATTTTTCCATCTATGACCAGTGCCTTTTCAGAAATGTATCTGCCGCCCAGCAAAGTAAGCACCCTGCGTTCTGCCTGTCCTTCACTTTCCTGAATCGCTTCCATTAATTCCATCATTCTACTTTCCATAATAGTTTCCCTTCCCACTATCTTTCTTCTGCATTCTATTGTAAAATTGAATGTACAATAAGTCAATGAACGGAAATGTTCTGAAAGGAGGGATTTTTATGAATCCCACAAAAGAATTCAGAGATTATATGATCTCACAGGGTGCTGCTTTGGTCGGAATTGGGGATCTGACCGCAGTTCCATCTTCTGACTATCCGGTTGGAATTGCAGTCGCAATTCCCTTGCCGAAACATGTCATCAAAGATCTTCAACTTGCTCCAACCAGAGAATACTCAAACATGTATTACTACTTTGAACGACAAACTGAATGCCATTGTAACTGCCGGTGAAAAAATATCTGACAGGCAGAGGATACCAGGCTTATGCCCAGACGAACAGACCCGGGATAAACAGTAGACTCGGACAACCGCAGTCCTTTACCTCACAAAACTGTTGCCACCAGAGCCGGCCTCGGCTGGATCGGCAAAAACTGTCTGCTTGTAACACCACAATATGGCTCTGCTGTAAGGATTTCTTCTCTTCTGACCGATGCCCCGCTGACCTGCGATGCTCCGGTTACACGCTCTCAGTGCGGTGCCTGTCATGCCTGCGTCCGGTATTGCCCGGCACATGCACTGAAAAATACATTGTGGCGTTCGGGTATGCCACGCGAAGATATCGTATCTGTTTCTGCATGTTATAAGAAGCAGCGGGAAATTATGCGAAAGAGTACTGGGATTGATACGGATCTGTGCGGGAAGTGCTTTGCGGTCTGTACTTATACGAAGCAATATTTGAAGCAGAAACAGTAATATACATAATAAAATTGGTATTTAATGCATCAGACTGGCTACCTGGACCTACATAAAGTTAGGAATCCTAACTTTTATTCCGTGGGTATCGAATGTCTGAAGAATTTAACATAATTAAAAAAATGACCGATACCCTGCGATATCAGTCAGTTTTTTAACTTTTCTATTTCCATTCCCATCAGAATTCTTTCACATTCCATTCCGTCTTTTTCATCCAGATCTAAAAGCTCATTGATCCGTGCAATTCTTGGCAGTAATGTATTTCTGTGGATCCTAAGTCTTGCGGCCGTCTGTGCAACGTTCCGTTTCATCCGAAGGTACCAGTACAAAGTCTTATAAAGTTCTTTTCCCGTTTTCCTATCCTCCTCTTTCAAAATCTCTAATTCTTCCAGATATATGTTTTCCTGTCCCAGATTCTCACTGATACAACTAATTGCAAGTTCATGGTAATAATTTTCCACAAGCAGTACCTGTTCTTTCTGTTTCTGTCTTACAGCCATATTCAATACTTGCCACTGCAACTGTCTGTTCTCTTCTTTTTTCCCCCAGTCCGAAAATCCATTTCCGATCATTATTTTTCCATCTTCATCTTCCATAGATTTGCGACACACATCAATTATACCGTTTCTGGCTTCTTTGCCATCCATTCCCGATATAAATAATTCATTATCCTGTATCTGCCTTAGCTTCAATCCGGTGAGCATTTTGTTCACTCTGGCCTGTTTTGTCAGATCCCGTCCGATATGTATAAGATTTTTTGGTTCTTCCGTTATAATCCACATATAATCCGGAATTTCTCTTTCTTCTGTCTCACGGGTATGCGTTCTCATGTGATAGCTTTTTGCCAACAATTCTAAGAGTTCTTCCACACTTTCCTTATTGACGCCCTCTGGAACAACTGCCATCACAACTCCATTCTTTTCTGACAGTTTATATTCCATTCTCTTTCCACATTCCTGTTCTGCTTCTTCCCTGCTGATTCCAACCCATTCTTCTGTTTCTTGTTCCCCGCTCTTTATACATACCGGAATATGCGTATATTTCCATATTTCTTCCAAAATTTCTGCTCTTGACCTTTGTTCCGTCATCCCTGCCAGCACAATCTTATAGCAATAATTGATATCCAGATCTTCATCTGTCCCCGGCTGGATCATTTCCAAAAATGCTGTCAGTCTGGTAGCAATCTGCCCCTGATCTGCAGTAGAATAATCCGTATCAATGGCAATATATGGCAGATGTTTCTCTTCTGTTACAAATTTTCTGATATAAACAGACTCTGCCCCTGTCGCATGACATCCGGTCAATATCATCTCAACAACTCCATCTACATGATATTCATCAATGATCTCACCAATCAGATCGATCCGGTTATCGTTCGGTGTCATGATCGAACATCCCGTTGACAGATATTTTCTTGCAATGGCTTCGTAGATGTCTTCGCAGTCTTCCTCCACCGGATTTCCCAGTGTCCGCACACCGCTGCAGTTTTCAATCGCCACAACAACTCCGCCATTATCTTCTATCGCACGGATCACTTTCAGGCTGTCGCCGCCAATCGGGCATCCTGTCACCAGTATTCTCGGGCGTTTTTCCAGATGCTTTCCCTGTCTGTATTCTGTCATGATCTTATCGATCACTTCTTTCACCACTCCCGGAGTTGTTGCAAAATCGAATCGATATTTACTCCCCTGCACCATCTTCTGGATATCTTCCCCCTTTACAGGAGCCGGATCCAGTTTCATCAATTCGCAAAGGTTCTTCAACGACA
>ENA-OQBL01000788-OQBL01000788.1-human-gut-metagenome-genome-assembly--contig:-NODE-788-length-14908-cov-3.959340_pt1 | contig 14908 bp, 17 predicted proteins | sample MGYA00242747_ERZ504553 | MGnify/ENA primary metagenome ERZ504553 (study PRJEB26092, sample SAMD00036240) | human gut metagenome | host: Homo sapiens | study: EMG produced TPA metagenomics assembly of...
CTCCTGCAAGGTAGCGTTCGACTATTTTTACTTTTTCTACTGGTTCTATCTTACTCTTTCTGAACATGAAAATACCCCCATATAGGACTTTTATATTTCATTGTCCTATATGAGGGTAGCATATCAACCAGACCTCCGGGGATATTTTTGCATCTCAAAATATTTTGCTACATTTTTACTTACACCTTAAACCGATACCCAACGCCCCATATCGTCTCGATATACTGCGGGTTGGATGTATCTACTTCTACTTTCTCACGGATTTTCTTGATATGCACCGTTACCGTTGCGATATCCCCGATGGACTCCATATCCCAGATCTCCCGGAATAACTCTTCTTTCGAATATACGTGGTTCGGATGGCTCGCAAGGAATGTCAGCAGATCGAATTCCTTCGTCGTAAATGTACGTTCTTCTCCGTTCACCCACACACGTCTTGCAGTTGTATCAATCTTCAGTCCTCTGATCTCGATCACTTTATTCTTCTCTGCCGCACTTCCGGTCAGACGGTCATATCTTGCCAGATGCGCTTTCACTCTCGCTACCAGCTCGCTCGGGCTGAACGGCTTCGTCATGTAATCATCGGCGCCGAGTCCCAGTCCCCTGATCTTATCGATATCATCTTTCTTCGCAGATACCATCACGATCGGTGTATTCTTCACATCACGCACCTGACGGCAGATATCGAATCCGTCCGTTCCCGGCAGCATCAGATCCAGGATCAGAAGATCATAATCTTCATTCAGTGCTTTCTGAAGTCCTATATCTCCGTCAGTTGCAACCTCTACGGTGAACCCGCTCAGTTCCAGATAATCCCGTTCCAGATCTGCAATTGCTTCTTCGTCTTCTACTATTAATATCTTACTCATTGACTGGTACCTCCTGATACTTTCTTAGTACAAAATACATTGTCGTTCCGGTCTCTTCTCTGCTTGTTGCCCAGATCTTACCGCCGTGTTCTTCTACAATCTTCTTTACTACAGACAAACCGATTCCACTTCCTCCGGTGGACGAATTTCTCGACGCATCGGTCCGATAAAATCGGTCAAAGATATTCGGCAGGTCTTTTGCTGCAATTCCTTTTCCGTTGTCTTCCAGTTCAATCTGTACAAAATCTCCTACATCTTTGACACGCAGATTGATCATTCCCTTTGGTTTGTCCATATATTTCAACGAATTGTTGACAATATTGTGAATCACACGTTTTACCTGCTCCGGGTCTGCAATGATCCGTACATTCTTCTCTACATAATTAAAATAACCAAATCCTACATTCTGTGCTGCCAGTTCAACCGACAGGTCATCCGCACAGTCGTTGAATATTCATTCGCCGACACGATATTAAAATTGTAAGGGATCTTATTCGTATCGATCTTAGAATATAATGTCAGCTCATTGATCAGCGTATTCATCTCTGTCGCTTTATTGTAGATTGTTCTGACATACCGGTCTATCTTCTCCGGTGTATCTGCAACACCATCTATAATTCCTTCGGCATAACCTTTGATCGTTGTCACAGGTGTCTTCAGATCATGTGAAATGTTACTTATCAGTTCTTTACTTTCTTTGTCATATTTCAATTTTTCTTCGGCACTTTCCTTCAGGCGTCCTCTCATCTCTTCCAGGCTCTGGCAGAGTTTTCCAAGTTCATCGTCAGCCTCCGGTTTCAACTCAAAATCCAGATTCCCATCCTTGATATTCTGCGCCGCTGTCTGCATCTTGCCGATCGGCCCCATAACCGCACGGTAAATCCATATAATAAGAGCTGCCGAAGTAAGTATCAGTATCACTACAATTCCAATCAGGATTTCGCAGAAAAACTGTCCAACCTCCGGAATTACATTGGATACATCTGACACAATGAACGCACTTCCCTTATTGCCGTCATCATATCTGAAATCTACCTGTTTTACCAATGCTTCTGCATCTCCGCCAAGATAAATTCCGTTCTCCGATGTTGTATCTGTATCTCCATATCCCGGCAATTGTTCGATCACCGCTTTTACACGATCATCATCGCTGCCCGTATATACGATTGTTCCGTCTTTTCTCACCAGCAGGTATGCATTCTTATTCTCCAGTTTTTTCATTAAACTGATCCAGTTCTGTCGCATCTTCCATCTCAGATGCCTGTTCTGACATATCCTTCAGTTCATGATACGGCTTCTCCGTAACACGTGCAAGTACCTGCATGGAATTCGTAAAATCAGAAATCGTCGTTCCTGTAATCCCATAATTCTTCTCCACCACTCCGATCTGATAGCGGCATACCATTGAAACCATCATGGCTGCCATAAGGACCGGTATAATAATAATCGTAAAAAATGCTATAACTAATCGCGTTTTCAGCTTCATGTATCTGTCCTCCACTAAAAAAAATTATAGCATGAAAAATGGGTGCTTCACACCAAAGCACCCATAAACTTTTATAAAATTTCTATAAATATTTTTTCAGATCTTCTACTTTGTCCAGTTTCTCCCATGGAAGATCAATATCTGTACGTCCGAAATGTCCGTAAGCCGCTGTCTGTTTGTAGATTGGTCTTCTAAGATCAAGCATCTGAATGATTCCTGCCGGACGCAGATCAAAGTTCTCGCGGATGATCTCTACCAGTTTGTCATCTTCTAACACACCTGTTCCGAATGTATCTACCATGATAGATGTCGGATGTGCTACACCGATTGCATAAGACAACTGAATCTCACATTTCTTGGCAAGTCCTGCAGCAACAATATTCTTGGCAACGTAACGTGCTGCATAAGCAGCAGAACGGTCAACCTTTGTACAGTCTTTTCCAGAGAAAGCCCCGCCGCCGTGACGTGCCATTCCACCGTAAGTATCTACGATGATCTTACGTCCTGTAAGTCCACTGTCTCCGTGTGGTCCGCCGATTACAAAACGTCCTGTCGGGTTGATGAAGAACTTTGTCTTCTCATCTACCATGCCCTCCGGAATGATTGCATCGAATACATATTTCTTAATATCTTTATGAATCTGATTCTGTGTCACTTCCGGATCATGCTGTGTCGAAAGTACGACTGCATCCAGACGTGCCGGAACACCATTCTCATCATATTCAACCGTAACCTGTGTCTTTCCATCCGGTCTTAAGTACGGAAGTGTTCCGTTCTTTCTTACTTCTGTAAGCTTTCTTGAAAGCTTGTGTGCAAGTGCGATCGGGTATGGCATATATTCCGGTGTCTCATCAGAAGCATAACCGAACATCATTCCCTGGTCTCCGGCTCCGATTGCATCAATCTCTTCTTCTGACATTGTATGCTCTTTTGCTTCAAGTGCTTTATCAACACCCATAGCGATATCTGTAGACTGTTCATCGATTGCTGTGATCACACCGCAAGTCTCTGCATCAAATCCATATTTTCCTCTTGTATATCCAATCTCTTTGATCGTATCACGAACGATTTTCTGAATATCAATATATGCATTCGTTGTGATCTCACCCATAACAAGAACCATACCTGTTGTTGTTGCTGTCTCACATGCAACACGGCTCATTGGATCCTGCTCCATCAATGCATCCAGAATGGCATCTGAGATCTGATCACACATTTTATCCGGATGTCCTTCAGTTACTGATTCTGACGTAAATAATCTTCTTTCCACGTTCTTTTCTCTCCTTCTTTTCTAAAAAACAGTTCCTGCATTCTTTCTCTTGGGATTGTCTGTATCTCCAGAACCTGCCACCGGCAGCTTCTTCCGAACGCATGGCGTTTTAAAAACCGTCCACTTATATAAGTGGACGGTTTGATATCTTCATAAACCAATCCTCTTATTGTTCGATCACTCGCTCAGGCTGGCACCTTCCTACAATGGGGTTGCCGCAGTTTCACAGATCCTTTGTATCTCCACTGCTCTGAATAAGAGAAAGTTTGCTTTTATTAAGTTATTTTTGATACGACTAAGACTTTACTCTATTTTCCCTGTACTGTCAATAGACATATATAAGAAAATGTATCATCTAGCCTACTTTTAATTTGAACTTCTGAATCGCTTTTTCAGAATCTACTCTTTCGATGATTCCACCAATGCTGCGAAGTTTCTCTTCGAATCTTTCATATCCTCTCTGGATATATACGATGTCATCTACAATTGTGATTCCATCCGCTGCAAGACCCGCGATGCAAAGTGCGGCTCCTGCACGAAGATCCGGTGCACTTACTCTTGCTCCGGAGAATTCTGCCACGCCTTCGATCGTTGCGGAATTGCCTTCTACCTTTACATTGGCTCCCATTCTTGCAAGCTCATCCAGATATTTGAAACGGTTTTCAAAATACTCTCTGTAATGATACTTGTCCCCTTACATAAGGCCAGTGTCACGCCGATCTGCGGCTGCATATCTGTCGGGAATCCAGGATACGGAAGGGTCTTCACATGTGTGCCTTGTAAGATCTCCCTTTGATACGACACGTACAGCATCGTCGAATTCTTCCACTTCACAGCCGATTTCTACCAGTTTTGCGATCGTAGCTTCCAAATGCTTCGGAATAACATTTAGTACCGTTACATCTCCCCTGGTAGCTGCTGCTGCGAACATGAATGTTCCTGCTTCAATCTGATCCGGGATCACAGAATATTCTGTGCTGTGGAGACGCTGTACACCACGGATCTTGATCACGTCTGTACCTGCTCCTCTGATGTTGGCTCCCATACTGTTCAGGAAGTTTGCAACGTCTACAACGTGCGGCTCTTTCGCAACATTTTCCCAGAATGGTAAGTCCTTCTGCCATAGCTGCTGCCATCATAACATTGATGGTTGCTCCAACACTTACAACGTCAAAATAAATATGTTTTCCAACAAGACGGTCTGCTTCTGCAACAATCTTGCCATGTTCGATATCTACATCTGCACCAAGTGCACGGAATCCTTTGAGATGCTGGTCAATTGGTCTGCTTCCGATATTGCATCCTCCCGGAAGTGCAACTTCGGCACGTCTGTACTTTCCAAGTAATGCTCCGAGAAGATAGTACGAAGCACGGATTTTCTTAATGTAATCATACTCGATATCTACATTCTTAATGCTGGCTCCGTTAATCTTCACTGTATGACGGTCAACACGATGTACCTGTGCTCCAATCCCCTCGATTGCGTCAATCAGTACGTTAATGTCATTTACATCCGGTAAGTTATCGATCAATACAGTTTCATCTGTCATGATTGCTGCCGCAAGAATTGCAAGTGCTGCATTCTTCGCACCACCGATTTCCACTTCTCCCACAAGCGGATGACCGCCCTTAATAATATACTGTTCCATCAATTACACCTCATTAATATTTATATAAATCTCTATCTACAATAAATCTATTCTTAATCTGCTATTCTATCTTTCTGCAAATCTGTTTAAATTATCTAATTCTAAATATCTCTAAATCTAATTTTCTAAAATTCGTGCATAAATTTCTGCATCACAATATAACCCCTAAAAAGGGTTCGCGCCTATTATAGCACAAATTTTCCAATTGTAAAATATTTTTTACAGTTATGTAATTTTATTGTAACATATTCCAATTGTTCTATCTATACTTGTGCACTTTTACTCCCCTAATGCATCTAATACCGATTCAATCGTATCTTCCAGCTTCTGATTATCTTCACACACTGTAATATCTGCATACTTTTCAAAAAGCTTTACTCTTTCATCATACAGATCTTTGAGCGTCTGTCCGTCACGCAATACCACTCCACGGCCTTTGGCATTTTTAATTCTGCTGTTTATTGTCTCAAAGGATGCCTGTAAATATACGACTTTGCCGATTTCTTTATAATGTTTCATCGCATTTTCACAATATACTACGCTGCCTCCTGGCGAGATAACGGTACGTTCCGCTTTCACCTGTGCATTTACCCGGTCTTCTACTTTCAGGAAGCCATCCGGTCCAACGTCAGCAATAATATCTTTCAGAAGTTTCCCTTCTGATTCCTGAATCAGAATATCTGTGTCTACAAATTTGTATCCCAGTCTCTTTGCAATTACCACACCAACTGTACTTTTCCCGACTGCCGGCATTCCGATAAAAATAATGTTATTATCTGCCATGATGTGCCCCCCTGTATGTTATGTTCTGACTTTTTCATCTGAAAACATTCATTTATCACCGCACAGTATAACACACAAGAGGGCGAAGTGGAAGTTTTTTTCCAGATGCCCTCTTGTAGATCAATATATTTTTTTACGTATCTCTCTATGTTCCACACGTCTCCTGCAAAGTTCCTGATATGTCATAACCTCGATCAGATCCATAAGCCAGGCACCCGGGTTCTCTTCTTCCTTCTCCGCCTTATCATAGATCCTGCGGCACATCAGACGAAGCTGCAGGCGGTCCGGATATTCATCATACATCATACTTCCGTCATATTCCATTCTGTCACATTCCTCTTCCATATAAGGAAGTACTCTCTTCGCCGTATCCGGGTAAATGCTTTTCATATAGTCATAGTCTCTTCTCGCATTCCGGTCATCATTATACAGCAGCGGAACCGGATAAGCCATATAGAACGGTAATTTGTTCTCCATAATCCTGATTGCTCCTTGGCGGTTCTATCTGTATTAAGATATGCACGGGGAGATCAATCGGTGAATGAGAAACTATCTCTTCTAATTGAATGTTATCTCATATTTTTCAATATTAACGGTTGCCGCTTCATCACTAGTAAATATAATTTCATTTGCTTCCAATGGCGTAGGAATGACCACACTTGCCGTCTGCTCTCCATCATTAATAAATAATTCTACAGAATATCTGTCCATGATAAAATGTAGTTTCGGCGCATGATGTTTTTCCGCAATTTCTATCTTTCTCACACAGACAACATCTGCATTTACACCACTGTAGGTCCGGTCAATTTCAATCTGATGTTTTTCCGGATAATATGTAAATGTTGTTGTATATTCTTCATTATGTGCCACATCTACCTTGAACTCCCTACCTTCTACATTCGTAAGTTCTACCGTCATGTCAATCACCCGGCCATTGATACCATCCAAAGACATCTGTCCGCTAATTTTCTGTTCTGTATAGATGATTGGATTTTTCTTATACTTTTCCAGTTCTCTCACCGGACTTTGCCAGATTTTCCCATCTTTGATTTTTAATTCTCTTGGGAGTGTCATCATTCCCTGCCATTTCTGTCCTTTTGTCATGACACGTGCATCCCACGACTTCATCCATGCGACCATGATCCGCCTGCCATCCGGAAGCTCTGTTGTCTGTGGTGCATAAAAGTCCAGTCCATAATCTAAGCTTCTCTTTTTCTCCCATGCAAAATCCGATATTTCTTTTTCTGCATCTCCAATAATATAAATGGAATTATGACCGTTATGAAATTCGTACTTTTGAGCATGCATATTCTGCGGAGAACAAATGATTACAGGATACCCGTCTACTTCCAGATAATCCGGACACTCTAACATATCTCCATTCTTTCCGTCATTTCTCAAAAGGACTTTTTCATACCGCCAGTTTTTATAGTCCGCACTGCTAAATAAGACTATTTGCCCACAATTTTCCTCATAGCGATTGCCTACAACGCAATAATATCTGCCATCCTTTTTCCATATTTTCGGATCACGGAAGTCTTTCTGTCAAATTTCTCCGGCATGATATCTCCTTTTATAACTGGATTATCCTGCCATTTTTCATAAGTCTTCCCATCTCCAATGGCAATGCACTGATTCTGGATTTCTTTTCCGTCTTTCTTGGCTTACTCCTGTATAAAAGCAGCACATGCTTTCCATCAGCTTCTACTGCACTTCCCGAGAAACATCCTATGTGATCATAATCCTGATCAGGTGCCATAGCTACCGGATATGCTTCCCATTTTAGCAGATCTTCGGTCACCTGATGCCCCCAGTGCATCGGTCCCCATTCTGTTTTATATGGATAGAACTGATAGAACAAATGTACTTTTCCCTGGTATACAGAGAAACCATTCGGGTCATTCATCCATCCTGTTTCCGGTGTCACATGGAATAATGGTTTTCTTTTTCATCTATGTAATTCTGTCTGATATATTCATTGGCTTTTTCAAGCATACGTTCTTCCTCTTCTATTTTAAATCATTCTGCTCCGATTACCTGCTCTGTTTCCTTATCAAAGAAATGCATCTTATGTGGCATAAAGGTAAATTCCACCTCATCTCCCACCTGGCTTACTTCATATTTTGATACTCTTGCAATCGTTACGCTTCCTCCGAAGTCAAAATACAGATTATTCTCATTTCCCATAATCTCCGTATTGTCAATAACTGCTTTCTGATGACTTCCATAGACATCCAGATTAGTTGTATCAAACTTGATATCTTCTCCTCTGATTCCCATGATAACTTCTGAGTATCCCGCAATACGTTTTGCAATTGCTTCCGGAAGTTCCACTGTATTGCCATCTGCAAATATCAATTTCTTTCCGTCTACTTTCACATCATAAAAATTCATCTGCGGAGATCCTATAAATCCCGCAACAAATTTATTCACCGGATGTTCGTACAGATCCATTGGTTTACCAACCTGCTGGATCACGCCATCTTTCATGATTACAATGCGGTCTGCCATTGTCATGGCTTCTACCTGGTCATGTGTAACATAGATGGTTGTACTTCCAAGATTTCTATGTAACTTGCTGATCTCATTTCTCATGCTGACACGCAGTTTTGCATCCAGGTTAGAAAGTGGCTCATCCATCAGAAAGACTTTCTGGTCTTTTACAATCGCTCTTCCAAGTGCCACTCTCTGTCTTTGTCCACCTGATAAATTCTTAGGCTTACGGTAACGATATTCTTCGAGTCCCAGGATATCAATTGCCCAGTCTACTTTTTTCTTGATCTCATCTGCCGGAACCTTCATGTTCTTCAATCCATAAGAAATAATTTTTTCTACCGTCATATGTGGATACAGTGCATAGTTCTGGAACACCATAGAGATTCCTCGATCCGCCGGTGCAACCTCATTCACACGTTTTCCATCAATAAAAAGGTCTCCACTTGTAATCTCTTCAAATCTGCGATCATTCGGAGTGTTGTGGATTTACCGCATTCCGGATGGTCCTACAAATTGCGATAAATTCTTTTTTCTTCTATATCTAAGTTAAAGTCTGTCACGGAATTCTTATCGTTTCCTGCATATTTTTTACATATAATTTTTTAAATTCGATAAAGCTCATCTTTTAGCCCTCCTTGGAACCTGTTGATATTACACCCTCTACGATCTGTTTTGAGAAGAGTGAATAGATAATAATGACCGGAATTGTTACCATTGTGATAACTGCAAGGGTCTGTCCTGTTGTTGTGTTATCATTTGATGTAATCGCATTCAGACCAATCTGTGCTGTCAGAAGATCACTGGATGTAAATACAAGTGACGGCCACAGATAATCATTCCATACATTCAGGAATGTAAATACACTAACCGTTGCCACTACACTCTTTGACATTGGAAGAACCATAGTAAAAAAGTATTTTACCGGTCCACAGTGATCTAACTGTGCTGCCTCATATACATCATCCGGAAGTCCCAGGAATACCTGACGGAACAGGAAAATGTTAAACGGATTCACGATCATTGGAAGTACATATCCAAGCACCGTATTCAGAAGTCCAAGTTTTGCAATGATCAGGAAATGTATCGTAATGATCGTCTCCATCGGTACGATCATCAGAAGCATAATGATCAGAAGCCAGCGTTCTCTGAATGGAAAATTAATCTTAGCCAATGCATATCCTGCCAGTCCATTTACAATTACACCAAGTACGATCAATATTGCTGCATAGAACAAGGTATTACACATATATCGTACAAATCCTGTATTTGTTAATACAGATACATAATTTTCAAAGAAATTGCCGTTCAATGCCGGTGGAATGAATGCCGCCATACTGTTCATATCAGCAGTGATTGCCGCGTCTGGTTTGAATGAGTTTGCCAGCATCCAGATAACCGGGAACAGGAACAACAATGATACGATCAGAAGTACGACCGTCAGTATCCAATTATTTCTTTTTTGCTTTTTTGTTAACATTCTGATCCTCCTTATCTCTTGTTGCGATTGTCTGGATCACGGTCAGTATCATTACAAAGAATGCGAATACAATAGCCATTGTAGATGCCAGTCCAATTTCCCAGTTAACAGTACCTGTTTCATATATATCATACACAACCGTATACGTTGAATTCGATGGTCCTCCTCCGGTCATAACCATTGGCTGTACCAACATACGGAATGCTCCGATCGTAATCGTAATTAAAACGAACACACACAATGGTTTCAATTCCGGCAGGGTAATGTCCTTGAATTTCTGCCACGGTGTTGCATGGTCCATCTCGGCCGCTTCATAAAGTGCCGGATTGATTGCCTGGATTCCTCCCAGGAAGATGATCATCTGATATCCCATTCCCTGCCATGCACTCATGATCGCGATGGATGGAAGTGCCTGACTGGCACTGTTGATGAATGGCTGTGCATCAATTCCAAAGAAAGAAAGGATTGCATTCATAATTCCTTCCGGGCTGTAGATCTGGATCCACAGTGTTGACACAACAGCAAGTGACATGACCACCGGAACAAAGAATGCTACTTTGAAATACTTCTTACAATGCGTCACTTTATTAATCAGAAGTGCCAGCACAAGCGCTCCAATTCCCTGCAGCGGAACAATAATGATCACAAACTTTACGGTATTAAAAAAATGCCTGTGAAAACACATCATCTTTAAAAATCTGAATATAGTTGTCCAGTCCGACAAAATGCGTCAGTCCCGGATTTAAAGCAAAGAAATCAGTAAAACTGAAAATCAATGTCAGGATCATCGGCAGGAATAAAAATATCGTAAGTAACACAAGTGCCGGTCCAAAAAACGCCATTCCCATAATGGATTCTGTTCTTTTCTTCATTATTTCATCACATAACGCTTTAATTTTGCGTTAATCCTTTCTACAGATTTATCCAGTTCTGTCTTCGCATCATTATCGGTAAGTACCGAATTTTCCAATACTTCCTGTACCGATGCACTAACCTGTGGATATACAGGTGTTTTTGATCTTGGATGTCCATATTTACTCAGCTGATGATATAAGGCTTTATAATTCTCATCTTCTTCAAAAATCGGACTGCTCTCAAACGCTTCATATGTAGATGGGAAACTCTTACTTTCATCCCACAGACGCTTTCCACTTTCTACACCACTCATCCACTGTACCAGCTTTGTCGCACCTTTTAGTTTCTTCGTCTTTGATGATGCCGCAAATGCCCAGGAACCGGTTGGTGTATATCTTCCGCCATCCCAGTTATCGGATACTACATATGGTGCAACTCCAAGGTTTACATCCGGATAGTTATTATAGATTGTATTTACTTCCCATGCCCCGTCGAACTTAAATGCTGCTCTTCCGCTTTCGAACAGGTCTGTGATCTGTACTTTAGACATATATCCATTATCCAAAAACGATTTAAAATAATTCACTGTTTCCAGATTCTCTTTTGAATTGAATACACCGTTCACCTTCAGTCCATCTTTATTTACAAAGTCACCGCCATTTGACCAGAAAAACGGTGCATAATAATAAATCGTAGCTTCTCCTGTCGGGAAAGTCATATCCAGCGCATAACCTTTTTTACTTCTCTACTACCGGCTGTACTTTCTTTAACACCTCTGTGAATTCACTCCATGTCCATGGGTGATCTGCATCTGGAACTTCTACACCTGCTTCTGCGAGAATATCTTTGTTATAATAAAGTCCCACGCTGGATTCCATTGCTCCAAGCGCATAGAGCTTGTTATTATACGTTCCCTGCTGAATAATGGAATCCAGATACACGCTCTTTTCTTCGTCTGTTAATTTTGCAAGCGGCTGGATAATTCCGTTCTCTGCATATGCCGCTATATTAGGGCCATCAACAGTAAGCACATCCGGCAGATCTCCTGACATCACGGATGCATTGATCTTATCCGAATAGCCTCCACCACTGTCATTTCGTGGAATAAATTCAATATCTGCAAAATATTTTCCATCATATTTCTTATTAAATGCATCTACAGATTTCCTGTAGCACTGTCCTTCTTCTGTGTCTTCGATTGAATGTACCCAGATAGAAAGATATTCTTCGCCTTTGTCATATCCCTTTACTTCTCCTGGTTGCGGCTGTTTATCTCCACACCCCGTCAATGCCATTGCAAAGAATGCTGCCAGCAGTACCCCTACTGTTCGTTTCTTCATAGCTTTCTCCTTTCAGATTCACGATTGCGTAACCAGTTAAGTAACCGGTTACTTTATATATTCATAATACTATCCAGGATCTTACTTGTCAATAGATTTCAAAGAAAAAGTTACCGGTTACTTAACTAGTTATTTTTGTTTGATTTTTTTCAATGCACTTGCTATACTGATAATATACATTATAAGGAAGAGGATTTACATGAAACAGAAAAAAGTAACTTTTGCAGATATAGCCGCTTATACAGGCTTTTCAAAAACTACCATTTCCAGATATTTTAATAATCCGGATTCTCTGACTCTTGAAAATCAGGGAAAAAATCGCTCATGCACTGGATGTCCTTGGATACCAGGAAAATAAGCTCGCCAAAGTACTGGCTAATGGAAAAAGTGAATTTGTTGGAATTATCATCCCCAACCTGTATCTTCACTATTACTCTGAGATGTTAAACCAGTTACTTTCTACTTACGAAAAGTATAATTATAAATTTCTTGTATTCATTGGAAATAATAAAAAGAGATTGAAGAAAAATATATTCATGAACTGATGGCTTATAAGATTGAGGGACTTATTGTCTTAAGCAATACCATTTCGTCTGAAGAACTTGCTTCTTATAAACTCCCGGTTGTCACGATTGAGCGGGAATGTGACCATGTCTGTAGCGTGTCTACAGACAACTATCTGGGTGGTGTTCAGGCAACCAGCTTATTGATACGCAATAAATGTGATGTTATTTTACACATCAATTCCATATTCCCAGATACACTTCCAACCTATGGACGTATCCGGGGATTCGAAGATATCTGTAACGAACACCATGTCGTTCACGAATTAATCCAAAGAAATCTTGGAAACACTTATCAGGAAACCCTGACTCAACTAAAAAACATATTTAACGAAATTGAAGAAAAATATCCCTCACAAAAAAGGGGGTCTTTCTTGCAAATGACACTTATGCCAGTATGTTCCTGAATCTGATATTTCAAAAATACGGGAAACTCCCGAAAGACTATCAGATTGTCGGATTCGATGATTCTCCTATTGCAAGCGAAGCTATCCTTCCAATCACAACCGTTGGACAGCAGATTGAGAAAATTGCACAGACTGCCATGGAGCTTCTGGTTCTCCAGATGAATGAAATGAAAAAAGAAAACCAACTCCTTTAAAAGAGCCGGTTCATAAGCAGATTACGCCTGTATTGATCCGACGTGATACTACGGAATAATACCGGTAGTGAGCAAATGATAAATTCCCTGAAGTTTTATTATTCACTTCAGGGAATTCTTTTGACAAATTCTATATTTGGCTTTTTAATTTCTCAACCACTTTTTGAATTATGTTTATATCTTCTTCTAATTCATCTGCTATCTGTTCTGTTGATTTTCCTTTTTTCAATTTCTTCTTTATTATTTTTTCTAAGAGTATCCGCTTTCCAATTTCGATTCCATCCTGTCTTCCAATCTCGATTCCGTCCTGTCTTCCAATCTCGATTCCATCCTGTCTTCCAATCTCGATTCCATCCTGTCTTCCAGCCTCATACTCTGCTTTCCGCAGTTTCTTTTCTTCAAACTCTTTGTCATATTCATAGATGCTCACTTTGATCACCTCAGTCTTATTCTTCAATAAAAACTCTGCCAGGATTCCTTCTTCTATGCATTCGTCAACTGCTCTCGTAACTGCTTCTTCTAAAGAGACATCCTGTTTCGCCGCATATTTTCTTACTCTGGCGACATACTGTGCATATTCCTTTAATGTTCTACAATGTTCCATCAAATCCGAACTGTGGCCATCATTCACATTCAGCATAGTCACTCTTAACTCCAGATCTGGATTTTCTGTTGGATTCTCGTATGCAGAAGATAATCGGAACTCACTACGATCTTCTACTTCTTTTGTTCCATTATAAAATACTAAAAATCTTGGCGTTGGTATCTTTTGTATCACAGTTGAATATAATGATTTCCGAACCACTAATCGTTGATACTCATCCGCAATATAAAACAAATTTCTAAGTGGAATATTCGGATTATACGTTGACTGATGTTCATATAAATATAAATTCATATCCATGATAAACGCCAGATCATTTTTCATTCCCATATAAATCGCATTTTCCAATGTAACAACTTGCAACTTTTCCGGATCTGTGTACTCTCTTCCATTCACCGCATTGTACAATGATAACAAATTCTCTTTGTTATGATACAACATTCTAAAAATTGTATCTTTGTACATCCTTTTTGCCTTTAGCTGCCGGTTATTTACCTGATACTTCTTGCTCCGTCTCTTTTGATTCTTTCTTTTCGCCATATTCAGTTTCCTCCTGTATGCAGGAGGATGTCTTTTTACTCTTTCAGTCATCTCCTGCTTTTTTACAATTGATTGGTATAAAAGCATAGATTTCTGAAATAAAATTAGATTATAGATGGTATATGTCCGTTTTTATATACCGTTGATTTTTTTAGAAATATGCTTTGGTACATATTAACATATCAATAATATTAATCAATGTATTTTTTACTATTTCCTTTTTTAGATAATGTTAATCACCTTAGCAATAAGGTATTACAAAATAATATTTTTTTGCTTGTTTCAATTCTGTATACAGAACTTTTTGTATCCCATGAAACATAATATAATCCCGGAATATTTTTGCGTATCAACATCCACTATTTGCTTTTTGTG
>ENA-OQBL01000789-OQBL01000789.1-human-gut-metagenome-genome-assembly--contig:-NODE-789-length-14858-cov-2.058516_pt1 | contig 14858 bp, 18 predicted proteins | sample MGYA00242747_ERZ504553 | MGnify/ENA primary metagenome ERZ504553 (study PRJEB26092, sample SAMD00036240) | human gut metagenome | host: Homo sapiens | study: EMG produced TPA metagenomics assembly of...
AACGACCAAGGGTTATGTGATGGAGCAGGAACCGCGCTGTGTAAGAGAATTTAAGGTGCGGCATAAGCAGAGTGATGCGGCCAAAGAGCTGAATCTGATTGTGGACTGCGGCGGAAGAGTGTGCAATATCAGTATCAGCCATAGAGTTTATGGCCGTGTCAGTGCGGAGATGGATATTCGTTCAAGGCAGGATGTGACAGAATTTATTGCTGCTTTAAATGACAGTCAGTCTACGGTTCTGAGTACAGCCACATCCGGTTATCATTATCATCTGGTGGAGGCGGCTAGCGAAGAACGTCTGAATCTGATCGGCGAACAGCTGAAAGCGGCCGGTTTTCTGGCACCGCTTCGACCATGGGAACAGAAGAAAGGGGAATAAAGAAGATGACAATAGCAGAAATTCAGCAGGAAATCCTGCGAATGAAAAAAGAACAGGATATCTGTATTCTGGCGCATGCTTATCAGGGACAGGAGATACTGGAAGTGGCTGATTATATGGGAGATTCTTATGGTTTGAGCGTGCAGGCATCAAAGAGTGACTGCAAGGGTGTGATCATGTGTGGTGTGCGCTTTATGGCAGAGACCTGCAAGGTTCTCAGCCCGGACAAAAAGGTATGGCTGGCGAATCCTGCAGCCGGATGTCCGATGGCAGAACAGCTGGATCTGGAAGGACTTCGTGAATTAAAAGCAAAGTATCCGGATTATGCGGTTGTGGCTTATATTAATACAACCTCTGAATTAAAGACAGAATGTGATGTCTGCGTCACATCTTCTTCCGCGGTTCAGATCTGCAGCCGTCTGGACAATGACAAGATTCTTTTTATCCCGGATCCAAATCTGGGCCGTTATGTGGCAGAGCAGATGCCGGAGAAAACATTTGCCTTTTATAAGGGCGGATGTCCGAGACATATCGTGGTCAGCGCCAAAGATGTGGAGAAAGCGCGCAAGGCCCATCCGAATGCACTGCTTCTGGTGCATCCGGAGTGCCGTCAGGAAGTGGTTGAACAGGCCGATTATGTCGGATCCACAACAGGTATATGAATTATGCCAAGAAATCTGACTGCAGAGAATTTATTATCGGACGGAAAACAGTATTGTAGAACATCTGCAGTTTGATTGTCCGGACAAGTCCTTCTATCCGTTGGCTGTTCCACTGACATGTATGAATATGAAGATCACAACACTGATGGATATTTATAACTGTCTGAAAAGGCCGCGGCGGAGAAGAAATCCAGCTGCCTGAGAATGTGATTGAAGGTGCCGGAAGATGCATCCGAAGAATGGTGGAATTGGGCGAATAGCAGACAGGCGGGAATACGGACAAATGGCTGTAAGGCCTGAATGCACATAAAAATGGGACGTGTGAAATATGCATACTTATGTTTCACACGTCCTATTTATGTTTGGATTATTATGCAATTATGCATTGCGTGCAGATTTCTGGCTTCGCGGTTTTTTTCAAGATTGGATACAACAATACAGCAGCTGGCATCGCCGGTGATATTGACAACTGTACGTCCCATATCAAAGATTCTGTCCACACCTGCAACCAGGGCAATACCGTCAACCGGCAGACCAACGGAAGTCAGGACCATGGCCAGCATGACCATACCTGCACCGGGAACACCGGCAGTACCGATGGAAGCCAGTGTGGCTGTCAGAACAACGGTGAGCATCTGGGTCGGCGTCAGTGTGATGCCGTAACAGGAAGCGATGAAGATCGCACAGACACCCTGATAAATGGCTGTACCATCCATGTTGATGGTCGCGCCCAGCGGCAGAACGAAAGAAGAAATCTCTCTGGAAGCACCAAGTCCTTCCACACATTCCAGGTTGATCGGAAGTGTTCCCACGGAAGAAGAACTGGAGAAGGCAAACATCATTGCCGGAAGCATGCCTTTGAAGAACTTCAGTGGGCTTAATCCGCCGATGGCCTTGACTGCCAGGGAATATACAACGACCACATGGATCACATAGCAGAGATAAGCGGTCAGGAGTACCATCGCCAGAGAGGCGATAATGTTGGAACCGTTGGCAGCAATGACCGGGCAGAGCAGACAGAAGACACCGATTGGTGACAGCTTGAGGATCAGTTCCATACTCTTCATAAAGACTTCATTCAGGTCGTTGATGGCGGTTACCAGTCGGCTGCTTTTTTTCTGAACCGATCAGAATGATCGAAAAACCAAAGATTAATGCCATAACAATGACCTGAAGCATGTTGGATTCAGACATTGGGGCAATAAAATTAGATGGAAAAATATTGACAATTGTATCCATCAGGGAAGGGGCCTCAGTGACCTCATAGGAAAGATCTGTTGTCGCTACGACAGGAAAGGCATTTTTGAAAAGGTTACCGAAAAGCAGTCCGAATGTGATGGCAAAAGCAGTTGTACAGAAGTAGTAAATAACTGTTTTTAATCCAATGGAACCGACCTTCTTGATATCACTCATGGAGATGATACCGCTCATAATAGAGAAAAGGACAATCGGTACAACAATAAACTTCAGCAAGTTCAGAAAGATCGTACCAAATGGTTTGATATAGTTTTCAGCAAACTCAGCATGGCTCTGCATCAGCAGACCGGCAATGATGGCCAGAATCAAAGCTATAAAAATCTGTCCGGCCAGAGAAAGTTTCTTCTTTTCTTTCATTTTAGTGTTCTCACTTTCAGGAAATCTAAATCTATATGTTTCACATATATTCAGGATAAACGTCTAAAAATAGCGCAACCTTACCAATCATAGCAGAATTTTCGGGGTGAATCAACAAAAAAATGACCTTTTTTTAATGATAAAATTTCATTTCCACCCAATTTTTTATTTAAAAATGGTATAATAGCGTTGAAATTTGCAAGAAAAAAGGATGAAATTCTTATGTTTTACAAAATATGGGAGTGAAAATCTAAGTCGTGATGCTATTTGAGATGAAAAGAATTCGTGACAGGAAGGATCATACGCGATTACGAACCTGAGGAGGCCATTCGTGAGCTGAAAAAACGATGTGCAATGGACAACAACGTGGTACAATAAAAAGGCAATCAATTCAAAATTTAAAGTTAAGGTAGGAATTAAGATGCAGACAATAACACTGGAGGAAGCGCAGGCACGATTACTGGAAGTCGTCCATTGTGTCATGTCGGAAAAGGTCGAATTATTAAGAAGTATCGACAGAATTCTGGCAGAAGATGTGTATGCACATGTCAGTCAGCCGCCTTTTGAACGGTCGGCTATGGATGGTTATGCTGTTAGAAGTGAAGATATACGGACAGTGAGCAGAAGCAATCCGGTCTGTCTGAAAGTCATTGACCGGGTTTGTGCCGGAGAAGTGACGGACAAAAGCGTACATGCCGGTGAGGCCATTCGGATTATGACCGGTGCCATGATACCGGAAGGTGCGGATTGTGTTGTCAAACAGGAGGACACGGATTATGGTCAGGAACAGGTCAAAATTTATGTGTCATTGGCTCAAAAAATGAATTGCTGTCCCGCAGGCGAGGACTTTCACCAGGGCGACTGCCTTGGATGGGAAGGGGAAAAAGTCGATGCTTATATGATGGCTTCCATGGCATCCGGAGGAATAGACAGTGTTCCGGTGAGAAGGAAAGTCCGTGCGGCGGTGATTACAACCGGTGAGGAGTTGATGCCGCATGGGCAGCCGTTGCTTCCCGGAAAAATCTATAATGCCAATCTGGCTTATCTGACAGGCAGACTCCTGCAGCTTGACTGCAATCTGACGGAGGGGATCTTTGTCGGTGATGATGCGGATAAAATAACAGCGGCAGTAGAAAAATGCGCAGAAGAGGCAGATGTGATATTGACAACGGGCGGTGTATCTGTCGGGGTCAAAGACTTATTGCCGGAGATTATGAAGAAACTGGGTGCAGACATTTTGTTCCATGGTATTGATTTAAAACCGGGCATGCCCACAATGGCATCTTTATATGCCGGGAAACCAGTCATTTCCCTGTCCGGGAATCCCTTCTCTGCATCTGCTGTATTTGAGCTGCTGATGCAGCCGTTATTGCAGAAGATGACAGGAAGCCAACAAACCTTTTTTGGTGAAAAAAAGAAGCTGACATTGCTTATGATTACCCAGGCAATAAAGGCAATCGTCGGGTATTAAAAGCCTATGACGATGGACATGCCGTTCACATCACAAAAGGGCAGCATAATGCTCAGATGCGTCAGGGGATCGGAACCAACTGCCTTGTCGATATGCCGGCGGGGACAGGGCCATTGAAAGCCGGGGATAAAGTCCATATCATGGAGATTATAAAAAGATGGGGCTGTCGGAAAATAGACAGCCCCATCTTTTTTAGGCGTTGAGAATATTCATGAACTCTTCGCCGGTAATGGTTTCTTTGTCATAGAGGAAGTGAGCCAATTCATCCAGTTTCGCACGATTCTCGATCAGAATCTGAAGGGCTTTCTGATGCTGCTGTTTCACCAGTTCAACGACCTTGTGGTCAATCTCAGCCTGAGTTTCAGCAGAACATGCCAGAGATGTATCACCGCCAAGATACTGGTTGGTGACTGTTTCAAGGGCAACCATGTCGAAGTCCTCATTCATACCGTAGCGGGTGATCATAGCTCTTGCCACCTTCGTCGCCTGTTCGATGTCGTTGGACGCTCCCGTCGTCACGGAACCGAAAACCACTTCCTCCGCCGCACGGCCGCCGGTCAGGGTTGCAACCTTGTTTTCCAGCTCTTCTTTCGACATCAGATAATGGTTGCCCTCATCCACCTGCATGGTATATCCCAGCGCGCCTGAGGTACGGGGAACAATCGTGATCTTCTGCACAGGCGCCGAGTGGTTCTGCATCGCTGCCACCAGCGCATGTCCGATCTCGTGGTAGGACACAATCATTTTCTCCTTGTCCGTCAGGATTGCATTCTTTTTGCTGGTATCCGGCAATGACAACCTCTATGCTCTCTTCCAGATCCGCCTGTGTGACCACACTGCGCTTGTCTCTGACCGCCCGAAGTGCCGCCTCATTGACAATGTTTGCGAGCTCCGCGCCGGAAGCGCCGGACGCCATACGGGCGATCTTATTGAAGTCCACCCCATCCTGGAGTCTGATTTTTTTCGCATGTATCCTTCAGAATCTCTTCACGGCCCTTCAGGTCCGGAAGCTCTACCGGGACTCTCCGGTCGAACCGTCCGGGACGTGTCAGCGCCGGGTCCAGAGACTCCGGACGGTTCGTGGCTGCCAGAAGGATAACGCCGCTGTTTTCCTCAAAGCCGTCCATCTCTGTCAGAAGCTGATTCAGCGTCTGCTCACGCTCATCATTGCCGCCAATCTGTCCGTCACGTTTTTTGCCGATCGCGTCAATCTCATCGATAAACACGATACACGGCGCTTTTTCCTTCGCCTGCTTAAACAGATCACGAACCTTGGCCGCACCCATACCTACAAACATTTCCACGAACTCTGAACCGGACATGGAGAAGAAAGGCACGTCGGCTTCTCCGGCAACCGCCTTGGCAAGCATTGTTTTACCGGTTCCGGGAGGGCCCACAAGCAGGATTCCTTTCGGCATAGCCGCTCCGATTTCCTTGTATTTCGCAGGATTGTGGAGATAATCAACGATCTCCGTCAGATTCTCCTTCGCCTCATCCTCGCCTGCCACATCCGAGAACTTGATGCCCTCGGAGGATTTCACATAGATCTTCGCGTTGCTTTTTCCCATTCCGAAGGCCATGGAATTAGCTCCGCCGGCCCGCTTCATCAGTTTTCTTGAAATATATTCTCCGATACCGATAAAAATTACAATCGGCAGAACCCAGGTCAGCAGAAAGCTGAGAATCGGCGACATCTGCTCAATGATCTGCCCGGAAAACTTCGCGCCGGATGCATCAAGACGGGAAATCAGATCCGGATCTCCCACCATTCCGCTCTCATAAACCCTTGTATTCTCCCGGTCCGTGAAAAAGAATTCTGTTTTCCTGCTCCTGAATCTCCACCGTACCGATCTCTTTGTCTTCTGCCATTTCTATGAATGTGCTGTAGTCAACTTCCTGAATCTGCCGTCCTGCCAGCCAGGGCATCGCCAGAAAATTAAACAGAAGAAGCACCAGCAGTACAATCACATAGTAATAAATCAATGGCTTTTTTGGACGCTTTACTTCATTCATCTCTAAGAACCTCCTGTATTTTTACTGAATCAAAACAAATTTTCACAGCCGGCGTCCGACTGCATACACACTGTGAAAAACTATTCTTTCTTTCCCTCCTCCGAATCCATCTGCATATCCATCGCTTTCAACGCGGTCATCAGAGCATAACGCATGGACTGTACCGCAAAGTCGATGGCATACTCTGCATAGAGCGCAGCAGCTTCCGCCTGATGCTCCGCTCCTTCTTCCGGAGCGCTGCCATCCTCATCCCGGAGATACTCGGGGAGTTCCTGCTCCAGGATTTTCTCCGCTCTGCGGGAATAATCCAGCTGAGCATCTGCCAGCGCCGCCACAGCCGGTGAGCGGCTGTTCTCCACATTATTCAGCAGCAAAAGCTCATCCTCCTGATATTCTTCCGTGATCCGCTGCAGCTCCTGTCGGATTTTCTGATGGCCATCCTGCTGACAGAGACGCAGACGGCTCTGCATTCGTCCGTACTCCCGCTCCAATTCGTACAGCTTGACCGCAAACATTCCTTCGCTTAACTTCATATTGAAACACATCTCCTTTCCATGTATCTTTGCAAAGCTGAATCCGGCTGATTTTTGTTATACCAGATTCTTCCGGCTCACACCACTGATAATACTTTCGGCATGTATAGACAAACCTGCAAAAATGTAAAAAAATGTTAACAGATCACGGATTTTGTAAGGACAGATTCCATTAATTATAAGTGGGAATCCCGGATATTATCTGCTATGGTATAAATGAAATCAGTCATAGCAGCAGGAAATACAGAATAATTTTCCTCCCCGCAAAAAGAGACCTCCGTCTCAAAGATCTTTCCTTATCTTTGAGACGGGGGTCTCTTTCTATTCTTCTTATTTTTCCTGCTCTTTACTACTGCAATCTGTTTATAATAAACATCCGCACGGCAGATCAGAAGAGCGCTAAATACTCTTCGCCATCTGCTCTTTTCGGCGGGCAAAATCCTCCTTAATCTCCGTCATCAGCTGGGGATTTTCAAGAATATCCAGGCAGGTTCCCGCCAGAATCTCCGCGCTGAGCCGCACCGCCCGGTGCGCTTCCTCTGATTTTCCGGCATTCAGATACTCCTCAGAATGAGCCGCAGTTCCGGCAGGCACAAAAGCCAGCCGAATACAGGAGCCCGGCACCTCGTACATCACGTTTCCAAAGTCTGTGGAACCTGTTTTTTCCCCTCGGCGGCGTTATCTGCGGAGCGTCAAACGCTTTTGCATTCTCCATAATCAGATCATTCAGGCGCATGCATGGGATCTTTGCCTTATAGGCAGGATCCCTCTCCACGGTATACGTGGTTCCGGTAATCAGCGCTGCGCCTTTCAGAATATCCATAAACCATTTCACAACTTCGGAAGATACTGTGTATTGTAGGAACGCAGCGTATATTCTGCCACCGCTTTTCCCGGCACAACATGTCGGACGCCGGCGTCAGAATCGTATAATGCATTCTGGTATCCTCCAGAACATGTTCCCGCATAAATTCAATCCCCTGGAAAGAAATCAGAATCCCGTCCAGCGCGCTTCTTCCTTTTTCCGGAGACATGGCCGCATGGGCTTCCTTTCCATGAAATGTCACCCGGAAATTTTCCAGCGCCATGGTTTTCACATCCACGCAGGTCTCCGGCGCTCCATGCATCATCAGCGCAAGATCAATATCCCGGAAGCATCCGTTTTCCTGCATGATAATCTTTCCTCCCAGAGCTTCCTCCGCCGGTGTTCCATAGACGACAATCTTATAGGGTTTCTCTCCGCAGAGTTCTCGGATGCACAAAGCCGCACCGATAACCGCCGGTCCCTGCATCTGATGTCCGCAGCCATGTCCCATAGACAGCGCATCATATTCAGCCAGCAGGCCGAACGACGGTCCTCCCTCTCCCTGTTCATATATCGCCCGGAAAGCGGTCTCCATTCCGCCGACTCCGTGTTCCACCTGAAATCCATGAGCTTCCAGATATTCTTCCAGAATCCGGCAGGATTCAAATTCCTCACAACTGATTTCCGCCAGATCGAAAATCCGGTCGGACATTGCCTCAAGTTCTGAAGAAATACTATCTATGTATTCTCTGATTTTTTCTTTCATTTTCCTGTCCTTTCATATCCGGCAGACACACTCCTGGCCGGACAGATTTAATAGCCGATCGCCACCGCGCCGACCATAACGATGCATCCCAGAACCGTCCAGATCAGGAACAGTGGGAACATAAACTTCACCCATCTTCCATAAGGAACCTTCGCCACCGCCAGAGTGCCCAGCAGACTGGAAGTGGTCGGCAAAAGAAGATTCGAAAAGCCGTCTCCCATCTGGTAGGCAAGTACCAGCGTCTGGCGGCTCAATCCGATCAGATCCGCCACCGGAGCCATCAGCGGAATCGTCACTGCCGCCATTCCGGAACCGGATGTGATCACAAAGCTGACACAGGTCTGCGCCAGGAAGAAGCCGATGCTCTGAACCGGAACCGGCAGAGCACTCACTGCTCCTGCAACCGCATTTGCGATGGTGTCAATAACCATCGCGTCAGTCAGAACAATCTGAATTCCTCTGGCAAATCCGACTGTGAGGGCGCTTCCGGCGATTCCTTTTGCACCGGCTGTAAACGTAGTCGCGATTTTGCTCGGAGACAGACCGGAAATCAGGCCGCAGATCACGCCCATCGCAAGAAACAGGCCTGCCATCTCCTGAAAATACCACTGATACACCATCAGACCGTAGATAAGAATCGCCAGAGTGCCAAACAGGACGACCAGAACAGCCTTCTGGCGGCCATTCATTTTTTCATCTTTTCCTTCATCCGACTGAAACTCATCCTGATCCTCCAGACCGTACAGAATACTTTTCTCCGGATGTTTTTTTACCATCCTGTCATAATGAAGAATATAAATCGTATCGATGACCAGCATTGCGACTAAAAGCACCCCACGATATCCCATTCCGGAAAACAGTGAGACACCCGCGATATCCTGCGCCACTCCTACTGTAAACGGATTCATCAGTCCTGCCGTAAATCCCGAAACTGCGCCTACCGTTACCATCGCCACGCCGGTGATTTTGTCCAGCCCCAGCGACAGCGCCATTGTAATTCCAATGGGTACAAAAATTGCCACCTCGTTGGACATTCCCATTGTAGTCCCGAACAGTGCGAACAGCGCCAGAAAGATCGGAACCACAAAAATTCTCTGCCTTTCAGATGCCTGGACACGGTTCTGCAGAGCGCCAGAATCGCGCCGCTGACATTTACAATCTCAAACGCACCTCCGATGATCAACAGAAACGCGATAATATCCGCCGCTTCCAGAATTCCCTGGTACATCACAACCGGAACCTGCAGAAAGCTGACCGGATTGGTTCCGGACGATGTATAGCTTCCCGCCTCGACCAGTTCTCTTCCGGTCGCTTCGTCCGTATACCGCACAAACTCGCCTGCCGGCACAAAATAAGTGGCGGCAACCGCCAGAATAATCAGACACACAATGATTACCAGCGTGTGCGGTGTGGTGAATTTTTTGCTTCTTCTCACCCATCTTCATGTTCCTCCTCTTTTTCCTCCACCCGGTCAGAAGCTGACACTAACGCTTTTCACTTCCGCCGGATTTCACAATTTAATAATTATACCATACTCTGCATATTTTTCAACTGCTATAACATCCGTCAACTGAAATTCGCGGAACAGTTCAGACAGCTGAACCGCTCCGCGATGGGTCGGATGCCGGCAGGCACTATGTTTTCACACATTCTGTGCAGTAAATGCACAGGCCTGGCAGAACTATAACGCACGATGCATATGTACATACCTGGTCTCCCACCCAGGATCCCTGAAGGAACCGGACGCACTGAGCGGACAGCCATGGCAGAGGTCCTCCGCCATCTCCAGAAGCACATCATAAAGCTCCAGATCGTCCGTCCATTTGTCTTCGATGGCATGGAAACCAAGCAGTGCGCCGAGAATGTTTCCGGTTACCGCTCCCGTCGAGTCACTGTCCCCTCTGTGGTTCACCGCCGCAATCACGCCGGCGGAAAAGTCATCTCTGTATTTCAGCGAACAGTACAGGGCAATCCCCAGCGTCTCTTCCGCCACCCAGCCTTCGCCCAGCTGATGAATGTTGTCCAGGTCACTCCGGTCATTTTCAGAAAGCTCCACCGCCAGATGAATGATCCGCATCAGCTCATCCAGATGTCTGTCCCCGGCAAAAATCCCGGCGATGGTATCTGCCGCCTCAAGAACAATCTCCTTCAGATCGTCCTGCCCGCGGGAAGTCAGAATTCTGCTGATCACGTGGGTCACAACCGCCGCCGGCATATAGCCCAGAGAATGGCCGTGGGTGATGGCAGCCAGCTGCGCTCCCTCCAGATCCAGTTCCCGCAGACTGCCGCTCCAGCTCTCTCCCGGACGGCATCTCAGCGCAAGAGGGGCAACGCGCATGATACCGCCGCAGCCCTTGCTCTGGTTCACAGGATGCTTCAGATAATCCGCCGATATCCCGCCGTCCCCGGCCAGGGCCGACAGACAGGTGTTGCCCGGCGCCGGCGTTCAAAAAGGCTCCGGAATGTCCAGAAGCCAGGACTGTCCGTCTCCCTCCGCATCACCATTGAAACCGCCTCTTCTCTGTCCGGAATACCTCTGGGTCTTCAGCCAGTCGCGGTAAGCCAGATCCACATACATTCTCGGCTTTGCGGCAATTTCACTCATCGCTTCCCGGGTCTCCCAGACCAGTAGACCATTCGCCGTAAACAATGTCATCTGTGTATCGTCTGAAATCAGAGCTTTCCCCGATACCGGATCAGAGCATAGGAGGTAATTCCATCCGGACCATAGGATTCAAAAATCCGCTTTTTCCGTCCGGAACTCCACCGCATACCCAAGGGCATCCCCCACGGCGCCGCCGATCAGACTTCCCCGGATGGCGTCCAGATAAACCTCCGTCTTTTTGATTCTCCGGAAACACGTCGTTTCTCGTCCTCCTCTTCTCTGCAGATATGAGAAAAGTTTCTGGAAAATTCCCTGTAATTATACTGATCCGCAGAATGATCCAGAACTGCAAAATCCACACGGCGAAAGAACGCCTTCGCCTCCATGCCGTCGTAATTGAACTCTTTCAGTGCCCTGAAAAAAAGATCCGACATGATACGGGCGTCGTTTCTGAACGCTCCGCAGCCGAAAGCTCCAAGTACCAGATTCTGATATCCCAGGTACGCTGCCGTTTTCAGCATACCGGTAATCCGTCTGTAAACCATCGTCTGATACTCTTCATCCGTCATTCCCTCCAGTCCGTACCTGACCATCGGCGCTGCGCAGGTCATCACCGACACAACTGCGGATTCCTCCATAAGCTTTCCGTTTTCCCCACGGATCACCTCGACCTCCGGCGTAATGATGATCGCGTCTGATCCCATATAAGTATTCAGGGAACGATTGTATTCATAATAGGGACGGGCCGCGGCGCTTTCCAGTGAGAGAAGCAGAGAGCTTTTGCGGCACAGATCCTCCTCCTGGGCTTTCGCCCCTCTTCGGACGCCGCCGCCCGGATGCACAGGATTCGCCAGGTTCAGCACAAGAATCCTCCGGTCGTCCCAATCCCAATATCCGCTTTCCCGGCAGCGCTTTACAGCCAGCGCAAAAGAATCCATATTTTCACAGCTGCAGTACAGGTTCCATGCACCGGCCGTATGGACGACATCCGTTTTCTGACAGATCTCCTCCACATCATCCGGCAGATACACACAAGCCTCCTCCATACGGCTGCGGGACAGCTTCAGGTCCTTCCGTTTTCCGTTTACCATATAGTATCCCTGCTCCATGATCTGCATCGTGTCATGAAGCATGCTTATATTGTCATACCTCATCTCATATTCCTCCCGTTTTCTCTTCCCATAAGAACGCTCTTTTCAGATCAAAATCTCCTCCGGAGTTCCTGTATACCGTCAAAAGCGCCATTCCCACTATAACGTCCTTTTCTTCTTAAATGATCTGACCTGATTATAACAAATACCCGGTACTGCTTCAATCAGAACCTGTCCTCCCGGGCCGAAGTTTCAGCAAGCTCTTGTAACCCTTCAGCCAGCTGAACAGCTGCAAAAAATTTCCTTATGCGGTCAAATCAGGATTGACTTTCAGGAGGTAGGATGTAAAGTATCATCATACATTGTACCTGCTGTGATCAGTTTGGCCGGTATTCTTTTGATCTGTTATGATATAACGTCGCTGATATGAAAAAAAGGAATCTCCACGATGGGACGGATACCCACAGGCACTATATTTTATCGTTCTCCTCAACTTGTATTATCCGGGAAAGCGAATTATAATTTAACAATACAGAGATACAATATAGACAATATGACCTGAAAGCAAACTGTGATGCGTGCAGGCTGCGGGAAGGAGAACATCATGATTGAAGTTTATTATGCGGAAGATGATAAAGTCATTGGAAAATCCGTAAAAGAATATCTGGAACAGCAGAATTGTAAGGTGACAGTTTTTGAGGCGATTGCCGATATCAGAAAAGCGTTGATCAACCATTTGCCTGCTGTCGTTTTGCTGGACTGGAATATGCCGGACGGCCAGGGAAACGACTTCTGCCGCTGGATTCGGGAACGATGGAACAACTTACCCATTATCTATCTGACAGTTCGTGGAGATTCCCATGATATTGTTACCGGATTCCAGAGCGGCGCAGATGACTATGTTGTAAAACCATTTGACCTCGCAGTTCTGTATTCCCGTATTCTGGCATTGCTGCGCAGAGCAAAGGCTGAAAAGAGCACAAAAACTTTTTTGCGATGACCTGATGCTGGACAAAGAAAAAAACACTGTCCGCTGTCAGCAGGAAGAAATCTCCGTTAGCCAGACGGAATATCAGCTTCTTCTGCTGTTACTGGAAAACAAAGGAAAGACCGTCACCCGAAGGCAGCTTCTGGAACAGGTCTGGGATAACAGCGGGAACTATGTCAACGACAATACATTGACGGCAGTATATAAAAACTCATTGTTTGTAGCATTTATGACGGCGATTTTCGGAACCCTGCTTGCTTACGGATGTGCGCTTGCTTCCGCGCGGAGCAGCCTGAGAGGATCCGCAAAGCAGGTGGTAGAAAGCACAGCCCTGATCACCAACACCATTCCCGGAATGGTTATCGGTATTGCATATATGCTTGTGTTCTCAGGAACATCGCTTCAGAACACTTTTTTACTGATCATCATCTGTAACATGATCCATTATTTTTCTACACCGTACCTGATGATCAAGAACGCGCTTCTGAAGCTGAACACCTCCTGGGAGGCGACAGCGAAACTGCTTGGCGACTCCTGGGGGAAAACCCTCATAAGAATTATCACACCGAATATGTCATCTACACTTCTGGAAGTGTTCGGATACTATTTTGTGAACGCAATGGTAACCGTCAGCGCGGTGATTTTCATCGCGGGAGCGAGAACCATGGTCATTACGACAAAGATCAAGGAATTACAGTACTTTATGAAATTCAATGAAATTTTCGTACTGTCCACCCTGATCCTTTTGACCAATCTTTGCATAAAGGGAGTATTAGTCCTCCTTTCAGATAGAAAAAAATCTGAATTTAAAGTGAAAAAGGAGAAAAAAAATTATGAAGATGAAAAGTGTGACAGCAATGTTTATGGCATGTCTGATGGCCGGCTCCGTAATGCTTGGCGGATGTTCCGGATCAGATGCGGCTTCAGGATCTTCAGAGGATCAGATCATTATCTATTCCAACGCTGATGAAGAGGCGGTAGATGCCATGGAAAAAAACACTGGATGATAATGGATATGAAGGCGAATATGTATTCCAGACAAGAGGACGCATACAGTTCGGCACATGCTCCTGATGCGCCCGGTGGATCGCCACACATTCCTTACAATTTCCGTGATAGCGGCAGGCTTTCTTACAGGGGCAGTGATCTTTGTCCTTATACTCCTCCCGGAACTCCGCCGCGAATTCTTCCTGAAGTCTGAGCCCTTCTTTACGGTTTCCTTTGTGAAATTCTTTCATTGCGTCAAGTTCTTTCTGATTTCCCTCTATGATCATCTTCTACACTCCTTCTCATCATTTAATTTCTATATAGTAATAGCACCCTCTGAGAAATGTCTGCTATACGTTTTCTCAGAAAAATAATCGATACCACTGATATCCGATATAGTAAAAATGTTTCTCTTGCAAGAAACGGGATTTTTGTACGCAGGCTGACGTATCTCGTAGAGGGTGTAGGTGAACTGTATGCTTTGATCCCTGCATCCTCCGCCAGAAGCATTGCCCGTTTCATGTGCAGAGGGTCGCTCACGATGATTGCAGTCTCATAATTATTTTCATCCATGATCACTCTTGAGTTTTCAAAGATTCTCCTGCGTAATCGTTGATGTATTCTCTGTGAGAACTGCCGCTTCCGGGATTCCCTGCTCCAGAAAGATATAACTTCGCCACCTCTGCCTCGGATACTTCCGAACCCTCAGGTGCTCCACCTGTAAACGATAATTCTGTCCACATATCCCTCGTTATACAGTGTAATGCCATGATCAAATGCGCTCTCTGTACACCGGAGAGGGCTCGTCATCATATACAGCTGCGCCAAGGATGACAGCCACATCCGCCCTGCACTTCTGATCCACTGTACTAAAAAGACCAGATGTCATAAAATATTTTTTCCGATATAAATAACGATCAGCGCCGCGAAACACAATCAAAAAT
>ENA-OQBL01000790-OQBL01000790.1-human-gut-metagenome-genome-assembly--contig:-NODE-790-length-14838-cov-6.728978_pt1 | contig 14838 bp, 19 predicted proteins | sample MGYA00242747_ERZ504553 | MGnify/ENA primary metagenome ERZ504553 (study PRJEB26092, sample SAMD00036240) | human gut metagenome | host: Homo sapiens | study: EMG produced TPA metagenomics assembly of...
AAATACCTCGAAGATTATGCCCGTAGGAATGGCTTTGAGAATATCCGCCATTTTACTGACGATGGTTTTTCGGGTGTAAATTTCAATCGCCCCGGCTTTCAAGCGTTGATTAAGGAAATTGAAACAGGCAATGTCGGAACATTGATTGTTAAGGATATGAGCCGATTAGGACGAAACTATCTGCAAGTCGGCTTTTATACGGAAATTTTGTTTCCGCAGAAAGATGTCCGTTTTCTTGCAATCAACAACAGTATTGACAGTAACAACGCTTCGGATAATGATTTTGCTCCGTTTTTGAATATTATGAACGAATTTTATGCCAAAGACACGAGCAATAAAATCAAGGCTGTATTTGATGCCCGAATGAAAGACGGAAAGCGTTGTAGCGGTTCAATCCCTTATGGATATAACCGATTGCCGAGCGATAAGCAGACGCTTGTTGTTGACCCTGTGGCTTCTGAGGTGGTAAAGCGTATCTTTCTGCTTGCCAATGAGGGCAAAAGTCCACGAGCCATAGCGGAAATACTGACCGAAGAAAAGGTTTTAATTCCTGCCGCATATGCAAAGGAATATCACCCAGAACAGTACAACGGGATTAAGTTTGCAGACCCTTATATTTGGGGCATATCTGCCATTAGAACGATTTTAAGCAGACAGGAATATCTTGGGCATACTGTTTTGAGAAAGTCGGTCAGCACCAATTTCAAACTGCATAAGAGAAAGACTACCGATGAAGATGAGCAGTATGTGTTTTATAACACCCACGAGCCTATCATATCGCAGGAACTTTGGGACAGCGTTCAGAAGCGAAAGAAACGAGCGAACAGAGCTGCGGCAAGAGGAACGCACAGCAACCGATTGAGCGGTTATCTATATTGTGCCGACTGTGGCAGGAGAATGACTTTGCAAACGCATTACAGCGAAAAAAGACGGTTCTGTTCAGTATTCTTACCGTTGCGGCGGGTATGCAAGCAGGGTTAATTTCTGTACTTCCCATACGATTAGTGCTGATAATGTTGAAGCCTTGATATTATCGGCAGTTAAACGCTTTTCAAAATTCGTTCTGAATGACGAAAAAGCCTTTGCTTTGGAACTGCAAGCACTTTGGAATGAAAAACAGGCAGATAAGCCGAAGCAAAATCAATCGGAGTTAAAACGCTGTCAGAAGCGATATGATGAACTGACTGCCCTTATTCGTGGTCTGTATGAAAATCTTGTATCAGGATTACTGCCCGAAAGACAGTACAAGCAACTGATGAAACAGTATGATGATGAGCAGGCAGAACTGGAAACGAAGATTGAGGAAATGAAAAAAGCACTTGCCGAGGAAAAAGTGAATACGGTTGATATTAAGCATTTTATTTCTCTGATACGCAAGTGCAAAGAGCCGACAGAAATCTCTGATTTGATGTTCCACGAACTCATTGACAAGATTGTTGTCTATGAAGCAGAGGGAGTTGGAAAAGCACGAACACAAAAGGTAGATATTTATTTTAACTATGTCGGACAGGTCGATATTGCCTATACGGAAGAAGAACTTGCTGAGATAAAGGCACAGGAAGAACAGAAAAAAAAGTGGAACAATTGACAAAACAGCGTAAGCGTGAAAAAAGCCTATCGAGAAAAGCGAAAAGCAAAGAAAATCGCTGAAAACGGCGGAGAAATCATCAAAAAGAAAGCATGTCCTTATTGTGGGAAAGAGTTTACCCCTACAAGCAACCGACAGATTTTTTGCACAAAGGAGTGTTGTAAACAGGCAAGACAGGATAAAGCGAAAGCAGACAGAAAAGCAGAAAAAGGCGATCACTATTACCGTCAGCGTAAATGTGAGGTGTGTGGCAGTCTTTACTGGCCTACACACAGTCAACAGAAATTCTGTTCTGAGGAATGTCAAAAGGCAAACCACAATAAGAAAACTTTGGAGTTTTACCACAAGAAGCAAAAGGAGAAAGCACTATGCAAAGATTTATCACAGACGAAAGAACAGGTATCCAGTACGAACTCATCGGAGATTACTACTATCCCTGCTTGATGATAGAAGAACCGCCCACTCTCTCAAAATACGGAAGAATGAGAGAACGATATTTAAAGGAACACAGAAAAATTTTATATTTCAATCTGCTGACAAGCGGTAAGTTAAATGAACACCTTGTAGGAATTGATACTTCGGCGTGTAATATGGCGGAGTATCTTACAAAGGAAATGGCAAAAAGACAAGGTGTAACCGAGCAATTAAAAGCAACGGATATGATGAAATGGGTAGGAATGATGAATAATATCCGAGCCTGTGTTGATGAGATTGTACTAAATGATATTGTGTATTCTTAACAGGATACCAGCTGAAAGAGAACTGCTGTCTTAGCTGATGGCAGTTTTCCTTTTTCGGGAAGTATTCAAGAAGTCATAAAGTTGTGAGTATGGTCGAAGTAGTTTGAAGTATTGAAAAAAAGTGATGACTTTTGTTACAATGTCTAATGGAAGGTTCTATTTTATTAGGAATAACGAAATGAATTTGTAGGTGAAAGTATGAAGAAACATAGAAAATTATAAAAAGATAATAATGGTTTTTACAATAATCTTGTTTATAGTGTTTGTTGCGGTAATTGGACTATATAAAATCAGGAATTTATCGTTTTGATTTTTTTGAAGGATGTTTATAAAAAAAGTCGATTTTCAACTGAGTACAAATGAGCTTAACATTCCGCAGGATGCTCTTTCATTTTCTGTTTATGATATTGAACAGGGTGAATATCTATTTTTACGAGGGCGATAGCCAATTGCCCACAGTAGCAAGTTTGGCAAAACTATTTGTCATTGACTATGCTTTGACAAAAGTTGACTTGGAAGATGTTATTGAAGTAAATCAAGAGGTATTGGATCTTGTGCCGGCTGGGTCATCTTTAGCAAATCTAAAAGTTGGGGAGTACACAGTAAAAGAAATAATGGAAGCTATGCTTGTTCCTTCGGGAAACGATGCTGCCTATTCGTTGGCATATTATATTGCTAAAAATGAATTAGGAGAGGGCTATACAGCAACGGAATATATAAATTATTTTACGACAGAGCTAAGTGAGTATTTAATTGAAGAAGGCTATTCTAAAACAAATTTGTATAATGATCCGAGCGGGGCGTCTATGTCAGCCGATACACATTTGGATGATATTAATCGTGTAACTTTGAAGCTTTATAATTATGATTTTGTTAAAGAATGTGTAGGGAAAAGCACTTTCTCAATTCAAACTCCACAAGGTGAATTTACTTGGAAAAATACCAATAAGTTTTTAGATAAAAAGTCACCGTACTATAATGAAAATGTAAAAGGAATAAAAACAGGAACTATGGCATCTTCCTATAATATTGTTGTTCTTTATGAAAAAGATGGCAAGGAATATTTGATTACCTGCTTGGCATCATTATCAGATGAAGGAAGATATAAAGCAGTGCAGTCCGCTATAAATACAATTATTAAATGATGTCGCAATATCTTTTAATTAAAGCGTTAAAGTGTCGTGGACAAGATAAAGATCAGTTTGGTGAAACAACAATAGTTGAAGTACAAAAAACATCGTAGCAATACGGTGTTTTTTGTTACCCAAAAACAAAAGAATAAAGCGGAAAGAAACATATTACCCTGCTTGCAAGCAAGCCTTAACGCTTGGATAAACGCTCAAAATTGCCCCGAAAGTGTAAAGTTCGGAGTGACTTTGGGCGTTTTTGCGTTTTAAGTAACAATCCGTCTTGGGAAGTACAACCGAGAACGGAAAAACAATGTGTTCAAATGAAAAGGAGCGATGAAGAAATGAATACAAACGAAATGAACTGTGATGTAGCTTTAGAGATTGTAAGGGCAAGTGATATTGAGCCAAAAGAAGTGAAATGGCTGTGGTATCCATATATCCCGTTTGGCAAGGTCACACTGTTACAGGGTGATCCCGGAGATGGCAAAAGCAAGTTTATGCTTTCGCTCGCAGCCTTGCTCTCAAAGGGCGAACCTCTGCCCTTTACCGAAACGGAAGAAAACGAACCTATGACTATCATCTATCAGACAACGGAAGATGACGCCGATGATACGGTAGTCCCTCGCTTCAATTCGGCTGGTGGGAACGGAGAAAACCTCATCTTCATCAAGGAAGATGAAAAATCTTTGTCCTTTGGGGATAACCGTATTCGTGAAGCGATTGAGATGTACCACGCAAAACTTTTAATTCTTGACCCGATGAGTTCCTATATCGGAGAAAGTTGTTCGATGAACAATGCCAACGAAACAAGAGCCGAGTTTAATCATCTGATAGCGGTTGCGAAAGATACAGGCTGTGCGATTGTGATTATCGCTCATATGAACAAGATGAGGGATACCAATCCTCTGTACCGTACCAACGGTTCGATTGACATTGCGGGTGCTGCAAGAAGTATTCTTGCAATCACACGCACACCGAACAAGGAAGTACCTACGGAAAGATATTTGGTGCAGGTAAAATCCAACCTTGCCCCAACAGGCTCTGCCATTCTGTTTGAGGTGTCGGAGAAAGGTGTGGACTTCATTTCCGAAATGGAAATGACAGCGGCAGAAGCGTTCCAGTCCCTTGTACCGAAAATCGGCAGACCAAATGATAAGGAAGTCAAGGCGAAAGCATTTCTGATTGAAATGCTGAAAGACGGAGAAATGCTTTCTTCGGATTGTGAAGAAAAACTTGAAGCCGCAGGGTTCAGGAAATCGACCATTAAAAAGGCAAAGAAGAACGCAGGAGTTATCTCCCGAAAGAAAGGTTTTCTGTGGTACTGGTCTTTGCCGATGGGCGATATACCGAGAGAATAAATGCAGGCTGTCTGCTGATGGGACAGTCTGTTTTTATGATTGAGGTATCAAAGGAGGTCAAGGGGGAACACCCTTGCCCACGACATCTTTGCAGACGAAGTCTGAAAGTGTCATAGTGGGTTACACACATTCAAAGAATGTTGTGTAATGGCTTCGCCCTGCCGAGAAAGGAGAGCAAAAATGGCGAAAAACAACAAGGCGGATATGAGTTGCGCAAGGGTAAAAAAGTACACCGCTTCTGATGTGAGCAAGGCAGAAAGGCACAACGAACGCAAGAATGAAACCTATGAAAATATGAATGTGATTGAGGAACGCATACCTTATAATGTGCATTTCAAAAAGCCTTTTGCTCCGACCTATATGGAGCAATTAAAGCAGATGGAAGCTGACGGTATGGTGTCGCTTCGTGGGTTAAGAAAAGACGCAACGCTCTTTAACGAGATTGTGATTGATGTGAATACAATGTATTTTGAGCGTAACGGTGGGTATGAGTATGCAAAGCAGTTTTATGAAGAAACCTATCATTTCATCGAGGAAAAATTCGGTGCTGACAATATTATATCGGCTGTAATGCACGCTGACGAAATCAATGTGGCTGCTACTGAGGAACTCGGAAAAGAGGTTTACCATTATCATCTGCACGCTATGGTTTTGCCTGTGGTCGAAAAAGAAATCTTGTGGAGTAAGCGTTGCAAAGATGAAAAACTACGAGGAACAGTTAAGGAGGTAGTCAATCAGATAAGCCATTCAAAGAAGTGGAAATCGGATATTCCACTGACCGATGAAAAAGGTAATCCGCTATTGCGAAAGAACGGAAAACCGATGTTCCGAGCTTCATACAGTATTCTGCAAGATGAATTGTTTAACCATATGACGGAGCAAGGCTTCAAAGGCTTTCAGCGTGGCGAATACGGAAGTACAGCAGAACACCTGACTTCCCTGCAATATCAAATCAAGCAGGACAAGGAACGCTTGGAGAAGTTGCAGAAGCGTATTCAGCGTGAACAGATAAAATATGAGCCTGCCCGTAATGTTTCCAAAACCTATAACGAGATTGACCGTATGGGGCAGAAAACAATCACAGGTAAAATGGCAATCTCAAAAGAGGATTATTCCCAACTGACTGCCCTTGCCAAAGAGGGCATTACAAGTCGTGCGGAAATCAGCGAATTAGAACAGAGTGCCAACTATTACCGACAGAAATATTTTGACTGTGCAAACGCACTCGAAAGAATGAAAACTAAATACAACGAACTGAAAGAAAAGTGCAGACCTTTTCTTCAAGCGTTGGAGCATTTCCCAGAAGTTTCTAAACTTTTTACCGAAAAAGTGAAGCAACTTTTTTCTTTTAAGGAAGCACAGGAACGAGCCGAAAAAGAAGCAAGGGAAAAAGAACGACAGGAGCGTATCAAGGCTCGAAGAAACAAGCGTGGTATGGAAAGATAACCTTTTCCATTATACTCACGACTTAATGACTTGTTGATATATTGAAAATCTGCGGTTGATGGGTGTTCTAATGTGAATACCCATCAATCAAAATTTTATGAAAGAGAGGAACGGACTATATGAAAGAACAGAAACATTCTTATTCACAACGCATTGGAAAGACAACATTCATCGTAAATGTAAAGCAGTCTGAAAGTGCCAAAAAGCCTTTGAATACGGTGTTTCAAGACATCTGCAAGCACGAGGTTTTGGGCGATTTCTTTACGGACAAATCGTTTAATTTAGAAAATCCACAAAAAGTATCTTGACAAACTCGACCCCGAAGGTACGGGATACAGAGCCAAAACACGATTTGCAAAGTTCTATAACTTACCTGAACTTATGGCAATGTTCAAAGAGGTTGCAGACATTAAAACGGCAGATATGTTGGCATTGCCTGTACCCGAAGCGCACTTCCACAATGTAGCGGTCAAGCCGTCGGAAATGCAGAAGGAAATGGTTGCCTCTCTTGCAGAGCGAGCCGAGAAAGTTCGCAGCGGCGGTGTGGATTCAAGCGTTGACAATATGCTTAAAATCACAAACGACGGCAGAAAGTTAGCACTTGACCAGCGTATGCTCAATGATATGTTACCCGATTACGAGAGCAGCAAAATCAATGCCTGCGTTGACAACATCTATCGCATTTGGGAAGAAACAACCGACAAGAAATCGGCGCAGCTTGTGTTCTGCGACCTATCAACGCCAAAGAACGACGGTACTTTTTCGGTGTATAACGACATCAGAAAGAAGTTGATTGAGCGTGGTATTCCCGAAAGTGAAGTCCGCTTTATCCACGAAGCGGACACCGATGTTAAGAAAAAAGGAGTTATTCCAAAAGACACGCAAAGGCGAAGTCAGAGTGCTACTCGGTTCTACTCAAAAGATGGGAGCCGGCACGAATGTTCAAGACAGACTTATCGCACTTCACGATGTTGATTGTCCGTGGAGACCGGCAGATTTGGAGCAACGCAGCGGTCGAATTATCCGTCAAGGCAACTCAAACCCGGAAGTAGATATTTACCGCTATGTTACGGAACAGACCTTTGACGCATATCTCTATCAGCTCGTAGAGGGCAAGCAGAAGTTTGCAAGTCAGATTATGACAAGCAAATCTCCGGTCAGAAGTGCGGAAGATATTGACGAAACCGCACTGTCTTATGCCGAGATTAAAATGCTTGCAACCGGCAATCCGTATATCAAAGAGAAGATGGATTTAGACATTCAGGTACAAAAGTTGAAACTGTTAAAATCCAATTTCTTTCTGAAAAATATGCTTTGGAAGATAAGATAATTAAATATTACCCGCAGCGCATCACTTCTCTTGAAAACCGCATTAACGGCTTAAAAGCAGATGTGGAAACTGCAAAACAGCACCCTAAACCAACAGATGACCGCTTTATCGGTATGGAGGTTAAGGGTGGTTTTTTATTCCGAAAAAGGAGAAGCCGGCAAAGCAGTCATTGAAGCCTGCAAGCAGATGAGCAGCCCTGACCCTATTACTCTCGGCAAGTACAGAGGGTTTGAAATAGAACTTCTTTTCAACACCACAGAGCGAAGTTATGAGGTTAGGATTAAAGGTGCGACAAGCAAAAACATTACGCTCGGCGATGACGCACACGGCAACATCACTCGTATTGACAACGGTATTGAGAAGTTTGCGGAGAGTTTAACCTTTGCCGAAAGCGAACTTGAAAACACCAAAGCTCAATTTGAAACCGCAAAGAAAGAAGTTCAAAAGCCGTTTATCCAAGAGGATGAATTGAAGTCCAAACTTGCAAGGCTTGATGAACTCAATATCCTGCTCAATATGGACAAAACAGAAAATGAAATTGTCGGCGGCGAGCCTGATGAGGGCGAAGTGCCGACTGCACGAAAGGAGAAAACTTATGAAAGATAATATGAAAGAAAAGGATTTGACGGTAGATTTCTTTTTCGGAAACGAGGAAATCAATCCGTTTGACGCACCACAGATGTGCGTTGTTCGCAGATTAAGCAATGCTTATCACGAATTGGAAAACGAAAAACTTCCGGCTAATAAGGCGGAAATCAATCTCAGAATTGCTAAACTCAGTTTCTATGAAGAACTCATTGACATCAGTATTCAAGCTGATTTTTCACAGGCTGACATTATCGCTCTTTATGAGGAAGAAGACCTTGCGGAAATTGCTTGGCTTTTCTGGAATGATGTTAAGTGTCCGGTCGCCGATGTTCTTTTGCTGATTGCGAAGCTCGCTTATTGCGATGAGGTAAGCGATAAGGTAATCGACTTCCTTGTGTAAAGCGAGGTGGTTTATATGCCATATATCGCACCGGAGGTCATAACCGAAGCCAAGCGAATGGACTTATTGACATATCTCAGAGAGTATGAACCGAACGAGCTTGTGAAGTATTCAAATAACACCTACACCACAAGAACCCACGACAGCTTGAAAATTTCAAATGGAAAATGGATGTGGTGGTCAAGAGGTATCGGGGGCAAATCTGCCCTCGACTACCTTATTAAAGTTCGTGGAATGGACTTCGTTGAAGCGGTTCAGACCATTATGGGAAACGGTTCGGTAAGATCTCCGACACCCGAAAACGCAAAAGGCTATGTTAATCAGCCGTTGCTACTCCCCGAAAGAAGTCCGACTACCGATGTGGTATTTGAATATCTTTTCGGGCGTGGCATTGATTATGAAATCATCAATTACTGTTTGGAAAAGGGACTGGTAATTGAATCGCTACCGTATCACAATGTTGTTTTTATCGGCTACGACGAAAGCAATAAACCAAAGTATGCAGCTTACAGAGCCACAAATCAATCAAGACTTATGGGCGACTGCACCGGCAGTAAAAAGCAATATTCTTTCCGTCTGACAGCCGAAAGCACCGGCGAGGTTCATCTTTTTGAATGTGCCATTGACCTACTCTCCTATGCAACTTTGATGAAGTTGGAGGGAAAGAATTGGCGACAGTTTAATCTCGTTTCTCTTGCCGGAGTGTACTCGCCAAAGCAAAATATCGGGGACTCGAAAGTGCCTGTTACGGTTAGAAATTTGCTTGAAAAAGACAAGTCAATTAAGCGTATCATTCTCCATTTGGACAATGATATTGCCGGAAGAAAAGCAACCAAGGCGTTGCAAACTATTCTTTCGGATAAGTATGAAGTCGTTGGTGATCCGCCCAAGTGCGGAAAAGATGTCAACGACTTTCTTTGTATTAAGTTAGGAATATCCAAGAAACACGAAAGGAGTTTTGAAAGATGAATGTTGAAAAAATCAGAGAAATGTACCCGGAGGGAACGCAAATCATTCTCCAAGAAATGCGTGGCGAGAGTCAAATGCCTTGTGGCTTGAAAGGAATGGTTAAGTTCGTTGACGACGCAGGACAAATTCATATGAGTTGGGAAAACGGTAGCTCGCTTGCACTCAATATTGATGAGGATACCTTTGAAAAAGTCGAGGGTTCTGAAAAAATTTCTGTCATTCTCATTGAACCGGACAAGTATCCAAAGGTCATTGAAATCGAGGATACGCTTGAAGCAATGCAGGCTATTGTTGAGGGCGATATTGAGGAGTATATGCCCTTTGCGGACGATGTAGCCATTATCTGCAACGAGGAAGGCAAGATGAACGGTATGCAGTTAAACAGAGCAATCTACTCCGAACCTGAAAATGTTGAGATGAGTTATCAGCAGTTAAAGGCTCATTTGCGACAGGCAGAAAAAGAAAGAAATCATACTGTCGGATATGTTGTTTTTACTGCTGACAGCTTCGACAAACCTTACACCGAGGAAGAACGAACCTATGTTGTCGGCAGTAATAATAAGGCTTTCATCGAGGGTATGGGTGGATATTCTATCTACGCTTCTTCCCTTGACGGTTCAGATAAAAATGTGCGACTGGAAGCGTATATGGCTGATGAATACGGCGGAAAGGACGGTTGGAAGATTGAAAAGTGCTATGTGAAAGACGAGAGCAATCGTGAAATTCTCGATATTATTGCCGGCAAGTTTTTCATTGCCTATGCTCCGATTGAGTCGGAGAAACTTCTCAGTATGCCAAAGGATTTAATGAAAAAGTACGAGGATAAATTCAAGTATCCGGAGCGTTTTTATCAGACAGATAACGGCATTGTAGCGAAAGCATATAAGCCGGTATCAAAGGATATGGAGAGATAAAGAGACAATCTCTGGGGCAACCCTACGAGTCTGCACAAACTTAGCGAGCAGACCATTTGGATAACCACAGGTTTCCAAACGGTAAAACTCGTTAGGGGTTGCCCCTAATACCCCAAAGAGAAAGGATATAAATTTTGCGAGAGATAGTATTGGTAGTCGCCGGTTTAATCATCGGCGGCTTTTTCGGAGTTACTTTTATGTGCCTGTTTCAGATAAATAAGGACAGGCACTATTTTATTTCAAGAAAGGATGACACAGGAAATGAGAAAAAGAAACATTCAGAAGATTGTTAGGCTCAGCCGTGACGAAGCACAGGACTTGCAGAAAAAAGCAAAGAAGGCTTGCCTTAGTGAAGCCGGACTTATCCGTTTGCTTCTCCGTGGTTATGAGCCGAGAGAAAAGCCCGATGAAAGATTTTACGATGTTATGCGTGAGCTTTCCGCAATCGGTAACAACATCAACCAGCTTGCCGCAAAAGCAAATACGCTCGGATTTGCAGACGCAACGCAGCTTAAAAAAGAAGCGGAGCGTTGGCATAAGTTTCAGGCAGATGTTGAACGAGTTTTCCTCAGACCCAATGAGAGCGATATGAAATGGCAGTAAGTAAGTTGTGGGCAGTCACTTCGAGGCTCGGTCAGGTTATTGATTATGCAGCCAATCCCGCAAAGACGGCGGCGGATAATTACACCGAGGAACAGTATCAAGCACTCCGTGATGTGTTGGCTTATGCAAAGGACGAAGAAAAAACCGAGTGTGAATTTTTCGTCGAAGGCATCAACTGCAATCCGCTTACAGCCCGTGACCAATTTGTATCGGTTAAACAGGCATACGGTAAAGAGGAAGGCATACAAGCCTACCACGGATACCTAAGTTTTAAGGAACAAGATATTTCGCCGGAGCTTGCGCAGAAAATCGGAATGGAGTTTGCCAAAGAAGTGTGGGGCAACAGGTTTCAAGCGGTAGTAACTACGCATTTGAACACAAAACATTTGCATTGCCACTATGTAATTAACTCTGTTTCTTTCGTGGATGGCAAGCGATTATGGGGCGATGAAAAAGCGTGGTTCAAGTTTCGCTTGGTTGCAGATAAAATTTGCGAGAAGTACGGACTTTATTACAATCCAAATCCAAATCGCAGTAAACAGTCATCCTACTACTACAAACAGGAACAAGCCGGAATGCCTACACGATATTCTATGACTCGTCAAGCCATAGACGAAGCGATTGCTCACAGCACGAACCTTAAAAGTCTTGACTATGCGCTGACCCAAATGGGGTTATGAGCATTGTTTGAGTGAATGCCGTAAGTATTGGACGATTGTGCCGAAAGGATACAAAAAACCGATAAGGCTTAAAAATCTCGGTGAAGATTACACCGAAGAAGCAATCAAGCGTAGGCTTACTGAAAATCAAGGCGTACGCTTAATGCCGTTTACAAATCAGACGGTAGTCATCAGACAGTACCGACTGCCTACAAGAGAACACAAAATCAAAAAGGTCGGAGGTCTGTATGGACTGTATCTGCATTACTGCTATAAGCTCGGTTATCTGCCGAAGTACAAAAAGCAGAATACCGCAAGGCTTCATTACCTTCTCAAAGAAGATTTATTGAAGCTTGATAAAATCACACAGGAGACAAGGCTGCTCGGACGAGAAAATATTTCTACGGACGAACAGCTTTTCTCATATAAAGAGTCGGTGTTGTTGCAAATCGAAACCTTGACTGACGACAGAACGCACCTGCGAAAACAGTTAAGAAGAAATTTGAGCGACGATGAGCTGTCAAAGGTCAAAGAACAGATTTCGACAATCACCGGCAAATTGTGGACTCTCCGTAAAGAGGTTGGTCTTTGTGATGACATTGCCGAGAGGTCAAAGGTCATTGAAGCCAATCTTGAAACGGTAAGAGCCTACGAAGAAAAACAAGAAAGAAAGGAGCAAAACCGAAATGACAAATTCAGGTGACGCAGCAGAACAGGTCGTAAGATTATCTCTTGAAGGCTTTGAAGTTGCTGCCAAACTAACCGGTTCGGCTGCAAAGAATATTGCTATTCTTCTCGCTTCCGTGTTAAAGCAGGAAGCAACGCAGGCGAACAAGACAAGAGGTAAAGCCCGTCTTACCAATATGATTAAATCGGGCAAAGAGTTGAAAGTGTTTTCTATTCCTAATAAGGACTTGAAGAAATTTACCGAACAGGCAAAACGCTACGGCGTTCTTTACTGCGTGTTAAGAGATAAAAACACAAAGGGCGATAATGTACCGATTGACATTATTGCTCGTGCAGAGGACGCTTCCAAAATTCAGCGTATCGTTGAGAGATTTGAACTCGGTAAGGTTGATAAGGCTGCTATCGTTACGGAGTCGCAGAAGGCGGTTGAAAAACGAGAAGCTTTGGAAAAAGATAAGCCGACTAAATCCAAAAACGAAATCATTACCGAGGAAGCAACCCGAAAGCCAATTCAGAAAGACGGGTACTCGCAATCAAACCCCACAGTCGCCAAGACGGACAAAAACCCTCCGTCAAGGCAAAACTCAGAGCCGGCAGATATGCAAACTGACAAGGGTGCTGTAAGCGACGGACAGAAAAAGCCATCGGTCAAAGAAAAGCTCGACCGATACAAGGCTCAGTCCAAGCAACAGAAAGAAGCAGAACGCAAAGAGCCGGAAGTCGATAAGGCAAAGAGTAACTCTGCGCCAAAGCAGACGGTACACAAACAGCCGAAAAATAAACCTAAGAAATCGAAAGAGAGGTAATTACAATGACAAACAATTTTACTCCTGCAAAGGCAGGCGGTCAGCGACCGAGACTTTCCAAAGAGGAATATGCCGAGAAAATGAAAGCGGAAAAGGAAGCAGTATATCAGATGGCTGACGACGCCGCAAAAGCGATTGTTTCCGACCCGGAAAAGTTCAAAGCGTTTCTTGATACACAGAGCCGTCTTGACAGATACTCTGCGGTCAACGCTCTCCTCATTTTTAAGCAACTCCCAGAAGCGAGTCAGCTTAAAAACTTTGACGATTGGAGCAAAGACAACATCAAAATCACGAAAGGTGCTAAGAGCATTTCCATTCTTGAACCTGTTGAATATGCAAAGCGTGACGGTACAACCGGAATTTCCTACAATGTAAACACACGATAAATCTCTACATATTCATTACCAATCTTATAGATAATCACATAATCTTCCCATATGGCATATTTATAGTCTGTCCGAAAGCTGACTCGTTTTGAAAGATCTGAACCCATGCCCGGAAACATCTGGAGATTTTCAAATTTACCATAAATTTCCTTTATGGTTTTTGCGGCATATTCCTCGTTATCTTCGGCAATGTAATCCCGGATATTCTTCAAGTCCTTTGCAACAATCGGATTGATCCGCAATTTTAACATCTTATTCCCCCACAAGTGCTTTCAGTTCGTCCAGATCCAGCCAACCTTCGCCATCTTTCACTGCTTCTTCAGCTTCCTGCAGCTTCAAGAGAAGCTTTTTCTCTGCACGGTCACGCTCATAATCTTCAATATCCATGACAACGAAACGTCCTCTGCCATTCTTAGTCAGATATACTGGTTCTCCTTTATGACAGTTCTTCAGGACTTCATTATAATTTCTCAAATCAGATACTGGTAAAATATTTGCCATATTCTTTCAGCTCCTTCCTTTGATTTTAAATTGTTTCTGCTACTTCTATTATACACAAAAAGCTGTAAAATTCAACGTAGATTTTTACAGCTTTTATTTTATCATTTCTATATATTTTTCATTGCAATCTATTTTAAATATTGAGAAAAAATCGCCTCCAATTCTTTATTTCCTTTCAAAAATTTCATACTCTTCTTTATTTTCAATTTCTGTAGCTAATGCACGAACAAAATTTATTTCCAACACCTGAAAAAGATTTTCCATGTACTGTATCCACATATCTGTAATATAAAGGTGATTCCACCATCTTCCATGGCTTCTGCGACTCCATCAGCACTTCTTTTATCAACTGAATACATTTTTCTACATCCTTTCGATACACGGCAATCAATAGATATGGTACTACTTTACCGTAATCCCACAGATCAAATAACAATACCATATGTTCTGTGATTTCGGCAATCTCCTCTGCTTTACAATGATTTCCGGTTTCTTCTTCCATTTCTATCAACTTATACAAATAGTTTTGTATATTCGTAACTGTCTGCATCAGTTTTCCCTCTAAAAAGAACGCTGCAATATCTGTCCCTTCCTGGTGTGCTAATACATTCGTTTTCATAATTGTGCCATCTATCACAGTATCTGGAATTTTATCCAAAAAGATATTTGCTTCTTTATATTTTTCCATTTGTATATATTTGGCCGCAAGCATAAAAATACTGGAAATCCTTAC
>ENA-OQBL01000791-OQBL01000791.1-human-gut-metagenome-genome-assembly--contig:-NODE-791-length-14831-cov-3.153156_pt1 | contig 14831 bp, 18 predicted proteins | sample MGYA00242747_ERZ504553 | MGnify/ENA primary metagenome ERZ504553 (study PRJEB26092, sample SAMD00036240) | human gut metagenome | host: Homo sapiens | study: EMG produced TPA metagenomics assembly of...
GTTGTTGATATCTGGTAAGGAATTGTTTTTTCATATCCGCTTGCCTGAACAAACATATTGCAAAAAATTAGTTGCAGGAAATAAAAAGTACGATTGAAAGAGCGATTGAAACGGTTATAAGCCTTGATTTTCTTCCGTTGCGCTTAAGATTTTTATATGCAAGTTCACCTTCATAACCGAATATTTTCTGATATATTTAGGCGATTTAAGCTTTTTAGGCTTAACCTTAATCTCTTGCCTTTGGCGAATTGCATCAATAGGAGTGATTTTTGACGCCTTGCGTGCCGGAATGAATGAAGAAATAAAAATCGTTAATATGCTTACAATAACAATCGAGATTATCGCCCAAAAAGGAACTACGACTTTCATTTGCATATTGCTGTCGCTGACGCCTGCAATCATTCCTGTAGAAATAATTTTATTACCTATTAATTTAAGGGTAATTCCGATACCGAGTATTCCTGCCGCAATACCGACGGGAATGCCGACAGCGCCTAAAATTGCGCCCTCAAAATACACACTCTTTCGCTTTTGCGCCTTAGTTGCACCAACCGAGGCAAGCATACCGAGATATCTTACTCGCTCTGCAAGCGACATACCGAATGCGTTATAAATAAGCATTACGGATGCGATAACGATAAGAATTAAAACAACCAAAACAATTGGAAGCATCGTTGAAAGAAAGCCGCCCTGTCTGCCTGAAAGATATGACGCAAGGACATCTTCGTTTGCCCTGTAGCCGTCAATTTTGTAATCTCTTTGGATTTTTTTCAATGGTTTTATGTGCATTTGAGTCCTGCTTGGCAAGCGTAAATAAAGCAAAAATGTTCTTGTCGCTCTTGCTCTCCGCCTCGCTCATACCACGCCAAAATTTTTTTAAATCTTGTGGCAGGGTTATTGTGAAGAATTGCGGTAATTGTATATTCCTTATAATCTTTTGACGTGACGAATTTCTCGTTTTCATCACGATAGCCGTCTGTTGCAATACCTCCGTCGGCAAGCTGCCTCATCCCCTGAGCAAAAAGTAATCTTATCGCCTACCTTGGCATTTTTCATACCGTTTGCCGCAAGCAAAATTTTTCTTCAACTGCAACCTCGTTTTCATTTTCCGGAAGCTTTCCGTCAAAATCGCCCGTTGCCATCATTTCAAAATATTTCTTGTTTCCGACAAGAATTTCACCCGTGCTTTTTTCATAATCAGATGCACTTTTCAGCTTAAACGACATATAGTCGTCGCTGTAACCGAGACCTACATTTGAAATTCTGTCATCATTTTTAATTTGGTTTATTTGTGTTTGATTAAGATAGTCAAATTCAGCGTCCCATTTGCCTGATGAGATTAAGCCGATTTCACCGAAAAGGTTTAAAAACGAAGCCATTGCAACAAATACAGCCGTAATCATTGCAACGGAAACGCAAATGCCGAGTGTTGTTACAACCGTTCTGCCCTTGTTTTGCTTAATGTGACGTGTTGTAAGCTTATTTACGATATTCAACCTATTCTCACCTCATCCCCGGTGATTTTGCCGTCTTCGATTGTGATTACACGGTCGGCTGAATTTGCAATTTTTTCATCGTGAGTGATAATAATTACAGTCTGATTAAATTCCTTGTTAAACTGCCTTAAAAGAGAAATAATCTCCTTACTGTTTTCGCTGTCAAGATTTCCCGTAGGCTCGTCTGCAAGCATAAGCGCAGGATTGTTAACAAGTGCACGTCCGATTGATACACGCTGCTGCTGACCGCCTGAAAGCTGATTTGGCAAGTGGTCAAGCCTGTTTTCCAAGCCAAGACGCTTTACAAGAGTATCAATTTGCTTTTATTCGGCTTTCTGCCGTCAAGAAGAAGCGGCAAGGTCAAATTTTCCTGAACAGTCAAAATAGGAATAAGATTATAAAACTGATAAATAAGGCCTATCTGCCTGCGGCGGAAAATTGCAAGTGCCGTTTCATCAAGATTTGAAATATCGGTTTGATTAATAACAACACTGCCGCTTGTCGGCACATCTACACCGCCGAGGATATGAAGAAGCGTTGACTTACCCGAACCGCTTGGCCCGATAATAGCAAGGAACTCACCTTTTTCTACTGAAAACGAAACGTTATCAAGAGCCTTAACCATTGTGTCGCCCTTGCCGTATGTTTTGCATAAATTTGTAACTTCAAGTATTTTCATAGTAGTTATCTCCTTTCGATGAGTCCATAATACCTTAATGAACTTACAATCGTGTGACTGTTTAATTACAATTTTGTCACTTACCTAAATTTGAATACGAATACAAAATCCGGCGCACAACCGTATGCAGATTTTGAGAAAAGGCGAACAATGTTCGCCCCTACGGCTTTGTGTCAGTTTGTATCGTCCTTTAATGAATCAATAATAGAATTGTTTTTAATAAGCTTTAATGAATAAATCATAGTAAGACCTATGATAACAAATACTGCCACGCAGGCAATAAGATAAAGCCAAATATTGACAGAAAACGGAATAGGATTATCCTTTGAAATAATATATCCCACCACTCTGTTAATAACAAGGCTCAGCGGCACACCAAAAAGCAAGCCGAATAAGCCGTAAAACATACTTTCAAAAATCAACGTCTTTTTAAACTCCTTTGGCGTCATACCAACGCTTTTCAGCATTGCAAGCTCCTTTTTCCTGCCTGCAATCTGCGCCGTCATTGTGTTGATTATATTAAATACTGTTATTAATGTAATCAGCAAAATGAAAGCATAGGACAAAAATTGAACAGCGGATATAATGCTCTTTTCCTTCATCATCCAATTATAATTGTTATATACGTCGCCCTCGGCTTCGTTTTCGGACAAATAGTCCTTAAGTTCCTTTTCAACCTTGTACGGCTCGTCGGTTTCAATACCGTAGTCAAAATAAAACGAATCATCATCAGAATATTTATCATATACACACTTAGGCGCATAAAAAGCAACGCCGCTTGAATCCAAATTACAAATAGGATTATCCTTATCATATTTTATAAAATCGCAGAATTTATAAATAGATGTGCAACCGGTTTTATAATAGAAATAAACTTGATTCCCGTTTTCGTCGAGCTTATTTTCCCTTTCTGTTTTTTCAGAATCAATATCATAACAGCCGATAGTTTTGCCGAGTAGATTGTTATTAAAAATCGGCTCATCATTACGGTCAATTCCGTTTATTACAATCGTTTTAATTGAGCCGTCCTTATCGGGCGAGTAATATTTTTTATAATCAATTCCGTTTTTCTTGCAAAGCGCATTGAAATCCTCGTCATCAAGCAAATGAGCGGTATATGTTATATCCTGCGTTGCGATAAATTTATATTTATCAACAAAAATGCTTTCATTTTGAAACGACATATCATAAAGGCGTGAATTATCATAAGGATTTATATCGCCTCGTAAAATTGAATACCAAGCTTCCCAAATTGAATAAAATCGCTTTACCCTTTTATTTGTTTTCAAATAATTTCTTGCTTTTTCAAGCTGTGCCTTGCTTTCGGCACTGTATTGAAACGTAAGCTGATAAGGAAGCTCATAGTCCAAATTCGACGCCTCTTTAAATGTTTCGCAAAAATAATTACAGCTTAAAAAGAGGACTGCACAAATACATATACAAGCAATAATCGTCCTCGATTTTCTGCCGTTGCGCCTTAAATTTTTAAATGCAATATCACCCTCGAAGCCGAAAAGCTTAGTGATAATAAACGGAGTGCGGATTTTGCCTTTTCGCTTAATCTCGTCCGTTTTTCTAATCGCATCAATCGCAGTAATTCTTGCCGCCTTTTGCACGGGCGAAATGATTGACACAAAAACAGTCAGCGCCGCCAAAATAACAATAAGGCAAAGCACCCACAGGGAAATATGGGTTGAATATTTGATATTGTCATTATAGCCCTCCATAATCGTCATTATTTTAGCATTCATTGCGCTTTGCGATATAAAGGTAGTAAGCAAGCCAAGCACTATGCCGAGAATAATTCCTATTCCTCCCAAGATTGCGCCCTCAAAATAGAGCGTCTTTTTCTTCTGTTTCCTTGTTGCACCGACCGAAGATAGCATACCGAGGTATTTGATTTGCTCGCCGACAGAGAGCGCAAAGGAATTATAAATCATTGCAAATGACGAAACGAAAATTACGGCAAAAACAACGATTCCGATTGCAGTAAGCTTTAATACCTGCGGCAAATCGTTTTTGTCTATCGAAAAGGCAAGCCGTGAATTTAAAAAGCCTGTATTTTCGCCCACATTAAATGCCCTTTTCTTTTTAGTAAAGCCGAACTTATCATAAATACCGTTGATTTTAATGTACGAAAACGGAGTGACTTTTTTAATCTTACCGTAAGCAACAAGATTTTTACTTTTTAAATCGCTCATTCCACGAATAATTGCGCCACGCTCGGTCGGCTCGTTATCGTGAAGAATACCTACTACTTTAAACGTTTCGTCCTTTTCCTTTTCAAAGCGTTCGCCGAATTGGTAATTGCCTTTTATCGGCAAAATGACAAAATCGCCCTTAAGCCTTGAGCCGACTGCAATTTTAATCTCGTCGCCTATTTTTAGTTCAAGCCCGTTATTTTTAATAAGCGACTGTTCCACCATAATTTCATTATCACTTTTAGGCAAAGCGCCGTCATATTTGCAGGTGACTGTATCTTTAATATACTGTGCATCTCCCTGATATATCGTGCCTGTTCTTATATAATTAGCTTTATCTGAATAAATCTTATAGCTTTGCTCCTCGGTTGATAAATCCTTTTCAAAGCCTATATCTTTAAGTGAGGAATCACTTAGTAAATATTTTTTAGGCACTTCATAATCTGTTTTGAACAAAGAAATGCCAATTGCCGTTTGTGTTGATTGCTCTTTCGCCGTAATAATGTGCAAATGATGTGGCACATGTAAAAATAACAGTAAGCATAACTACGGATATAGTTATGCCCAAAACAGTTAAAAACCGACCTTGTTTTGTTCTGCTTCAAATGGCGCAGGGCTAATTTTTTTGGTTATACTCATAATGAATACCTCCCCGTCAGTGTAAAAATGGGTACAGTCCCCTTACACTATCACCATCATAACAGTTCATACTTACAATCACGTGACACTAATATTACAAAAATGTCACATATTGAAACAACCTTTGTTTGTAACGACGAGGCTTTTCGCTCAAAATCCCTCCGATTGCTCTTCAATCACATCCCTTGTTAAGGGAGGCGATTTATACTATTGTTTTATAAAATCTTAATTCAAAAATGCTGCCCTTGCCAAGCTCTGAATTAACAATAATATCGCCCTTTTCCTTTTCAAGCACGGTTTTTGCAAGCGCAAGCCCAATACCAACGCTCTCGCTTGATGAATTTTTGCCGTGATAAAAGCGTTCAAAAATATGGGGTAAATCCTCTTTTGTAATTCCGCAGCCGTTATCCTGAATGAAAAGAGAATTATAAACATTCGTCATCTGGCTGAAAAATCTTAATTTGCCGTTATTGTTTGTATGCTCAATGCAGTTTTTAATAATATTTTCTATTGCCTCGCCCGTCCAATTTTCATCACCGACAAATTCAAAATCATTTATTTCATTAACAATTTCAATTTCTCTCACGTCGCAGGTGACGTAAAACTGCTTCAAACATTTTTTCTAAAATAGGCGCAATATTAAATTTTTTCGTGCTTAAATTCAGTTGCGCCTGCGTCAAGCTTTGAAATTTTAAGAAGATTTGTAATAAGCCATTTCATTTTATCAAGCTGAGTTTCAATAATTGATAAAAATTCGTTTCGCTTTTCCTCGTCCTTTTCGTCTTTTAATAAATCCGACATCACCATCATTGACGTAAGCGGAGTTTTAAGCTGGTGTGATATATCGGCAAGCGAATTTGCAAGATATAGCTTGTCCGTATTAAGCTGCTCGTTTTGCGTTTTTAAAAGCGTCATTATCTTATAAAGATTATTTTTGAGTATCGACATTTCGCCCTCGCTGTTATCCATAATATCGAGGTCAAAATTACCTGAACACATAAGTGAAAGATAGTTGTTAAGTTCGTTAATTTTATCGTTTCTTTTCTTGATATTATAAAAATATACGCCTGTCAAAATAATACCTAAAATAAGGCAAATCGCACCTGCCCAAGCATTTATAATAAAACAGATTATTGAGGCAAGTACCGTTACCCCTATTCCGAAAAAAGCCGTGAATTTTGCATCTTTATTAATCATTTTTCAATAACATACCCAAGCCCACGAACAGTTTTTATAAACTCAGGCTTTGCCGGGTCCTCCTCAATTTTATCTCTAAGCCTTTTGATATAGACGGTCAGTGTGTTATCCTCAACAAAATCGCCTGCCACATCCCAAATATTTTCAAGAAGCGCAGTACGTGAAAGCACCTTTCCCCTATTGCTCAAAAGGATTAAAAGAAGCCTGTATTCCATAGCGGTCAAAATAATTTCCTCATTATTTTTGTAAACCTTAGCCTCATTTGTATTAATTTTAAGATTATTGATTTTGATTATTCCGTCACTCGTTTCATTAGAATATCGGCGCATAACGCTTTTAATTCTGAGCATAAGCTCCTTAACTCTAAACGGCTTTGAAATATAATCGTCTGCACCAAGCTCAAAACCCATAATCACATTAACTTCGTCATCATACGCAGTCAAAAAAATAACAGGCAAATCACCTTTCGCTTTAATCCTTTTGCAAACGTCATAACCACTTCCGTCAGGCAGGGTTAAATCAAGAATATAAAGCGAAAATTCCTTTTCATCAATAATTTTTTCCGCCTCTTTCACGCTTTTTGCAAGCGTTACGTTATATCCCTCGTTTTCAAGCGAATAAGTAAGCCCTATGCCGATAGCTTCGTCATCCTCTAATAAAAATATATCCATTTGTTTCACCTTTATATTATTTAATAATTATATAATAGCATATATATTATTTTTCTTCTATTACAATTTTGTAATAAAAGATTTTAGTTCTTGAATGCCAATAGACTTTGAGAAAGTGAGATAAATTTCGTATTTTGCGAGTGGGAGCTGTACGTGTGTACCGCCCCCGAGCAAAAGACGGAAAGCGCCAAAAGGGTCAAGGACTCGATGTCCTTGACCCTTTTCCAATCCCTCTGAGTGCAACAAGTTGCACCCACCGTCTCGCCTCCCGGCGTGGTTTAGCCACTTTATCAAAGTCTAAACAAATTTTCCTTTAAAATTCGGTTCAATTATCGGCAAACCGAGCTTTTCTACCGTATTCTCAATTACTTCTTTGGTGAAGTCGCCTTTCACAGGATATCCCGTAAACGTCATATAATAAATAACAAGTTCCTGCAAGGTCGGGTTCATAATATTTGTAATTTTGACCGTATCGTCGTCATTAAACTTGAAATTAAACTTTCTTACATGAGATGTTTCAATCGGTCTAATCCACAAATCAAGAGTGCCGTCCTCTTTCCAAGCGGCTTTGGAATATGCATGATATGTAACGTCGCCCAAAGTCATCTTGCTTATTCCATATTCACCGTTTAAGCCGACGTCAATCGTGTTTTCATATTCCTTTTCTTTCCAATAAAAAGTAAGCTTTTCATTGTCAAATGTAAGCTTCATTTCGCTTATCTCGCCGGGTTTTTTAAACCACATTTGAGTAATTGTGATTGATACAACAGAAACAAATTCGCTTGTTTTGCAGGTAATAAGCCTGCCTGAAATCTTTTCCTCAAGTTCACGGTTACGCTCACTCTTCGGCAAATCCTCAACACTGCAATTATCAATAGTGTCAAGCATTTGTTGATATTCCGCCTTGTTTTCAGGAAGTTCACCGTAGCCGAAACACTCAGGAAAATATTTTCCCAAAAATGATTTTCATAACCTTATAGTCCTCCGCCTCTCCGCAGTTAAGAACTACAAGTGCGTCATATTCAGGAAACATAAAGCAACGCTGACCGAAAAGTCCGTCTGCTCTGTAGCTGTTAGAAACAGGATTGCGCCAAAATTGATAGCCGTAGCCCATCATATTATCAATATAGCCGTCAGATACGGAGTCAACCTGCTTTCTTGTTGCCTCTTTAACCCAAATTTCAGGAATAATTTGAGTGCCGTCTTTCCATTTACCGCCGTGAATATAGGGCAGGAAAAATTTTGCAAGGTCCTCACTTTTCATATAAAGGCCCCAACCGCCCGCATTGTTGCCTTTGCCGTCACTTTCCCAAAACGGCTTTTCAATTCCGAGAGGCTCAAAAATACGAGGATAGAGATAATCAATAACACTCATACCCGTAACCTTAGTAATAATGGCAGAAAGCATCGTGGTATTTTCACTTATATAATTAAACTTGGTATTAGGCGGAAGAAGAAAAGGAGCATTGAAAAAGTTTTGAACCCAATCCGTACCGCCTTTTTCGTCAAGCACGGTAATAAGCTTATCCGAATGCATTGTAAGAAGCATCCTGACGGTAATCATTCTGTTAAACGGGCGCTTACTCATTAAATATTCAGGAAAAAACTTAACAACCCTGTCATTAAGATTAATAAGTCCCTCACTTACTGCAAAGCCGACAGCAGTCGACGTAACGCTTTTGCTCATAGAATAAAGTACGTGAGGAATATCTTTATTATATGGCTTAAAAAAGCCTTGAGCGCAGACCTTGTCGTGCCTTACAACTGTAAAGCTTTGAAGTCCTAAATTATTCTCATTTATTTCATTAATAAAAGCTGTAATAGCACTGCTTTTTACACCGACTTGTTCCGGTGTGCAATGTTCCAAATTGCAATCCTTAAGTCTTTCCATAACGTACCCCTTAATAAAATTATTACTATGCTTAATATACACCTTTTCGCTTATTTTTTCAACATATTGTATAATATTTTAAATTGACATTTTAAATATTATGTATATAATTATAATTAGATTTGTATATCTCGGCATAAAATATGTCCTGAAAGGTAAAATAAATGAAAACAGACTGAAAAACTGAATATATTTTCATAGTGCTTTGTATAATTATTTCGTCAATTATTCCTACAGCGGCATTTGCGGCAAGCGAGGATGATTTGAGGTCAAGCGTTGTAAGCATTGCAAGCGATGAGGTCGGCTACACAGGTACATCGTCATATTCAAAATACGGCGATTGGTACGGTTATCAAGGCGGATGGTGCACAACGTTTGTATTATGGTGTTTTAATAAAGCGGGCAAGCAAAACGGCGTTACATTAAACGGTGTAATCATTCCTCGTGGCGGAAACTGCAGCAGTATGATTAGCTGGTTTAAGGATAAGGGCAGATATTATTCCCCGTCAAAATACACCCCAAAAAGCGGCGACCTTATCTTTTTTGACTGGACGGGCAGCGGCACAGCAGACCACGTAGGCATAGTCAATTACACCTCGGGCACTACTGTTTACACTATTGAGGGCAACTGTTCAGGAAAGGTTAAAGCAAGAGAATATACTAAAAAAGGTTCAAAACCTTACAACAATATCAGTTCAATTATCGGCTACGCAAGTCCAAAATTTTCTTCGGTTTCAGGCTCTTCAGCCGGCAAAACAACAACCAAAAAGCATACTACAACGAAGAAAGCAAAAACCACTAAGAAAGCAACCGTTTCTAAAAGGGTAACTACAAAGAAAGCAACCGCTTCTAAATCCACCACAAAAAAGGCTGCTACCAAAAAGGAAACAACTAAGGCAACAACTGTAACAACCACAACGCAAGCTGCCACAAAGGCGACTGCAAAAACAACAACCGAGCAAAGCGAAAGCGCACCGCTTACAAATCTTCAGATTTACGCTTCAAAATATGATTTGCAAATCGGCGACACAGTTAAGCTTGACTATTCGGTTGAGCCGTCAAACACAAATGCCGTAGTCGGTTATTTTTGCGATCAGGAAGGAATAATCGACATAGGTGCAAACGGTGAAATCACCGCAATCGGCAACGGAACGGCTACCGTTGTTGTTTGTGCAAATGACGATTTATATGCGCAGTGCGACTTTGTTGTTACCGACGCTGTCGGCGAGGTTACAACTGTCGGCGGCTCAAACGAGGAAAGCAGAAAGGTGGTTGACACACGAATTGACGTATCCACCACACAGGCAAATGCGCAAAGCATATTAACAAGGCTCGGCGTTAATGTAAATATGCTTTCGCAAAATAAGCAATTATACATAGTTCCCGCTTCGATAGCAGGAGTTACGGTATTTATTTCAATTTTCATTGCAATTACAAAGAAGATTAAGAAAAAGAAAAAATAACTTCAAAGGAGATACAAATTTATGTTATTCAAACCTGAATATGATGAAAACGGCAAAAAAATTCTTTGCGAAATGAACGGCATCAATTCTGAAATGCTTATGGACATTTACGTTAAGAAAATGAAAAAGGGTGAAGTGCTTGAAATATGCGAGGATAAAAACGAATGTGCAATTTTGCTCCTTTCAGGCGACGTTACCTTTAAAGTGGAAGATGAATAAACGAACGCTGCAAGAGAAAAAATCCTTTTGAAAAAAAGCCTTACGCAATTCATTTTTGCAAACAGGTTAAGGCTAGTGTTACCGCAAACGAGGACAGCGAAGTGCTCGTTCAAATGACAGATAATGAAAAAACTTGGAAAAGTGAATTTTACAATCCTGACAATTGCCTTTATCAAGAGTTTGGCAAGGGTCAATGGAACGGCACGGGTCACAGAATTGTATCAACAATGTTTGACCTTGACAATGCACCTGAGTCAAATATGGTTATGGGCGAAGTGTTCAACCAACCGGGACGTTGGTCAAGCTATCCGCCTCATCATCACCCGCAGCCTGAACTTTATTATTATCAATTCGACCATCCGGAGGGATTCGGTGCAGGCTTTGAGGGCAACACACCTTACAAAACAGAAAACGGAAGTTGCCTTTGCATAAGAGGCGGCAATGCTCACCAGCAGGTTACGGCACCGGGATATGAAATGTATTATGTTTGGCTTATTCGTCATCTTGATGGCGACCCATGGGATAAAACAAGAATTTATGTTCCGGAGTATGAATGGCTCGCAAACGCAGATTAAATCTTTAAATATATTAATTTTATGCATAAATATACAGCAATTATTCCTAAAATATTGACTTTATGCGATTATTGTGATAAATTATTGACACGGTTAGAAATAATCGTGTCTTTTATTATGTCATTAAAAACAAAATACGGAGGAAAATAAGATGAAATTAACAAAAAAATTTCTGCTGTTGTTCTTGCCGCTCTTATGGCAGTAGTTGCAATCTCTGCAGGCTGTTCATCAACAAAGAGCAATAACGACAGTAAGACAAACAATGAATCAACCACATCTGCCGCTAAGGTTAAGGTTGTTGACATTGAGCTTTCAAGCGAAGAGTATGCTTTTGGTGTAGACAAGAAGCAGCCTGAGCTTAAGGAAAAAATGCAACGAGCTTCTTAAGGAAATGAAGTCAAACGGCGAGCTTGATGAAATCAGCAATCACTACTTCGGTAACGGTGAGCCTGTAGGCGTTACTTCTGCTAAGCAGGATAAGTCAAAGGACCAGCTTGTTGTTGCAACAAATGCTGAGTTTGCACCGTTCGAGTACAAAGAGGGCGACAAGTTCTACGGTATTGATATGGAAATCGCTAAGCTTCTTGCCGATAAACTTGGCAAAGAGCTTGTAATCGTAGATATGGCTTTCGATGCTGTTCTTCTTTCAGTTCAGCAGCAAAAAGCTGATATCGGTATGGCAGGTCTTACAGTAAACCCTTCAAGAGCAAAACAAGTTGATTTCTCTGATTCATACTATTCAGCATCACAGAAAGTTATTTGCAAGGCTGACGACACAACATTTGACAAGTGCAAGACTAAAGAAGATGTTGACAAAATTCTTAAGAGTTTTGATTCATCAGTTCTTATCGGCGGTCAGACAGGCACAACAGGTCAGTCATACGTTCAGGGCAACGACGAATTCGGCTTTGAAAAGCTTGGCGCAACCTGGAAGGGCTATGCAAACGGCTCACTTGCTGTTCAGGATTTAATCAACGGCGGTATCAATTATGTTATTATTGACGCTGCTCCTGCACAAGCAATTACTAATGCTATTAATGCCGTAGCATAAATCAATTAAAAGATTGCCCATTCAAAAAGAATGGGCATTTTTTATAATATGAATATGAGGATTTATTAATGAATTTTGAAAAGAAATTTGAAGTGTTTTGGAAATTCTTTATTGACAACGGCGGCTACAATGTTGTTATTGAAGGCTTAAGAAACACTCTTATAATTGCTATACTCGGCCTTGTAATAGGTATCATTATAGGTACACTTATTGCAACAGTAAGAGTAGTACCGAAAACAAGCGGCATCTCAAAGGTGCTTGATGTGCTTGCAAAGTTTTATGTAAGTTTCTTCAGGGGTACGCCTATCGTAGTTCAGCTTCTTTTGTTCTACTATGTGCTTATGCCGCTTCTTTCAATTAATTTAAAGAGCGTGCCGGTTGCCGTTATTGTTTTTGGCTTAAACTCCGGCGCTTATATTTCAGAAATTATGAGAGCAGGTATTCTCTCTGTTGACCCCGGTCAAATGGAGGGCGGCCGTGCTGTAGGCTTAAGTTACGGCACAACAATGATGAAAATTGTTATTCCGCAGGCTGTTAAAAATATTCTTCCTACCCTTGGCAACGAATTTATTTCTCTTATTAAGGAAACCTCGGTTGTCAGCTTCGTAGGCGCAACAGACCTTTATCTTGCATTCCAGCGTATCGGTTCTAACACATACGACTTTATGGTTCCTTATCTTGTAATGGCTGTTATTTACATTGTAATGGTGTTTATAATTTCTACTCTTATCAAAATTGTGGAAAGGAGTTTGAGAAAAAGTGATTACCGTTAAGAATTTGAAAAAAAGCTTTGGCGATAACGAAGTGCTCAAGGGCATTGATTACGAAATCAAGCAGGGCGAAAAAATAGTCATTATCGGGCCAAGCGGCTCAGGTAAAAGTACATTTTTAAGATGTTTGAATTTACTTGAAACTCCGACCGAAGGCGAAATTTATTTTGACAATCAGCTTATAACCGATAAAAAATGCGACATTAACAAAATTCGTGAGCATATGGGTATGGTTTTTCAGCACTTTAATCTTTTCAACAACAAAACCATACTTGAAAATATAACACTTGCTCCTGTCCAGCTTAAGGTTATGACCAAGGAGCAGGCAAACGCAAAGGCTATGGAGCTTTTAGAAAGGGTAGGTCTTGCTGACAAAGCAAATGCTTATCCATCCCAAATCTCCGGCGGTCAAAAGCAAAGAGCGGCAATAGTTCGTTCACTTGCAATGAATCCAAAGGTTATGCTTTTTGACGAACCTACCTCGGCACTCGACCCGGAAATGGTAGGCGAGGTTTTGCAGGTTATGAAAGACCTTGCAAACGAGGGTATGACAATGGTTGTTGTTACCCACGAAATGGGCTTTGCACGTGAGGTTGCCGATAAAGTAATCTTTATGGCAGACGGCTATATAGTTGAAGATGCACCGCCGAGTGAAATTTTCGGCGCACCGAAAGACCCAAGACTTCAACAATTCCTCAGAGCAGTATTATAAATAACAAATAGTTTTATATAAAACAAAAGCGTTGGAAAAAATTCCAACGCTTTTAATCTTTTTGTGTAAAATCAATGTGTATTATTATTTATAGTCTTATAATCGACATATTGATTGCCCGGCTTTGGATTGTCGCCTGTTTTAGCGGCAATAAGCTCACTTACCGTAACTATTTGATATCCCTTTGCTATAAGCTCCGGAACTACCTTTTCAACAGCGTCTGCCGTTGACGGATAAATATCGTGCATCAAAACGATTGAGCCGTCATAAGCATACTTGGTAATATTCTTATAAACCTTGCCAGCATCTTTAGAACGCCAATCTTCAGTATCAACCGACCAATAAGCAAGGGGCATTCCCTCTTTTTGCACTCTTTTCTTATAGCAGGAGTAATACTGCCACCGGGGCATCTGAACATAGTCGGTCGCTTTGCCGCTGATTTTTCAATCTGCTTGCTTGCTTTTGAAATATCACTTGCCGTTACCTGAGAACCATAGTGATTATGAGAATACGTGTGGTTTCCAAGTTCGCAGCCAAGCTGAATTTCCTTGTCAAGCAAATGCTTTGTTTCATCATTAACACGCTCTCCTACCATAAAGAAGGTTGCACGTGCATTATATTTTTCAAGAACGTCAAGTATACGTTTAGTCGAATTGAGAGCGTATAGTCATATGCAGGTCCGTCATCAAATGAAAATGCAATCATTGGTTTGGTTGGGTCAACCTTGCCGATATTAATATCTCTGTCGTAAATGGTAGCTTGACGAGTGTCGCTCCATTCACTGTATATCGTTTTATCATCAACAACCATATATGACCTTACACGGGTATAATAAACGTCGCCGACGCTCAAATCCTTAACTGAAAAATTTACGTGTTTCGCCGTCGCTTATTTGCTCGTTTTTATACTCTGAAAAATTCACTGTTTTTAGAATACTGAATATCATATCCGGCTAAATTATCTTGGTCGTCCCACTCCATCGACAAAACGCCCTTTCCGCCTGAAAAGGCGTTGAGTACAGGCTTGCTTGGATTGGAATAAAACGTATATTCCTTTGCCTTTTTGCTTAAGTATTCTTTATTCATAAAAGAACGATAAGCCAAAACTTTAATTTTATATACGCTTGCGCTTGGGATATTTTTTATATCAAATTTGCAATTTTCATTGCCCTTACTTTCACCGAGCTTAATCATACTTGTTAGCGTTATTATCAAGGTTATAAACATAGTAGCCATCTGCTTTTTTACTTCTTTCCAAGAAAGCGAAA
>ENA-OQBL01000792-OQBL01000792.1-human-gut-metagenome-genome-assembly--contig:-NODE-792-length-14829-cov-2.263706_pt1 | contig 14829 bp, 18 predicted proteins | sample MGYA00242747_ERZ504553 | MGnify/ENA primary metagenome ERZ504553 (study PRJEB26092, sample SAMD00036240) | human gut metagenome | host: Homo sapiens | study: EMG produced TPA metagenomics assembly of...
CCCTCAAGATGAGATATCCCTCCTTCGGGAGTAAGACCCCTTGAAGACTACAAGGTAGATAGGGCAGAGGTGGAAGTGTGGCAACACATGGAGCTGACTGTTACTAATAGGTCGAGGGCTTGATTAAAAAAGCGGTTAAATCTGTATGAAGTTTTGAAAGTATATACTTTCAATTGATAATCCTCGATAGCTCAATGGTAGAGCACTCGGCTGTTAACCGAGTTGTTGTAGGTTCGAGCCCTACTCGGGGAGTTATTTTATGTAAGATGTTCTTATGTAAGAGATAAATATGGCTCCATGGTCAAGCGGTTAAGACATCGCCCTTTCACGGCGGTAACACGGGTTCGATTCCCGTTGGAGTCACTGACTGTAAAGCTGATACTCAGCTGAGCATCAAAAGAGCTTATTCGCCGATGTGGCTCAATTGGCAGAGCAGCTGATTTGTAATCAGCAGGTTATCGGTTCGAGTCCGATCATCGGCTTTTTCTTTTTTGGACCATTAGCTCAGTTGGTTAGAGCAACCGGCTCATAACCGGTCGGTCCTGGGTTCGAGTCCCCGATGGTCCATTTTTTTACTTGAAATACTCGATAATATATGTTATAATGTTCAACGATCTGGCCTAGTGGCTCAGTTGGTTAGAGCGCCGCCCTGTCACGGCGGAGGTCACGGGTTCGAGTCCCGTCTGGGTCGTTTTAGTAATTGTTTTACAATTACGGTATGGGATCTTAGCTCAGCTGGGAGAGCATCTGCCTTACAAGCAGAGGGTCACAGGTTCGAGCCCTGTAGGTCCCATTCATGCCGGCGTGGCGGAACTGGCAGACGCGCAGGACTTAAAATCCTGTTGTGGTGACACAGTACCGGTTCGATTCCGGTCGCCGGCATTACACTATGATTTATAGTGTTAAGTAAATATGTGTGCGTAGCTCAGCTGGATAGAGCACTTGGCTACGGACCAAGGTGTCGGGGGTTCGAATCCTCTCGCGCACGTATGAAAAAAGGAGCAAGACGTAAGTCTTACTCCATTTTTTAGTATTCCAGCACGTAAAAGTTCAAATATAAAAGAAAATGACGGGAGAAGAATATGCTTACTTACAATCTGGAACAGAGAAATGATGAACCGAAATATTATTATATATATAAAATGATCCGGCGGGATATTGAGCGCGGAAAACTGAAAAAGGAGAAAAACTTCCATCCAAGAGAAGTCTGGCGGAACACCTCGGAATCAGTCTGATCACGGTAGAGAATGCGTATCAGATGTTAAAAGATGAAGGGTATATAGAACCGAGAGAACGCAGTGGATATTATGTATGTGAAATACATGTAATCGGAGAAATGAAAGAGCAGAATCAGCAACTGCATATGCTTCCCGAGATACCGGAAGAAATCGAAGATGGACGTCTGCAGAATGCGGCACTTTCCAGCTTCCCATATTCTTTGTATTTTAAAACTGTGCGAAGTGTTATTACAGAATATGGAGAAGAATTGCTGTATCGTTCACCAAATGAGGGCTGTGCGATTCTGCGAAACAGTATTGCATCCTATCTGCTGCGTTATCGTGGATTATTTGCACAGCCGGAACAGATCATTATCGGATCGGGAGCGGAACATCTGTATGGTACGGTTGTGCGTATTCTTGGAGCGGATAAGATTTATGGAATTGAAGATCCGTCCTATCATCAGATCCGGAAAGTCTATGAGGGAACGGGTGCGGTCTGTGAAATGCTGCCTATGGGGGAAGATGGAATCAGGAGTGATGTGCTGGCACAGACAAGGGCGGATGTGCTGCACGTGACACCGTTTCACAGTTTTCCGTCCGGGGTTACGGCAACCATAGGGAAGCGATACGAATATCTTGAATGGGCAAGAGAAAAACATCATTTTATTGTGGAAGATGATTTTGACAGTGAGTTCTTCATGCCTGGTAAGCCGGTAGAGACATTGTTTATGCTGGATGACAGCAGTTCGGTCATATATATCAATACATTTTCTAAAAGTTTGTCACCGTCCATTCGTATGGGATATATGATTTTGCCGGAGAGACTGATGGAACGTTACAAAAAAACTTCCGGCGGATTTTCCTGTACCGTACCGGTATTGGAACAGTATGCGCTGGCAGAATTTATCAATAAAGGATATTTTGAACAGCATCTGAGCCGGGTACGGAGAAAACAAAATCATAAAATGGAAGTATAGGGTTGACAAATATATGCATATGCTGCAGACACTTCTTGCTGTAGAAGATGTGTAGACAAATTTTGATTATGTTTGGCTGGAGCATTTTTCTGCAGGTGATTTCCTGCGTGATTTCCGGAAAAAATTTTGCGGATCAGGGAGTAAAACTTCTTATGACCGGTATGTGGGCATTTGTGATTTTACTTTTTACCGGGGTATGTTATAAATTTTTTGTGGTATCGATGATTGTTATTTACATTTTTATGTTTGGAGCCGGAATGCTTTTGAAAATCGGACTGCAATTTTTTTATCCCAAAGGGATTCATTCATCCACTGGTGGCTATTGTGGCAGATATTGTACTGGTTCTGACCGGAGGAGTGATACAGTATGGACTTATGAAGCTGTTTTATAAGTTTCCACTGTCAAAAGCAGCCTATGGTGCGGCTATCAAACGGGAAATGAATGCATAAATATAAATGAAAGCATATGAAGAAAGTAAAAGAGCCGTCGTCTGACCGGCTCTTTTTGAGGGGAGTATAAATAATTAATAAGAGGTAATAACAATTGAAAAGTAAGAAAAACTTCTTTTCAATGGATATTATAATTGATTGCTGTTTGGATTGCAATCAAATAATTGCATATTTTTTTTAAAAAGTTGAGAAACTATTCCTGTACTAAATAATTGTATTCGTTGAACCGTGCAGTTTTCGGGGAAACGTTAAAGGAGGAAAAAGTATGTCAAAAAACAGTACAGGAACAAACAGTGCAACAAATCGCAGCGGAAGCAATCGTGTCTCTGATTGTTATTCCAACAAGTCTGAAAACAGAACATCCAACAAATCTGTGAATAAGACATCAGACAAGACAGAAGACAGGGTATCAGATAAGGCAGGAGATGTGTCTGATTCCGCATCTGATAATATGCGCTAGGCAGAAACAAAATGCATAAAATTGCATAATATAATAAAAAACAGATTACACGAAGGACAGCGTGTAATCTGTTTTTTAATGAAAACGGCATATTCTGGAGGATATTGTGAAAGATTTTGAACTGATTTACGCATCGCAGCTGAGGGCAAAACAAAGGGAGAGCAGGGCACTGGTAATTGATATCCGTGACAGGAAAGAGTATGAGAGCGAACACTGGCCGGGGGCCGTCAGCTATCCGTATGATCAGCTGGAACGAGGAACTGCCCGTCTGCCGAAAAACCGCAAGCTGATTTTGTACTGCGACCGATGGGGGAGGAAGCATGCAGATGGGCGCGTATGCTTGGGGAACAGGGGTATCATGTGGCAAGTGATGGTTGGTGGTTAATGAGGCGATGAAAAAAATTTCGAAAAACTATTTTAAAAATCGTGAGAATATGTAACAATAGAACTGCAGACCATGCAATACATTATAGTAGAAAAGAGAACATTTATGGATACATATGAATTGGTTGTACCGTGTCATTTTGGACTCGAGGCGGTAACAAAAAGAGAAATTTATGATTTAGGATATGAAATTACAAGAGTAGAAGATGGCAGAGTGACATTTGCGGGAGATGCGGAAGCCATATGCCGTGCAAATATATTCCTTCGCAGTGCAGAAAGAGTGCTGTTGCAGGTAGGACGTTTTAGGGCAACAACATTTGATGAACTGTTTGAGGGGATAAAAGCTCTGCCTTGGGAAGACTATATTCCAAAGGATGGAAAATTCTGGGTAAAAAAGGCATCTTCTATTAAAAGTAAACTGTTCAGTCCGTCGGATATTCAGTCAATTGCAAAAAAGGCGATGGTAGAGCGTCTGAAGAATGTCTACCGGCTGAATTGGTTTCCGGAGGATGGAGCACCTTATCCGGTACGCATTTTCCTGTTAAAGGATGAGGTAATGGTTACACTGGATACTTCCGGGGATTCCCTGCACAAGAGAGGCTATCGTCTGATGACCAGCAAGGCTCCGCTGACGGAGACGCTGGCGGCAGCACTGATTATGCTGACACCGTGGGAAAAAGGACCGTATTCTGGTAGATCCGTTTTGCGGAAGTGGAACGTTCCCGATTGAGGCAGCCATGATTGCAGCAAATATTGCACCGGGAATGAACCGGCAGTTTACCGCAGAGCAATGGAAAAATCTGATTCCGAAACAGTTGTGGTATGACACGGTAGAAGAGGCACAGGATCTTATGGATGCAGATATCCAGGTAGATATTCAGGGATATGATATCGATGCGGAAGTGGTGAAAGCGGCCAGAGAGAATGCAAAGCGTGCGGGCGTGGATCATCTGATTCATTTTCAGCAGAGAGCGGTTGCGGATCTGCATCATCCGAAAAAATATGGGTTTGTCATTACAAATCCGCCGTATGGAGAGCGCCTCGAGGAGAAAGAGGATCTTCCGGAGCTGTATACGCAGATCGGACAGGCTTATGCAGGACTTGACAGCTGGTCACTGTATATGATTACCAGTTATGAGGATGCGGAGCGTTATATAGGAAGAAAGGCAGATAAAAACAGAAAGATTTATAATGGTATGATAAAAACCTATTTTTATCAGTTTATGGGGCCAAAACCGTCGAAACGCAGAGAAGCAGCAGAGAAAACGATCGAAAGGAAGGAACAGCAGTAATATATGAAATACTCGAAACGGTATATTGCGTTTACAATTGTGCTGGCGCTGGTTTTTATTTTAAAATTTCAGATTCTGGGCGTGGACAATGCACAGGTGGGACGGTTCCGCGGAGGAGAACTGGATACACAGGTATGGAATCCGATGGTGGCAAAGGAAGTCAACGGGCAGACCATTCATGCCGTAATCGATAACCAGACTTACAATAACAGTAAATCGAAATTTTACATGGACAAAAACCGCAATATTATGGTTCCTGTCAGCATGTTGCGGGATGCGCTGAATTGCAGTGCACATGTGTACGATAAAAAACGTCTTCTGGTGGAAAAACACAGTCAGTCCGTATCGATGGATGTGGGTCAGAAAAAGGCGTATTTAAATGGGGATGAAGTAGATATTTCATCCGCTTTAAAGGAAGTCAGAGGCCAGCTGGTTGTCAGTCTGGAAGATCTGTCCAACCTGTTAGGTTACAGTTGCAGTTTCGATATCGCAAGTAATACAATTACGGCATCCGATAAAGATACTTCTGCGATTGTTCCGGCTTCTTATGATTTAAGGGAGCGTGACCGGGTATCAACGATATACAATCAGGGTTCCTATGGTACGTGCTGGGCGTTTGCCGCAACCAGTGCCTTGGAGTCTTCCCTGCGACCGGAGGAAAAAGTTAATTTTTCCGTGGACCATATGAGTATGAGCAATTCTTTTCATGCCAATCAGTATGATGGTGGAGAATATACCATGGGAATGGCTTATCTGGCAGCATGGCAGGGACCGGTCTATGAGAAGGACGATCCGTATGGGGACGGGGTGACTGACGATTCGCTGAAAGCAATGCGTCATGTGCAGGAAATGCAGGTTATTGACGGTAAAGATTACGAAGGAATAAAAGAAGCGGTATTTAAATATGGCGGTGTGGAATCTTCCCTATACAGTACCATAAGAAGTTCACAGGGGAGTTCGGTGTATTATAATCAGAATACAAGTGCGTACTGTTATATTGGTACGGAAAAACCGAATCATGATGTAGTGATCATTGGATGGGATGACAATTATTCGAGATCCAATTTCAATACTCCGTTGGAGGGAGACGGTGCGTTTATCTGCCAGAACAGCTGGGGAGATGGATTTGGAGAAAACGGAATTTTCTATGTGTCCTACTACGATACGAATATTGGCACGCATAATGTGGCATATACGCGGGTAGATGATGTACATAATTATGATCACATCTATCAGAGTGATCTGTGCGGCTGGGTTGGAAAATTAGGATATGACAGTGACCAGATTTACGGGGCGAATGTGTTTGAGGCAAAAGGGAGCGAAACATTGTCTGCTGCTTCTTTTTATGCGACCGGTGCAAACACACAGTATGAAGTTTATGTGGTGCACGATTTTGAAAATGAGAAGTCTTTTGCGCAGAGAGAACAGCTTGCATCCGGAACGTTACAGAAAGCGGGATATTACACCGTTGATTTTGATACAAAGGTTTCTCTGAAAAAAGGGGAACGTTATGCCGTGCTGGTATACCTGAAAACACCCGGAACCAAACATCCGATGGCAATCGAATATGATACCGGAGAGAAAATTTTACAGGGGGTGGATCTGGATGACGGAGAGGGTTATATCAGTTTAAATGGAAAAAACTTTGTAAACGTAAAAGAGAAAAAGGATTGCAATCTTTGCATTAAAGCATTTACGAGGGATTAAGATGGACGAAATCGTTTTAAAGTGGGTGACAGTACTGTCGGGAATCCTGACGGTGATTGTCTGCGTGTCGGTTTTCTTTTTTCCCGGATATACATGAACGGGCTGTTCTGGCAGCCGAGCAGCAAAAGGAAGTCGGCGGAGGAAATCTGATCGCTACAACGGCGAATCCGAAAGCGGTGGTGGAGCAGTCAAAGGATCTGAACGCGCAGCTTAAGATTGCTCTACCGGAGGGAATTTCAAAAGCAGATGTAGAAATTGAAAATGATTATGTGACGCAGACCATTTATATCAAATTTGCGGGCGGTGTGGATGATTATTTCGAGCAGTATGCCATCAAGGGAAGCAGTGATCATATAGCATCCATGGCTTATTATAAGGATAAGGAAGAGGGCGTGATCGCACTTCAGCTGGATCAGGTGTATGAACTGAAAAACCGGTTCAAAAAGGGAAGCCTTTACCTTGATTTTATTGATCCGCACGATATCTATGATAAAGTCATTGTGGTGGATGCCGGACACGGAAGCCACGCAGCAGGTGCCGTAAAACTTGGAATTTCTGAAAAAAGCCTTAATCTGGCGATCGTGCAGCAGTTGAAAAAACTGTTTGATGAGGATAAACGCAGGATCAGGGTGTACTATACACGTACATCGGATACGAATCCGACGCTGGATCAGAGGGTTCAGCTGGCAAATAAGGCAAATGCAGATCTGTTTATCAGCGTACATAACAATTCGGATGCAACCGGAAACTTTACCAAAGTGAAGGGAACCCAGGTAATGTACAGCGAATCGGATGACGCAAAGCTGTCGAGTAAGAAGCTGGCGGAGATCTGCCTGAAAAATGTCGTGGATACGACGGGCAGTGAGAACCGGGGGCTGCTAAAAGGAGACAGTATCTATATTATCCGCACAAGCGAGGTGCCGGTGGCACTGATTGAGGTAGGATTTATGACAAATTATAAGGAACTGGATCTGCTGAACAGTACAAGTTATCAGAAAAAGGCAGCTGAGGGTATTTATAACGCAATCAATGAAGCATTTCAGGAGGGATATTAAATTGACAGAGATTATTTTTGCAACGGGAAACAAGGATAAAATGCGTGAGATCCGTGAGATTATGGCGGATTGTGATGTACATATTGTATCCATGAAGGAAGCCGGCATCAGGGTGGATATTGTGGAAGATGGAACTACTTTCGAGGAAAATGCAAAGATCAAAGCACGGGCGGTGGCTGCACATACAGATGCGATTGTTCTGGCTGATGATTCCGGACTGGAAATCGATGCACTGAATAAAGAGCCGGGCGTATATTCTGCCCGTTATATGGGAGAGGATACTTCTTACGATGTGAAAAACAAAAATCTGATTGACCGTCTGGATGGCGTACCGAAAGAAAAACGTACCGCACGCTTTGTCTGTGCGATTGCGGCTGTCCTTCCGGATGGAAGGGAACTGGTGACCCGTCAGACGATGGAAGGATATATCGGCTGGGAACCGGAAGGGGAAAAATCGGCTTTGGGTATGATCCGATTTTTTATCTGGATGAATACGGATGCTCATCGGCAGCGATTTCTCCAGAACAGAAGAATGCGATCAGTCACAGAGGCAAGGCATTGCGTGCGATGAAAGAATTACTGAAAAAAGAAATTTAAAAAAGAATGAAACATTTTTACCATCTGATCTGTATAGTAAGTAGAACAGCAAAAAAGCTGTGACACACATACGGAAAGGATGGTAATTTATATGAAAAAGAAACTGGTTGTATGTACATTATGCGGGATGATGGCAATGTCGGCGTTGACCTGTGGTATGCAGTGTATTTGCGGCGGAGAGTCCGGAAACACCGGTAATTTCCGCACAGGAGGGAGAGCAGATTCCGAATCCGTGGAAGGAATACACTTCTGTGAAAGATGCAGAAAATGCAGTGGGATTTTCCGTAAAGCTTCCGAAAAAGATCAGTGGTTATACAGAAGATATGATTCAGGCAGTCGACGGATTAGTTCTGCAGGTATTTTACAAAAGCGGGGATAAGGAGATTTTAATCCGTAAGGCGCTGGTATCACAGGGAAAAGATATCAGTGGGGAGTACAATGTTTATGATGTGACAAAGAAAGTGTCTGTCAAAGGGAAAAAGAGAAAGGTTACGATCAAAGGAACGGAAAAGAAGAAAAATCTTGCGGTATGGAGTGACGGAACCTATTCCTATTCTTTGTATACAAGTGCAGGAATGAGCCAGAAAGCACTGATCAGACTCGTAAAACAGGTACAATAGGAGTAAAGATATGGTAATTTGTCTGGAACGGACAATTTCCTGGCAGGAGCGGCTGCATGCTGCAGCCGCTGACTGCTGGCGGATATGCAGACAGCATCTGTTGCAGATGGCTGTAAAACAGGAGAAACAGGATGAGAGGGCAGCGGTCAACCAGAAAGCGGAAAAGCTTCTGAAAGATTACGGAAACAGTATTTTGCGGATGGCATATGCTTATTTACATAACATGAGCGATGCAGAGGACATCCTGCAGGAGACTCTGATAAAATATCTGCAGACAGCGCCTGTTCTGGAGAACCCGGCCCATGAGAAGGCATGGCTTCTGAAAGTGGCTGCCAACCTGAGCAAAAACCGGATTGATTACAATCGTATCCGGCAGACCGATGAGCTGGAGGAAACGCTCGTTGCAGAAAAGCGAGAAGATCTGCGTTTTGTGTGGGAGGCAGTACGTGCGCTCCCGGAAAAATTAATATTGTTCCGATGCGGCTGGCACGTCGTATTCTTCCGTTTGCTGCATGTGTAGTGATTGTTGTGGCGGGGCTTGCAGTTCCGCAGATCCGGCAGAAAATTCCGCAAAACCCGCAAAAGCCGGGAGAAGAAAAACCGGCGGTAGAGGGCGTATATGCGCCACAGGAGGTAGCATCGGCCGAAAAACTGACGGATGCGGTGGGCTTTCCGGTCAGGGATATTGCTTCGCTGAAAGAAAAAGCAACGGATCGTTCCTATGTGACATATGGGGATGGGCTGGCAGAGATCACATATCGCTGGGATTCACAAAGTATCTGTTTCCGGCAGTCACAGGGGCAGGAGGATAATTCCGGTGACTATACGCACTATGCAGAAGAAAAATTGATTGTTGTGGGAAAATATTCTGTCACTTTCAAAGGACAGGAAAAAGGCAGTTATATGCTTGCAACCTGGTCGGACGGCACATATTCTTTCTCTGTATCTGCCACGCAGGCATTGAAAAAAGCCGAGTTTCTGGGGCTTATTGAGGAAATTGAAAAAAACTATTTGAAAAATTCAAAAAAGTTGTTGACTTTATTGCCAGGCTATACTATAATCTATCTTGCGTCACGGATGAGACACAAACAACACGGACGCAACAACATAGCCTTCGGGGTGTGGCTCAGCTTGGCTAGAGCGCCTGGTTTGGGACCAGGAGGTCGCAGGTTCGAATCCTGTCACCCCGACTACATGCGGGTGTAGTTCAATGGTAGAACACCAGCCTTCCAAGCTGGATACGTGGGTTCGATTCCCATCACCCGCTCTGATATTGCGAAAGCGATATTGATGAGTGTTCGTAGCTCAGCTGGATAGAGCAACGGCCTTCTAAGCCGTGGGTCGGGGGTTCGAATCCCTTCGAGCACATGCGCGTTCCTGCGAGCGATGTTAGCGCTCTAAATGGTACGATAACATCTCTATGGTGGGTATAGCGCAGTTGGTTAGCGCGCCAGATTGTGGCTCTGGAGGCCCAGGGTTCGAATCCCTGTATCCACCCTGTTGCGGTAGCAACTATCATTGTTGGGCTATCGCCAAGCGGTAAGGCACAGGATTTTGATTCCTGCATTCGTTGGTTCGAATCCAACTAGCCCAGCTTGCTTAAAAATTAAATTATGGGATACTAGCTCAGTTGGTAGAGCACTTGACTTTTAATCAAGTTGTCCGGGGTTCGAATCCCCCGTGTCTCACTGAAAATATTTTTTCAACTTCGTTTGAATAATAAAAGTAAGGACTTCCAGAAATGGAAGTCCTTTTTCGTTGTATCTCAATTCGTTCTGCAGATCCAAAGCCAGGAAAAGAAAATGAGACAACACATTATACATGCAGAAGAGAAGCACGTAATGATTTATTCACTTTGAAAAAAGATCAGCTTCAAATTGCGATTTCGACCTAAAAAAACAAAAACCATCCACAGGATCAACCACCACATACTCATCTAAAATCACCGTAAAATCTTTTATATCCATAAATAAAAATCCTCCTTAATACCCAGTTTTGAAAAAAAACTGAATCAAGCCTATAAATATCTGAATGAAGCATTTTAGCTTGTTGAGCAAGATGCAGATACATTTTAGTTGTTGCATAATCCGAATGACCAAGCATCATCCGTAAAAACTCTAAATTTCCACCACCGATGATGAAAGACGTTGCAAATGTATGTCTGAGTAAATGCGGATGCAGCCGATCTATACCGGATCTCGTTTTTTAATCTGGCAAAAACCATTTTTCACAGACATTTCCGTTATAGGTTCATTTTCCCCAATTTTAGCAAAAACAGGATAATCATCCTCTGGAGCATAGGCACGATACTGAATTAAATAATAATAAAGCATTCTTTTCAACCGAGGACAAAGATAAACTGTTCGAAATTTATCACCTTTTCCCTTGATTATAAGATAATTAAGTTTGAAATTAATACCTTTGAATGTCAAAGAAACCACATCGCCAAGACGAAAACCAGCATCCAACATTAGATGGATTATACAGAGATTACGAAGTCCTGACTCTGTTTTATCATTTAATAGCAGCCATCGATCTGGTCGACTTCCCATTGCGTCAAAGGAATTACAGGATCATATCTTTTTTTAAAAACTTCACTTTTCGAAGTACATCTGAATCACAAAATCCTTCATCAATACAAAAATTGATAAAAACTTTTGCTGCACGAAAATATGTATTTACAGATGTATTTTTGCATCCTATACCGCGGAGCTGTGCCAGGTAAGCTAATACCAATTCGCGAGAAATTGATTCACAATCAACCTGATCGGGAACAAAACCAAGCTGATTAGAAATAAAATTAACAAATTTTAAAACATTTGAACGATAATAAATCATAGATTGTTCAGAACAATAAGCTTCATGATCCACTAAAAATAAATTGTAAGCCATTTGTACATTCATAAAAAACCCTCCTTATAGAGACACAAAACCCACTTTAAATACATTCGCCTTTACTTTTCGGCTTTTATATGCTATTTTAGTGTTAAGAGTTAAAAACAATATCTCCGGTATCTTTATCAATTATCATAAGGTTACTGGAACGCTTAACAGCATTTTCCATTGTTTCCGCTAATTCATTCTCGTTGAATTGGCGGACTTTTTTTATTCTTGAAACGAAGAGCATCCTGTATATCATTATCATTCATCATGCAGAGTGCTTCGATACAATCCTGCAGAGGATCAGCAGAATTAATTCCCTTAATATAAATCCCATAAGTTACAGCAGCTTTTACCGCCCGTGCCTTTACCACCTCACTATTCAATTTACGAGTATAAACACGCACCAAAGATTGATCTTCTGGAGGAACAAACGTATCTGTAAGCTTACAACTCCGGAGCGCCTTCCAAAAAGCACAATAATCACGGCGGGACTTATTCGAATCATTCACCCCGGCTGATATGGTTCCGATAAACGGAAAACCTTAGAAGTAAGATAATCACAGATCAATTTTCTATTATCAAGATAGTCATAAATACGCCGACTAGTTAATTTATCTGAATTATCAAAAAAGGGAAGAAGCTGATAAGACTTACTATGTTTTCGCATCGTCTGAAATTCCACATTCATAACCAAATTGATTGGCGGTGTAAGCTGATCAGCAAACAATTTCATGGCATCAGCGGAAAGATCAAGTTTTCCTGCTATGATCTCCTGACACTTATCTAATAAATGCTTATCACGTCCATACTCTGAATAATATGTAATCCGGGCAAGATCTAAAGATTTCCAAGAATGCTTTAAAAAAGCGAATTCATAACAATATAGATCGTACCTGTTAATAAGTCCATTGAACAACCAGACCTTAAAAAACCAAGGTTTATAGCCTTTTTCAACAACTTCTTTACTCTTTAGGTAAATTCGAATAAAAATTTTATCCGATCTCTTACCAACAGCCAAGTAATCAATCTCAAAATCCTCGCTACCGTTTTTTGGACGTATGAATCAGAGCATCCTTAAACCGATCAACCCTCATTTGTAAAAATTTTCAGGAGCAAAAAAAATTTCTCGGGAATTTTTAAGATAATTCGAATGCCAACAGTAGTCCACACGGTTTTCTTGTGTAAATTCGATATCCAGCCTAAAATATGCAGCTATTGCCTTTATATATTCATAAGATTGCTCGTAGGCAATTTTTCACGCCATACATCCATAGCATATAACTGCGAATCTGTACTACACACTCACAGGTAACCGATTTATCACCATCCGAAGCATGAGGAACTTTCGGAGCAAAGAAAATATCAAAATACTCAGGACACTCTAAACATATGTTGTACCAGCCTGCATAACCAAATGGTTTCAAAATTCAAATGCAGACGGAAGACCATCCACGAAAAAAACTGTATACCAGCACCCAAAATCATTCGACTTATCAAACTGATCTGAGTAATATTCCATGTAATGACGGAAATGTTTTACCCGTTTATCAGTAGAATTTGCTGTAAAATCATTCTGGAATTTTACCGAATAATAAAATGTATCAATGTTGTGCAGAAATTTATTTTTCTTATAATCAAACCAATAGGTATTTTCAACCTCATCGAACTCATTATATATTTGTGTATTTTTCAAATCACGAAGATCAATCAAAGCAACCACATCCTTTGTTCAAAAATTTTTTGGCGAAAACGCCGTTTCGCCAAATTGCAAAAACAAGTCTAAACCCAGTATTTATCTAATGTTAACAACAATTAGTTATGTATTTTGAGACCACGTATTACAGTCCCGTGGTCACACCCCGGGCAAGCCGCGCCGCAGGGCCCCCTCAATCCCCCGCGTCACAGCTCGCCCGGGGTGCACCGATCTTCATTTGTATCTCAATAATTTTTTTCCTGGAGCCGGAAACATCCGAAAGAATGAGATACACAAAATAAATCAAGCTATATGTTCTCGGACGGAGCGGAGAAGAGAGCATAAGTATCATAAAGATTACTGTATTTCTTCTTGAACATAAAAAATTCTGATCCGACTTTCTGGTGCATCGGATACCAGACCTTTACGGCAACGAATAATTTCCCACCAAAAAGCAACGCAAAAAAATTTTGCCCTGAATACCAAAGTTAGAAACTTTTCGATGAATCCACTCATACTCGATTAGACTTCTGATCTGGCGGTCAAGCATCCGGTCGAATTGCGCGACCAATATAACCTCGTAACCAAGTTTTCTATGCTGCGTAAAAAAGCTGCACACTTAGCCCTGTTCTTTTGCCCCCACTCGCGAGCGTTAAACATAATCTGGCACTCATCGATCACAAGCAAAATTTCCCCCTCCTTGACCCTGCGACCAACATAATCACTATAATTCTTGGAAAAATTAATAAGACGCTCCACGGTCAAATCTGAATTATCTATGTACAGATAACTTCCTTTCGGGCTTTTTTTATGCAATCAAAATTGCAGGAAAAATTACCAATTATAGGAGCATTCTTATACTTCATCCAGTTGAGCAGACGGGAAGCCAAATGCAGAGACTTCCCAGCACCCGGCGTCCCTGAATACAAAGAAATCATAATATACCTCCTACTTTTGTATCTCACAAGTCACACTGCAGCGTTGCCGATCCACAAAGCCGGCAATTTTTTTAGAGATACATTTAGGTGAACGGAATCCATTCGCCCAAGATCTTGACCCCAGCAATGGCAAACTGGGAGACAACCCACGGCACGATAGCCAAAAGCCAAGCGGAACCTATGGTTATAAATGCGTCAAGCGGAATAAAATAGTTAATAGCTTCTAAATACTCATTTACATCCTCGGCTTGAATGAATTGCAAAAAAAGGGACTCTCTGGAAGAATCCCAAGCAGAAAAGCCACCAAACAACAACCACCACACCAGCAACAGAAATAAAAAAAGGGACGCAACATCGAAGCACTCACAAAATCAACCTCCCATCTTGTAAACAAAAAGTTGTAAATTTAACAGTTAAAAAGAAAAGACCTATAATGAAGAAAATAGTCATGCCCCAGCGGAAAATTTTAATATACTTCCAGTAATCCGACATATCTACAGTAATCTTCCAAGTATAATTAACTGCTTTGAAAGTATACTTGAATTCAAACACA
>ENA-OQBL01000793-OQBL01000793.1-human-gut-metagenome-genome-assembly--contig:-NODE-793-length-14826-cov-3.157902_pt1 | contig 14826 bp, 12 predicted proteins | sample MGYA00242747_ERZ504553 | MGnify/ENA primary metagenome ERZ504553 (study PRJEB26092, sample SAMD00036240) | human gut metagenome | host: Homo sapiens | study: EMG produced TPA metagenomics assembly of...
ACGGTGGGTACAACGACAGAGGTTTATGATTACCTTCGTTTGTTGTATGCCCGTGCGGGAGAGGCTTATTCTTATCTCTCCGGCGAGAAGATGGTGAAGTATACCGAGGAACAGATACTTGATCTTATCCTGAAGGATTACAAAGGAAAACGCATTTATATCCTTGCTCCGCTGGTGCGCAGCCGTAAGGGGCATTACAAGGAGCTCTTCGAGCAGGTGCGTAAGAAAGGCTATCTCTACGTACGTGTGGATGGTGAGGTGTGCGAAGCCTTGCCAGGCATGAAGCTGGACCGCTATAAGAACCATGATGTGGAGGTGGTGATAGACAAGCTGGTGGTGACGGACAAGGATGACACACGCCTGAAGAACAGCGTGGCCACTGCCATGCGTCAAGGTGACGGATTGCTGATGATACTCGATGCGCAGACGGATAGCGTGCGTCATTACAGCAAACGGCTGATGTGTCCCGTGACGGGGTTGTCCTATCGGGAACCGGCGCCGCACAACTTTTCCTTCAATTCGCCGCAAGGTGCATGCCCTAAGTGTAAGGGATTGGGGGTGGTCAGCCAGATTGATATTGACAAGGTGATTCCCGACCGTGAGCTCTCCATTGCCGGAGGTGCCATCGCACCGTTGGGGAAAGCCAAGAACAGCATGATCTTCTGGCAGATTACTGCCTTGCTGGAGAAATATGAAGCAACGCTGAAAACACCGGTCAAAGACTTACCGGAGGATGCCATCGACGAGATTCTCTACGGCTCGGACGAGCGTATCAAGATAAAGAGTTCACTGATAGGCACCTCTTCCGATTATTTTGTGACGTTTGAGGGGGTTGTAAAGTATATCCAGATGTTGCAGGAGAAGGATGCTTCTGCCACGGCACAGAAGTGGGCGGACCAGTTTGCCAAGACTGCCGTTTGTCCGGAGTGTCATGGCGCCAAGTTGAATAAGGAAGCGCTTTCATTCCGCATTCACGACAAGAACATCTACGAATTGTCTACGATGGACATCAATGAACTGTATGACTGGCTGGTAAACGTAGACCCGTATCTTAGTAGCAAACAACAGCAGATTGCCGGTGAAATCCTGAAGGAAATCCGTACACGGCTCAAATTTCTGCTTGATGTAGGTCTGGATTATCTTTCGCTGAACCGTAGTTCCGTCAGCCTTTCCGGTGGTGAAAGCCAGCGTATCCGCCTGGCTACGCAGATAGGTTCACAGCTGGTGAATGTGCTGTATATATTGGATGAGCCGAGTATCGGCCTGCACCAACGCGACAACCAGCGCTTGATACACTCTTTGAAGGAACTGCGTGACATTGGCAACTCCGTCATTGTGGTGGAGCATGACAAGGATATGATGCTTGCCGCCGATTATGTCATTGATATGGGGCCGAAAGCTGGTAGGCTGGGAGGGGATGTTGTCTTTGCCGGTACTCCCCGTGAAATGCTCCGGACGCATACGCTGACTTCCCAATACTTGAATGGTGAGCGTGCCATTGAGGTGCCTGCCAAGCGTCGCGAGGGCAATGGACACAGTCTGTGGCTGCGTGGCGCCAAGGGTAATAATCTGAAGAATGTGGATGTGGAGTTCCCGCTGGGCAAGCTGATTTGCGTTACCGGTGTTTCCGGCAGTGGCAAGTCCACGCTTATCAACGAGACGTTGCAGCCTATTCTTTCGCAGAAGTTCTATCGTTCACTGCAGGATCCTTTGGACTATGACAGTATTGAAGGGCTGGAATATATAGACAAGGTGGTGAATGTGGACCAGTCTCCTTTGGGACGAACGCCGCGTTCCAATCCTGCCACTTATACCGGTGTGTTTTCCGATATCCGCAATCTGTTTGTCGGCTTGCCCGAAGCGAAGATACGTGGATATAAGGCGGGACGCTTTTCCTTCAACGTCAGTGGCGGACGCTGCGAAGCTTGCCAAGGCAATGGGTACAAGTGCATTGAGATGAATTTCCTGCCGGATGTGTATGTGCCTTGCGAGGTATGTCACGGCAAGCGTTACAACCGAGAGACGCTGGAAGTGCGTTTTAAGGGAAAATCCATTGCCGATGTGCTGGATATGACCATCAACCGTGCGGTGGAGTTTTTCGAGAATGTGCCTCAGATATTGAACAAAATTAAGGTTATCCAGGAAGTGGGATTGGGTTATATCAAGTTGGGCCAGTCTTCCACCACGCTCTCCGGAGGTGAGAGCCAGCGCGTGAAGTTGGCTACGGAACTTTCCAAACGTGATACGGGCAAGACTCTGTATATCCTTGACGAACCTACTACCGGACTTCATTTCGAAGATATCCGCGTTTTGATGAACGTGTTGAACAAACTTGTAGACAAAGGGAATACCGTCATCGTCATAGAGCATAATCTCGATGTCATCAAGATGGCGGACTATATCATCGATATGGGGCCAGAAGGCGGTAAGGGAGGGGGAGAACTCCTTTCCTGCGGAACCCCGGAAGAGGTTGCTAAAAGCAAGAAAGGCTATACGCCTAAGTTCCTGCGTGAAGAATTGAATATCAAGTGATAATTATCTCATCATAGAGAATATTATGAAAATCAATAAGACGAATGCAGCAAGGCTTCTCGACAAGGCCAAGATTGCGTATGAGCTCATTCCCTACGAGGTGGATGAGAACGACTTAAGTGCAGTGCATGTAGCTGCCAGTTTGGGTGAGGACATCAATTGCGTGTTCAAGACGCTGATTCTTCACGGTGATAAATCCGGTTATTTTGTCTGTGTCATCCCGGGTGAGCACGAAGTGGATTTGAAGCTGGCGGCAAAAGCGTCAGGAAACAAAAATGTGACCTTATCCCGGTTAAGGAACTTTTACCTCTGACTGGCTATATCCGGGGTGGGTGTTCACCCATCGGCATGAAGAAACCTTTCCCTACCTATATCCATGAAACGTGCCTGCGGTTTCCGTATATCTATATCAGTGCCGGACAACGCGGTTTGCAGCTTAAGTTGGATCCGAAGGATTTGGTAAGGGAAGTGCATGCAGAGGTTTGTATTCTTTTTAATGAATAAATCTTCTATTTCTGCCGAGATATTTTAATTTTATAAGGAAATCTTCAATAGAATTTATATATTTGCAGGAATTATTCAAGAAATCAATCCAATTACTAATTCTAAAAACTAATTTTTATGTTCAACAAACACCCTAAAGGTCTGATTGCCGCATCTTTTGCTAATTTGGGCGAGCGTTTCGGCTTTTATACCATGATGGCCATTCTTGTACTTTTTCTGCAAGCCAAGTTCGGACTGGATGGAAAAGAGGCAGGTTTGATCTACTCAACATTTTATTTTTCTATTTACATTCTAGCATTGATAGGTGGTATTATTGCCGACAGAACCCGTAATTACAAAGGTACCATCTTTGCCGGTATTGTTTTGATGGCGGTAGGTTACTTGATGCTGGCCATCCCGTCTCCTACACCGGTTGCCAATAAGACCTTGTTTCTGGTGATTACTTGTGCAGCCTTGTTTGTCATTGCTTTCGGAAATGGTCTTTTCAAGGGAAATCTTCAAGCGCTCGTAGGGCAGATGTACGACAATCCTCAGTACTCCAGCATGCGCGATTCCGGTTTCTCCTTATTCTATATGTTCATCAATGTAGGTGCCATCTTTGCCCCGTTTGCCGCAGTAGGCGTGCGTAACTGGTGGTTGTCCACATTCGGCTACAATTATGATGCCGACCTGCCTGCCCTTTGCCACGGACATCTGGCAGGAACGCTGACTCCCGAGGCTGTGGACACTTATAGCGCATTGGCAGCCAAAGCCACTATTTCCGGAACACCCGTAACGGATATGACGGTATTTGCCAATGAATATCTGAACGTGTTCACCACTGGTTTCCATTATGCATTCGGTGTAGCTATCCTGGCTATGGTTCTCTCTTTGGTAATTTTCGTCATCAACAGAAAGAAATTCCCCGATCCCAGCAAGAAGGTTGCTGCAAAAGCGGGCGATGCCACTGCAGTGGAGATGAATGCACAAGAGGTAAGACAGCGCATGTATGCATTGTTTGCCGTATTCGGTGTGGTAATTTTCTTCTGGTTCTCGTTCCATCAGAATGGATTGACACTGACTTATTTTGCCAAGGAATATACAGATTTGAATTTGTTCGGCATGGCTATTTCAGCTGAACTGTTCCAGTCTTTGAACCCGATTTTCGTTGTGTCTCTCACTCCGGTCATCATGGCTGTCTTTGCAGCACAGCGTGCCAAGGGTAAAGAGCCTTCCACTCCGCGGAAGATTGCCATCGGTATGGGTATTGCTGCCACTGGCTTCCTTATAATGGCTATCGGTTCTTATGTAAGCAACTTGCCGATGCACAAGGATATTATCGCTTTGGGTACCTCTCCGGTGAAGGTGACTCCGCTGTTGCTGATGGTTACCTATCTGATATTGACTGTTGCCGAGTTGTACATTTCTCCGTTGGGCATTTCATTCGTATCCAAGGTGGCTCCTCCCAAATATCAGGGTATCATGCAGGGCGGTTGGCTCGGTGCTACTGCCATTGGTAATCAGTTGCTCGTTATCGGTGCTATCCTCTACGAAAGTATTCCTATCTGGATGACGTGGACGGTATTTGTAGTAGCGTGCTGCATTTCCATGTTCACCATGCTGTTCATGCTGAAATGGCTTGAAAAGGTGGCGAAGTAATCGGAAACGAAAGATAAAACTAAAGGCTGCGCAATGTTCGTAATGAACTGCGCAGCCTTTAGTTTTTGGAGGGCTTTTAATGCCGGGACTCAGATTTCCAGTCCCATGATGTAGTCATTCATGTAATATCCGTTTCCTATCGGGAAATCCCCTTCACGGAGTTTTCGCATTCCCATATGTTCGTAAAACTGCAGTGCCTTGTTGTTGCGGTTTACATTCAATTCCATCAGACAAGGGCCGGGATGTACTTCCTTGATGTACTTGATGGCTTCTCGAAAGAGGAAACTGCCGCAATGTGCACCCTGGTAATAGGGGAGCACATAAATCTTTTGCAGGTGGAATAAATCTTCTCCTTGCTGCTGTACGGACACATAGCCCGCCGCTTCACATTCTTCGTAGGCCAGGAAGTAGACGTGGCCTTCCTCTTCCATTTGCTTGCGGATATTGTCCAATGAATACATCCGATTCCATCATGTAGTCGGTCTGTTCGGGAGTAAGGATATCCTTATACGTGACGGGGAATATTTGCTGCGCAAGTTTCTGAATCAGTGCGCAGTCTGCTGTCGTTGCTTTTCTTATGGTAAACATATCGGTTGTATTTATACTGTTTGGGGTGTAAAGTTAAGCCATTTTTTGTGAAACAATCGTTATCTTTGCAGACCGTTACCGAACTAACTAATTTTGATTTTAAAAATTATGGCATTTACGAGCAACATTATGATTGTCCGCCACAGATTACTGAAGGAACTGGTAAAGCTGTGGAATAACAACGAACTTGTGGATAAAATAGACCGGCTGCCCATCGAGCTGAGTCCGAAGAGGTCCAAGCACGCGGGACGCTGCTGTGTGCACAAAGAGCGCGCGGTGTGGAAGTACAAGTCATTGCCGCTTCTGGGACTCGATATGGAGGACGAGACGGATGAGCTGACCCCCTTGTCGGAGTACGCTGCCCGTGCACTGGACAGAGCGGAAAATGGCAGGCCGAAAGACAACATCATGTGTGTGATTGACGAAGCTTGTTCGGCATGTGTGCAGATTAACTACGAGATTACGAACCTCTGCCGCGGATGTACGGCACGCAGTTGCCAGGTGAATTGTCCCAAGAAGGCAGTGCATGTCAAGGAGAGCGGTCAGGCATGGATTGACCATGATGCATGTATCAGTTGCGGCATCTGCCATAAGAGTTGTCCCTACCATGCCATTGTTTATATTCCCGTACCTTGTGAGGAAGCTTGTCCCGTGAAAGCCATCAGTAAGGATGAGAAGGGGATAGAGCATATTGACGAAAGCAAATGTATCTATTGCGGAAAGTGTCTCAATGCATGTCCATTCGGAGCAATTTTCGAAATATCGCAGGTGTTCGACGTGTTGCACAGAATCCGCAAGGGTGAGCAGGTGGTGGCTATCGTGGCTCCGTCCATCCTGGGGCAGTTCAAGACGACTATTGAACAAGTATATGGCGCATTGAAACAAGTCGGTTTTACGGATGTCATTGAGGTGGCTCAGGGTGCGATGGATACCGTCAGCAACGAGGCGCACGAGCTGATTGAGAAGCTGGAGGAGGGTCAGAAGTTTATGACGACTTCCTGTTGTCCGTCTTATATAGAGTTGGTGAACAAGCATATTCCTGCCATGAAGCCTTACGTGTCGGGCACCGGTTCGCCAATGTATTATGCTGCCCGCATTGCTAAAGAGAAGTATCCGGATGCGAAGGTGGTCTTCATAGGTCCTTGCGTTGCCAAGCGCAAAGAGGCGCAGCGCGACGAGGCGGTGGACTTTATCATGACTTTCGAGGAGGTGGCTTCCGTGCTTGCCGGGCTGGATATTCAGATGGAGCAGGCAAAGCCCTATTCCATGAGTTTCACTTCCGTGCGCGAGGCGCATGGTTTTGCGCAGGCAGGAGGCGTGATGGGTGCCGTGAAAGCCTATCTGAAGGAAGAGGCAGATAAATCAATGCCGTACAAGTGGCTAATCTGGATAAGAAGGCTATCGGTGCGTTGCGTGCTTACGCCAAGTCGGGCAAGGCTCCGGGGCAATTTATTGAAGTGATGGCTTGCGAGGGCGGTTGTATTACCGGGCCATGTTCGCACAATGAAATAACTGCCGGAAAGCGCCAGCTGACGCAGGAGTTGGCAAAGAGGAAAGAGACGTATTAGCCCTTTGTCCGTTTATATGAAGCATTTGATTGACAAACTGCGGAGCAACCGCAGGCTGGATGCCGAAGAGTATAAAGCCATGCTTCTTTGCCGGGACACAGAACTTGCAGCCTACCTGCAGGAGCTTGCTCGGGAAGAAGCGCTTGCCCGCTTTGGCAATAAAATCTTCATTCGCGGACTGATTGAGATAACCAACCGTTGCCGCAATAACTGCTACTATTGCGGCATACGGAAGGAGAACCGGAACATAACCCGTTATGAGCTGACGCAGGAGGAGATTCTTTCGTGTTGCCATGAAGGCTATCGGTTGGGCTTCCGTACCTTTGTGCTGCAAGGGGGCGAAGTGCCGGCGGTGAAGGATGAGGGGATGGTGGAGGCAGTTGCCGCTATCCGGCAATCCTTCCCGGATTGTGCCATTACCTTATCCTTGGGCGAGAAATCGCGGGAAGCCTACGAACGTTTCTTCCTGGCAGGTGCCAACCGCTATCTGTTGCGGCACGAAACCTGCAACGAAGGGCATTATCACCGGCTTCATCCTGCGGAGATGTCCCTTTCCCATCGGTTGCAATGCTTGGACTGGCTGAAAGAGATAGGCTATCAAGTGGGAACCGGAATCATGGTGGGCAGTCCTTACCAGACGGTGGACCATTTGGTAGAAGACATTCTCTTCATCGAACGGTTTCAGCCGGAGATGATAGGCATGGGACCTTTTCTTCCGCATCACGATACTCCGTTTTCCTCTTTTCCGCCGGGAGATATGGAGTTGACGTTGAAGTTGCTTTCTATCTTCCGGTTGATGCATCCCGCGGCACTGATACCTGCTACCACTGCCCTGGCCACACTTGCTCCGGACGGACGGGAACGGGGAATATTGGCTGGCGCCAATGTCGTGATGCCTAATCTTTCGCCTTCTCATCAGCGGGCGAAGTACTCCCTCTATGATAACAAAGCTTCTGCGGGTGCCGAAGCGGCAGAAGGTTTGCTAAAATTGGAGGAACAACTGAAAGGGATAGGCTACGAGGTATCAAGAGAGAGAGGAGATTATGAGAATGGAGAATTGACCGTTGATAATTGATAATTTTCAAATCTTCATTCTTTATTTTAATTACCAATTATCAATTTACGAAGTGTATAACATAAAGTCAAGACAAGCAGAAGAATTCATCAATCACCAGGAGATATTGGATACATTGGAGTATGCGCAGGCAAACCGCAACAACCGTCCGCTCATTGAAAGTTTGATTGACAAGGCTGCTTTGTGCCAGGGGCTTTCCCATCGGGAGGCGGCCCTGCTGCTGGAATGTGACGAGCCGGAACTGGTGCAGCGCATCTATCATCTGGCACGTGAAATCAAACGGAAATTCTATGGCAACCGCATTGTGATGTTTGCCCCGCTTTACCTTTCCAACTATTGCGTGAACGGTTGCGTCTATTGCCCGTATCATGCCAAGAACCGTACCATCCCCCGCAAGAAACTCTCGCAAGAGGAGATACGCCGCGAGGTTATCGCCTTGCAGGACATGGGGCATAAACGCCTGGCGCTGGAAGCCGGAGAAGACCCTCGAAACAACCCTATCGACTATATCTTGGAGTCTATCCGCACCATCTACAGCATCCATCACAAGAACGGGGCCATCCGCCGGGTGAATGTCAACATAGCCGCCACTACAGTGGAAAACTATCGGTTGCTGAAAGAGGCAGGTATCGGCACTTATATCCTTTTTCAGGAGACTTACAGCAAAGAGCATTACGAAGCCTTGCATCCCACGGGACCGAAAAGTAATTATGCCTACCACACCGAAGCGATGGACCGCGCTATGGAGGGTGGCATCGACGATGTAGGTATCGGTGTATTGTTCGGTCTGAATACCTATCGCTATGACTTTGTAGGACTGCTGATGCATGCCGAACATCTGGAAGCTACCTTTGGCGTGGGTCCGCATACCATCAGCGTGCCGCGCATCTGTCCGGCAGATGATATTTCGACCGAGGATTTTCCCGATGCCATCTCGGATGAGATGTTCTGCCGTATTGTGGCGGTTACCCGCATTGCGGTGCCTTATACGGGAATGATTATTTCCACCCGTGAGTCGGAAGCCGTACGCCGTCGGGTGCTCGAACTGGGCGTTTCGCAGATAAGCGGCGGTTCGCGCACCAGCGTGGGAGGCTATGCCGTGCCGGAAGCCAAAGAGGAAGATTCCTCCCAATTCGATGTGAGCGATCGGCGCACGCTGGATGAAGTGGTGAGCTGGCTGCTCGATCTGGGACATATCCCCAGCTTCTGCACCGCCTGCTATCGCGAGGGACGTACCGGAGACCGCTTCATGTCGCTCGTTAAGCGCGGACAGATAGCAAACTGCTGCCAGCCCAATGCACTGATGACATTAAAAGAATATCTGGAGGACTATGCCTCCTCCGAAACCAAGGAGAAGGGCATACAGCTGATTCGTGAGGAGATGGAGCATATCCCGAACCCCAAGATACGGGCGATAGCCGAACGTAATCTTCAGGAGATAGGGGAGGGGAAAAGAGACTTTAGATTTTAGATTTCGGATTTATGAATAATACACCTCGTTCCAACCGCCTGCACATTGCCGTCTTTGGACGACGGAACAGCGGAAAGTCCAGCCTTGTCAATGCCTTGACCGGGCAAGACACGGCATTGGTATCCGCAACGCCCGGCACTACTACCGACCCCGTGACCAAAGCCATGGAAGTATATCCTTTGGGCCCGTGCCTCTTTATCGATACCCCCGGTTTTGATGACGACGAAGGCGAACTGGGCGGTATGCGCGTGGAGCGTACCTTAAAGACGGTGGAGAAAGCAGACATCGCCCTCTTGCTTTATGAAGCTGACGGAACGCTGGAACAGCAATGGCTAAAGCTACTGGCTGCGCGCGAAATCCCCGTGATACTGATACTGAATAAAGCCGATTCCCGTCAAGACACCGCTTCCGTGGTTCTTCGGATTGAAAAGGAGTGCGGGCAGGCTCCCGTTGTGGTCAGTGCCAAAGAGGGTACCGGCATTCAAGGCATTTTCGATACTATCCTCGAAAAGCTTCCCGAGAATTTTGGTGAGCAGACTATCACGGGCAATTTGGTAAGTGAAGGAGATGTCGTCCTGCTGGTGATGCCCCAGGATATACAAGCCCCCAAAGGTCGTCTCATTCTTCCGCAAGTGCAGACCATCCGCGAACTGTTGGATAAAAAGTGCTTAGTGATGAGCTGCACCACCGACAAGCTGCAAGCCTCCCTGCAAGCCCTTGTCCGTCCGCCTAAGCTGATAATCACCGATTCACAAGTATTCCCCATCGTCTATCAACAAAAGCCTGCCGAAAGTAGTCTTACTTCCTTCTCGGTTCTTTTGCCGGTTACAAAGGAGACATCAATGCCTTTGTAGAGGGAGCTGCCGCTATTCATAGCCTGACACCCCAATCGCGTGTACTGATAGCCGAAGCTTGCACCCATGCTCCGCTGACCGAGGACATCGGCACCGTCAAAAATTCCCCGCCTGCTACGAAAGCGCATCGGCGAGGAATTGCAGATAGACTTTGTCTCTGGAAATGACTTTCCCAGAGACTTGTCCCGATATGATTTAATTATCCATTGCGGCGCTTGCATGTTCAACCGGAAGTACGTTCTCAATCGTATAGCCCATGCTTGCGCACAGCACATCCCCATAACCAACTACGGAGTAGCAATTGCGAGTCTGACCGGTATATTGGATAAAATTGTTATCCATCGGTAAATATCCCTCTTCCTCTCTGTTCACGTTACTGATGTTATAGAGTAGCGTGAACTACTTTTCTTGTTAATAATGTTTAATATAAAGTACTTTGTAATACAAGGTACTGGTATAATACATATATTTGTGCCATACAAGGAACAACAATAGAATTAATAAGGACACTCATTACTCTATTGCGCAGCCAAATAGTAAATTGTCAAATAGTAAATACCATTATGGATGTAAACAATGTAAAGTCGCAAATGCGCAAGGGCATGCTTGAATATTGCATCATGCTGCTGCTTCACAAAGAGCCGGCTTATGCTTCGGATATCATTCAGAAGTTGAAAGAAGCCAGACTGATTGTGGTGGAAGGTACACTTTATCCGTTGCTCACCCGTTTGAAGAACGACGACCTTTTGGGGTATGAATGGATTGAGTCTACACAAGGGCCTCCCCGTAAATATTACCGGTTGACGGAAAAAGGAGAGTCTTTCTCGGTGAACTGGAAACATCCTGGAAAGAGTTGAACGAGACGGTGAATCACATCAGCAATTCTTGAAATAGCCGAAGAGAATATACCGTAATTCGCCGGATGGTAAATCGTAAATAGTAAAATTGTAAATAAATAATGTGTTATGAAAAAGACATTAACTGTAAATTTAGGTGGAACCGTTTTCAATATTGATGATGACGCATACCGTCTTTTGGATAATTATTTGAGTAATCTCAAGATGCACTTCCGCAAGGAAGCCGGTGCCGACGAGATTGTAGATGATATTGAACGCCGTATTTCCGAACTCTTTGCCGAGAAATTGTCGGCCGGTTCACAAGTAATCACGATAGCCGACGTGGAAGAGGTGATTGCCCGCATGGGAAAGCCGGAAGATATGGAGGCAGAAGGAGAGAGTGCTAGTGCCGATTCCGGCAGCACGAGTGCCGGGGGCGGCTATGGTGCCGGTGCTTGGAACAGCAATACCGCTTATGGCACTACACGCCGTCGTCTATACCGCAATCCGGATGACAAAATGCTGGGTGGTGTCATCAGTGGAATGGCTGCCTATCTGGGATGGGATGTAACTTTACTTCGACTGTTACTGCTTGTCATCTTGATTTGTGGGGTAGGGACATTGATACCGGTCTATATCGTGTGTTGGCTGGTTATACCGGAAGCCCGCACAGCAGCCGAGAAGTTGAGTATGCGTGGCGAGGCCGTTACGGTAGAGAATATCGGAAAGACGGTGACGGACGGTTTTGAGAAGGTTGCCAATGGGGTGAATGATTATATGAGGTCGGACAAACCCCGTACTTTCTTGCAGAAGTTGGGAGATGCATTGGTGATGATTGTCGGCTGGTTCTTGAAAATCTGTCTGGTGATATTTGCCATTATCTGCAGTCCGGTACTGTTTGTATTTGGAGTGGTATTTGTGGCGTTGTTGTTTGCTGCGATAGCGGTGGCTGTTGGTGGCGGTGCGGCTCTCATTTCCTTTTTCCCGATGGCTGATGTGGTACTGCCTACTTCTCCGTTGTCTGCCATTGTGATGTACATTGCAGGAATCTTGCTGGTAGGAATTCCTTTGGTCAGTCTTGTATGGGCCATCTTCAGTCAGATATTCAAATGGCAGCCGATGAATTCCGGTTTGAAGTGGACGCTGGTTATTCTTTGGATTGTAAGTGCGGCTTGCTTCGGAATCTGTTTTGCAGTGCAAGGGGCTACTTTCCCGGAATTGGGTATCTTTAACTTCTGAGAATAGTAATTTCTTTTTTAATTGATATCGTGTTTGTAGGAATCTGATTTCTATAAACACGATATTTTTTATTTCAATGTAATTATTTGTTATACAGTGGAATATTTCGTTTGGAAAAGGTGTTTTTTAAACGTTCGTTTAATGAACGCAAAGATAACGTGTATTTTTGAATCTCGCAAAATGTTTAATAAAAATATTCTATAAATTTCTTTTTAGTGAGTATAATACTTTGTCAGTAAGCCTATTGCATTGTATTTCTCTAACTTCTTCCTTTTACTAATTTTTAAGTAATCTTCCCTCTTTAGTTTTCTTAAATATTGACGTTCAAAAAACGAACGTCTATTGAACGCTTTTTGCTTGCAATAGATTCGTTTACAGCATTTTACCTGTTAGGTAATGAATGACTGCAAAAAATCTGTTGACAAGAAGGGCATAAAGCTTGTCGTATTCTACATAAAGTGTCCGCAAGTAATTGAATTTCAAGTGTATGCAAGAGATTCAAAGCCCCAGGAGAACACCCTTGTCTGAACAAAAGCATAAAAATGGGAATAGAGAAAGAGGTCGAAATCTGGTATGCTATGCGTGCCACCTACCGCAGAGAACCGGATGCCATGCATCTGCTCAAGAAAGAAAATTTGGGCTGTTTCATTCCTATGCAATACAAGATATGTATAAAAAAAGGGAAAAAAGTCCGTGCTCTGGTTCCGGTCGTTCATAATCTGCTTTTTGTCCATGCCCGTCCTTCCGATGTGCAGCGTGTAAAATCTCAAGTCACTTATCTGCAATATATCACCGATACCCGCAGTGGGCAGAAGATTATTGTCCCCGACAGTCAGATGCAGCGTTTCATTGCCGTATCCGGCACTTACGATGATCATCTTCTTTATTTTCAACCGGATGAATTGAACTTGTCCAAAGGCACCAAAGTCCGGATTACCGGCGGTGAATTTGAGGGGCAAGAGGGTGTGTTTCTGAAGGTGAAAGGTGCACGTGACCGTCGCGTGGTTATCGAAATACAAGGTGTCATAGCTGTTGCCATGGCCACTATCCATCCCGATCTTATAGAAGTAATCGGCTGAACTTTAATTTTTAATTCTTAATTCTATAATTGCTTATGTCTCTTTCCGAAGAAGCAATCACTCTTCAGCGTGCTGCGCACGAACTGATGTATTTGGGTATGGACGGCAGTCCCGTCTATAGCGATGACTTGTCACGGCGGAACGGTGAGGTCTACCGTCTTACCATGGCTTTGTACCGGTCGGGTGTAAAAGGCACTACCATCGAAGAGCAGGCAAATGTCTGTCTTGCCCTTCTTATGGGTTACAGCGCCTCTTTTGTGGACCATGGCGAAAAGCAGCGGCATGTCCAGAAAGTGCTGGACTGTTGTTGGGATGTGCTCGATGCCCTTCCCGCTTCCTTACTGAAGCTCCGCCTGCTTACCGCCTGCTACGGTGAAGTGTTCGACGAGTCTTTGGCCGACGAAGGCCGTTCCATCATCGCCTCCTGGGATTTCTTATCACTTACTCCCGAACAGCAGGAAACTTTCCGCATGTATAACACTATGTTCTCTCAGCCACCGGGCGATATCAGGAAAGGAGATGATACGGATGAACGAATGGATGAACAATCCTCAGATACAAGGGATGGATCCGGCAAAACTGGAGCTGATTAAAATGGCCGCGTCCAGAACCTCCGGAAAAACCGGCCGTGAGCTGGCTCCCATTATGCTGGCTCTTATCACAAACGCAAACAAACAGGGAATCCGCTTTTCACCAGATGAGGTTAACCTTATTCTTGAAATAATGAAAGAAGGGAAAAGCAGAGAAGAACAGGAACAGATAGACAAAACCGTAAAAATGACCAGCACCATCTTCCAGAAGCATAATAAAAATTGAATTTGTGGGTGGAGAAAGTTTCCGCCGGGGAGTACGGGTATGGTGCCGGAGAGCACGCTTTCGCTCGGAACGCGGCGCAGCGGTACATAAGAGCGCAAAGGACGCGCTCTAAGTGCCGGCGCCGCTTTACGGCTCTCCATCACCATACCCGCACTCCCCGGCGGAAGTTTCTCCATTCATAGATTCAAATCTCATACTTTTTCTTTATTCAGTTCGTCAATGAGTTCCTGAATTATTGTTTCTTCCTCTTCAAGGATATCTGCTATCTCGGATACAGATTTCCCTTTTGCAAGTTTTTTGCGTACCAGTTCCTTTAATTTATTTTTTTCACCGGTCCCGTTCGCCTTCGATCCGTCCATTCTTCCCAGGCATCCTCACGTTCCTGTCGGAGATGTTTTTCCTGATCATATTCATAGATACTCATTTTCTTCGCCTCCGCTTGATTTTTCTCCAGAAAGTCCTTCAGGTATTCCCTCCCTTATGCATTTCGGTGCATCGCCTGTTCCACAGTCTTCCGCGATGGGCTATTTCTCTGGCATACTTCTCGCACCCGGGCCGGTATATTCGGCATATTCCCTGCAGTGTATGACTGGCTTTCATCAGTTCCGGATTATGTCCTGTATTAA
>ENA-OQBL01000795-OQBL01000795.1-human-gut-metagenome-genome-assembly--contig:-NODE-795-length-14821-cov-2.672519_pt1 | contig 14821 bp, 20 predicted proteins | sample MGYA00242747_ERZ504553 | MGnify/ENA primary metagenome ERZ504553 (study PRJEB26092, sample SAMD00036240) | human gut metagenome | host: Homo sapiens | study: EMG produced TPA metagenomics assembly of...
CGGGTGCCATCCGCTTCGAGGACGTCAGCTTCGAGTACCCCGACGACCACAACAAGGTGCTCCACCATGTCAGCCTTGACATCAAGGCCGGTGAGCGTCTGGCGCTGGTCGGCCCGTCCGGCGGCGGCAAGACGACGCTCTGCAACCTCATCCCCCGCTTCTACGAGGTGACGGGAGGCCGTATCCTCATCGACGGGCAGGACATCCAGCACGTCACCCTCAAGAGCCTGCGGGAGGACATCGGCATCGTTCAGCAGGACGTCTACCTGTTCAGCGGTTCGGTGGCGGATAATATCGCCTACGGCAAGCCCGGCGCGACCCGGGAGGAGATCATTGAAGCGGCCCGTCTGGCGGGCGCAGAGCGCTTTATCAGCGCCTTGAAGGACGGTTTCGATACCTATGTGGGTGAGCGGGGCGTCAAGCTCTCGGGCGGCCAGAAGCAGCGCATTGCGATCGCGCGGGTCTTCCTGAAGAACCCGCCCATCCTCATTCTGGACGAAGCCACCAGCGCCCTCGACAACGAGAGCGAGATCCTTGTGGGCCAGAGCCTCGAAAAGCTGGCCCATGGCCGCACGACCCTGACCATCGCCCATCGACTGACCACCATCAAGGACTACGACCGTATCCTTGTGCTGGGCGCAGAGGGATCGAGGAGTCCGGCACCCACGACGAGCTGCTGGCGAAAAAAGGGCGTCTACTACCGCCTGTGGAATCAGCTGCCCGGGGAAGATACGTTGTAAAAAAGAACAAATATAACAAAAGAGGCACTGCCACGGCAGTGCCGTCTTTGTTATACTCTCTCTCTTATTCTCCGACAATGAGCCGCACGGCGCCGTAAATACCGGCGTCGTTGCCGAGGCTTGCAGCCTTGATGGGCGTCTCACGGCAGGACTTGAAGGCGTAGGTCTTGAAGTGCTCCACCAGCGGGTCGAAGAGGACGTCGCCTGCGCGGGCCACACCGCCGCCGATGAGGAACATCTCGGGGTCGGTGGTGCTGGCAATGGAGGCCAGAGCCATGCCGAGGGTGTCGGTCATCTCGTCCACCTCGCGGGCAGCGAGGGCGTCGCCGCTGCGGGCGGCATCAAAGACGTCCTTGGCCTCAAAATCCTTGCCGCGCAGGACGCAGTCTGCGTCGGGGTTCTCGTCCAGCAGCTTCTTCATGCAGCGGACGACGCCGGTAGCGCTGGAATACTGCTCGAGGCAGCCGTGCTTGCCGCAGCCGCAGGTGGCCGTCTCGTGACGGTTGACGGTGATGTGGCCGATCTCGCCGCCGGCACCGTGTGCGCCGTCGATGACTTTGCCGTTGACGATGACGCCGCCGCCGACGCCGGTACCCAGCGTGACCATGACTGCGCTGCGGCAGCCCTTGGCGGTACCCATCCAGATCTCACCCAGAGCAGCTACGTTGGCGTCGTTGCCCACCAGCACCTTCATGCCGTCCAGCAGGCCGGACAGCTGGGCCGAGACGTTCCGTTCGCCCCAGCCGCCAAAGGTTGGCGCAGATGATGGGGACGACGCGGCTGTCCAGCACGGGGCCGGGGACGCCGATGCCGACGCCTTCCACCTGCTCGGAGGTGATCTCCTTCTCGGCCATCTTGGCGTGGATGGCGTCGGCCAGATTCTCGAGGATGTGCTCACCGGCGTTGGAGGTGTCGGTGGGGACTTCCCACTTTTCAAGCAGAGCGCCCGAGGTGGTGAACAGGCCGACCTTGGCCGTGGTGCCGCCGAGGTCGATGCCGAATGCGTATTCTTTCATGACTCATTTACCCCTTTTTCTGCGGCGGTCGCCCGCCGGTTATCATTTGACATCAGTATAACATACTCCGGGCCAAAAGAGCAGGGGGCGGGCCGGTTTTTATGCAATCAGACGGAAATTTCTGGATTTATTTGGCAAAATTGCGAGAGGACAGGGCAAACTGCTGATTTTTGCCCCAAAAATGGACGATATAGTATTGACATTATAGGGGGGGGGGTAAAAATGAGGGCGTACCAGCTGCCCGGCTTTGGCCCGGGCAGGTCATGCAGAGGATGTGTGGAAAATCTAATAGGAGGTTTTTTTATGAAGTGCAAAACAACTTGCCCTGCGGGTGCTTTCCACTGCGGCTGTCCTTTCCATCGTGTCGTCCATCGCGGCACCGGTCTTTGCGGAGACCTATTACATCGGCAATGGCTACGACCTGAAGATTGAGGCGAAGGAGGATGGCAAGGTCTACGTCAACGATCACGAGGATCAGGACGGAGAGATCACCATCAAGGGCAGTGCAGGCGAGGATAGCCTGTCTAAGAAGAATGAGGAGAATAAAGAACAGGAAACCGGGGAAAACAGCGGAACGGAGAAACAGTCTGTGACCGAGGAGACCCCGGGAGAAAAGAACTCTGCCGAAGAGGGGAAAACGAAAAAACCGGACACTCCCCCTGAGAACAGCGATGAGGGGGAAGACTCTGCCAACGAGAAAAAGAAAGACGATGCGCTTCCGGCTGGGGAGAACCCCCAGCCGAAGGACACCGCCGAGCCCGAAGAAAAGATGATAAAAAAGGAATCTGCATCCGGCAGCGAAAACACCCCGGCAGCTCTGCAGAGCACTGTGGCCCTCCAGAGCGCACCGGAGGAGAACACCTCGGCGGAGAAAAGCCCGGTGTCCAATGTCATCAACGTCGTCAACAACTGGGCGGATAAGATTTTGAAGATCACGCTGGATAACGTGAATATCAAGGTCAATAAGAAAGATGATAAAGCGGCCATGTCTGTTTCCGGTTCCGGCGATACGGAGATCAATCTGAAGGGCGACAATACGCTTGACAGCAGCCAGTCTTCCGGTCATGCCGGGCTTGAAAAAGCCGATACTCTTAATCCCGCCGGAGAAGAGACGGGGAACGGCGGAAAGCTCATCATTACTGCGTCTGACAACGAACAGAGCCTGACTGCAAAGGGTGCCAGATGGGCTGCCGGTATCGGTGGGCGCGCTAATGGCGTTGCCCATTCCAAGGCAGAGATCACCGGAATCGAGATCAACGGTGGAAAAATATACGCGGAAGGTGACAGTGGCAGCGAAATGAACAGCGACGCTGGTGGTGCAGGCATCGGCGGCGGTTCCTGGACGATCGGCAAAGTGACGATCAATGGCGGTGATATTACGGCTACCGGCGGTGTAGACGGTGGCGCAGGCATCGGCGGTGGCAAGAATAACGCAGGATTTGTGACCATCAACGGCGGTGATATTACGGCTACCGGCGGCGCAGGTGGTGGCGCAGGCATCGGTGGTGGCAAGAGTAGCGCAGGATTTGTGACCATCAACGAGGGAAGGATCCATGCGACCGGCGGCAATGATGAAGGCTGCGGCATCGGAAGCGGAAAATGGGGACGCAACAGCAATATCAACATCAACGGAGGAAATGTCACTGCTTCCAGCACCCTTGGCGGTGCCGGTATTGGAGGCACTTATTCAAAAGTGACCATGACATCTGGCAATGTTCATGCCACTGGCGGCGCAAGCGGCAAAAATAGCAGCGGCATTCTCGGCGGCGGCGCAGGCATCGGCGGTTATGGTGCAGACGTCACCATCACCGGCGGCAATGTTACCGCCACCGGCGCCGAGGGCGGCGCAGGTATCGGCAACCCCGGAGGAAAAAAAGACTCAAATATCGCTCCCGGTATGATCAAGATTGGCGGCACAGCGCAAGTCACCGCAACTGGAGGCAATGCCGTCAGCAATAGTACCTATAACTACAGTTACAACGCCGGTGCCGCCATTGGAAACGGCAGTGCTCCAAACAGCAACGTAAAGGGCGAAGAGGTCGAAGTCGTCACAGACAACTCGACTACGGCTACCATCGTCCGCAACCCGGCAGGCACTTCCGCTGACCATCAGCACACTTGGAAAGTCACCAGTCACGAGGACGCCACCACGGAGCATCCCGGCGAGACCGTGTATCATTGTGCGTGCGGTGCGGCCCGGACGGATTACTCCCCCGCTCTGCCGGATAACAGCACCAACTCGTATGCGCCGCTTACCGTTCTGGGGGCAGACAGCTTTGAGCAGACCACGGAAAACGACCGCCTGATCATCGCTGCGCCCGAGGAGAGCGCAAGCCTCACCGGCAGCTTGGCATCCCTGCGGGAGCTGGAAAGCAGCGGCATCCGGACGCTGGTGTTCCGCACTCGGCACTGCGAGAGCAGCGTCCGGCTGGCAGACCTGACCGCACAGGGCAGCGATGAGGCGGTGTTTGTCCTGAGCCACAGCGGCGCGAACGCCAGCCTGACCCTTGACGGCAGAGACCTCACCAGCCTGCTGGCATAAGAAACAGAAAAGCAGAGAAGCCCCGGGCTCGTTCTGGAAAGCAGAAGGAACCCGGGGCTTTTTGTTGGGGCAGCAGGGCAAAAAAGCGCACCCTGCAAGCAGCAGAGTGCGCTTTCGTGACGGATGGAAAAGCCTTAGTCCTCGTCTTCCTCTTCCTCGTCCTCTTCGTCTTCGCTCTCAGAGCGGGGCTTGTAGAAGATGCCGCTCAGGAAGATGCTGACAAAGTAGAGCAGCACCATGGGGATAGCTACCATGCACTGGGACACGATGTCCGGCGGGGTGACGACAGCTGCGATGAAGAAGATGAGCACGATGGCAACGCCCCGGGCCTTTTTCAAGATCTCGGGGTTGGCGATGCCCATCTTGGAGAGGATGATGGTGACCAGAGGCATCTCAAACACACAGCCAAAGATGATGAACATGGTCAGGCAGAGGCTGACATAGCTCTCGATACTGGTGGTGGTCTGGATGTAGTCGGCGCCCTCGATGCCGGTGCTGAGGAACTGGAGCATGAAGGGCATCATGAGCTTGTAGGCAAACAGCACGCCCACCACAAACAGGGCCAGACCCAGCAGGATGACCAGCTTGAGGAAAAACGTCTCGCTCTTTTTCAGGCCGGGCTTTGCAAAGGCGTACACCTGATACAGCGCCACAGGCACTGTGACCACCACAGCCGCCAGCAGGGAGACGCGGAAATACTGCATCAGCTTTTCCTGCGGGGCGATGGACACGAAGGTGTAGAAACCCTGGCCCATGGCGGTCAGCAGGTCGATGAGGCGGTCGGCGTAAGCCAGCGTGACCACGACCGCTGCCACGAACACCACGGCGCAGACGATCAGCCGGTTGCGCAGCTCTTTCAGGTGGCCCGTCAGCGTCATGTTGCCGTCGTCAGGCATGACTTCGGCTTTCTTTTTGCGCTTTACGTTCGTAGCCACAGATTACTCCTCGTCGTTCTTCTTCTCAGTCTTGGTCTCGGCCTTGGCAGTGGTCTCGTCCTCCTCTTCGGACTCCTCCATGCCCTTCTTGAAGTTGTTCATGGTCTTGCCGAACATCTTGCCCAGCTTCGGCAGGTTCTTGGGTCCAAAGATGAGCAGGACGACGACCAGGATGATAAGCAGCTCGTTAGTACCAATACGCATAATAATGATCTCCTTTTTACTTTGCCGCGCCGCGAGGCGGGCTGATTACAATGTATAAGGCAACCGCGGGCGCGGGTGCATCGGTGTGGGGATTAAGCCTTTGCCTCTTCGGCAGGTGCGGCTTCGGCAGCGGGGGCGGCTTCTTCGGCCACGGGTGCTGCCTCTGCAGGGGCGTCGGTCTTTTCCTCGGCCTTCACAGGCTCAGCAGGGGTCTCCTCTGCCTTGGGAGCTTCGGCTGCGGGAGCCTCGGCAGGAGTCTCCTCGGGCAGCTCCTCGACTTCTTCCAGCTCGGTGACTTCCTCAGCCTGCTCGGCCTTGGCGGCCTCTTCCTTGCTGGTCTTGCCGATGCCGGTGAAGCTCTTGGTGACGTCCTTCACGCTGTTGTCGATGTCCTTCTTGATGTCGGTCAGGGGGGCAACGGCTTCCTTGAGGGGGGCCTGGATCTCGTTCAGAGGCTCCACGACGTTCTTCTGGATCTCCTCGGAGGCAGCGCCGGTGTACTTCTTCAGCTCGCGCAGCATCTTGCCCAGCTTCTTTGCGTAGACGGGCAGCTGGTCGGGGCCGATGAAGACGAACGCGATGACCACGATGACCACGAGTTCCCAAAAACCAATTTTCATATTCTTCCGATTCCTTTCCTCAGCCGCCCGGGAGAGCGGCGATATGGAGTGTGCTGTCAGGGACTTTCGGCGCGCACCGCGCCTTTGATGCCATACATATACCGAAGATGCATGAACGGAATATGAATTTAATATGAATTGTTCGTGAACAAAAGGGCAATTCAAACGAAAATGCATCGAATGAGTAGAAATTTAGAAAAATAATACAGAATGGAATGTAAACCTACTCAGCGGACTGTGTTCGTCAGGGTGCCGATGCCCTCGATCTCGCAGCAAACTTCGTCGCCCGGTTTGAGGAAGCAGGGCGGCTCCATGCCCATGCCGACGCCCGCCGGGGTGCCGGTGGCGATGATGGTGCCGGCCTTGAGGGTCATGCCCTGCGAAAGCTCGGCAATGACATGGTCAATGTCAAAAATCTGCAGGCCGGTGTTGGAGTCCTGCCGCTTTTCGCCGTTGACGAAGCACCGGATGGGGAGCTTGGGCGGGTAGGTGTCGAACTCGTCTGCCGTGACGATGCAGGGGCCGATGGGAGTGAAGCCATCGAGGCTCTTGCCGAAATACCACTGTTTGTGGGCGGTCTGGACATCCCGTGCGGAGACATCGTTCAGGATGGTGTAGCCGAAGACGTAGTCTTTCGTCTGCCCTGCGGGAACGTCCTTCGCGTCCTTTCCCAGAACGATGGCCAGTTCACACTCGTAGTCCAGCTTTTTCACGAGGTCGGTATGGGCCTCGATGAAGCCGCCGTCCGGCACGGCCCGGGTGACCCGCTTGGAAAAGTAGATGGCGTCCTGATGTTTGGTCGCAAAAGCGTCGGCGGAGTATTTCTCGGCCTCGTCGGAGTGGGCCATGTAGTTGATGCCCAGACAGATGACGTCCTGCGCCGGAGACGGGATGGGGCTTTCCGGCGTGACGGCCTCAATAGGCAGCGCCGGGATGCCTGCGATGGCCAGCGAAAGCCCGGCCCGCACCTGCGGGGTCAGGAACGGGATGGCGTCGGACAATGTCTCGTAAGAAAGGCCCAGCCAGCTCAGGGGCCAGACCTGACGGCCATCGGCAGAGAGGATGGCCGGGTCTTCCACGCCGTCGGGCAGACGGCAGGTGATGAAACGCATAGAAAAGCCTCCTTCTCAGTGCCGATACGCGATAGCCTTCTGGATGCGGTCGGCTTCGGCGGGGCCGGCCAGCTGGCGCACCAGCTCCAGCGCAAAGGGGATAGCGCCGCCGAGGCCGTAGCTGGTGGTGATGCTGCCGTCTACGACGACTTCCTCATCGTGGACGATGGCACCGGCCAGCTTGTCCTGAAATCCGGCATGGGCGGTGGCGTTCCTGCCTTCCAGCAGGCCGAGGCTGGCGAGGACGCTGGGCGCGGCGCAGATGGCGGCGACCTTCTTGCCTGCCTTGGCAAAGAAACGCAGGTGTCGGTGACGGTCTTGTTCTCGGCGAGGTTGGGCGTACCCGGGATGCCGCCGGGCAGGATGACCATGTCCACATCGCTGTAATCTACGTCCTCGGCCAGCGCGTCGGCGTTCAGGTGGATGCCGTGGCTGCTGACGAGGGCGCGGCGGCCCATGGCGGACGCAATGATGACTTCGACCCTGGCGCGGCGGAGAAGGTCGGCCACCAGCAGGGCCTCGCACTCCTCAGTGCCGTCGGCAAAAAACAGAACAGCTTTGCTCATAATCAGATACTCCTTTTATAGATCAAAGAAAAAGCGCACCGCAGGCGGGGCATCCCCGGCCCGCAGTGCGCCAGCGGTCAGTAGAAATTCAGTCTTCGGTGTCAGCGGAGACGCCATTCTTTTCCAGAATGCGGCGCAGGACGCTGTCATCCCGGCCCAGCACACGGCTTACGCGGCTGATGATGGCGCTGGATGCGCCGATGTTGCCCATGATGCTGGTGTAGCTCTGCTTGCGCATGAGCTTTTCGGCGATGTTGTAGCGCTGCTCCATCGCGCTCAGCTCTGCGTAGCTGCATACATCCTGCAAGAAGCGGTAGCACTCCTCGGGCGTCTCAAGCTCCAGAAAAGCGGCATACAGGCCGGATTTTCCGGTCGGATGGTCCTTTGCCATATACAGTTCCTCCCCGGTCATTCAATGATGTTGGACCCGCAGACGGGCACTTCAATACACTACTTTAGTGTAGTACAAATGAGAAGAAAATGCAATGGTCTTTGCAGGAAATTTACAACATCCGTTCAAAAATCAGCTCGTTGCGCTCGATGCCGCCCTCACTCTCGGCAGGGCCAAGGGAGCGGTAGCCCCGGGCCTTGAAGAACTGCTGCACCGGCAGGGCCTTGGCGTTGACGCCGCACCAGACGCGGCCCCGGCCTTCGCCCCGGGCCAGACGCTCGCAGGACGCCACGATGTCCCGGCCGATGGCCTTGCCGCGGTATTCGGGCTTGAGGTAGAGGTGGAGCAGATGGAGCGAAGTGTTCTCCATTTTCCATGCGAAGTAGCCGATGAGGCTGCTGCCGAGGAAGACGAGGAAGTAGTTCACATCGTTGTCGATGTCCTCTTCGATAGCGTCGGCGCTCTGCAAGTTCTCGATGAGGGCGTCCAGCTGCTTTGCGGGGAAATAGCGTTTGTAGACCTCGTGCCAGACCTCGCTGGCAAGGTCGGCGGTCATGTGGATATATTTGGCCTTGGCGACCAGCTTGTAATCGGGTTTCATAGTCCTCCTGAAAAATAGCGCGGAACTGCGCACGATAAGATTCGGCGGGAAATCGCTTTACAATATACAGTGTACCACATCCGGCCCCCGGGTGTAAAGCAAAAAGGCTGCCGTACCCGCAAAGAGTACGGCAGCCTTGATGGCTTTTTCAACATCCTCAGACGTGATGCGTTTTACAGCGCAGCCTTGAAGTTGTGATGAGTGGAGCTGTAACGGACAACTGCTTCCATCAGGGTGACAGGCCACAGCAGGACCTTGCCAACCATCTCAGCCGGCTTGACGCATACCGTCTCCATGCTGTCGATGCCGAACAGGATCAAACAAGCGATACCGCAGCCCAGAATGTAGTAATACATAGTCAAACCTCCTATATTTTTCTCACAGGTCCGCAGTGTGCGGAGCCTGAAGCTCGTTGTTACGGGGGCGCTTTCCGCTCCCTGCAAGCTTACTATACACCGGTTTTGAAATAAAGTCAATAGCAAAAAACGTGAAACAAATTAAAGCTCTTTCTGAAATGTAATATCTATCATTAAAGTAAAGCGCCGAAGTGAGTTTTGATTTATAAAACTGAAGTCACTGCACTGAACTGGCCTTGCGGCAGGGACAGTTCGACCCGTTTTGAAGCTGAAACGGGCCGAAAACAGGGGTGCTGTTCTTGGAGCAAAAACAGGGTGGAAAACGACAGCTGTGGGGTCGTTTTTTGAGATGTATACAAGTGTGCTCCGGCGGTGGAATTTGGGCCGGAGGGTAAAGTGAGGAAATCTCAGCAAAACGAGCAGAATGCATAAAGAATTCGCAAAAATTATGGAAAACTATTCTTGCTGCCCAAACCAAAATGCGCTATAATAAGAGCATCAAAAGTCTACGCTGAAAGGAGAACGCAGTTATGGCAAAGGCATCGCAGGTCGTATTATCAGAAAATGAATTTTACCTCATCAAGGCCCCCAATGGAAAGGTGCTGGAAGTAAAGAACTTCAACACGGAGAACGGCGCTGCGATCCGTCTGTGGGACTACGCAGGCCATCCGTGGCAGCAGTGGAAATTCGTGGATGCAGGCGAAGGACGCTGGCGCATCCAGAACCGCTTTACCGGCAAAATGATGGACCTCGCTCTCGGCGGCGTGGTGGAAGGCACCTGGCTCCATCAGTGGGGCCGCACCAGCGGACTGAGCCAGTGCTGGGAGCTCGAGCCTACCCGCAATGGCCGGACCCGCATCCGCAACGTGCTGGCCGACAAGTACATCGACCTTGTGGGCATGAACACCTCCAACGGTGCGCAGGCGCAGATCTGGAACTTCGTCTCGGGCGGCAATCAGGAGTGGAACCTTGAGCGTGTGGACTCCACCGTCCAGCAGACCCGGGCCAAGGCCGAAGAGGCCCATGATCCGGAGCCGACGCCCTCCCAGCGCAAGCACCAGAACGACCTCGTCCGTAAACTGAACAATGCGGGCAAGGGCCGCGCAGGCCGCAAGGCATAAACGCATAAAAACAGCGCCCCGCAGGGGTCATCTGCGGGGCGCGTTGCTGTTAAAAGAAAGGGAAAAGTAAAGGAATAGAATCATTGGGGCCCTTTTGGATCGAATTCCAGGAAATACCCCGGAATACCTTCTAAGCACGACGCTGTGCTATCTGGAGCGGGACGACGCCTACCTGATGCTCCACCGCGTGAAGAAGGAGGACGACTACAACCACGACAAATGGGTGGGCGTCGGCGGAAAATTCGAGCGGTTCGAGAGCCCGGAGGACTGCCTTCTCCGGGAGGTGAAGGAAGAGACGGGCCTGACGCTGACCCACTGGCGCAGCCGGGGACTGCTGACCTTCATCTGGGGCAATATGACCGAGTTCATCCATCTCTACACCGCCGACGGGTGGACGGGCGAGAGGATACAGGGCGATGCCTGCCGGGAAGGCGTGCTGGAATGGGTGCCGAAGGAGAAAGTGGAGCAGCTGCCCATCTGGGAGGGCGATAAAATTTTCTTCAAGCTGCTCAACGAGGAGCATCCGTGGTTCTCCCTCAAGCTGGTGTATGAGGGGGATATCCTCCGTCAGGCGGTGCTGGATGGGGAAAGAATCGTGGGTTAATCTGCCAAAGGCGAAAGCATTTCACGGAAAAGCTGGCGGTGGATGGCCTTGTAATGCTCAAAGTCGAAGGTAGAGCACAAGGGAGATTCTTCCCACTGTGCTGCTTTCGCGGTGACGAGCACGGCTTCCACACGGTCAAGCTCCTGCTGACTGCGGAGGTCGAATTTATTGATAAGGACGGAAGTGCAGGGATAGCAGTCGGCAGAAGATGGGTCGATCGTGTAGGGCATAAGCGTTACCTCTGGGCCGCAGTGTCCTGTGGCTGCCGCAGAACCTCACGGACGAGGGTGGCGGCGTCAAGATGACCGTCCAGATAGCGCAGACAGTCCTGCTCCGATTTTTTGGAAAAAGAGAGGCCCTCCATCCGTGTGGATGCAATGGCGTTGCGGAATGCCTTTTCGCGTTTTACGGTCATGATGAACCCTCCGGTCTTGAATTGTGTAACAGTATTATAGCAGAGAAAAAGTGCGGAATGCAATAAAATAAGATAAAAAAAGCCTCTGTGCAGAAATGTTTTGACGACATTTTTGCACAGAGGCGATTTTTACGGGATCAGTTCAGCTTCAAATCGCCGTCCTTGATCCAGCCAAGCTTGCGCTCGATCTCGCAGAAGAGAACGCTGAGCACGGCGGGCAGGACGAAGCAGATGAGGACGAGGGCAGCCCAGTCCATCGGGGTGATGGCGGCCTTGGTGCCGGCGGCAATGTCGCTGACCCAGCCGGTGTAGACGCCGATCTGGCCCACGAGGCCGCAGGTACCCATGCCGGAAGAGACGGCGGCACCGTTCATCTCCATGTGGAAGACGCAGGTGGCCAGAGGGCCGGTGATGGCGCTGGCCAGCGTGGGGGCGATTCCAGATACGGGGTTCTTTACGATGTTGCCCATCTGGAGCATACTGGTGCCGAGGCCCTGACTGATGAGGCCGCCGACGCCGTTTTCCGTTATAGCTCATGAGCGGCAAAGGCCGATCATCTGGGCGCAGCAGCCCGCCACGGCAGCGCCGCCGGCGAGGCCCGTCAGGCCGAGGGCCGCGCAGATGGCGGCAGAGGAAATGGGCAGGGTCAGGGCGACGCCCACGATGACCGAGACGAGGATGCCCATGAGGAAGGGTGCCTGTTCAGTGGCCCACATGATGAGGGTACCCACCTGGCTTGCGGCTGCGCCGATGGGGGCAGCGATGAGCATCGAGAGGCCGACGCCGGCAAAGATGGTGACCAGCGGGGTGACAAGGATGTCGACGCGGGTCTCCTTGCTGACGGCCTTGCCCAGCTCAGCGGCCACAATGGCGATGATGAGGACGGCCAGAGGGCCGCCTGCGCCGCCGAGGGCGTTGGAAGAGTAGCCAACCGTCACGAGGCTGAACAGTACCAGCGGCGGGCAGTGGAGCGCCCAGCCGATGGCCACGGCCATGGCCGGGCCGCTCATGGCCGTGGCGTAGCCGCCCAGGTCCACCAGCGTCTCAAGCCCGGTCTGCTGGCCCAGCGTCTTGATGATGGTGCCGATGAGCAGGCTGGCGAACAGGCCCTGTGCCATCGCGCCCAGCGCCTCGATGAGGTAGCGCTGGGGGGTGATGACGATGTCCTTGCGTTTTAAGAAATCTTTTACATTTGACATAAAGTATCTGCCTTTCCGTCTTAACACGTTCAGAGTGCAGCAAAAGCTGCATGACCATCATGATACCATACACGTGTCAAGACAGCAAGAGGAAAACGCAAAAATCCCGTTCGGAACTGAACTTTTTTTCTTTTGGATGCAATAATACGGCGGCTCGGTTCGTTTTCCACATGGAGTGTCAGCTATGGTGGAAAACTTCCACGAAACGCCCTGCACGAGACACCGAAGGACATTGACGGGAGCTTGGGGTTGGGTGTATACTATAGACGTATAAATGGCATTTGAAGCACTTCTGGCGGCGAGAGGCCGCGTTAGAATACAGCTTGGAGGCAGCGCAAGCGGAATGAGACAGAAAGATACAGGAACACCAAAAAAGGAAGACGCGCCGTGCGGCGGGCCAGATGGTGGCCTCGGCGGTGATGGCGCTTGCCATCGCGGTGGGCGGTTTTGGCACCACAGCCCTGCTGGCGTCCCAGCCTGCGGGCCTGACGGTGGAGCCGTCGGCTCTGCTGTGGGAGGGCGAGACCGATGCGGCCCACAGCACCAAAAGGAAACGAAGAAAATAATACGGAAACTCCGAAAAATGACTCTGCATCCTCTGAGGCGGAGAGCACTGCTGCGTCTGCCGCGCAGCCGTCTGCTCCCAGCCAGAGCGTGAAAGAAGAGCCCGCTGCATCGGCGGCTCCGGCTGCACCCGCAGAGGAGACTGCCGCAGAGCCTGCAGCCCCGGAAACAGCTCCTTCTGCCCCCATGATGGGCGGCATCGACGAGCTGGAACAGGAGAACGGCTTCCCCCGCTTACAGCAGGAGACCGAGGCACTGGCCGCCGAAGACCCCCTGAGCGCCCCGGTGGAGCAGGATACAGTGTCTCAGCCTGCTGAGCCGGAGACGAACTCCGAAGAGCAGAGCGCTCTGCCGGTGAAGACCGAGGAAGGCACCATCCTGCTGACGCCGGAAGAGATACGCGCGGCGCTGGATGCGGGTACGCTGGATGCGAGCAACATTGATACTGCCTGTCTTACCGACGAGAACGGTCTGCTGAGCTGGCTGTGGAGCCTCCTGTTCGGGAAAAGAGACGATGACAGCAGCACCCCGGCTCCGGCTCCGGTCTATTCCGGCTGGCGCACCGTGGGCGGCAAGACCTACTATTATGACCAGTACACCAACCAGCCGGTCACGGGCATCCAGTCCATCGACAACAAGCTCTATTACTTCGACGCTAACGGTGTCCAGCAGGACGCAACCTTCGGCATCGACGTCTCCAAATATCAGTCGAACATCGACTGGGAGCAGGTCAAGACAGCGGGCGTCAAGTTCGTCATCATCCGCATCGGCTACCGCGGCTACGGCAGCGGCGCACTGGTGCTGGAGCCCCATGTTCGAGCAGCACTTCACCAACGCCCGGAACGCGGGCCTCAAGGTGGGGCCGTCTACTTCTTCAGTCAGGCAGTCAACGAGAACGAGGCCCGGGAAGAAGCGCAGGGCTGCGCCTATGTCCTGAACGGCCGCAAGCTGGACTACCCCATCTACTTCGATACTGAGGCCTCCGGCGGCAAGAATGGCCGTGCCGACGGTCTGGGCGTCGAGGACCGCACCAAGTGTGCCATCGCCTTCTGCGAGGAGGTCAAGGCCCAGGGCTATCAGCCGGGCGTCTACGCCTCCACCCTGTGGTTCCGCAAGCGCATCGACCTGAACCGGGCTGAAGAGCTACAGCATCTGGAACGCACATTATAATGTGGCCGGCAGCCCCATCGCCTGCGATCTGTGGCAGGGTACCTGCACCGCCCGCATCCCCGGCTACGGCGGACAGATCGACGTGAACATCAGCTATGTGGGCTAAGGAGATGAGAATGGATACCATCCGCCTCATTGCCTCCGACCTTGACGCCACCCTGCTGGACGGCCAGAGCCGGCTTCCACCAGACTTCGCGGAGACCGTCCGCGCGCTGACAGAGCGGGGCATCCGGTTCGCTGCCGCCAGCGGACGGCCTATCTATACCTTAGAGGAGATGTTCGCGCCCCTGCGGGACGACATCATCTTTGTGGGTGACAACGGCGGTGCCATCTGCTGGAAGGGCGAGAGCCTGTATCTTTCCGAGATGGACGCCGCCGACTGGCGCACGCTGGCCGGGCAGGCCCGGAGTGCGGGCCACGCCGCCGTCCTCTGCGGGCTGGAAACGGCCTATGTGGAGGAGCAGTTCCGGCCATACGACAGGGTCTTCAAGAGATTCTACACCAAGGCTGGAACTATGTCCCCCGATCTGGAGGACGTGACCGCCCGGGTGGATAAATTCACCATCTACTTCCCGTGAGGGGGATGCCCAGAAGGGCTACGACGCGCTTTATGGCCCCGGTCTGGGGAGGGCGCTTCTCGGTGGCGGTGGCCGGTGCAGACTGGG
>ENA-OQBL01000799-OQBL01000799.1-human-gut-metagenome-genome-assembly--contig:-NODE-799-length-14748-cov-3.354900_pt1 | contig 14748 bp, 30 predicted proteins | sample MGYA00242747_ERZ504553 | MGnify/ENA primary metagenome ERZ504553 (study PRJEB26092, sample SAMD00036240) | human gut metagenome | host: Homo sapiens | study: EMG produced TPA metagenomics assembly of...
ATTTCTTTTCTACCTCGTGGATCCAACATACTTGTTGCTTCATCTAAAATAATGATAGATGGACTCATCGCTAAAATACCTGCAATCGCAACTCTTTGTTTTTGACCACCTGACAATTTAGTTGGTTCATGATCCAAAAAAATTCTCCATTCTAACTACTTTAGAATACCTATTAATAAGTTCATCCATTTGTTCTCTTGGTACACAAATATTTTCCAGTCCAAAAGCTATATCATCTCTAACAGTAGCACCAATAAATTGATTATCTGGATTTGAAAAATAATTCCAACTTTTCTCTTATTTTATATAAATTTCTAAATTAATTGATAATCATCGATATAAATTTCACAGATTTTTTTCTAATAATCCTATAAGTAATTTAGCAATTGTACTTTTACCTACTACCAATTATGTCCTAAAAATTAGCTACATATTCACCTTTATGGATTTGAAAAGAAATATTGCTTATTGTTTGTAATCCAGGTTCGTATTCAAAAACATAAAATTTTCTACCTTAATTATTTCTTCCATTGTCTTCTCCTCATGAAATGTGTTTAGTTCATTCTATAATTTATAAAGAAACAAGTCAAATAAAAAAGGACTGAATTTCTTCAGTCCAACATCATTATTTAGTTAATGATAAGATTGCCATTGGTGCATTATCACCTTTACGGTTATATGTTTTTAAGATAGTAGTATATCCACCATTAACATCTTTGAATTTAGGTGCAACGTCATCAAATAAGATTTGAACAGCTGTTTTTCCAGTTGCTTCATCAACAACTTTGTGCATATCTGCAGCAGCTTGTCTTCTTGCATGTAAGTCTCCACGTTTACCTAAAGTAATTAATTCATCAACAACACTACGAACTTCTTTAGCTCTTGTTACAGTTGTTTCAACTTTTCCGTATACAATAACTTCAGTAGCTAAACTACGTAACATAGATTTTCTAATATCTGAAGTGCGTCCTAATTTTCTATTTTTAGCCATGAGATTAACGCTCCTTTTCGAGTATTCTGAATTAATCGATAGGTTTAAATCCTAAACCTAATTCAATTAATTTTTCTTTAACTTCTTTTAATGATTTTTTACCTAAGTTTCTTACTTTAATCATGTCATCTTCTGATTTAGAAGCAAGATCTTGAACTGTTTGAATACCAGCTCTCTTTAAACAGTTATATGAACGAACAGATAAATCTAATTCTTCGATAGTCATATCTAATACTTTATTTGTAGTATCACTTTGAGTTTCAGACATAACTTCCATATTCATAGCTATATCAGTTAATTCAACAAACATATTTAAATGTTCAACTAAAATTTTTGCTGCTAATGAAATAGCTTCAAATGGTTTTAGTGAACCATTAGTTTCAACTTCTAATACTAATTGATCATACTTAGCACTTTCTCCAACACGAGTTGGTTCTACAGAGTAAGCAACTTTTTCAATTGGTGAAAAGATTGAATCTGTTGGAATAACACCAAGAGTGTTAATATTTACTTTATTTTGATCAGCAGATACATATCCACGATCTTTTTTAGCAAATAATTCCATATATAAGTGACCACCTTCTGCAACATGTGCAATTACCATGTCATTTGAAATCATTTTGACTTCAGCTGGACATTGAATATCAGCACCAGTTACAGTAGCAGGACCTTTTACATCAATAATCATTGTAGCAGTGTCTTCACTGTCTACATCAAAAACTAATTTCTTAATATTTAAAATCATTGCTGTGACATCTTCAACGACACCATCAATTGCGGAAAATTCATGGATTGCTCCTTGAACTTTGATTGCATAAACAGCAGAACCAGGTAAAGAAGAAAGTAAAACTCTTCTTAAGGCATTACCTAAAGTAATACCGAATCCTCTTTCTAATGGTTCAATGACGAACTTACCATAATTTTCAGTTTCGTCATAATGATCTATATTAAAGTTTGCTTTTTCGAATTTATGCATATGTTCCCTCCTCTATAGGAATGTTTTGTATTCTAATTTACTACAATAATACTATCCACGAGGACGTTTTGGTGGACGACAACCGTTATGTGGAATTGGTGTTACATCATTAATTGAAGTAACTTCTAATCCAGCAGCTTGTAAAGCTCTAACTGCTGCTTCACGTCCTGGTCCTGGACCTTTTACATTTACATCTACAGTTTTTACTCCATGTTCCATAGAAGCTTTAGCTGCAGCTTCTGATGCCATTTGTGCAGCAAATGGTGTTGATTTTCTTGATCCTTTGAAACCTAATGCTCCAGCACTTGACCAAGTTAATACGTTACCATGTTCATCAGTAATTGTTACAATAGTATTATTGAAAGTAGAATGAACGTGTGCAACACCTTTTGCAATACTTTTTTCTTACACGCTTTTTTACCACGTGTTTGTTTTACTCTAGCCATTTCCTTTCAACCTCCTATTATTTTTTTCTTTCCTGCGATTGGTCTAGCTTTACCCTTACGAGTTCTAGCATTAGTTTTAGTTTTTTGACCACGAACAGGAAGTCCTTTACGGTGACGCATACCTCTGTAACTTCCGATTTCCATTAAACGTTTGATGTTTAATTGAACTTCTCTACGTAAGTCACCTTCAACTTTAATTTTTTCAACTTCTTTTCTGATTTTTGTAACTTCTTCTTCAGTTAAATCTTTAACTCTTACATCTTCACTGATACCAGTAGCTTTTAAGATTTCTTTAGCTGTAGATTTACCGATACCATATACATAAGTTAATGAGATAACAACACGTTTATCACGTGGGATATCTACACCTGCAATACGAGCCATTTTGTTTCCTCCTAAATACTAACCTTGTCTTTGTTTATGTTTTGGGTTTTCGCAAATAATCATTACGCGCCCTTTTCTTTTAATTACTCTGCATTTATCACACATTGGTTTTACAGATGGTCTTACCTTCATCCTGTCTACCTCCTTTTGGAAGATTTTTATTTATGTCTAAATGTAATTCGCCCACGTGTTAAATCATATGGAGATATTTCAACGGTAACTCTATCCCCCGGTAAAATGCGAATGTAGTGCATACGGATTTTACCAGAAACGTGAGCAAGAATTTCCACTCCATTTTCTAAAGCTACTTTAAACATTGCATTTGGTAACGTTTCTAAAACAGTAGCTTCTACTTCAATAACGTCATCTTTTTTTCGCCATCGTTCTTCAACTCCTTTTAATTAAGTTTTGTAGAATTCTATAACCGTCATCAGTATGACGATTGTATGTTCATAATGAGCAGCTAACGAATGATCCTTTGTAATAACAGTCCACCCATCATCAAGCAGTAACTGTTTCTTTTGCTCCTAAATGTGCCATTGGTTCAATAGCCAAACACATACCTTTTTTTAATCTAGGACCTCTCCCAGGAGCTCCGTAATTAGGAACAGCGGGATCTTCGTGAACGTTTGTTCCAATCCCATGACCAGTATAATCACGAGGAGTAGTACACCCGTTTTTAGTAAGATATTCTTCAATTGCATGTGAAATATCAGAAAGTCTAACTCCTGGTTTTACTTGTTCTAATCCAGCAAATAAAGCGCCTTCACAAACATTCATAAGTCTTTTTGTTTCATTGCTTACATTTCCTACTGCATAAGTCCAAGCACTGTCACCATGATATCCTTTGTAACATGCTCCAACATCAACTGAAATAATATCTCCATCTTTTAGCTTTCTATTACTAGGTATTCCATGTACTACAACTTCATTAATTGAAGTACATACACTATTTGGAAAACCATAAAGATGTAGAAAGGAAGGTGTTGCACCATGTTCCCTAATTATTTTATCACAAATTTGATCAATTTCGTTAGTAGTTATTCCCGGTACAATAACTTCTTTCAATTTTTCATGAACTAAAGCAACAATTCTACCTGCTTCAGTCATTAATTCAATTTCTCTATCATCTTTAGTAATTATCATTAATAAACCTCCAGGCTTTCATCGATATCATAAAGACGTTAAACATAACTTCTTAACTTTGATAACTGCTTCTTCAAAATTAATTTATTTCTTTAGATATTTATGAATCCATAAAAGAAATCATTATTATTTACGAATATAACCATGATATTCTTTTCTAGTAATATATGTTTTGATTTGTTTTACTGTTTCAAGTGCAACTCCTGTAACGATAATCAAACCAGTACCACCAAGTGATAGGCTTGCATTTTCAGTTTGTGTCCAAATAATTGGAGTAATAATTGGAATTGCAGCAATAATACATAAAGTAAGTGAACCAGCAACAGTTACTTGATTAAGAACTCTTTTAATGTAGTTCTTAGTTTCAATACCAGTTCTTACACCAGGTATTGATCCACCATTTTTCTTCAAATCATCACTAATTTTTTCAGCATCAATTTGTAAGTTTGAATAAAAGAAAGTAAATCCTATAATCATTAAAATATATAAACAGAAACCAACAGGTTCTTGATAATTAAATATAGTATTTATCATCTTAGTTGTACTAGATGCTTTCATGAAACTTACTATTGTTCTTGGTGCTGCTAGTACTGAAGAAGCAAAGATTACTGGTAAAACACCTGAACTATTGATTTTAATAGGCATATGTGTTTGTTCCCTAGCTCTCATTGTTACACTTGTACTAGATGCATAATTGACTGGGATTTTTCTTATTGCGCCTTCAGTAAATACTACAAAGACTACAATTGAAAGATAAACCACAACAAATAATACATACCAAGCAATATCTAACCACATTCCACTATCATAAGTGACGAGGTTATTATAAGTTGTTAAGAATGCATTTGGTAAGTTTGAAACAATTCCTGTAAAGATTAGTAATGAAACACCATTACCAATTCCTTTTTGAGTAATTTGATCACCTAACCAAATAGCTAACATACTTCCAGCCATCATAATGAGCACTACATAAATATATGACCAGATTGAAGTATCAACTAATATATTATAACTTGTATCAAAGGCATAAGTTAAAACTCCACCTTGTAACGCAGCTAATAATAAAGTTAATACACGAGTAACACGGTCTTTTTTCTTCTTACCTGTGTTACCTTCTTTACGCCAGCGTGTTAACGCTGGAATAACATCCATCGATAATAATTCAATTATAATAGATGATGTAATGTATGGTGAAACACCTAAAGCGAAAAGAGAAAATCTTTCCAAGGTACCTCCACCAAGTAAATTCATGATTCCGAAAATTCCATTTGTAGCATCACTACTACTTAATGAACCTACATTAACACCTGGAATTGTAATTCCTGCACCTAAACGGTACACGAATAAAATTCCAAGTGTGAAAATGACTTTTCGACGAAGTTCACCCTTTTTGAATACATTCTTCAAAAAAGTTAACATCTTAAATCACCTCAGTTTTTCCACCTGCAGCTTCAATTGCGGCAACAGCTGATTTAGAGAATTTAGCAGCTTGAACAGTTAATTTCTTTTCAATAGCTCCATTTCCTAATACTTTAACACCATCTAATTCTTTTTTGATGATTCCTGCTTCTTTTAACGCAGCAGCATTAACTGTTGCACCATCTTCAAATTTATTTAAAGTTTCAAGATTTACGATAGCATATTCTTTACGAGTATAGTTTGTAAATCCTCTTTTAGGTAAACGCATGAATAATGGAGTTTGTCCACCTTCGAATCCTGGTTTTTTACCTCCACCAGATCTAGCTCCTTGACCTTTTTGACCTCTACCTGCTGTTTTACCATTTCCTGAACTTGTACCACGTCCAACACGTTTTCTTGCTTTACGAGCACCTTCAGTATATTGTAATTCGTGAAGTTTCATTGTTACACCTCCTATTATTTTTCTTCAACTGTTACTAGGTGTCCAACTACTCTAATCATACCTTGAGTAGTAGGGTTATTTTCTAATTCAACAGTTTTATTAATTTTAGTTAAACCTAAAGCTTTAAGAGTCTTTCTTTGATTTGGTAAGCAACCAATTGGACTCTTTTTAAGTGTAATACTTACTTTTGCCATTTTGTTTGCCTCCTATCCAAAAATTTCATCAACAGTTTTTTCTCTTAATTCAGCAACTTCATTAACTGTTTTTAATGAAGCTAATCCTTGCATTGTTGCTCTTACCATGTTGATTGGTGTTCTAGAACCAATACATTTAGATAAGATATCACGGTAACCAGCTAATTCGACAACAGCACGAACTGGTCCACCAGCGATGATTCCAGTACCTTGAGATGCTGGTTTAATAAATACATTTCCTGATCCGTAAACACCGTTTACTTCATGAGGAATAGTACCATGTACAGAAGGTACTTTGATAACATTACGTTTAGCATTTTCACATGCTTTTCTGATTGCATCAGGTACTTCGTTAGCTTTACCAGTACCAAATCCAACTCTACCTTTTCTATCTCCAATAACAACTAAAGCAGCAAAACGCATTCTACGTCCACCTTTTACTACTTTTGTTACACGGTTAATAGTAACAACACGTTCTTCAAATTCTTTTTCTTCTCTTCTTGGTGCTCTTCTTTGACCATTTCTTCTTGGTTTTCTTTCACCATTGTTAGTTCTTGGTTTACGTTGTTCCATATTGACCTCCTTCTAGAATTCTAATCCAGCTTCTCTAGCAGCTTCTGCTAATGCTTTTACACGACCATGATAAATATATCCACCACGATCAAATACTACATTTTTAATTTCTTTTGCAATTGCTCTTTCTGCAATTTCTTTACCTACTGCAGTTGCAGCAGCAATGTTTCCACCGTTTTCTAATTTCATTTCAACGCTTGATGCGCTAACTAATGTAACACCATTGACATCATCAATAATTTGAGCGTGAATATGAGCATTTGAACGGAAAACATTTAAACGTGGACATTCTGGAGTTCCACTAATTTTTCTACGAACTCTAGCATGACGTTTTAAACGTACATCATTACGAGATTGTAATTTAGCCATAAAGATAGCTCCTTTCTTACTCTTAGACTACTTCTTACCAGCAGTTTTTCCTTCTTTTCTGATGATTCTTTCATCACTATATTTGATACCTTTTCCTTTATAAGGTTCAGGTTTTTTCTTAGATCTAATTAATGCAGCCATTTGACCAACACGTTCTTTATCAATTCCAGAAACTACGATAGTATTTGGGTTTGGAGTTTCAACTTTAACTCCTTCTTCAGCTTCGATTTCAACTTGATGTGAGAAACCGATATTTAATACTAATGTATTTCCTTTCATTTGACCACGGTATCCAATACCAACGATTTCTAATGTTTTAGAATATCCATTATGAACACCTTCGATCATGTTAGCAAGTAAAGCTCTTGTTGTACCATGTAATTGTTTTACATGTTTTTCTTCACTACTTCTTACTACAGTAATTTCATTACCTTCTTGTTTGAATGAAATTACTGGAGAAAATTGTTTCACTAAAGTCCCTTTTGATCCAGTAACTGTTACTGTGTTATCATCAGCGATTTCAACAGTTACTCCTTCAGGTACAGTGATAATTTTATTACCGATACGAGACATCAGTTATACCTCCTGTATAATTTTTTTATTACCAGATATATGCTAATACTTCTCCACCAACTTGTTTAGCTCTAGCTTCTTTATCAGTCATTAAACCTTGTGAAGTTGATAGAATAACAATACCTAAACCATTTAATACTCTAGGAATTTCGTTTACTTTTGCATATACACGTAACCCTGGTTTAGAAATTCTTTTTAAATCAGTGATTACTTTATCTTTTCCTCTATATTTTAAAGTGATAATAATGTTTGATTCAGCACCTTCGCCTTCAACTTTATACCCTTTAATGAACCCTTCATTTTTTAAGATTTCAGCGATTCCAACTTTTAATGTTGAAGTAGGAATACTTACTTCTTCTTTTAACGTATTATTTGCGTTACGGATTCTTGTTAACATATCTGCAATTGGATCTGTCATTACCATTTGCGTGTCCTCCTTCCAATACGGATTATTTTATCATTACCAACTTGCTTTTTTTACACCAGGAATTTCACCTTTATAAGCTAATTCGCGGAAGCAAATTCTGCAAAGTTTGAACTTTCTAATTACTGAATGTGGTCTACCACAACGTTCACAACGTGTGTATTCACGTACTTTATATTTTTGAGGACGTTGTTGTTTCACTTTCATTGATGTTTTAGCCATTTATTAAGTCCTCCTTATTTATGGAAAGGCATTCCTAATTGAGCTAATAACTCATGACCTTCTTCATCAGTTTTAGCTGTTGTTACGAATACGATATCCATTCCTCTTAATTTGTTTACTTTATCAAAATCAATTTCAGGGAAGATTAATTGTTCTTTAACACCTAAAGTATAATTTCCTCTTCCATCGAATGAGTTATTTGATACACCTCTAAAGTCTCTTACACGAGGTAAAGATACATTTACTAATTTATCTAAAAATTCATACATTCTTTCACCACGTAAAGTGACTTTACAACCGATTGCTTGACCTTCTCTTAATTTGAAACCAGCAATTGATTTTTTAGCTCTAGTGACAACTGGTTTTTGACCAGTAATTAATGTTAATTCATTAACTGCATCATCTAATAATTTTGAATTAGATACTGCATCACCAACACCAATATTTAATACGATTTTTTCGATTTTTGGTGCTTGCATTTTAGAAGAATAATTGAATTTTTCCATTAACGATTTAACTACTTCGTTTTCATAACGTTCTTGTAAACGATTCATTTGCTATCTCCTTTCAATTATTTCTTTTTCTTAGAATCAACTTCTGCACCTGTTTTTTTGTTAACACGTACTTTAGTTTTCTTTCCATTTTCATCTACAGCTACTTTATATCCTAATTTAACTGCAGATTTTGATTTTGAATCATAGAATGCAACATTAGAAACATGAATTGGAGCTTCTTTGTTAACGATTCCACCTTCAGGATCAGCTTGTGAAGGTTTAACATGTTTTGTTACCATGTTTACTCCTTCAACGATTACTCTTTCTTCTTTAGCAAGAACTTGTAACACTTCACCTGTCTTACCTTTATCTTTACCTGCGATAACTACAACAGTATCACCAACACGGATTTTCATGTGCCACGCCTCCTTATAATACTTCTGGAGCTAATGATACGATTTTCATGAAATCAGCATCTCTTAACTCTCTTGCAACTGGTCCAAAGATACGAGTCCCTCTTGGAGACTTGTCATCTTTGATAATAACACAAGCGTTATCATCAAATTTGATGTAAGATCCGTTTTCACGTCCTACAGCATATTTAGTTCTAACGATAACAGCTTTTACTACTTCACCTTTTTTAACAGTACCATTTGGAGCTGCTTGTTTAACTGTTGCTACAACAACATCTCCAATACTACTTGTTTTTCTATTTGACCCACCTAAGTTACGAATTACTAATACTTCTTTAGCACCAGTATTATCAGCAACTTTAAGTCTACTTTCGTTTTGAATCATTCCGGTTACCTCCTTTTAGAGTTTATTAAACTGTTTCTGCTTTTTTTACGATTTCTACTAAACGGAAACGTTTTGTAGCAGATAATGGTCTTGTTGACATGATTTTAACTGTATCTCCAACTTGAGCAGTGTTATTTTCATCATGTGCATGAAATTTTGTAGATGATTTCATACGTTTACCATATAACTTATGTTTTACATGTGTTTCAACTAGCACTGTAATAGTTTTATCCATTTTAGTAGATACAACTGTACCAGTATAAACTTTACGATTATTTCTTTCCATTTGTATCTCCTCCTATTGGTTTAATTCTCTTTCTCTAATCACTGTTTTAATACGAGCGATTGTTTTACGAACTTGTCTAATACGTGCAGTGTTTTCTAATTGTCCTGTAGCTTGTTGGAATCTTAATCCAAAAAGCTCTTTTTTGTATTCTTCAACTTTAGCTAATAAAGCTTCAGTATCTAATTCTCTAATTTCTTGCGCTGTCATAACTATTCACCCTTTCCAATGATTTTACATTTAATAGGTAATTTATGAGATGCAAGTCTTAAAGCTTCTCTTAATGTAGCTTCATCTAAACCAGCAACTTCAAATAATACTCTACCAGTTTTAACTACTGCTACCCATTCTTCTGGAGAACCTTTACCTGATCCCATACGTACTTCTAATGGTTTTTTAGTTTTAGCTAAATGAGGGAAAATTCTAATCCATACTTTACCACCACGGTTCATATAACGGTTGATGGCAATACGTGCTGCTTCAATTTGACGAGAAGTAATCCAAGCACCTTCAGTTGCTACTAAACCAAATTCACCAAATGATACTTTGTCTCCACCTTTAGTTCTACCTTCGTAGCTAACACGGTGAGGTCTTCTGTATTTTGTTCTTTTAGGCATCAACATGATTATTTATCCCCTTTCTTTTTTTCAGGAAGGATTTCTCCCTTACAAATCCAAATCTTTAACTCCTAATTTACCATAAGTTGTATCTGCTTCTGCAGTCGCATAATCGATATCAGCTCTTAAAGTATGAAGAGGGACATTCCCTTCAGAGTAACCTTCAGCACGAGCCATATCAGCTCCACCTAAACGTCCTGAAACATTAGTTTTAATTCCTTTAGCTCCAGCTCTCATTGCTCTTTGAATAGCACGTTTTTGAACAGTTCTAAAAGATGCACGATTTTCTAATTGTTCTGCAATATTGTTTGCTACTAATTGAGCAACAACATCTGGATTTTTAATTTCAACAATGTTAATGAAAACTTGTTTACTACTTACTAATTTAGATACTTCTTTTCTTAAAGCATCAACTGCTTCACCATCTTTACCGATAACTACACCAGGTCTAGATGTGTGAACAAAAATTGTTACACGATTTTTTGATCTTTCGATTTCAACTTTTGCTACTGAAGCTGTTTTAAGTTTTTTAAGAATATAATCACGAACTTTAATATCTTCATGTAATAAACCAGCGAAATCTTGATCATTTGCGTACCATCTTGAATCCCAATTACGGTTAACACCAACACGTAAACCTACTGGACTTACTTTTTGACCCATTCTAGTACCTCCTATCTTTCATCAACCACACAAGTAATGTGGCATGTTCTTTTTAAAATTCTTGTTCCGCTACCTTTAGCTCTTGCAGCGAATCTTTTTAAAATTGGACCTTCATCAACGAAGATTGCTTTAACATATAATTTTTCTGCATCTGCATCATTTGTTGATACTGCATTTTGAGCTGCAGATTTAACAACTTTTGAGATTGCAGGAGAAGCAGCTTTATTAGTATATTCTAAGATACCAAGTGCTTCTTTAACTGTTTTACCTCTTACTAAATCAACTACTAATCTTGCTTTTTGAGGTGATACACGAATTGTTTTAGCTACTGCTTTTGCTTCCATGTTCTATTCTCCTCTCTATTTCTTTCCTTTTTTATCGTCAGCATCATGACCATGGAAGTTCTAGTTGGAGCGAATTCTCCTAATTTATGACCAACCATGTCTTCAGTAACGTAAACAGGAATATGTTCTTTTCCGTTATATACTGCAAATGTATGTTCGATAAATTGAGGGAAGATTGTTGAACGTCTTGACCAAGTTTTGATAACTTCTTTTTTACCTGATTCATTTAACGCTTCTACTTTTTTCATTAAATGAGCATCAACAAATGGTCCCTTTTTTAAAACTACGTGCCATTTTTTTCTTTCCTCCTTATTATTTACCATTGCGACGACGTACGATTAATTTAGTCGAAGCTTTTTTGTTCTTTCTAGTTTTAACACCCATAGCTTTTTTACCCCAAGGAGTCATTGGTGCTTTACGTCCGATAGAAGTTCTACCTTCCCCACCACCATGAGGGTGATCATTAGGGTTCATTACAGAACCACGAACTGTAGGTCTAACACCTTTCCATCTCATACGTCCTGCTTTACCATAGTTTACTAAACCATGATCTTCATTTCCTACTACACCAACTGTAGCTCTACATACTGATAATAATTTTCTAACTTCACCAGATGCAAGTCTTACAGTTACATATTTTCCTTCTTTACCTAAAATTTGAGCAGACACACCAGCAGATCTTGCGATTTGTCCACCTTTTCCAGGTTGCATTTCAATATTGTGAATTACAGTACCTTCAGGCATATTCCCCATTGGTAATGCATTACCAACTTTGATATCTGCTTCTTCACCAGAAATGATTTCCATTCCTACTTCTAACCCTTTTGGAGCTAAAATATATCTTTTTTCACCATCTACATAGTTAATTAATGCGATGTTTGCTGATCTATTTGGATCATATTCAATAGTTGCAACTTTACCTGGGATATTATCTTTATTTCTTTTGAAATCGATAATACGGTATTTTTGGTTTGTGTCCACCATGATGACGAGTTGTGATCACACCTTGGTTGTTACGTCCACCGTTTTTAGATTTTTTTGCAACTAAAGATTTTTCAGGTTTATTAGTTGTAATTTCTTCATAAGTTAATGAAGTCATATTACGACGACCGTTTGTCACTGGCTTATATGTTTTAATTGCCATCTTTAGTTTCCTCCTATTTTTCTTATCTGGAACGAGTTATTCCAATATTTTATCAATTAATCTTCATCAAAATAATTGATTGAATTTCCTTCAGCTAATTTAACGATAGCTTTTCTTCTTTTGTTAGTTTTACCTTCATATCTACCCATTCTTTTAGCTTTAGGTTTAACATTCATGATGTTAACTTTTTCAACTTTTACATTGAATAATTTTTCAACTGCGATTTTAACTTCTGTTTTGTTAGCGTCTAAATCTACATCGAATGTATATTTATTTTCTTCAGTTTGAAGAGCTAATGACTTTTCAGTAAGTACTGGTTTTTTTAATACATCTGTCATGTGTGCCATTATGCTAATACCTCCTCAACAGCTTTAATTGCAGCTTCAGTCATAATTAACTTATCGCTGTTTAAGATATCATAAACATTAACATGTTTAGCATCTAATAACTTAACTCCTGGAATATTGCTTGCTGATTTTTCAACATTTAATGTGATTTCATCAACAACGATTAATGTTTTTACTGGAGCATTTAAGTTTTCTAATACTTTAACCATTTGTTTAGTTTTTGGAGCTTCGAATGAAATTCCATCGATTGCTGTAAATTCATTATCTTGAACTTTTGAAGATAATGCTGATTTTAAAGCTAATCTTCTAACTTTACGGTTTAATTTGAATTTATAACTTCTTGGTGTAGGACCGAAGACAACTCCTCCACCTCTCCATTGTGGAGCACGTGTTGAACCTTGTCTAGCTCTACCTGTACCTTTTTGACGCCATGGTTTTCTTCCACCACCAGCAACTTCAGTACGGTTTTTAACTTTATGTGTACCTTGTCTTAAAGATGCTCTTTGTAATAAGACCATATCAAACATAGCTTGTTTATGTGGTTCAATACCGAAAACTGCTTCATTTAATTCTAAGTCTTTAACTTCTGCACCTTCTTGGTTAAATACTTTTACGTTAAGCATTCTCATTTCCTCCTTCTTCAAATTATTCTGCAGCAGCTGCTTCTACAGCTTCTTCTACTACAGTTTCTTCAACTTCTTCTGGAGTGTAATCTACTAATTCATGTACTGGATTTACTTGACCAGCTTTTTTGATAGCAGTTTTTAACAACAACTAAACCTTTTTTTAGGTCCTGGTACTGAACCTTTGATTAATAATAAGTTGTTTTCTGGATCTACTGCTACAACTTCTAAGTTTTGAATTGTACGAGTTACATGTCCCATTTGTCCTGGTAATTTTTTACCTGGAGCGATTCTATTTGGAGCGATTGGTCCCATTGAACCAACAATTCTATGAGCTCCTGAACCATGTCCTTTAGGACCAATGTGTTGTCCATGTCTCTTAATAACACCTTGATAACCTTTACCTTTTGAAGTTCCTGTTACATCTACGACTTCACCAGCTACGAAGCTATCAACAGTAATTTTATCTCCAACTTCATAACTCATCATTTCGTCATAACGAAATTCTTTAATGAAGCGCTTAGGAGCTGTGTTAGCTTTGTTTGCAATTCCTTTTCAGCTTGTTTGCTAATTTTCTCTTTTATCTTCGAAACCAACTTTTACAGCATCATAACCATCAGTTGCAACTGTTTTCTTTTGTAATACTACGTTTTCAGTAGCTTCAACAACAGTAACTGGGATTAAAACACCATCAGTAGTGAAGACTTGAGTCATTCCAATCTTACGACCTAAGATTCCTTTCATGAGTTACACCTTTTACCTTTCTTATAATTTAATTTCAATATCTACACCGCTAGGTAATTCTAATCTAGTTAAAACATCAACTGTTTCTGGCGTAGGATTCACAATGTCGATTAAACGTTTGTGAGTTCTGATTTCAAATTGTTCACGTGAATCTTTATATTTGTGAACAGCTCTAAGGATTGTATATACTTCCTTTTCAGTAGGTAATGGTACTGGACCAACTACTTGAGCACCTGATTTTTTTGCAGAAGAAATAATTTTTTCTGCTGACGCATCTAGAATTTTATGATCAAATGATTTTAATCTAATTCTGATTTTATTATTTGCCATGATATTCTCTCCTTTCAAATTCTTATAGGATTTGATTCACTCGTTACGAATTACCTGAAACATGCCGTTTCATGACAACGCTTTTCGGTGTTTCAGCAACCTCGCACTTCTACGTGACATCAACATGGGTATTATATGATAATTATGTCCATAATGCAATACTTTTTTTTTGATTTTTTTTGATAAAAAAAAGTTTACAAAG
>ENA-OQBL01000801-OQBL01000801.1-human-gut-metagenome-genome-assembly--contig:-NODE-801-length-14703-cov-4.573134_pt1 | contig 14703 bp, 15 predicted proteins | sample MGYA00242747_ERZ504553 | MGnify/ENA primary metagenome ERZ504553 (study PRJEB26092, sample SAMD00036240) | human gut metagenome | host: Homo sapiens | study: EMG produced TPA metagenomics assembly of...
AAGAGCCTTGATTGAAACGGTCAATGACGAACTGAAGAACATCGCACAGATTGAACACTCAAGACATCGTTCATTCAGTAACTTTATAGCCAACTCCTTGTCGGCTATCGCGGCATACTGCTTTTTTTGAAAAGAAGCCCGCCATTGACGTAAAGTTTGTCAATGACGGACAACTTGCTATTTTTGATTTTATTTCGAACTCACGTTAATATAATTTTTAATGTTTTTTTATTTATCCTTCCATGCGACATCAAAAAGCCTGTATGAAAAATTATTGTCAATACATAGTATCAATTCCAACAGAGTACTTTTCTCTGAGCCGTTCGCTCCAACGATACAATTGACTTGTTATCTGCATGGAAACCGCAAAAGTATCATCCCCAAAACAAGAACAGTACATCTGATTTAGGAATTTTCTCCTTCATCTTGTTCGTTATCCATCCATTTCCATATGTTCTGTTCGGATGGCTCCATGGTACTTGCCGAAAGGATACTGTGTCCTTCATGTAATTTCTTTATTACTGAACTTCTTCCTGTTTTTAAATTTTATTCCAATAATCTTTATAAATTCGAATAAATACTTGGTTACTTCAAGCACACTCTGAAATATATCCCAACAGACAAAAATCCGATTGTCATACAGTGCTGCCACCACATTGATCCGGTCTTTCCACACCGAATAGTTTGTTCCCACGTTCCACACGCCGTCATAATATTCTCCCATCAGATTTAGTCCGTTCAACGCTTTATTCCAAAAATCATCTTCAGTACGATTGAAACGGTAATTTATGCCTACCGTCACGCCGTGTTCGTTGTCAAAATCCAAACCGTCAAACTGGATGACTGAAGCGTGTAAACCCAATGTTCCCCATTTCTCAAAAGTAAAATGCTTGGTAGCAGCTACATAGAAACGGGTCAGATGATTGGTGCTTTCTCCTACATCTTGAAATGTAAGGTCACCGCCGCCTGCACTCTCGTGACTACCCGGATCATTCGCTCCCAGCACGATTTGTGGTGTCCATTGCTGCCACCAACCTTCTTTCCACAGACGCAAACGCCCATGAAACGAACGGTCTTGATTGGTAAATTTGCCCCAAGTCTGCTGCGGCCAGTAATTGCTGCCATGAATGCCTTTTACCAGCGTACAGGTATAAGCTATTTCCAACCATGGAAACAGCGTAATGTTCAGATAGTAGTTATAAGTATAAGGTTTATACTCATCATGGGCATTCCAATAGGCATCACGATAAATATTGTGGTCTATCATGCTGCCACCAATCATGACAGTCTTGTCTTTCTGCATTTCGGCTGTAGGAGAATAAAGCAGCCCTGATGTGCCGTAGGTATGCTGACCCAACATATTGGTCACCAAACAGCACAATATAATAAAAGAATAAAAATATTTCATGGAAAGTCTTCAGATTTATTGATCTTTTTCATGCATTATTGACTTTTCAGAATTGCGTTTTTACAAATTAAAACAGATTCAATACTTTTTCTACGATGTGGTGCATGTCATAATACTTATACTCCGCAAGCCTTCCACCGAAGATAACGTTCGTTTCCTTATCCGCTAGCTCTTTGTATTTCAGATAAAGCGCATTGTTCTTTTCGTTATTCACCGGATAATAAGGCTCGCTGCCTTCCGTCCATTCCGAACTGTATTCACGTGATATGACCGTCTTAGGGCAATTGTCCACATCCGTGCCGAACATCTCAAAATGCTTGTGCTCGATGACCCGTGTGTAAGGCACTTCCCGTTCCGTATAGTTCACCACCGCATTGCCTTGGTAGTTCGGAGTATCCAATGTTTCCATCTCAAACCGCACCGTGCGGTATTCCAGTTTGCCGAACCGATAACCGTAATATTCATCAATGGCTCCGGTAAACACCACCTTATCCGCCAGAGCTTCCAATTCTTCACGATGAGCAAAAAAATCACAGCCCAACCGTGTATCTGCTCCGTCCAGTAGACGCTCTATCAACACATTATATCCGCCGATGGGAATCCCCTGGTATTTGTCATTAAAATAGTTATTGTCGAAAACCAGACGCACGGGCAACCTCTTGATGATGAAAGCCGGAAGCTCCGTACATTTCCGTCCCCATTGCTTCTCGGTATAGCCTTTTATCAGTTTCTCGTAAATGTCCTTGCCGATAAGCGTTTGCGCCTGTTCTTCCAAGTTGCGTGGCTCGCTTACACCGTCCGCTTTCATACGCGCAATGGCTTCTGCCTTCTGCTCTTCTATCTTCGCCTTGGCTTCGGCAGGGGTGGTCACGCCCCACATCTGGTAGAACGTGTTCATGTTGAACGGCAGGTTGTAGAGCTTGCCCTTGTAGTTTGCCACGGGTGAGTTGGTGTAGCGGTTGAATTCCACAATCGAGTTGACAAAGTCCCACACCTTCTTATCAGATGTATGGAAGATGTGCGCCCCGTACTTATGCACATGGATGCCTTCCACATCTTCACAATAAAGATTCCCACCCAAGTGTGGACGGCGGTCAACCACCAGACATTTTTTGCCCTGTTCCTTGGTTTTGTAGGCAAAGACAGAGCCGAACAGACCTGCGCCTACTATTAGGTAATCGTAATGTTGCATGAATAATACTTAAATTTAATGTGTTTTTTTTTTATTTTATAGGTTTATCGACTCTGCGTATACTTCTTGCCAAAGAATTTAGCTGCTAAAAAATATTTAATCTTTTGAGGCCAGTTCTCGTTTCCCATCTGTATCATCTTTATCTCCTTATGTGAATACCCATTGGTCTCTATCCATACATCAAGCAGTAGTTCACTGATTCTGCCAAACAGACGGGCGTCAAAGGCAGGCAAGGAGGAGAAATCTATCTGTTTTTCTACTTTAAATAGAATGTCAAACAGCCAAGCGCAATACTCATCCGCATAACTCTTTTTCATGATGAACATGTTGAACATGTGTCCCCAAGTTCTTTTCATCACTTCGTTGAAAGCAGGCAGGTATTCCGGATAGTCTTTTGCGATAATCGCTTTTGTCTTTTCCAAATGTGAAATATCATGTGTGTGCTCGTAATGCGACCATAGCGACTCTATATAGTATCTCCGCTTCTGTGGCAATATGATGTCATGTTCTTTGCATAGCGCTTGGGCTTCCTCCTTTGTCAGCAGACATTGCCACTTATCTTTTCCGTGTTTCATTCCGAGGTATCTGCGGTAATGCACCAACCCGATATAATCGGCTTTCAGATTCTTCCAAGCCCAATAGATAGCAGTCAATTCACTGTAATAAGGATTCTTCTCCGAGATATTCTCTCCTTCATTATCAGGCTGATAGCCTAAATCCAAATCGGGATGCAGAGCCTTTCCTACCTGTACGGGCAGGTACACGTCACTCTTAGGCATCTCACACTGCTTGTGAGCCGCCACCAAAATCTTGATGTTCATAAAAAAGTTGGAAAATATAGTTTTAGAAATCAGTTATTTCTAATTAGAAAGTGTATGGAATTAATGGATGCCACATGGCGTCCTCTATTTCTTCTGTATAATAATGGCTCTTGTTTTTTGTCTTTATCCGCTGATGAAGACAAAACTTATTTTAATTTATCTACAACACATGCTCCTTCATAAACGGGATTTTCATCGGAATATACATGCAGTCTGATGAATCAGAGTGTGAACAGCAGGAAGAAACCTATGAAATTTAAGATGGGTACAACCATCTCTTCATTTATATTCAAAAACTTATAAACGAAATTGATGAATACAGGATGCATCAGATAAATGCCAAGACAATAGGGTGCCAGTTTGTTAGCTATGTTCCAATTCATATTCAATGACTTAAATAAAAGGAACAAGGCTGAAGCCAAACAGATTACGACAGGAGTAGCGTAACCGTAAACGTCAAGTCTATAATAACATTTCGTGATAATAATCCCAATACATAGGATAATGATTACAATCAGAAGCATTTTGTTCCCATAAATCTTTTGTGGAATTTTCCAACACAACCAATATCCCAACAAATAGATAAACAAATAAGGAGTGGAAAAAATCATATACCCTGTCAATCCAACTCCCGCGGCATTCAAAGTCGGGAATAATGATGACAGGACAAACAAACAGTCCTAAAGCAGCCAGCCAATCCTTATTCGAAGCTTTCACTACAAACGGCTTGATAACAGGTGTAATCAGATAAAGCCCTATTAACATATACAGATACCACATGTGTGCCCACGAATGTCCTGTTGCGAAATGTATAATACTATTAATTTCCCCCCCCCCTCCCTGTTTGCTAAAATATGTTTCAATTAGGCACATAGGCAAGCCAAATATTACCAATGCCGAAACGATTCTTTTCACATATTTACGCCCAAACAAGCCAAAACCAACTTCTTTAGATGGGTTTAAGAATAAGGCGCCCGAAATCATGATAAAGACAGGGACACCGAATTGCATGGTATATTTATAACATGATAACCCAAATTGAGTATCAAGATTTGTGATTTCTCTCGCATCAAGTAATCTGGCACTGGTATGTAAAAAGACAACACTTAGAGTTGCCAATAAACGTAAACTGTTTAGATAATTGATTCGCATGATGAATATTTTCAATTAAAATATCTTCCTTCCACCCATTGCCCACTTAAAATAGCGTGAACAAAATAGAATGATAGGAATTTCTATTATCATAATTATGATACAACTTATAACGGCATAAATGTACCAAGCCCAAGAATAAAGTTCAAAAATCGGGAACTTATTAATAGTCATATTCAGTATGAAACCGTGTGTACACAATATAACAATCATACCGCAACTAAGCACATAAACCCACTTGTTCGGACGTTTCAATAAATGGGTTGAGACGATTGTCAATAGAGTTCCACACAGTCCGGTGAGATACATTAATAGAATATAATTCCCTACTTTACAGCCTTCTAATGAAGCAAAGCCATTGAAAAGAAAACCGATTATATAAAATACAAAGATCAGACCGATTGTCCAACGTTTGCGTTTTATCCAAGCTACTGTCTCTTTGTACTTTAATTTTAGCAGAAATCCAGCAAGGTAAAAAGGAAAACCAAGCAACGAACTGCCCAAATGAAAATAATTAGGTATTTGCGGAAAGTCCAATGTGTAATACAATGTCAGTGCTGTAATCCATATTATTTCTATAATAAGTAAAGACAAGAAATCTTCTCTGATTTTCAAGAGTAAGAACATAATGATTTTCATCCATATCAGGCTTAAGATAAACCAAGTCGGACCAACAGGAAGGTCCCCTAAGAATGTGCTTTCGAAAAAATCTTTTAAAAAAGTCATATACCGTTACTATCAATCCATTTGTCTGTATATCCTTAATTTTCGTCAGCAAAGTCAACCCATTGAAGATGAAGAATGGAATCACTAATTGTTTTACAAGTGAAACACAAAACTTACCCCCCCCCAATTCTTAATTTATGTAAAAAGCCTGATAGGAAGAAGAAAAGAGGCATGTGGAATGAGTAAATAATTCCCTTTAATAACAGCGTGTTGTCTTTAACATGCCCTAATACGACTAAGTACATCCCTATGGTTTTGGAATAATCCAACCAATGTAAACGTTCTTTTTTAGATACAATAACTTGACTATCATTATTCATAGCATTTTTCATTTAGATTCAAAAACATATCTCCATTTTTCATAGATAACTTTCGGAGATAAATGCTCTTTTATGAACTCTCTATGTTTAGAGCACTTTTGTCTGAAATCAGGATGTTCTATCATATAAACCATGGCTTCAGACAATTTGGAAATATTTTCTTTTTCAACTAAAATGCCGCCTCCTTCTGCCAACAATTGTGCGGGACCTTCTGGACAATCGAATGCTACAGAAGGCATTCCTAAACTCATCGCTTCCACTAAAACCATGGGGAAACCTTCATATCTGGACGATAATACAAAAAAGGCACTCTTTGCAAACTCCCCATTTATATTATCCGTATATCCCTTTAAAAATATGTTCCTTTGCAGGCCGAGAGTTTGAATCTGCGACTGTAATGCATCTTTCAATTCTCCTTCTCCGAATATGTTCAAATGCCAATCCGGATACTTATCAAACACATCTTTTGCTGCAGATATCAGCATATCAAATCCTTTTTGAGGATGCAGACGTCCTACAGCAATGATGGTTTTACTAGTTAAATCCAGTTTAAAATCTTCTTTAGCGATTGCCATATTAGGGATAGTAACTACCTTATTTTGCGAAAGATGTTTGCAGAATTTCGTCTGGTCTTTATCTGTCAATACGATTATCTTTTTAAAGAAAGAATAAACAAAGCATCTTAAAGCCCTGACTGGTTTCGGATACAAGTCATACTTGAAATGTTCACATCCTAATACATCTTTAGATTCTCCTGCCAACCATAACAAAGTATTGGCAAAAAAATTTCTGGCTGATAAAGACATTCTCTTCATTCTTGTTTATTTGTGACCTAAAAAAATGTTTTAATGCCTTTATGCTATGATAAAAAGAACGTAATCGAGCTATATATCCGCTATCTATAGGATAGGGTTCATTCGATAAATAAACGATTCCGACTTCTGTCACAGGCTGGTAAGTAACCTTTTCTTTCCCTCTGTTGAAAGAAATAATAGTTACTTTATGTCCCTTACAGACAAACAAATTGGATAAATTGACAGTCACCCTTTCTGTTCCGCCTGTTAAGGATATGTCTTGGATAAAAAAATAGATATTCATAATATTCAAAAATGAAATATTAATGCAGTCTCAAAAACTCATCATAATTCTGTTTGATGACCTTTAATAGGTTCATCGCCAGTGTTACATATTCTTCATTTTTCCGAATAATACGTGCCGTATCAAAATCCGACATTAGTTGAGGTATTTTATCTATAATAGAAGCGAGTTGATTCTTATCCTCCAAGATAAAATGATAGTTCTGCTGATTATAATCTTTCAAAATTCTATATGTCTTAGAATCTCCTGTAGACGAGAATCGGTCTTTCTCCCAATCAATAGCGATTACAGGTTTACAATTACGCAATGCAAACAAAGAGTCATGAAAACGTTCCGTTATGATGATGTCGCAATACCTGAATATACCCGCCCATTCTTTCGGCCCAATTGTGTCTATTCGAATATCGGCATATGGATTGTAAACAGACGATGCAACTGTATAACCTTTTCTTCTTATTAAATCAGCCAGTTCTTTACGGTAAGGGAAATTGGGACTGAAATTATAAAAGGCTATTTTCTTTCCTTTCAGCTTGCGGACATAAAATTCGGGTAATTGAAATTCATTGATGTCCAAATAATAAGAAGGATCAGGTTGTTTATATACAGGGGTATTCACTCTCATTTTATTCGTAAACAAGTCTACTGTCAACCCATCACGCAATCCGATATAAATAAACTTATCGGCTATAAGTTTCAATCTTTCCAACAGAGATTTGTCGTTAGCGAAGTTGGCAGGTGACGCACTGGCTGCGAAAAAGACATGTGGGGCATTACACAATTCACTGGAACCCCAGTTTAAGCCCAATTGTTGGCTACCACCTGTTACCTTTTCCAAAATAGTATCACTTCCTACTACAACCAAATCATATTTCCGCAAGATAGATTTTGCTTTGTCTATGTCATAATCAAATAAGTCTATCGTAGGCGTATAGGAAAATACTTGTTGCTCCAGTTTTCTGTATTTCAACAAGCGGTAAGCCGCAAATGCCTTTTGAAGCAGAACGTGCCCAATAAAATCTTTCTTTCCACGCTTCCCCTTGTCCCATTTGAAGTCGGGGAAACTAAGGTAGTTGATTTCTGCATTGGGAAAGATTTTCAAAAGCCCGGTTCTCACCCCATATGCCTGCATAAAAGTTCCCGGATTCAAGCCACGGGAGAAAGTAATGACGAGAATTTTCATTGATTCCTATGTTGGTATATATTTTTTAAAATATCCATGACAAATAAATGCCTTCTTCGTTTTTCAAGGAAATAACGCATCTTTTTATATACTAAATACACAATGGCAAAAGCATCATATTTTTTGAACATAGATGCATATATGACATTGAATATGTAAGTTGGGACTTTATGATATATGTATGATAAGTTCTTTCGCTCCCATCTTTTATCCCATTCAATGTCACAAACTGCAATTTTCGGGTTATAAGGCAAGAAATCTTTCCATTCAGCTTTTTCTATATGTATATTCTCACTTGCTACCAATTCTTTCCCTTTATTGGAATGAACTAAAATAAGTGAAGCAGGTTGCTGATTTTCTACGTCCTTTTGCCAATAATCGCCTAAAGTCAAGTCGCTATTTCTATGCAAATAAGCAAACTTACAATGATAACAGGAATAGCGGTTAGTTAAACCGGATAAGAACCCAGATATTAGCGGATTCCTATAACCGGCACATTCCTTCTCCTCATTATGCAAATAAGTTAAACTGTATTGCTGTTTTTCCCGAAATGATAAAATCTGGCTATTGGGGTAAATTTTAAAGAAACAATTTTGCAACAAGGTGGATGGGATTCCACCACAAACTAAATCTATAGTATATAAATTATCTTTTTTCGGATGATTGGAAAAGAACGACAAGATTCCAGCTACATTACATGGTAGACCAGAATATAAAACCCGTTTCCCTTCCTTTAGCTTTTCTTTAATAACATCATAAATTCCACTTTGGTCACTATACATATATTTTGAACCTTGCAATCTAGATATATCCTCAATCCTTTCAACAACAATGTGTTTGCACTCATTTTGTAGTAATGCAGCTCCTATAACAATTCCGCCACTCTTGACGAAATCATAGGCAACCGCTCCGAAAATACCACCAGAAGTTCCATTCGTTCTATAGCTCGCTAAATTACTCCAACCTTTATATGGAACTGTGGCTAAAAAATCATTGTTTCCATAGTCTTTCCCGTTTATAATGGGGCAGACTTTTTCACAAGCTCCACATTGAACACATCTATTTGGGTCTATGGCTATATAATAGTGACCGTCATTTTGCAATATCTTTTTTTAAAGCGTTTTTTTTTACAAGTTGCAACACATGCACAACATGCCGTACAATTCCTTTCATTTGCTAAAACAGGCCAACTCATAATCTATTAAAATAATCAACGTATTTTTTGACGATAGATTCTATAGAAAATTCTCTATGCACAAACTCTTTTTGTTTACCACACAAACTGCGATAAATATTTACATGATGATCTATTGCATATTGCATGACCGTGGCTAATGCATCCGAGTTTTTACTTTCAAATGTAAGTCCAGTTTCGTTGTCCGTTACAAATTCTTTAAACTGCTCAATATTAGAAGTGATTGTAGGCAAATTATACCTGAAAGCAACTGTGATGGCACCGCTTTGTGCAATGTCTTGATAAGGCATAACAAAATAATGGCTGTCTGCAAACAAGTCTGCGACATCTTCATTCGGAATACGTCTGATATATAATTCAAAATATTCGGGATGTTCTATCAAATCCTGATATTTTTCCCACTCTTGGCAAGCACCGGCAATTCTCACTTTAAAATTTGAATATCCTTTCCGCACCAATTTATTTGCTGCCTCTATCAGCAAATCCACCCTTTTATATTCAAGGATATTTCCAAAAAATAAAAAGCGTATAGAATAAGTGTGCAATTTGTCCGGCATTTCTTTTGGCTCTCCATAGTCTTTCAAGGCCAATGGAGCCATTAATACATTTTTCCCACTATAGAGGGAAACCAATTTGTTATATTGCCCTTTTGAAAAAAACCTGTATGTTTTTGAAATAGGTGAGCCAACAAGATGTATATATCTTAGCTATTTTCTCCCATTTAGCTCCTTGGGGAGTCGTCACATTATGGCAAGCAGCTACACATTTATCTTTCGGTAAAAAGAATTTATAGAATAAAAGGGCGTGAGGCATACCATACAAACTTATATAGTAAATATCTGGATTAAAAGTCTTGGCTTCTTCTACAATTCTATAATAACTTTTCCATATTTTTGGGGAAACAGATCGACATTCCAGTTTTGTAAATGATATAAGAAGATTGGACTTATGTGTCAATCTATGCTCCACAAATTTCTTATTATCGATAATAGAAGCATTACGGCTAATTACTATCATCCACTTTATAGTGAAAATTTGGCTTAACCTGTCAACAATCGGCAAGTCTACATCGATATAATAATCTGGAGTAATCCAACTTATTTTCTTTTTCATCATTTTCTCTTGTCTATAGCAACATATTTGTTTCCACAAAAAGCCACGGCTTTTCCATAAGCACAAGGACCTTTATGGCTTGTATTATAAGCCAGCAACGCCAACTCAAACTCATTGACGGCCTGTGCAGGAGTACACTCCCCTTTCCACAAAGTGGAGAGCGGGAGTTTGCCTTTTGTCAATACATCTTGAATACCCAATTGTCTCACGATGATATTTCCAATCTCATCTTGCCATCCATCATCCAATAAGATCTGCCTAATAAAATCATTAATATCTGGAGTTTCTGTTGTATCCAAATCATACGAGAGGACTGTCACGCCAGGAAGAGCCACCTCTAAGTCTTTTACTTCCAATTCATTCATTTTACTATCTTTTTAATTACAACTTTAATATTAACTAGTCTTGACAGAAATCATATCTTGACAATATAATTGTAATAGGTTCATTTTCTAATAATGATACCTATAAACAAATTAATGACATTGTAAAATGTATACTTTAACTAAAAATATGGTTTCCGTATATTATGAAAATATGCGAATCCAGTACAATCATAATCGAGGTTTTGCTGACGTACGCCTACTTTCTTTGCAGGTATGCCGGCATACACACCATAAGGCTCACAGTCCTTTGTTACAATGGCTCCGGCAGCAATTACAGCACCTTCTCCGATACGTACACCTTTCAAGATAATTGCGTTTATTCCAATCCAAACATTATCTTCAATGAATATTTCTGCGGCTTCATAGTCGAAATGCCTTGAGTTGTAGTTATGGCTTCCAGATACTATTTTTACACAATGTGATATAGAAACATTATTTCCAATTGTGATGCCACCACGTGCGTCAAGCATACATTGCCTGTTAATATGGCATTTCTCACCTATTATTAATCTTGTAGAACCCAAGATATAGTATCCCATATCAATAATCGCTCTTTTCCCTATTTTCACACCTAATAGTTTCATATATACTTTTCTTATAAAGAAAAAATGGAAAATAAGAATTAAATAATTTAATATAAATCGCGTGAATATTTGCTTAAATGGTGATAAACAGCTATTAATGTTCATATGATTTAAGTTGTAGAAATTTGTGTCGGAATGGTTGAAAACTTGATGTTATTATCATGGTTTTTCAAAAATGTTCAATCCATCTGCCTCCTATGGCATTTATGTCAAATGTTTGGCTTTTTCTAATTGCATTTGCTGATATTATTGACATTTTCTCTATAGGTTGAGACAAGTATGACATGACTTTTTTTGCATAACTATCTTCATCGAAAGCGGGAACAATGACCCCATTGATACCATCATTTATTATATCATATAAAGAGGGAAATGAGTCAAAAGCAAATGGCACACAACCGTATTGCATTGCTTCCACTAAGACCATGGGGAAACCTTCATAGTTGCTTGTCATACAAAGAATTGGGGCTCTTTTATAGTATTCTGTTGGATTTGTAAACCCATGAAATGTAATACGTTTCAGGCACATACTATGAGCCATTTTCTCAAAAAAGACCTGCTCTGTACCACCACCAACTATTTCAAGTTTATATTGGACGAGCTTGTCCTGCAATATTTTCCAAATATTCAAGAGTGATTGAAACCTTTTTTGACTGGAATTGATTCTTCCAACATATAGGATAATTTTTTCTTTCTCTGTTGAACGTAATGAGTATTTGTTATCGATTACTAAAGGATTTGGCAATGCTATTACGTTTTCTGACTTAAACTTATATATATTCAAAAGGTCTGTTCTAAAACTTTCCGATAAGATTATTATTTTCATTCCATTTCTATTAAGCCTTTTGAAAGAAGCATTAAATCGTACACATTTACGTATATTACCAGTAATTTTGTCTATCCATGTTCCTTTCAAGCATTTAGGAATGATTGAAACACTTTTCCTAAAAAGTTTTGATGGAACGTTATGCACATGAAAAAAAACCTTTATATCTTTTAGATGAGAAAAATATCTATATAATTCATAGTCAACAAATGGATATATAACAATGTTTATTTTATTTTCCTTCATTATTTTATCCAAAGTCTCAATATATTGCGGACTACTTATTGGCGCATCCACATGAAATGCCTTGGTGTATACAGAATTTTCATCATATGATGACGATATTCTATACACCGCATATACATTGTATCCATGAGAAGTAAAATAAGGGGTTAGATTATGATACACCCTTTCTACTCCCCCGGAAGTAGGATCAATGGCATTGGCAAATGTAATGATGATATTATTCATAATGAATATATTTTTCTATAAGTGAAGAAAATCGGTCATATTGTATTTCTGGAGCGAAAAGACGTGCTCTTGTCTTTGCAGCAACAGCCATTTCCGACAATTTATAAGATTCCCTTTTAACCTTTTAATTGAAGCAGCCAAAATTTTCAGCCAAATTACTATTGTTAGGAAGAACAACTGCACATTTTTCATTTACAACTTCAACCATACCTCCAGATTTTGTAATAACGACAGGTTTCCCACAAACCAAAGCCTCCCAAAACAAGTCAATGCAAAAAGGCTCTTCCCATATTGAGGGAAATGCACAAAGATTTGCAATATTATAATATTTATACATATCCTTATACTCCACAAAGCCTGTAAATTTCACCCTATTACCCAATTGTTTGATTAGTGGCAACAATGACTTCTCAAAAAGAAGACTGGATTGATGAAGAAAAAAAGCAACTACCTACAACAAGCAACTTTAAATCACAGATATCCGATAATAAGAGCATAGCCTCCAGCAATTGTTTGACACCTTTAAATTCACGTAATCTGCCAGAAAACATAATGATAAAATCTTTATCATCGAATCCTAACATTTTACGTAAACAAGATTTTTCCTCATCAGGCATAAATTGCTGAAACAGAGAAAAATCGATAGAATTATAAAGTAATTCAATATTTTTACAATATTTTCCTTCGAATTGCTGTAGATTTTGACATATAAATTTGGATATTCCCATATACAAATAGGTAGATTTGGCACTTTGAATAGTAAAACGTACAGCAGTTCTCGGAGGAATATTATGTACTCGCTGAATTATAGGCAATCCGGTCTTCTTCTTTAGATAATGTGCACTATACGAAGTTCCTTCCAATATAATTGCAGCATAATCACCTTTGTTCTTATTTACATTTTTAGCGATTTGCCTATGCAGTAAAAAAATGGTGATAAAAAATCCTTTTGCCCTTTAAAGATACATAATTAACTAATCTTGTAACAAAATGATTTATCGCCCCCATATGGTCATGTGTTTTTACAAAACAAAAATGATGTATAAGAATATAGTTTTGCTGCCTCCAATGCTTTCTCATCGTATATTGAATAAACTTCAAATAAGAACTTTTTTGCTTTTTTCATTTTCTTTGATTAAGAGTTCTATTAAAGTTTCTACGGCTCCACCACGTACTGCAGGAAGAGGTAAAGTGCCATTATTTACTACTATTATTTTTTTCATCTGAATACACGTGTATTAAATATAGAACCATGCCTTGTATCAAGAAACAACCTTGACGAACAAACTCAGCAGATGTAAAACCGCAAGCCAATAGATAGCCAAACCATAGAGTCAAATATAATTTGTTGCGAGGTACTTTTGTAAAGAATGCTTTTACTGAATACCATACCATTGCTATCAAGCTCATAAGTCCCATCATCCAGCTCATTCCAAGAATACCCCAATCATAATAATGAATGCCAAATGATTCAAGATTGTCATAATATCTACCATAATTACTGATTATAAGCCTATTAGGAATACCTGATCCCAAGAGAAATTCGATAAAGTTCGAGAAGTGTTGACTATAATAATAAAACAATGTTGTATATCGAATATAATCTTTATTCCCGAAATTTTGATCGTTCTCTTGTCTTTCCAGCATAGCTGCGAAAGTTTCTTGTCCAAAGGTCGTTAACGAGAATCCCCATATAATGATGAGAAGGACGATTATTCCTACAATTAGCCTATAAGAAAATCCGTTAATTTTAACAATCATCCATATTGAAAATAGAATAGAGAAAAAAAGTAGTGTTCGGAAACCAAACAACATCATTACCACAGCTGCTAAGACTACAAATGCGAGATATTTATAATTTCCTAAAAGAAGTTTATTCAAAGAATAAAACAAACCTATACCAACAAGGCTCATTCCAGGCATACGAATACGTCGCAGTAGAATATCCAATCCTTCATTAAAATTATCTCCCGATAATATAAATACAGGTTTAGGGAAGACAATAACTTGGTAAATATAGCAAACACAAAAAATAATGAACATCCAAAAAATCAGTCTTTCAACGACATTGGGAGATAATCTTATTTTAAACAACACAAAATAAATTACAATTGCACCATAAGTGACATAACCAGGCAACGAATTAAACAATGATTGTCCATGAAATAGCAAACATGAAAACATGCTTAATATCATGCTAATCATTAATATGGATACGGGGGCGTGAGAAT
>ENA-OQBL01000802-OQBL01000802.1-human-gut-metagenome-genome-assembly--contig:-NODE-802-length-14682-cov-4.317966_pt1 | contig 14682 bp, 24 predicted proteins | sample MGYA00242747_ERZ504553 | MGnify/ENA primary metagenome ERZ504553 (study PRJEB26092, sample SAMD00036240) | human gut metagenome | host: Homo sapiens | study: EMG produced TPA metagenomics assembly of...
TAAAAAGAACCCTGACCGTCATGGAATCCGAATCCCCGTACTTGATGAAAAATGGAGTCCAGAAAGTCGGGACAAGGAACCGCAAACAGTGGAAACGTGTATTAACCGATGCTACCGGGTGGAACAATCCGAAAAATTGTGAGCTATGGCGGAGCGAATGGGCAAACGTCTGTAATGCACATTTGAAAACGGAAAATCACATTGACCATCGTTCTTATGCAAGGCAGGGAAAATTAGAGATACCGACGATCCATGAGGGCGCAGATGCCAGAAAAATTGACGAGAAATTTCAAAACGGACAGACATCCTCTACTTCATGGAAAGTAGAGGAAAACCAGATCATAAAAAGACAAAATGCACTGCTGGATAAAATACAGATTTCTTTTGGAAAAGTATCCAGTGCATTAACACAATGGAAGGAGCGATTGCGTGACATTAGAAGAAAGCCGGGAAGTCATTCCCATGATGGAGACAATGATAAACCAGATCGAGGAACAGCAGAATCTTATGGCAGAGATGGTACAGGAATTGCAGGAACGGGACAGGCAGCTCCTGTCTTTTCAGGAGCAGAACCAGAGTTTAAAAAGCTTAAACAGCGAATTATCCAGGCTGCTAAATCTTTTGCCAGATACAGAAGAACTGCTCTCACAGATCGAGCAACAGAAAACCAGAATCGAACAGTTGGAAAACGAGAATCAGCAATGGCAGGAATTAACGCAGAAGCTGAACAACGAGAACAGCTTATTGCAGAAACAGAACAGCGAATTGCTGACCTTAAACAGCAGATAGAGAAAGCGAGGGAGATCGATGAGCGAATGCAGAAACTTAGAGAACGTCGGGCAGGTGGAAGAACTTCTGCTGATGACCGAACAGATGCAGGACGAACTGGATCAGAAAGACCAGACAATCCAGGAACTAAACAGGCAGCTAAGCGAATCGCTGACCTTGAACGAGAAATTGAACAGCGAAAACAGAGCCGAGAATATCGAAGCATTGCGGACAAGATTAAGGCAAACAGAGGAACGATTGACCAGCGAGACAGACAGCAGGAAAAGAGCCGACGCAGAAGCCGTGGCATGGAAATTTAAGTATGAAAAAGCAGAGCAGGAAAAACTTTATGCACAGACACACCAAAAGACGGTAGAGGTAGCTGTTGAGAAAAAAGTGCCTTATGAGAAATGTGAAAAATGTGACCGTACTGCTTACCGGAAAGCAAAAGAAAAATGCGATAGCCGTAAAAGCCAGTTAGAAAAGAAATATAAAAATATGACGATTGGTTATGAAAGTATCTTGTTTCTACTGGCATGGTACAGCATAACAACAACACTGTTTACTGCGATTCTTTCGCCGGTTTTCCTTAACGACTGTGTCGTCTTTTTCGGTGCGTTAGGAAAAGGAATGGGAAGTTTATTTCGGGAGTTTGTGACAGGTGCAGACTCTTTCGGACAGTTAAGCAGTGGAATACCTAACAGTATTCTTTCCGGGATTGTGTACTGGCTGATTGCCGGTACTGTCATGGCAATTTTATTCGTAATAACCGGGTGGCTGATAATCGGGATTGGTTATCAGGTAGGAAAAATCTACCGGAAATATTGTTGGGATATCATCAGTATCGTGGTAGCGATAACGAGTACAGCTGTTGTAATTTACTTTGGAGAATGGATTAAAAACGCTAATCCGATAAATCTTATTGTATTGCTATTACTGTCGCATATTATTTATATTGGAATCAGATGTTATGTGAAAGACTGGATGGAAGAACGAGGATATTATTAAAAGAGGACAGGGAAATTTCATAATCTTCCTGTCCTTAGTAAGGGACTATTGATTGTTTATATAAAGAAAAAGTATATAAATAAATCTTGACAATTAGTACGAACTCGGACTATAATACAAAAGTCCGGATTCGTACTAATTTAAGGAGGAAAAGATGAGAAAAGATAATAATATGATAATACAGTTGCAACGATATTATGCTTTATGGAAAGAATGTACAGCAATGTATGAGGAATGGTCAAAGGATCAGGGACTGTCATTCAAATGGAGTTTTTGCTTTGTATTCATTTTATGAAAGTAATGGAAGATGCACGCAGAAAATGATAAGTGAAAAATGGAATATACCATAAGCAAACGGTAAATACGATACTAAAGATTTCAGAAAAATGGAATACATCAATAGGTATCTGATGATTCAGACAAGAGAAATAAGCTGATATGCCTCACAGAATCAGGAATGGAATATACGAAAGATATCATAGAAAAACTGCACTCAAAAGAAATATATGTAATCGAAAAAATGGGATTAGAGAATATAGAAAGTCTTAATGATAATACAGAGCTGTTTATCAGACTTTTCAAGGAAGGAGATTGTAAGAAAAAATGAATCATAAATCATTATTTTTTAAATATGTTATTCCATCTATTATAGCATTTGCATTATCAGGAATATATGCGATAGTGGATGGATATTTTGTAGGCAATACCATAGGAGATGCTGGAATTTCGGCTATTAATATTGCATATCCGATTGTGGCTTTGATTCAGGCTCTTGGAACAGGAATTGGTATGGGAGGAGCTGTTTATTACTCAATTAATGCAGCAGAAAAGAAAGGAAAACGGGCAGAAGAATTTATTGCTACAAGCTGGTGGCTTCTTGTAATAGTAAGTGTTATCAATACCATAATTATTTACTCCTTTTCGTCTAAAAATTTTAGGATTGCTTGGAGCAGATGGAATTATATTAACAAATGCGACAGATTATATCAAAATTATAGCACTTGGAGCAATATTGCAGATTCTTGGAACTGGAATGATGCCATTCATTAGAAATTATGGAAACTCTTTCTGGTCAATGTTTGCGATGGTTGGTGGATTCATAACCAATATTGTTCTGGATTTTATCTTTGTATGGATATATGAAATGGGCATGAAAGGTGCAGCCACAGCTACAATAGCCGGACAGGGTGTGACTGCAGCAATTGCAATCATATACGCATTATATAATAAAAAGTTTTATGTGTATGTATCCTTAAAAAATGTAAAAGAAATGTGTGGCGCTATATTCAGAGTAGGTCTTGCACCATTTGGGCTAGCATTGACTCCTAATATTTCATTGGTGTTTATAAACCGATTCTCCGCTTCTTATGGGGGAGAAAAAAGCTATTGCAACTTATGCATGTGTATCCTATATTATCTGTATCATATATCTCATATTGCAGGGCGTAGGTGATGGAAGTCAACCTTTAATGAGCCGTTTTTATGGTGAGAAGGATCAAGAAAGCCTGAGAGGAGTTCAGAGAATGGCATACATTTTTGCAATAATTCTTGCTGTTTGTGGTGGAATTATCATGTATGTAAACAGAGCAAATATTGGAGGGGTTTTCGGAGCTTCTTATGAAGTAAGTATTGAGATTTCTAAAATTGTACCTATATTTTTAGTGTCATTACCATTTGTTGCGATTACCAGAATAGCGACAGCTGGATTTTATGCTACTGAAAAAAAGGTGGATTGTCATACATTCTTACATTCATTGAACCAGTATTGATGCTGATATTTATGCTTGTTTTACCACCTTTATTTGGTGGACAGATTATGATATGGTGGAGTACGGTATTGGCACGTGTTTTTTTCAGCGATTCTGGCATTCATACTAATAAAATATTGCGAAAAGGGAGATTTGCAATATGGAATACAGAAAATTTAACAATCAGATAGTAGCAAGAATAATCTAGGTTTATCTATTGTATTTTTAAGGACAGCCTCATAGCAATAGGGCTGTCCTTTTAAAATTATGAAGCTAATTTTTCAATAAATTCTAGTAGATTTTGATTGGAATAATCATAACTCTAATGAATCTTCAGCATCTACCCACATCTGTAAATTTCCCATCAAAGATATAACCTTGCATATTCTAATGGCTCATCGATTGCAAGCGATGTCAAAGCACAATCAGATCCAGGTGTGGTTTCTTAAATTTTTTCTGCTTCCCAACAATCAATACGGAGTATATAGCCCGTATTAGTATATACATCAATGCTGTTGCACTGTGGATTGTATTCTGCAAATATTGTTCTCATCGTATCCCATCTCCTTATCATTTAATCAATCAGTAGTAGCAAAAATTTAAGAAGCATTTCAATCAGTTCACCATGTCACTTTTATTTTCGTGTTATACTGTCTTATAGATTTTTCTTGCCCTTGTATTTGCCCTTATCAGAGTGCATAAACACTGATGGGACGATATAACACAAGGGGAAACAATAAGGGAAAGCTCACCTGCGACAAATCCAGTGTTTTCAAGGGTTTGCAGAGAATTTAATAACAAATATAACAGTTATTAAATTTCTTAAACAGGTGAAATCTCAATCGGAATTTGGCAGGCTGCGGCCGGAACAGCTTGTATTGTCATTGCAAGCCTATGGGAAGTTCCGCTGTGCTTATGGTTATCAAAAAAACGTTGGTATCTTTGTCACGGTTATTCTTAATGCCGGACTTGGAAGCGTTTTAGGGATTTTCACGGCTACAACCTCTTTGTGGATGATCTGCCCGTATAGCTGGGTGCCGCATCTTATGATTTCCGTGTTAGGTATTTTGCCTAATGGTGAGCCGGTTGCAGATCAGAGTACGGCAATGGCATTTTGGATGATTATACTTGTATTGGTCATTTCGCTGGCCTGGTTTGCGGCGCTGTCATTTTTAACTGCAAGATGGTTTGAGAAAAAGGAGGTGGGGTAACTATGGTATCTGTGGTTCGCTGCTGGAAAGCAGAATATCAGAAGTGTAAACATAGCATTTTGCTCTATATGCACAGCATGATTCCGATTATATGTGCGGCGATTTTTGCGGGTTACTATCATATATCCAGATGGGAACTGGCAACCAAAATCAGTGCCTATCTGGAAGTGCTGGCCGTTGCGTTCCCGTTTCTGATCGGCATTATTGTGGGCCTGGTTGTTCAGATTGAAAATCAGGCCGGGCATTATCAGCTTTTGTTGGGAACAATCCCATCTCGCATGGCAACGTATATTGGTAAACTTGGTTTTCTGATGATCTGTGCTTTTGGCGCAACATTTTTAGCGTTAGGAACATTCGCTACACTATATAGGGATGCTCCGGCAAGCCTTTACCTGAAAGCAGGGATTCTATTGTTGATTACCATGCTTCCCATTTACCTTATTCATTTGTTTGTGGGAATGAGCTTCGGAAAAGGTGCATCTATGGGATTGGGAATTGCAGGGAGTTTAATAGCTGCCCTTATGATAACAGGGCTTGGTGACGCTACATGGAAATATATTCCCTGGGCCTGGGGCGTTCGTGCTATGGATTACACTGTGCTTGCATGGGATAGCCCCCAACTGTATGCACAGGTAAAAACCGATTTTTTCAGCGGTATGATTATTTCTGTATGCTGCACTGTTTGTCTGCTGATTGCCAGTTTGGTTTGGTTTCATGGTTGGGAGGGAGGTAAAAACAGTGAATAAAAAGTGCCTGTTTGCCGTGGTAATTGTGCTTGTAAGTCTTATATGCTTATCGGCCTGCGGTGCGCTCCGCGATACCGCCGATAAAAATAAGGCGTTAAATGAATCTCTGCCGTATTATGAGCTGAACGCCGCAAACTATGATGAAATTTCATATAACGGCCTGACATATACCATAACGGATGAATGTCTTGAAATGTCAGAACTGCAAGAAGAAATCGGGCAGGTATCGAAACGCTTCAAAAATGTGGCGGGGGAAGATTTCAGTTTCGGCTACGTTTACAGTATTGTGGATGTGGATATAAGCAATGCCGTAGCTGTAAATATCAACAATGAATATCGGAAAGCTGACATTAAAAATAATGATGAGTAACCTCGACAATGTGGTATAATGGGGCGGGAGGTGATTTTTTGACCCACTTACTTGTAGTTGACGATGAAGTTTCTATCTTGGAATTGATTAAGAACAGTTTGGGGAAAGATGGATATTTGATAACAGTCTGTCAAAATGCGGATGATGTAGACATCAAAAAGCTGCATTTCTATGACCTCATTCTTTTGGATGTGATGATGCCTGGCACAGACGGGTTTGAGTTTTGCAAACAGATCAGGAATATGGTAGACTGCCCGATTCTCTTTCTGACCGCAAAGACATTAGAGGAAGATATATTGTTTGGATTGGGCATCGGTGCGGATGATTATATTACGAAACCTTTTCGTATTCAGGAGCTTCGCGCCCGTGTCGCGGCACATTTACGCAGAGAAAAAAGGGAGCATCACAGCACACTTTCATTTGAGCCTGATATAAGATTTGACCTTTCCGCAAAGGTACTGTATGTTTCAGAACAGCCGGTTCCCCTTACCAAAAGCGAGTATTCAATCTGTGAATACCTTGCGAAAAACCGGGGACAGGTTTTTACAAAAGAACAAATCTATGAAGCCGTTTTCGGGTTTGATGGAATAGGCGATAACTCTACGATCTCAACGCATATAAAAAATATTCGTGCGAAATTGGAGCATTTCAAAATAAGTCCGATCAGCACCGTATGGGGGATAGGATATAAATGGGAGTGAAAAAGAAACCTACATTGAAAATATTGTTTCGCCAGTTTGCTATCTCCCTCATTGTCATGCTGGTAGCGGCAATTATTGTCCCTGTTGGTTTGGAGGGACTTGCTGTAAATGCTGGATTAGCTACAAGAGCAAATCTAAGTGAATTGCAGGTAAAAGAGATCATTCCAACGCTGACGATTGCCCCGGATATTACAAAGGTTGTGATTCCACAGGGATGCGGCTACTTAATTCTGGACAAGAACTTTAATGAGCTTTACAGCAATATGGACGATGATGAAAAAGAAATTGCCCTGCTGTACGCAAAGGGAGAATATATTGAATATGCTACGGGGAGGCAGTTTGCACTTGTTGTCCGGGAAAACGAATTTTGCGTTTTAAGGTATTATATTGGTTCTCAATTTACAGTGTCATGGCTACCGGAATATTTTCCATCTCCTGACACGCTTGTGTTTATCCTGATGGCTGTAAATTCGCTGCTGGTCATTATCATACTGACCGCCAGATTTGCTAAGAACCTGCGTACACAACTGACCCCGCTTTTTGAAGCAACTGCGGAGGTTTCAAAGCAAAACCTTGATTTTGAAGTAGGACACGCCAAAATCAAAGAGTTTGAAGATGTCCTTGCATCTTTTTCAGATATGAAAGATAATCTGAAAATTTCGTTAGAACGGCAATGGAAAACCGAACAGACACAGAAAGAGCAAATCGCCGCGCTTGCCCATGATTTGAAAACGCCTCTGACGGTTATTCAAGGAAATGCTGATTTACTCACAGAAACAAATCTTGATGATGAGCAACGATTATACGCTGGTTACGTCGTGGAAAGCTCCGGCCAGATGCAGTCATATATTCAAACCCTGATTGATATATCACGGGCGGCGGTTGGTTATCAGCTCCATATTGAAAGTATAGACTTGCCAGCGTTCATGCAGCACTTGTTCGGTTATATGGAATCACTATGCCGGACAAAAGAAATCCGGCTGCAAATGAATACTGTTTCACTCCCTCAAATGCTGAAATTTGATAGGGTGCTGATAGAACGTGCTATTATGAATGTTATCAGTAATGGGCTGGACTACTCCCCGCAAGGCGGAACGCTTTATGTGGATGTTCAGAGTAACAACGGTTTCGTGGAAATTTCAGTCACAGACGAGGGAACGGGGTTTTCTAAAGAGGCATTATGCCACGCACAGGAACGGTTCTATATGGGCGATCAAAGCCGCAATTCAAAGTTACACTTTGGTATGGGTCTATATATTACAAATTCGATTATGGAACAACATAATGGTCAGCTTATTTTAGAAAATTCAAAAGAAACCGGCGGCGCAAAGGTTACTATGAAACTTCCTTGCTGATTTTCCGATAGTGTAATGGACGTCTTTTATGTCCGTCCATTTTTCAAATCTTTATGGAATCTTCAAAAATTCCTCTTATCATGTATCTAAAGAAAAAACATCTGCCCAGCGGCAGAAAAGAAAAAACCGCTGCTGGGCAGACCCATTTTCACGCTTAATTTATATTCACTGGTGGCGGTTTTGAGAAATCAAGGCCGCTGCTTTCTTTCTGTCATTCCCAGCAGTTAAAGGCATAATATCGGATAGCATAGTTGAAAATTGCAGTCAGCTGACAGTTGATTGTTTTCAAATACGTCTGCGAATAGCCTTTTCCATTCTTATCCTTATACATCAACAACTCATTTTGCCATGCACGTACATCTGCCACCGTAATCTCACTAAGAATCTTTTTCTCAAAATATGGTCTGATCTTCAAGTCAATGATGTAACGCTTTGTATACATGGTGTGTTCACGAAGTCTGACATCCATATCCTTATAGTAGATTTCCAGAAAGTTCCCGAATTCGATATCTACACCCTGGCTCTGTTGCTGAAGAAAGTCTCGCTCCCACTCTTTTGCCTCGCCTTTGGTCCGGAATCCACGTTTTTTGTTTTCTCTTTTGGTTACCTTGCCAGTCTTTATAATAGACCTGTACTTTCCAGTTCTTTCCTTCTTTGTAAACACCCATTGTTAATCCTCAACCTTCATTCCGTAAATCTTTTCTGCCAAAAAATTTGGTAGAGATTTTTCCAGCTACTACAATATAGCCTTTTGCTTTCAACTCCTTGTTGTACTCTCGCATCAAATTGTAGGCATACGCTTTAGAAACACCAAGAATTGCACACACATCATCCACATCCATATACATTTTTTCCTGCACTATACTCATATCGCTTTATCCTCCTTCAAATATTGCTCAACATGTTCCAGACCATAGATCTTGTCCTCTACATAGCGGGTTGGCACCCGTCCGAGAATAACATAATAGTTCTTGCTTTCCAGATCGGCATCTTTGAAATTCGATCTGCAACGCTTTCCTCAATATGTTCCGCTGTCACTTTCAACCCGTCATAAAAAGCCCCCTCCGAAAGCATCTTGTCGCTTGGAATATTTTCTTCGCTCAAAGCTTTCTTTGCATTCAATAGGAAGAAGCAAGGCTCCTCTGCTTCTCCTGCATCCCCCTTAGGTACCTTGCCATCCAAAACTAATACAAAGGCATCTGAAAGTGCCTTTCCATAGGAGCTGTCCTTTCGGGTTAAACTCTGTAGATACTCCCATGTCCGGCGCTGGTTCTCATCCTCCATGCAGAATCGCACGTTACTGGATTTGTATGTTTTTCTCATGCAGTTTTCCCCTCTCATGCGCTGCTTCATTTCTGCCAAAGCCTCATATCCCTTTGCATTTGCACAAATATCGGAAATGACAGTTACATTTCCTTTCTGTCAAATCTGAAAAGTGCCTCAGCAGACAGCCACCACCGCCAATGATATAGAGATGAATCAGATCTTCCTTATAACCATGTGCCGTCAGCTTTTTTCATGATTTCCTCTGTATAGCTTCCGCAATTCGCTTCGTAACCATTGCTACATCATCAGTTCTTCGCCTATGCCATTTCTAAGCAGAGGTTCTATTAACATTTCCGGCACTTCCACACCGCCTCTCTTGGACAGCCTTCTGTATTTTTCCATACAATGATGTACCCCGAATACTTCTGTGCTGATACTCTTTCATCGGTCTGCCATCGTTAATTTCAAGAATACTCATGGTTCCGTTGCCAATGTCCACCAGCATATTCATTCCCGGCATCGCACCTTGATTATGTACAGCCGCCAGTCCCTGCGGAAAGATTTCCACACCACATAGATGCACCTTATAGCGTTCCTTTTGGAACATGAAATTCAGTTCCTTCTCCTGCATCAGATATGCTCTCCAATCGGCAGCCTGTGACTTTACCCACGCAAGCGGAAGTCCTACCGCAAGCACGACCTCTGCTTCATGAAGTCCCCGGAATTTTAATTCCTCTGCCAGTCCTGCCAAAGTCAAAATATAAAAATCATCAGAATCTGTTTTGTTGCCCTGATATACCAAATGGCTCTCGCCAATCACATAATATTTCTCCCGATATTTTACAAAGTTGGTACTGACAATCGGTTCCTCATCATATGCTTCCACTCCGGTAGTAAATACCCTATGGGCGGTCTTGATATTCCCGTACCCATGATCTAAACCGATATAAATTTTTCCTTTTGCTTTTCCATTGTTCTGAATATAATTTTTCTCCATTAAAATATCCTCTTGAATGTCCTGTTTACATATCCGTTTACATGTTTTTTTACAAATACTCTTTTGAAAAAATTCCGTTTACTCTGTTTACAAAGCTTCAAAGCCTTAATTTTACTGTATTCTTCCGTAAACCAGATTGTTTACATTTCCGTAAACGAACGCCTGTAAACAGAATTTGTAAACGCAGCCTAAAAAAACTTTTATTTTTCTTCAAAGGGTATTACCGCATTCTCCGGCAGTTTCTGAAACTCATTTTTACCTGCCACCCTCTTTGTGTGCCATATCCGGCAAATCGGTGGGAAGAGACCTTTTCCCATCCGACAATGCTATGGTTCATGACATTATTGATTTCCTTCAGTTCCCAATCCTTTGGTGTGTCATACTCATGAGAAAATGCTTCTTTGTAAATCATAATGCTGCATACATAATCCTCTGCCAGTTCATCCAGCCAGATCTGTATCACGCCGACCTTTGCATCCTCGGGCATAAAATCTTTCTGCATCTCCTTTAAGTATTCTTCTGTTTTCCTCGACAGCCTTAACTCGTGGGAACCATTCCGATATAGTTCCATCGCTTCCGCCCACGCCTGACGTATGTATTCCCTTGACTCTTTTTCATCCTCAAGAATGTGCTTTTCCACCCGTTCCGGATGTACCAGCACCGGGACAAATCTCCGGTTTCCTGTACGGTCAAGAGGAAGAAAGTCCATATTGTTGGAAGTACCTACAAATACACATTGTCTTGGTCTGTCCTCCGGGTGGGTTTCATAAGGAATTTTGTATGTTTCTTTCTGCCTGCTGATAAAAGACTTAATATCTTCAATGCTCTTGGCATTCACTGTTGCCATCATTTCCGACATTTCGATAATCCAATGCCCCTGCATCTTCCGATAGACATTATCATCATCCATCCGCTTCAAATCATCCGAAAACCATTCATCATTGATGGCTAAAAACCGAAAAAATGTTGACTTGCCTGCTCCCTGCCCTCCTACAAGGCATACCATGATTTCAAACTTGCATCCCGGCTCATACACCCTTCGGATAGCTGCCATCATCAACAGCCGCATGATTTCTTTCGTGTAATCATCGTGATCAGCCCCCAGATACCTGGGCAAAAGATTGTCTATGCGTGGCTGTCCGTCCCATTTGAGTTTTTCCAGACAGTCCCGGATAGGATGATACCTGTTTTCACTTGCAACAATATTCATCGCCTTGTTGATGTTGCGGTCATTTTTCAGACCATAATTCTTTTCCAAGTACCAATGTATCTGATACACATCAGTATCCGTCAGGCTGGAAGATGTGCGCTGCCATCCGAGATTGCCTACAATATCAATCTTTCCTGACAGCTCAATTTTTTCTGATTGCACCCTTTAGCAAAGGATCACGTTGAAATACCAGCATACAGTTGTTGATTGTCTGACAAGTATTGCCTTTATCGTTTCTTGCCAAATCTGCCCGAATATCCTCTACCGTACTCATTTCCGTATCAAGCACTTCCGCGATTTCGTTCCATGATACGTTCTCTTCCGATTCTGACTCTCTCTGCAACTTCTTCCACCTCCTTCCTGCCTTTCATAAAAGTTCCTGTTTATCCTCTGTACTACCCATGCATAAAATATCCAGCCAGTAATTCATAATCGGTTCCGCCTGAAGCATCTGTGCATAGTCCTCTGAAAAAATAATATCCGGCGGCTTACCATTAAGGAAAATACTCATCTGCTCTATCAGTGATAAACTGTCCCTTAAACTCTCAATACTGTGATTGCACCATCTGTCAAAACGCTCCCTGACGTGTATCAGCCTCTCACGTTCTGTCCGTTCTCTACGAATACGCTCCCTGTCCTGCTCGCTTAATTCCTTATTTCCTTTGATCTCTATCGGCAACCGGAAATCTTCTACAATCTTCAATGCTGCCTCATATTGCGATAAATCAAACATCCGAGATACATAGTCAATCGCATCCCCTCCCACGCCGCAAGCAAAGCAATGATAGTTCTTATCAATCTTCATGCTTGGGTGCTTATCATCATGGAAAGGGCAACAGGCTAACCCATTTCTTCTGACCTGCAGACCATAGTTTTCCGCTACCTGTCTCGCCGTCAGATACTCCTTTACCTCTGAAAAAATATTCAATATGCAATTTTCTCCTTTCCTCCGGAGAAAGCCTTTGCTATAATAAATGTGTGTTAGATAGAAAGGCTTTATCCTTTTTATTCATGAATTCCCTTGTTACCAGCAGGGGCATTTTTATTTACTTCAAGTAATTGTTTTACCAGTTCCAGCAGCAATCCTTCCTCTTCTGTATTGCCATTCTGTAAATGTACCAATATCTGCTCCAATACTTTCGCCACCCTGATCGACATATAATTTCCGGCAATGACCGTTGCCTCCTGCCCTAATACTGCTTTCCGGTAATACTCGCCTTTGGATACCCCTGATAAAATTATCTTCGCTTCTACTTGGCTTTTCTCTTCGTCACTTAGCCAAAAAGCAATTGTATTGCGCCGAAACCTGTCCTCTCGTTTACACGCCACTCTCCTCACCTCTTTCCACTTTTCCAAGTCTGTCTGCAATTTTTTCCTGTGCATCCATAGACTGATGACAATAGGTTTCAATTGTAGTCGTAACCTTTCCATGCCCTAACCGTTTTGCAATCTCGACTGGGCTGAATCCCATCTGCACAAGCATACTTGCATGACTGTGACGAGTACAATGAATTGTAATTTTCTTTACCCCCGACAGTTTGATTCCACGCTCCATTTCATGTTCAAAGAAGCTCTTTGTCCGTCCGGCAAAAAGACGTGTTCCCGGTCTCACATGATATAATGTCGCAATATATTCCTTAAGTTCTTCCTGCAATTCCTTATGTATCGTAATCACACGAACCGAGCTTTCTGTCTTTGGTGCCGTAATCAAATCCTCTCCATCAAACCTCGTCAAAGATTCGTCAACAATTATGGTTCCCTGTTCGAAATCAATATCTTTCACCTGTAACGCCAGCAATTCTCCTATTCTCATACCTGTCCAAAATAAAATCTGAAAGGCAATCCAGGAATCCTGCTTATCCATAATCGCATCTGAAAACTTCTGGAACTCCTCCAGCGTCCAATATGGTCTTTCATCCGCTTTACTCTTTCCCATGCTTCCGGCTTTGCGACAGGGATTCGAGCGCAGATCATAGAAATTTACTGCATAATTCAAAATGGCACTAAGCTGATTATGTATTGTTTTCAGATATGTGGGTTTAAAACCTTTTCCATCATTTCTCCCTGCCATTTGCGTATCATGGGAACTGTAATTTCATTAATTGGTGTTTTCCCGAAATACGGCAGTATCTTATCGTTCATCACATACTCTTTCTGTTTCATAGTAGTTTTTCGTAAACACTTTTCCATATCTGCCTTATAAATCTCTCAGAGGTCCGCCAATGTCATCGTCGGATCAGATGATTGCTGAAGCATGAAATGTGCATACCATTCTTCTGCTTCTTTCTTGGTCTTAAAACCTCATTTTTTGTGATTTCATTTTTTGGTTCCTGTCCCAATCCGTCCAGCGATATTGTATCCGCCACGTACCATTGGGATCTTTCTTTGCATTGCAGCTCATGCACTTACCTCCTTTGCTCCTCCGTACCATTTTTCCTTAAAATACTCCACCGGAATCTTTCCAGCGATTGTGAGAAACCCTTTACTTGCCAAATCCTTATTCATTTCTCTAAGGATTTTGTAGGCTTTCCCCATGCTCACACCAAGCATTTTTGCAATGTCCTCTGCACTGTAATAGATTTTTCGTTCATATTGTTTCCTCCAGTTCTTATGTTTGTTTCTATATAGTATCATTTTATTGCGTTTTATAATATCGTAACTTTTGTTTCGTTTCAATATCTTTTTGCTTTATTTTTTTCTTCTTGTGTGTTATCCTATATTTGATATTGAACAGTTTTATAAAAAATAGCTTTAGAGCAGGAGGCATGTTTTTATGACAGTCGGGGAAAACATAAGACGTATCCGACAGGAACGTAATCTTACCCAAAGACAATTAGGAGAAATGGTTGGTGCAAGTGAAGCCTACATTCGCGCCTACGAGAGCGGCAGAAGAAATCCCAAACCATCCTCCCTTGAAAAAATAGCTGATGCTTTATCTGTCAATCCCGAAGTACTGGCAAACTCTGATTTTTGATGGCATAAAAGCCATACACAGACTTTTTTCAGATATTCCGGCAATACGATGGACAAACTCTTTGAATACCAGGATAAAGATGGAAAATGATATGGTTTGGAATCAGCTTTTGGAACATTATCTTTGATGCGATCATGGTTAGACCGATATGAAGAATATATGGTAGAAGTTGAAAAATGCAATGAAATAAAAGATGTTAAGAAACGTGGGGAAGCTCTGCTGAAAGCGGAGGCAGACTTTAACCTTTGGATGGATATTTATCCGGAGTCGGAGCCGTGGCAGGAACGGCTTAAGATTCAGAAGGCTCTTGATGATGTTATGGATAAAA
>ENA-OQBL01000804-OQBL01000804.1-human-gut-metagenome-genome-assembly--contig:-NODE-804-length-14662-cov-3.351152_pt1 | contig 14662 bp, 22 predicted proteins | sample MGYA00242747_ERZ504553 | MGnify/ENA primary metagenome ERZ504553 (study PRJEB26092, sample SAMD00036240) | human gut metagenome | host: Homo sapiens | study: EMG produced TPA metagenomics assembly of...
CCATGAGTGGTCTGTTCAAAGTAAAACAACTCCATGTCAGCCCATATTCTGGAACGTCCTGCCTTTTGATGCGCTCTCGACAAATTTCTCGTAATAACGGGCAGAGTCTTCCAACCTGGTTGAACCGACTCCCACTCCATCCTGATAGGCCACGATTTCCACATTAAGTTGTTCAAGCTGCCTCACAAAATAATCATCACATTTTTCTTTCTTTATATTGTATGGAGCAATTATATTCACACAGTTAGCATTCAATGACTTGGCCACTTGCGCGCACTCATTGACATAAGGTATCACAAAATCGCAAAAATAGGATCCAACCATGACTCATTAGGAAAATACCACCCATAAAAACTCTGGTGATGCCCATATTTCTTATAGATTTCTTCCATCGATTGATTCCTTTTCTTACCCAGTTCTCTATCTGTCATCATCCGATGAGCATCAAGATCTGGCCCCCAATAATCATTGCTCACGAAGAACTTCACACCAAACTCATCTGCCGCTGAAAGCACTGTTTCAATAGGATCCTCACAACCCATTTCAAACTTGGGAGCCAATTTCGTATCAAAAAAGGCTTTGCCGTGAGCAGCTACATTCATCATCACCAAATATTCCATACCGGTCTCACTGATTTCACGAATCTTTTCCCTCCATTGGGCAGCAGTAAACTGTCTTAAATCTTTGTCCCAATATACTCCTTCTTTGCCTCCCGGATGCTGAAATTCAAACCAAGAGCCGGAAATAGGCTTTATATTCGGATTGGCAGCCGCTTGCTTTAAAATATCCGCTTGAGCTACTCCCGGCAGAGCCAAACCAACTGCTCCCAAACCTAACATTGACAAAAAATGACGTCTATCCACAATATTCCTCTTTTAACAGATTAAACTAAATTATTTATATCCAACTCTTTCCGATAAGGGATAGATGATTGAGCGCCCATTCTTGTAACAGAAATAGAAGAAGCTTTTGATGCAAACAATACAGCTTGCTCCAAACTCATCCCTTCGGAAACACCCACGCAAACAGCTCCATTGAAAGTGTCTCCTGCAGCCGTAGTATCAACCGGAACCACTTTGCAAGCATCTATATAACAAGTTTTTTCTCCTTCTCTTACAAAGCTTCCTTCGCCACCTAAGGTTATTATTATATTTTTCACACCTTTCCGATACAAAACATCGGCCGCCACAGCCACGTCTTTTTTGCTGTTTATCTTGACTCCGGTCAGCATTTCAGCCTCTATCCGATTGGGAGTTATCATATATAGATGTTGGAACAAAGATTCCGGCAAAGAACAAGCAGGAGCAGGATTCAATACAACTTTCACTCCCTTTTCATAAGCCTTCTGTGCAGCATATTCTACAGTTGGAAGGGGAATTTCCAGTTGCATCAATAATACATCTCCAGTCAGCATCTCCTTCTCCATACTGTCAATGTCTCCTTGTCCAAGTGACATATTAGCTCCTGAAGCCACAACAATACAATTTTCCGCATGCTGGTCCACGCTTATCAACGCAACTCCGGATGGGGTCTCCTTATCCAAAGCAATATAGTTTGTTGCTATGCCTTCATTTTGAAAAACACGCAAGGCCTGCTGTCCCAAAATATCATCACCCAATTTCGCTACAAATAACAAGTCACCACCCAACCGCTTCACTGCAACCGCTTGATTTGCTCCTTTACCCCCCTGATTCATAAGAAACTTACCACCAAGGATAGTCTCTCCCGGTACTGGCAAATGAGAGGTATGCACTACCATATCTGTATTCGAACTGCCTACTACTATGATTTTGCTCATACAGATTCTATTTATGAATTTGCTATTTCCTCTAAAACGGTCCAACACTGATACAATCCTCTGGGAACATGGAAACATCCTTTCCATTTTCCACCTTTCAGCGGAAGCAAAACTTCACCTCTTCTATTCAGGTATCCAAACCATTCAGGATATTCGGTATCTTTAAAATGAGTCCATGTATAATCATGCACTTTATTAAACCACTCCAGACATTGCCGGTCGCCCGTCAAATGATACCCTTTCAATAGAGAAATCAGAGTCTCGATATGTACCCACCAAAGCTTCTGATCCCATTCCAATTGCTGAGGAGGACAACCTTTACGATCCATAAAATAATAAATGCCCCCGAACTCTTTATCCCATCCATAATCGAGCATAGTTAAAGTGGTATTTTTCGCCTTTTCTATCAAGTCCAAACGCCCCAAACGTTTCCCTAAATCCATGATAAACCACATGGCTTCAATTGCATGCCCGGGAGTAACCTGCCTTCCCTCGAACGAATCGGAAAGCTGTCCGTCCATTTGTATATTTTCAACAATAAGCCCCCCCAATTCCGGACGATAAAATTCTTCCATAACCTCATGAATACAGACTTCCATGGTCTTTTCCAGATAATCCGCATCCAGCAAATGTTCTATCTCCAAAGCCAAATTGCATAAAATCATCGGCAATGCAAAGTTCTTCAAGTCACGCGTACCTGTATGCAACTTATTCCAGTGCCCTTTAGGATTATCAACCTTCGACAAGATTATATCAAACGTTTTCTTGGCAATCTCCGCATACTCTTCATTGCCTGTAGCCAAGCTTAACTGTCCAAATGCCATCGTAGCAAACGTATATGAAAAAAATATTATAAGGATCGACCAATGGATTTCCTTGTCTGTCCAATGAGAAATACCAGTTATAGTTACCATCGTGACCATACTTTTTCAAGAATTCTCCTCCTTGAATGGCGCAATCTAACCACTCTTGACGCTTCTCGACCTTATTATAAAGCATCGAAAACATCCACACCTCGCGTCCCTGCAACCAAATAAATTTATCCGTATCAAATACATTACCTTGACGATCCAAGCATGTAAAATATCCACCATATTCATGATCTTGAGAACATTCAAGCCAAAAAGGAAGAATATGATTCATCAGTTCATCCTTATACTGTGTTGCTAATTTTTTCAAAGTCCATAATTTTTTGATATTTTAGTTCATAAGGTCAATTTATTTCATACGCGTCCAATACCGTTCTATCTCTTCCAAAGATTTGCCAGTCGTTTCCGGTACAAGTTTCCATACAATGAGCATATAAGGCACACACATTGCAGCAAACAAGAAAAATGTTCCAGCGGGGGTAAGATTCTGGAGCATCCAAGGAGTCAACTGTCCAATCAAGTATGTTCCAATCCAAAGAGAAAATCCAGCTATGGACATAGCCAAACCACGTACTTTGGTAGGATACATTTCTGAAAGAAGCACAAATATCACTGCACAAATAGACACGGCACAACAAAACACATAAGACAAAAAGAAAACAAGCAGGAACAGGCTCGAAATGCCCCATGATTTTCCAGCAATAAAATAGAAGCCTATCAATACCAATGAAAGGATCATACCTGAAACGCCATAATACACCAGCTTCTTACGGCCTACTCTATCAATAATGACAAGAGCCAGCACAGTAGTCAAGGTATTGACCAGCCCCACCAACACTTGATATAACAAGGAATCACCACCCGAAAGGCCAGCCCCTTCAAATATAGAAGGACCGTAATACAAGACCGCATTCACACCCATGAACTGTCCCAGCATGGCAATGGCAACACCGATTATTACAGCCTTCAGAATACCGGGCTGCAACAACAACACCCATTCAGACCTGACCTCTGATACAATCACCGATTTGGTCTCGTTCATCTGGATCATAGCCTCCTCGCCCGAGTTGTAGATTCGTTGCAATATACGGAGGCCGCGTTCTTCCCTGCCCTTCAAGATCAACCAACGGGGACTTTCGGGAATGAAGAAAATAACGGCAAAGAACAAAAGTGCCGGCAATGTCTCCATACCCAACATGCCCCTCCACACCTCAGAAATAAAGAGCTTCTCAAACAGCCCCGTGCCAGAAGCCACATGACTTTCCGAGTACCCAAGCAATTGGAAATTCACCAGATAGGCGCCCAAAAAACCTACCGTGACAGCCAATTGATACAAAGAGACCAAACGGCCTCTGTATTGAGCCACGGAGACTTCCGATATATATAAGGGAGAGATGATAGAGACAACACCAATACCCACACCACCAATAATACGGTACAGAACCAACTCATCAAAATCCGTACAAACAGCACAACCTATAGCTGAAGTGGAAAACAGCACAGCGGAAAGAATCATCGTCAGTTTACGGCCAAACCGATCACTCAACACACCGGCCAAAAGCACACCAGCAATAGATCCTATCAATGCGCAACCGACATACCAGCCTTGCTGCAACGCATCCAAGTGAAAAAGTGCGGTCACCTGGGCAATGGTTCCTGAAATCACAGCAGTATCATAGCCGAAAAGGAAACCTCCCAAGGCTGCAACAAAGGAAAGGAACACCAGATATCCGATATTTACATTTGTCTTCATCATTGTCTATAGCTTAACTTTATATACATTACCAAAACGATCTGTCACACACACTTCTATTAAAGCCTCACGATTCTTAGGAAGAGCACGGAACATGTGTTCTGTCCTTATCGGAGAAATCCAATCATACTCTACACGTTTCTTGTCCGAGCAAATGGCCTTCGCTTCCGGGTCAAAACCTGTGAAATGCTCCATTTCACCCATATATTTCCCGTCCTCATACCATTCCACCTTCCACTCTTCATCCCAATTCCAGACATTCGCAAGAATATACTCAGGATAATCCCTTGAAGCCCCCACCGGATAAGCCCTGAACTGATGTTCGATAGGATACCCCGCACTCTTATAACGCCAAGTCAGCTTGTTTCCGTCAACTTCATATACACCATAACCGCTGGGAGTGCCATCGGTACAGATATCAGCTTTCCAAAAAGTACCACATACAGCCGCAGTATTATGCTCCATCAGACTGTCATTGAATACAACATTACCGTTGTTATGGGTATGGCCAGTAAGCAAATGCGCCTCGTATCCTTTCAAAAGATCATACAAACTTGAAGCATTGCTGGTTTCATCAGGAAGCAGAGCATTAAATTCCAACTCCTTGGTAGAACTGGAGGGGATATGCATGGAAACAAACACCAAATGGTCTTTCGGAACAAAAGCCAAATCCTTCTCAATCCATTGCAAAGTACGCTCATCAATATAACCTATATAGCGATAATTCCTATTGATATAGTAACAGTTATCAAGCACGATATAATGGGCTTTTCCACGATTAAAGGAATAATAGATAGGACCGAAACACTCTTCATAGGTCTTATACGAATGTTCGTAGGAACGGACCCCATATTCCATATCATGATTTCCAATCACACGGTACATGGGGACATCCAACACGTCCGATGTCTGTTTATATGAAGGAAAAAGCGACAAGGCATTGCCTACAATATCACCACAGTCCAACACAAACAAATCATATTCTGAATGTCTGTTTATAAACTCCCTCATATCCTTCAGGTACTCCGCATAAGCCGCAACATCCTCGCCTTTTCCCAGCTGGACATCAGCCTGAACCAAGAAAAGATGTCTATCATCATTCCTTTGATTCTTGACCAAAGAAAAATCATATATAAAGGTCCCTTCTATAATATGCTGATAGAATAAAGGAAGGCTACCGTCCCGTTGAGGCAAATAGCCTGTAGGAGTAGTGACATATACAAAACGGGCGTCACGATGGTAAGGAATGGTATACTTGCCGGAAGCATCGGTCAAGACACAATCGAAACCGTTCGTTACTACCACATTCGCGACCCCATACCCCTGACATTTCACTTGTCCGGTTATAGCAAGTGGATTCTGTGCCATCATATTCAAGTGAACAACAGAAATAAAAAATACAAATAACAGTCTTGTCATGATCTCCATATTACTTTAGATTAAAAAAATCTTTATATCTATTATACAAGTGTCCTGCCTGTAAATATGCTGATTGAGGACTCATAAAATGAGAAAACTCAAAAGTGATGGCCTTGTCATAACCGGCTCGCTTGGCAGCCTCCAACTTCATCCGTAACTTGTCAAACTTGATAGGTAAAAAGTCAATGGGCATGTCACGATCAAAGGTTTCAGCGTTTGTCCAACATTTCATGCCATACTTATCAGCCATGCTTTTTTGTTCACCGTAAAGAAAGCATCCAGTTCATCGTAATCGATATGTCCGTCCTGAAAAGCACAGGCATCAACCACATCATGAATGCCATCGAAAATTTCATTCCACTCCCTTTCATGCTCCTGAACAGAAACCGCATCCTCCTTTGTCAACTTATCTGTACCCATCACGGCCATTTTTCCCGTCAATCCACGGAGAAATAAAAGTCGGCAAACCGCCGGAGACATCCTTGCATTGTTTGCCCATCGCATGAAAGGCATCAATGACACCCTTCGTCTTACGGCTTATCTCACCACTGATATACCATCCGCCGAAACTCTTGTACTTCTCACCGTACCTGCTCCACACCTCATCAATCACATACTTGTTATCCTCAACCTCCCACGAAAGGTCACCGGTATCCCAGTACTTGCCCGAATCATATAAACCAAAATAGAACTTCATGTGATATTTTCCCCGCCAGACGAAGGAACATGTCCAACAAATCGACAGAAGGCATATAACACCCTTTTACCCAGCAAATGCGCCGAAGGATAAGTAATGAATTTGCGATAACCCGACCGGATCATTATGACCGTGTCAATTCCAATACTCTGCATATACCGGAAATCCTGATCCCATTCCCTTTCCCCCCAATTCTGATGGGGAATATCATGGGATATCTCATCCAAGAACGTGCCGGTAATTTTAAGCGCATCGCCCATGGGGACCAGCATGGAAGAGGCAGACTCTTGAGAAAAGAAGTAATCCCCATCACTCTCCCGCCCCAACAATGAAGGGGCCATGAATGCAGACGCACCGAACAAAGCAGTCCTCTTTAAAAAATCCCTGCGTGTTTTCATTATTAATAAAATTAAGATCAACCATTATATATTAAACCTATCGAACAGATTTTTTAAGATAAAAAAATCAATTATGTTTTTTCATTGTTTAGATATTAATCGTTATTATTCAATTACTACGCTGCAAATATAGATATATTTATTATCTTTGCAAGAGTTAATAAAGTATTTAATTAATATATAACCTACAATTAATATACGTTAACACGCAATTACCAAATAATTTACATAATAACAAATTAAATACATAATATTTCCGAATAACAAACCCGTATATATTAATATAATAAACAAAATAGAGCAAATAACATAAAAATACATACCTATGAAACAGAATTTATTAAAAGAAATGGAAACCGGGAGCAAGAATGCACTCTTAAAAAAAATGGATCATCACACATTATATATATAATGGGAGCTCCACTATTACCGACTTGGCCAAGGAACTCGATCTGAGTGTGCCCACAACCACCAAATTCATCAATGAAATGTGTGAGGACAACTATATAAACGACTATGGGAAACTGGAGACCAGTAGCGGCCGCCATCCAAGCCTATATGGACTCAATCCGGAATCAGGATACTTCATCGGAGTGGACATTAAGAAATTTGCCATAAACATCGGACTGATCAATTTCAAGGGGGATATGGTGGAAATCAGGATGAACATACCATACAAGTTCGAAAATACACAGGAAGCTTTGGAAGAACTGTGTGCACTCATCCGAAACTTCATAAAGGGAACAGAAATCAACGACAAGAAGATAATGAACATCTGCATCAACATCTCCGGAAGGGTAAATCCGGAATCAGGATATAGTTTCAGCATGTTCAACTTTTCAGAGCGTCCTTTGGCGGATGTATTGAATGAAAAAATTAGGGTACCCGGTCTGCATAGACAACGACACAAGGGCCATGACCTATGGAGAGCATATGCAAGGATGCGTCAAAGGGGAAAAAGACATCATTTTTGTCAACATAAGCTGGGGACTCGGAATCGGCATCATCATAGACGGGAAGGTATACACGGGAAAATCTGGATTTTCCGGAGAATTCGGGCACGTCAATGTTTTCGACAATGAAATACTGTGCCACTGCGGCGAAAAAAGGATGCCTAGAAACGGAAGCCTCAGGATCGGCACTGCACCGCATCCTGTTGGAAAGAATCGGTAGCGGAGAAAGTTCCATACTATCAAAACGGACTGCAGAAAATCCGCCCACCTTGGATGAAATCATCACCGCAGTCAATAAAGAGGACTTGCTATGCATTGAGATAGTGGAAGAAATAGGCCAAAAACTGGGAAGGCAAATAGCTGGATTAATAAGCATATTCAATCCGGAACTAGTAATAATCGGGGGTACATTATCATCAACAGGAGACTATATAGTGCAGCCAATCAAAACGGCAATAAGGAAATACTCATTGAATCTGGTCAACAAAGACGCCACGGTGACTGTTTCCAAGCTAAAAGACAAGGCTGGAGTAGTTGGGGCCTGCATGCTGGCACGGAGCAGAATGTTCGAAATTTAAGACGGCCATTGCCAGCATAATGGGATTGACAAAGAGCATACCAAGAACACAACTATCATATGCAAAAATATTGAAAAAGCAAGTCAGTAGTTGGTTACTGATAAAAGCACAAAGTGACGAAGCGGACTAATTCATAGCCCTCTGAGAATATACTGGAATAAAACTTTTCACTTTCGAACAAATGTATTACATTTGTTCCCAGTTATAACCCCCATTACCTATAAGTATGCAAATATCAGACAGCATTGTCATCATCCCCACCTACAACGAACGGGAGAATATAGAAAATATCATCCGTGCCGTTTTTGCTCTGGAACATGGTTTTCACATCCTTGTCATTGAAGACGGTTCGCCCGACGGAACGGCAGATCTCGTCAGAACCTTACAGAAAGAGTTCCCCAAACGCCTCTTCATGGTGGAGCGCAAAGGAAAGCTGGGATTGGGAACAGCCTATATAGCCGGCTTTAAGTGGGCATTGCAACGAGACTATGAGTATGTATTCGAAATGGATGCCGACTTCAGCCACAATCCCCAAGACCTGCCCCGTCTCTACCGGGCCTGCTCCGAAGAGGGTGCCGATGTAGCCATCGGTTCACGTTATGTGAGTGGTGTGAACGTAGTGAACTGGCCCATGGGACGTGTACTGATGTCTTATTTTGCCTCCAAATATGTACGCTTCATCACGGGGCTGCCCATCCACGATACTACAGCCGGATTTGTATGTTACCGCCGCCGGGTATTGGAGACTATCAATCTGGACGGTATCCGCTTCAAAGGATACGCCTTCCAGATAGAAATGAAATTCACCGCCTACAAATGCGGCTTCAAGGTAAAGGAAGTGCCTGTCATCTTCATCAATCGCGAACTGGGCACTTCCAAAATGAACAGCAGTATTTTTGGTGAAGCCGTATTCGGAGTGATTCGGTTGAAATGGAACAGTTGGTTTCATAAATATCCTACTGTAGATAAGGAGATGAAGTGATGGGTGATAGAGTGATAGGGGTTTACTATAAATATTAGGAAGATATGAAAAGAACATTGATACATAACGCTACGATTGTCAACGAAGGACAATCCGTGAAAGGTTCCGTAGTGATAGAAGACGGGCGCATTGCAGAGGTACTGACCAACTGGAAACCTCTCTCTGCCCCCTTGTGATGAAACCATAGATGCCACCGGATGCTATCTGTTGCCGGGCATCATCGATGACCATGTACATTTTCGCGATCCCGGGCTAACCCACAAAGCGGACATCCTCACCGAAAGCCGTGCGGCTGCCGCAGGTGGTGTGACCTCCATCATGGATATGCCCAATACAAATCCAGTGACCACTACACTGGATGCTTTGAACGCCAAGCTCGATTTACTGAACGAAAAGTGTATCGTAAACCATTCCTGCTACTTCGGTGCAACAAACAACAACTACAGCGAATTCGGCAAGCTGGACAAGCACCGTGTCTGCGGTATCAAGCTATTCATGGGTTCCAGTACCGGAAACATGCTGGTAGACAAGATGAACAGCCTGCTAAATATTTTCAATGGTACAGACATGCTGATTGCCGCCCACTGCGAAGACCAGGAAACCATCAAGAACAATATTGCCAAGTATAAGGAAATGTTTGCCGGAGAGAATGATATTCCCATAGGCAAGCATCCCTACATCCGCTCTTCGGCAGCATGCTATGCATCCTCTGAACTGGCAGTACGGCTGGCAAGAATTGCCGGAGCACGGTTGCATATCCTGCATGTGTCCACAGCTAAGGAACTGCAATTATTCAATGACTATTCACTTTCCGAGAAGCATATCACCGCCGAAGCATGCGTTGCCCATCTCCTCTTCACGCTCAGTGACTATCGCACGTTGGGTACACGTATCAAGTGTAATCCTGCCATTAAGAAGCAAGCCGACCGCGATGCCCTGCGTGCAGCCGTCAACTCCGGCCTGATAGACGTAATAGCCACCGACCATGCCCCCCATCTGCTCGCCGAGAAAGAAGGGGGTGCTTTGAAAGCCATGTCCGGCATGCCGATGATACAGTTTTCGCTTGTCAGCATGCTGCAACTGGTAGATGAGGGAATATTCACTCTCGAGACCATCGTTGAAAAAATGTGCCATGCTCCCGCACAAATCTACCACATCAACGAGCGCGGCTATATCCGTGAAGGTTACCGGGCAGACCTTGTGCTGGTACGCCCCGATACCCCGTGGGAAGTGACAGCCGACAAAGTTTTGAGCAAATGCGGCTGGAGCCCATTGGAAGGACATACCTTCAACTGGAAAGTGGAAAGGACTTTTGCCAACGGACATCCCGTTTATACTGACGGTATGGTGGACGACGCTTATCGTGGCGAGGAACTGAGATTTGGGGAGTGAAGGCTAGGAATTAAGGATTAGGGATTAAATGGGATGAAAAGGACAATACTGGCACCGGGGCATGAATTGCTTTCGTATCGGATTCATGAAGTAACCCCTTACATCAACTGGATTTATTTCTTCCATGCCTGGGGCTTCCAGCCTCGCTTTGCGGCTATTGCCAACATCCATGGCTGCGATTCCTGCCGTGCACTTTGGCTGACGACCTTTCCCGAGGAGGAACGTACCAAAGCTTCCGAAGCCATGCAGCTCTTCAAGGAAGCCAATAGAATGCTCGACCGACTGGACGAAACAATCTCCATCCATTGCATCTTCAGGCTTTGCCAGGCAAATGCAGATGGAGATAACCTCTTGATAGAAGGAACAACCTTCCCTCTGCTCCGACAGCAGACACCACAACCCGATGGCGGTCCATTTCTCTGTCTGAGTGATTTTGTACGTCCCCTCTCTTCGGACACACCCGACATCGTAGGGCTTTTCGCCTCTACCATCAGTGAAGAGGCCGAAGAGACTTACAAGAACGACCCTTACAAACATCTCCTTGTACAAACCTTGAACGACCGCCTCGCCGAAGCCGCCACAGAAAAGATGCACGAATATGTCCGCAAGGAGGCTTGGGGCTATGCCCCCGACGAATCCTTGTCCATTCCGGATTTGCTGGTCGAGAAGTACCAAGGCATCCGCCCCGCTGTGGGATACCCCTCCCTACCCGACCAATCCGTGAATTTCTTGCTGGACGAACTGCTCGGCATGAAACAGATAGGCATCACGCTGACTGAACATGGAGCCATGCACCCTCACTCCTCCGTCTGCGGCATGATGCTGGCACATCCCGCATCCCGATACTTTGCAGTGGGCAAGATTGGAGAGGACCAGCTGGAAGACTACGCCCGCCGCCGGGGAATGCCAATAGGGAATATGCGGAAGTTTCTGGCAGGAAATATAGAAAGCGTATCATAATGCTGATAATTCGGTACATTAAAAAAGGAGTTACACAGACGACACAGATTAAACAGATTTTCACTGATAATTTTGTTCATCATGAATTTCTCATCTGTGGTCATCTGTTTAATCTGTGTCACCTATGTGCCATAAAAAAGTAATCCTTTTGAACTGTGATTTATCGCCCCTTTCCGCGACTAACAGTGCAAAGCAACTCGAAAGAAGCAAAAAGATGGAAAATGCAGAACAAGAGTTTGTATCCGTGGTACGAGAGTATGAGCGCGTGATATATAAGGTGTGCTATCTGTACACCACGCCCAACGCTACCCTCAACGACTTATATCAGGAAGTGGTACTCAACTTATGGAAAGCATTTCCCAAGTTCCGGCGGGAGTGCAAGATTTCAACATGGATTTACCGCATCGCACTGAACACGTGCATCAGCTTTATCCGCAAAGAAAAGAACATCCCCGAAATCGTTACCCTCAACCAAGAAGCCGACCGGACTGAAGAAACCGACGAGACACAAGCCATGCTACGGCAACTCTACCGGATGATAAACCGGCTGGGACAATTGGAAAAATCCATCATCCTGCTCTATCTGGAAGAGAAAAGCTACGAAGAAATTGCCGAAATCACCGGGCTGACTTTGACAAACGTTGCCACCAAGCTCAGCCGCATCAAAGACAAATTGAAAAGAATGAATAAGGAGGAATAGATATATGGAACTGGATGAACTGAAGAAATCATGGAACGCACTGAATGAACAGTTGCAGAAAGAACCGATTGCTGATGAACAGCAGATTACAGAACTGATTGCCGGCTACAAGGCAAATACCCGCAAAAGTCTGGGACGCCTCGTAGTCATACAACGCTTCTCTATCGGAATAGGAACGATATGTCTGGCTACCCTTCTTCTTATATGGCTGCTACTGCCCACCTTCGGTTTCAACGAACAACTACAAGAAAAGATTGTTCCCTTTTTAGGGTTCATTGCCATCAGCATTCTCGCAGGCATGTGGTGGGACTGGAAAACATACCGTTGGAATAAGAATACACATATTGAAGAAATGAGTGTTGCCGAAGTCAGCCGCCGTATGACCACTTTCCGCCAATGGACCAAATATGAGGTGATGGGCATCTCCATCTGGATTATCCTTTTCAATATCCTCAATTATTGGGTGATGGAATATCATCTGATGTCCGTTGGCGTGCAAGCCATACTGATTACCCTCTTTGTAGTATTTGATGCGTTGATTATCTATATTCTCTACAAAAAAGGTGATTTATAAACATCTGGACAATATTAAAATGAACATTGAAGAATTGAAAGATATATGCACCGAGTAACTCTTGTTTTCATCCTTTTCCTTCTCATCCCGACCTTTACATTTACTTGGTTTATGTAGTAAGAAAAACCAGAAAGACATTTCTACGCAGCCTCTATTGGCTTCCCACCTTATTGCTGGCGGCAGGCTATGTTTACTTCATGTTCCTTACGGCGACAATGCGATGTCAAACCATACGCAGGCTATAGGCAGACTGGCAATTACCATCATGCTGTTTGTCTTTCCAAAAACCATATTCATGCTTTGCTCTCTGGTGGGAGTACTGGCGCACTTCATCATCCGTCGTTGTCCCCGCAGCCCGTTCACCGCTATAGGACTGGTTTTAGCTGTCGTCAGCTTCTTCAATATCCTCTACGGAACTTTTGCAGGCATCACCCGTTTCGATACGAAAGAAGTAGAATATCGTTCTGCCAATATTCCGGAAGGTTTCGACGGCTACCGCATCGTGCAGATATCGGACATACACATCGGCAGTTGGCAGGGCAATCCGGAACCCATCAAACAATTGGTCGATTCAGTCAACGGACAGAAGCCGGACCTGATTGTCTTCACCGGTGACCTCGTGAACCAGCAGAGCCATGAACTGGATGGTTTCCAAGAAATACTCTCCCAACTGTACGCACCGGACGGAGTATACTCCATCCTCGGTAACCATGACTATGGCTCATACTATCACTGGCAAAGCCCGAAAGCAGAAATCGCCAATCTGGACTATTTAATCCGGCAGCAGAAAGCAATGGGATGGAAACTGCTGAACAATGAGCATGACATCCTTTATCACAAAGGTGACAGCATAGCCCTCATCGGTGTGGAAAACGATGGCGAGCCTCCTTTCTCCCAATTTGCAGACTTACCGCAAGCCATGCAGGGTACGGAAGGGATGTTCCAAATATTGCTCAGCCATAACCCTACCCACTGGAGGCGCGAGGTACTGCCCCAATCGGATATTTCACTGATGCTTGCAGGACATACCCACGCCATGCAAGGCATCTTGTTCGGACACTCCCTTGCCGAACTTATCTATCCGGAATGGAGAGGAATGTACTACGAAGGCAAAAGGGCTTTGTACGTAAATATTGGCATCGGCTATGTGGGACTGCCGTTCCGGTTCGGGGCATGGCCGGAAATTACAGTACTAAAATTAGTAAGAGAGAAAGAGTGACGAAATAAGAAAAAGGTATATCTTTGTAGCAATAAAAAATTCCGACACCTATGAAGATACTTTATATCACTTATCAGGTTTGCTTTGCGTTGCCTATTTTATTGGTACTGACTATCCTTACAGCATTGGTCACCATTATCGGTTCGCTGATAGGGGGGGACGCATACCTGGGGGTACTATCCCGGTAAATCTGGTCACAGCTCATCTGCTATATACTGCTTATTCCGGTGGAGGTGCATGGAAGGGAGAAAATACACAAACGTACTTCTTACGTGTTTGTGCCCAATCACCAAGGCGCCTTCGACATATTCCTGATATACGGATTCCTGGGGACGGAACTTCAAATGGGATGATGAAGAAGAGCCTGCGC
>ENA-OQBL01000807-OQBL01000807.1-human-gut-metagenome-genome-assembly--contig:-NODE-807-length-14608-cov-2.936952_pt1 | contig 14608 bp, 19 predicted proteins | sample MGYA00242747_ERZ504553 | MGnify/ENA primary metagenome ERZ504553 (study PRJEB26092, sample SAMD00036240) | human gut metagenome | host: Homo sapiens | study: EMG produced TPA metagenomics assembly of...
CGCTTCTGTATATGGTAATGCCACTGCTGGTATCATGGCAGATCAGAATAAGGAGATAGAACATCTTAAGCAATTGCTTAGTGAGAAAGAAAGACTGATTCAAGTTTTGATGAATAAGTAATATGGAACGGAGTTTAAAAATGTTGGGAATTTATGGAATTTGCATCTCGTTTGCGTCCCGTCAGATTGTTAATTTGTTGGGTGCAAATGGTGTACATATTATGCCAGGTACCTCGAAGAATAAAACTCCGAAACTGCTTTTTAAAAGTGTTTCGGAGTTTTTTGTTAAGGGAATTGTTTGCCCATTCTATAAAATATCATTCGCTGAATAGTTACAGCTTACTTATTAAAGATTGAATAAAATGAAAAAAGTAGGATTTCTGATTTTCTGTCTGTTTGCTATGTGCAGCATGGCAGGCAAGGCACAGGATGTAGTGGCGGACAGTACCGGCTACATCGTTAAGGTAGGGGAGATGGCTCCTGATTTTACAGTGAAGCTGACGGATGGGAAAAGCATTACCCTTTCGGAACTTCGTGGGAAGGTGGTCATGTTGCAGTTTACCGCAAGCTGGTGTGGAGTGTGCCGTAAGGAGATGCCTTTCATTGAGAAGGATATTTGGCTGAAGCATAAGTCGAATCCGGATTTTATGCTGATTGGCATTGACCGTGACGAGCCGTTGGAGAAAGTGATTGCTTTTGGTAAGTCAACCGGAGTGACCTATCCTTTGGGTCTGGACCCGGGAGCGGATATATTTGCGAAGTATGCGCTCCGCAAGGCAGGCATCACACGCAATGTCCTAATTGATAAGGAAGGGCGTATTGTGAAGCTGACACGTTTGTATAACCCTGAAGAATTTGCTTCTCTGGTGAAGGAGATTGACGGGATGCTTCTGAATAGCAGGCATAGGCAAGATATAAAAAAACGAAGTGCCCCCTAAAAGTTTTTGTCTAACCTTTAGGGGGCACTTCATTTTATGCTTGTCGGGATAGTTTGGCAAGATAGTCATAATGTGTACCCTCTTTCACCAGTTCTGCAGTAAAGCCGTTTTCGGCAGCATAAAGGCTCAGGGTTTGGAAGTCGATGTAGAGCCAGTCAAAGGAGTCTCCTTTGACATTCTTGTATTGCATCTGGAAGTCTACCTCTCCGTAGTAATCACCGGCAAGGTCGATAACAATACTGCCATCTTCCTCTTCGAACAGATAGCTCAGGTTGCTGGAATCCATTAAAACGCAGCCTCCAGGCCGGAGCAGCAGCTTCATCTTCCGGAAAAAATCAGGCAGATTCTCCAACTTTCCGATAATGCCGGAACCATTCATCAGCATTAGGATAGTGTCGTATTCATCGGCAAAGTGTTCATTGAACAGATTGGTTTGTGACACGCTACGCACACCTCGCTGCTTCATCACTTCCACGGAAAGCGGGGAAATGTCGATGGCATGGACCTCTTTTCCGGCTTCTTGCAGGGCAAGGCTATGGCAACCGCTGCCGGCACCCACATCCAGAATCCTTCCGGTTGCCATTTGCAGAGCAGTACGCTCCAGCAAGGGCATTTGCTTTTCTGTGCGGAATAGCTCTTCGACGGGAATTTCGTCCTCATCGAATTGTGAAGAGAACACGCGTAGGCGGTCGGCTTTATGCCATTTGAAGTAATCGGCTATGGCTGCGCCCATCGGGTCCTTGTCGGCAGGCAATAAGGCTGTATTTATCATTTCTTATGTCTGTTAGCGCGTTTGCGGCGGATTTCTGCTTTCATTTTGGCTGAGGCGGAACCGTGTTGCCCGGTAATGTAGGTTTTCTTCTTGGCTTTGGTCTTTATCTTGTTTTCTTCTTTAGGTTTGTCCTTTTTGCCTTTGAAGACAATACCACCCATCATCGCTTCTTCTATACTCATATATTTCGTTGTTTTAATAAAGTAGAATATCATTTCTCCGGCAATACCTCAATCCAATAGTCATCCGGGTCATTGATAAAGTACAGTCCCATTGCTGTGTTTTCGAAACATACCCATCCGTTTTCCTTATGGTATTGGCGTATGGCGTCGTAATCGCCGGATACGCGGAAGCAGAGGTGACTCTCGTTCTCTCCTAATTCGTAGGCTTGTGGGTGATCCTTCAAGCAGGTCAGTTCCAGCAGAAAGCCGGTACTGCCGTCGGTCAGATAGACCAGAGTGAAAGAGCCGTCGGACGACTCTTTCCTATGATGTTCTTTCAGCCCCAGTGCCTTTTCGTAGAATGCGATGCTACGTTCCAGGTTGGTGACATTGATATTAAAATGGTCGAATTTACTTTTTATTTCCATTTGTTTATTTCTGATTTGATTATTTACAATTTATAGTCTGCGTGTGCGGTCATTTGACCATTGCTTTCAGAATTTCGCCTACATACGTGCGTGGCATACCTTCCATCGTTGCCGGTGAGGGCAGCTTCTTACATTCCAGAATGACCGTAGGCTCTGTCTGTCCCGTAGGATAGAAACGGATGGTATAGCTTTCTGCTTTTTCCATTTGTTCATACGGCTGGTCGGGCGATAGTATGCTGAATACAACTGGTTTGCCGTTGACTTTGCCCAAAGAACCTCCGGAGTTTGCTGTCATCATGGTCATGTTGAAAGGCTCTTGGCCGATGACGATAACCAATTTGCCTGCTCCGGTCTGGATGGCATCGGCTGACAATTGCTCGGGGGCTATGGTCGTATATTCTTGTTGCTGGTTCTTTTGGGCAGGAACCAGTGCGGCAGGTTTCTTGACTTGGGGGCACTTCGATGACTTGGGCATCTTTCACGACGCCTTCGGATGCCTTTTCAGTAGCCTGGGCGGGTTCCACGGTAACTTGTTTCTTCGGGGTGATTACTGTCGGACCGGAATTGACGACAGCCTTCACCTCTTTCTTTTCTTCCTTCTTTTTCTTCTACCGGAGTTTTGGCAGTGGTGGCGCTCAATGCTTCTGCTGCTCCCAGGCAAAGGTCATCAACGAAGTCTACGGTTTTTCTGCGCCACTTGGCAAGTCCGCGTACCAGTTTGGTCTTCGCCTTGTTCAAGGCATACTTGTCTACAATCCACTCTTCGGCGGTATATTTTTCTTTTCCTTCGCGGTAGTTAAACCGTATCTTCTCTACTTCGAGCACGCTCTTTTCGGGTTGGCAGGTCACAGTCAGCTGGTAAAGGATTTTGGTACGGTCTAATGACAGAGCCGTAGAACTGAATACAATCCATTCGTCCCCGATACCTACAATCTGTCCTTTCTCTTTGTCTGAGAATACTACACGGCTGTTATTTTCATTCTCTTTCAGACGGTCATCCATCCAGCCGAGCAGACGTTCGTAGATTTCATCCTGAGACATGCCGGGGATGCTGAATTCTTTGGTGAATACCACTTTACCGTCCACCTCGGGAACGGCACCGGCCAGATATTTACTGTCGTCCCTATCCTGCGCCTGCAGCATGGTCGGCAGACACAGGCAAAACAGTGTAAAAAGAAGTTGTGTCAAATTTTTTCATAATAGTATGTGTTTTAATTATTAATTTACGAATTATGGGCTACAAGTTGGGGAGTTCGAAACTTTCACCACGGTGTGCGATGCTCAGAAAGTGGCATCCCTTGCTCTCGGCAAACTGCCGGAAGGCGTTGCCTCCCTGATAATCTTCGCTGAAGTGCATCGGTACAAATATAGTGATTTTTATTCGTTCCACGAATTGTTCTGCTCCACGCATATAATCTTTTCCGATACGGCTGTCTACCGGAAACATGGCTACATCTATGGCAGGTGCAGTTTGCTGCAGAGCTCTCACTTCGGCCAGAAAGTCACCTTCGGCCTTGCGTATTTCCTGCGGAGTAGATTCCTCGCTCCAGTGCCAGTTGTTTAGGTCACCGGCATGGAACAGTCGCCTGCCCTGCAGGTCTATCAGGAAGGAGATACCCACATCGGTGGAACCGAAGGCTTGGATACGGATATGTTCGTCTTCGTAGGTGTCGCCCTTATTGATATAGGTGGCATCTTCCGCTGAGGCGCGGCGGTGCTTTAGGATGTCTTTGGAGAATATGTAGCGGATGTCGGGCCGCTGTTTTTTCCATGAAAGAACTTCGCGATTGAAGTGGTCGGGATGGAAATGCGAGCATAGTACGTAGAGTACGCCCGGCTTTTCCAAGAGATAGTCGTGCACGATACCTTTATTGAAAACCTCTTCCGAGGAATCTTTATAGTAATCGATAATGACCGTCACTCCGTCCGCTTCAATCGCGAAGCCGCTATGGTAGATGTAATCAAGTTTCATTTACGGATTGAATTATAGCGCAATATTACAAAAAATCGCTACACAAACTTCCGGTTTAAGCTGTTATTTTATGCAAAAGTACGCTACATCGGTACTTCTATGAAGAGAATGTGAGAGTCTTTCAGTGTTTCCAGCTCAAAACTGCCGGTTTCGTACACTCCCATTCCGTCACGACGTGAGAGCACTGTGCCGTCCACTTTGACTTCACCCTCCATTATGAAGATGTAGACACCGGAATGCGATTGGTGCATGTGGTAGTCAATCTTCTTTCCAGCTTCTATTTCACCGATAGAGAACCAGGTCTGTTGTAGCAATCTGGCAGGAGCATCGCCGTCAGGGGATACTATTAGCGCCATTTCATTTTTGCGCAGAAGTGGACGTACGTCGAAGTCCTGGTATGCGGGTGGTGTGTTCAGCTTTTCGGGCATCACCCAGATTTGCAGGAATTCTACCGCTTCAGTGTCACTGCCGTTCATTTCGCTGTGGTAGATGCCGGTGCCGGCACTCATGGTTTGTATATCTCCCGGAGTGATGACGCGGCTGTTCTGATGACTGTCCCCATGTTTCAGTTTCCCTTTCAAGGGAATGGAGATGATTTCCATATTTTTATGAGGATGTGTGCCGAAGCCCTTTCCCGGAGCCACACGGTCGTCGTTCAGTACACGCAAGGCGCCGAAATTCATCCGGCGGGGATTGTAATACTCGTCAAAACTGAAGGTGTGGTAGCTGTCAAGCCAATCATATAGGGAATGACCTCTGCTATCTGATTTGTCTATAACTTTTTTCATAATTTATTCCTTTTCCTAAAATGGTTTATATACTAGTAACGCTTTGGAAAGTTATAAAGTTTTAAAACCGATGTCTAATAATTTGTAAATGAGTGGGAACTATGCTTTGACCTCATTTTCCAGTGGCTTATGGTTCATAAAATCTTTGATGTTCTGTAACGTTGTCGAAGCAATGTTTGCCAGTGCCTCGCGTGTGAAAAAGGCCTGGTGCGAAGTGACGATGACATTATTGAAGGACAGTAGCCGCGCCAGGGTATCGTCATCAATGATTTTGTCCGATTGGTCTTCATAGAAATATTCGCTTTCCTCTTCGTACACATCCAGGCCGGCAGAGCCGATTTCTTGTTTTCAGTCCTTCAATCAGGGCGTTGGTATGGATGAGTTGTCCACGTCCGGTATTGATAATCATTACTCCGTCCTTCATTTTACTGATGGAATAGTCGTTGATGAGATATTTGGTCTGCTCAGTCAGCGGGCAGTGCAGGGAGATGATATCCGAATTGTGATAAAGCTCATCCAGGCTGGTATATACCACTTGATGTTCACGGGCAAAATTATAGTCGGGATAGAGGTCGTAGGCAAGGATATTCATGCCGAATCCGCGCAGGATACATATCAGTTTTTTGGCAATTTTTCCCGTACCGATGATGCCTGCTGTCTTTCCGTACATGTCGAAGCCCAGAAGTCCGTGCAGCGAGAAGTTTCCGTCCCGTGTCCGCCAGGTGGCGCGTGGGATTTTACGGTTGAGGGATAACATTAGGGCAACGGTATACTCTGCCACGGCATAAGGGGAATAGGCGGGGACGCGCACTACGTTAATGCCACAGTCGGCAGCCGCTTTCAAATCTACATTGTTGTAGCCGGCGCAGCGCAACGCCAATAATTTCACACCATTGTCCGCCATCAGACGGATAACTTCGGCATCGGCCGTGTCGTTCACGAAGATACAGACTGCATCTACGCCTTGGGTTAAAATAACGTTGTGCTTGTTGAGATGCCCTTTATAGTAGCGGAGCTCAAAACTATATTCCTTGTTCTTTTCATTGAAAGACGCTTCATCATAAGGTTTGCTGCCAAAAATGCAATAGTGTATGCCATGGGATTTGTTGTTTTTTAAATGTTACATAATAATAGAGAGATAACAAGTGGAAAGTTGATATGGTTCAGTGGCCGGAAGGATTCATAAAATGATAATTATTTCCATTTGTTTCATCAGAAACTATTTGGTATTTCAATGAAAGTATTATATTAGGATAACTTTATGCACAAAACTATTTTTTATGTGCAATATTATTGTACCTTTGCGCCCGAAAACAATTAAAAAAGATTTAGATGAGAAAATTTTCGTTGATTGGCATTGCGATGTTAATCGTTTCAATTCCAACTTTTGCGGGTGGTATCCTAACAAATACAAATCAGCATGTATCTTTTCTTAGAATGTTAGCGCGTGGTGCTTCCATTGATATTGACGGTGTCTATTCTAATCCGGCCGGTTTGGCCTTTCTGCCGGAAGATGGTCTCTATTTGTCTTTGAATGGACAAAGTGCTTATCAGACCCGTAACATAAAGGCGACATTTCCCTTGTTTATTGAAGATGGGAATACACGTTATTATAAAGGAAAAGCTTCTGCTCCTTTCATTCCTAGTTTTCAAGGTGCATATAAAAAAGGAGACTGGACTATTTCCGGTAGCTTTGCTGTTGTAGGTGGTGGTGGTAAGGCATCGTTTGATGATGGTTTGGGTATGTTCGATTCAATGGTGATGGGACAAGTCCATACTATTTCGGGTGGTCAAATCACTCCCAATATGTATTCTATCAATAGTGCAATGGATGGAAGCCAGTTTATTTATGGTGTGCAATTGGGGTTGTCGTATCAAGTTAATGATTGGTTAGGTGTGTTTGCCGGTGGACGTATGAATTATTTTACCGGTGGGTATGAAGGATTTCTGACTGCAACCGCACACAGTAATATTCCTACTTATGGTGGCATGGAATTGGTTGGTATCGATTTAGACTGCGACCAGACCGGCTGGGGATTGACCCCTATCTTGGGAGCTGATGTGAAGTTGGGCAAATGGAATATTGGGTTGAAGTACGAGTTTATGACAAGTCTTAATCTCGAAAATAAAACCAAAAAAGCTGAAGTACGTGCGATGGGAACTGCTATGGGAGATGAAGGGAATCCTTTGGCTGACTATAAGGATGGTGTGAATACTCCGAGTGATATCCCTGCATTATTGACTGCAGCTGTTGGTTATGAATTCCTTCCTACGCTTCGTGCAACGCTGGAATATCACCATTTTTTTGATAAAGCGGCAGGGATGGCCAATGATAAGCAGAAAGCGTTGAAGCATGGCACACATGAAATTTTGATTGGTGCAGAATGGGATATAGCTAAACAGCTGACCATCAGTGGTGGTTATCAGCGTACAGATTATGGCTTGGCTGATGATTTTCAGAGTGATATAAGTTTTTCATGTGATTCTTATTCACTGGGGTTTGGTGCTGCCATCAAAATGACAAAGCATTTGACTATGAATATAGCCTATTTTTGGACAAACTATGATGATTATACAAAGAAGATAAGTGAAACCACCAAGAATGTTTATAGCCGTACTAATAAAGTGTTTGGTCTTGGTGTTGACTATAAGTTCTGATTTCACAATCCTACCTTTATATATTAAGAAGCCGTCTCAAATATCGATTTGAGGCGGCTTCTTTCTTATTTTATATTGGATTAGAAAGAATACTGTACAAGCAGGTTCATACGGTTGGCATGGTTGGTGGAATTGTCGAAGTTGGTGCGCCAGCCACGCAGATATTCAGCGCCTACCTGCATGTTCGGGGTTACGTTCCAGAATACGTTGGCTACGAAATATTGCCCGTAGCGGTAGGTACTTGGCAGGTCGTTGGGATAACCGTCTTCAGAATAAAGGCGGGACATGCTGTAAGTACTTGAGAGGAATATCTTCGGAGATATGTTATATTGCAGACCTGCATACCAGCCCAGCATGGGCAATGCCTGCATTTTGCCTTCCTTTTCGGGATTGGGGACAATATCGACGTTCAGATTACTGATATCGTTCAGGTATTGCCCGATACCTTTTCCATAGTTGACTTGCCCGAATGCCTGCCATTTTTTCACCGTAGGTTCGAAGGTCGTTGAGGCTTGTACATCCGTATCCGGTGACGCTGGAAGCCTTGTCCCTTTCCGTGCTGGTATATGTCATGCTGCGGATGATACCTCCTACACGCAGATGACTGCTGCTGTTCCAGCTGTATTGTGCCGAAGCCGTGAAGTCCGGCATGCGTTGCTGGGCAATCTCGAATTGGCTGCTTGTTGTGCCGTCAACGGCAGGCGCCTCGATGGAAGCTTGGAAACGAAAGTCTTTCAGCCCTTTATAAGTATATGACAATTGTGTGGCGCGGTAGAATGTGGCACCGTTGGGACCTTGAAAGTCAATGGTGGAAGGGAGGGCGCCTAAGTCCATGAAACCGCCATAATTGTATCCTATTGTTATATTGCGGAATGAAAGATAGGCATTGCGCAGTTGGAATGTCTTGTCTCCACCACGGAAATTTCCAGCAGTATAGACTGTGAAGTCACCCAATAGCCGGGTGTGTCCGACCAATTTCAGAAAGATAGTAGCCGTACTGGCATCCATCTGAAATTGATTTTTGATTTTACTACTGCTTGGAATGTTGGCAGGAACAAAGTCGATGTCATCCACGATACCTCCAAAATCATACTCGCCGGTGGCACGGACATACCCTCCGATACCCAGGGCGAATTTGCCTTGTTTGTCCATCAATAAGAAGCGGGGAGCTTTCGGGTCATGGATGTAAGGCAATTGTGACTCATTCATGATGCGGATAATCTCGTCGCCCGCTTTGTCGATGGTAACTATGACAATGCCGTTTGGAGCTTCGTCATCGATAATCTCTTTTTTTTGGGCATGGATAGTGGACAAGGGAAGTCCGGTTACGCACAACAGAAACATTGCTTTTAAGATTGTTTTCATTTAAGTTAGGTTTTGATGAATGTGCTTTCAACAACTTAAATGAAAAAAGGTTTTGTAGTCTTGGAGGAAGAAAGGAGGTTATTCCGTCAGTATTCTTGCCTTGAATGAAGATCGTATGCAAAATTACCCTTACCCTAATTTCCGGAATAACCTCCTGAGGATGTGTGTTAAGTTACTTATTTTTTCATGACGGCATTCCATAGCGCTTTGCGTAGGGTTCCCATGGTGTCGTCACCTTCATAATCCCAGAACATCATGCCTTTCATGCCGTTTTTTAATATCCATTCACCTTTGGCGGCAATACTGCGGGGATTGTCGTAACCACAGTAGAAACTGCCGTTTTTGGTGACATAGGGGACATTGCCTTCTGCATCCCAATTTTCGATAACATAGCCGTCATCCTTACTCAGGTTGAGAATATCCCGATAATTGATGCTGCCGCCGGCATTGAAATCGGCTCTTCCGTAGAACGGAATTCCCAACACTAATTTGTCGGCAGATACACCTGCATTCAGGTATTCGTCTACGGAACGCTGGCAGTCCCAGTAATTACTAGGCTTGTTCAATGCTGATTGATGCTGGGGGGCACCAACCAGATCATAGGCCATGATATTGACGAAATCTACATACGGGTCTACAGCCTTTACATCAATATATTTATAGCCTTCGCCTTGGGGACGCTTGTCCATGCAATAACCTGCATAGGTCAATAGGGTGGACTGCCCCAACTCTGCACGCAAGTCTTTCATCAATAGGGTGAAGTTCTCCACATCTACCAACTCGTCATAGGCATTGCTGCCGAAGGTCATACCGGGAAATTCCCAGTCAATGTCAATACCGTCTATGCCCTCACTCGAAACAAAGGCTTTGCAGTCTTGTGCGAATTGCTTGCGCATTTCCGGACTCTTCGCCAGGGCGGAGAAGCCTCCGTCCTGGGAATTGTCAGAATTGGAAACGCTATTGGTAAAAAGAGAGTAATATCTTCACATGTGGATACTGGCTCTTTATTTTCTTTACCTTATCAAAACGGGATTTATCGCCTTGCAGGCCAAACTTTTCATAAATTCCGTTTTTAACATATAATTCTGCAAAAGCGTAGTTTATGTGGGTCAGGTATTTGGCATCGGGTATGGATGTGCCATAATAAGTGACGTAGCCCAATGCAACCCGGCCTGCAACCTGTTCAGCCATTTCGGTCTCGTTGTCTTCATTTCCCGGAGCTGGCAGTCCGGGCATGTAGTCGTCATTGTGACATGCGGCTACTAGAAAGACAGTAGCTATTATAAATAGCAGTTTCTTTTTCATAGAGAGTGCATATTATTCAGAATCGGTTCCTGCTTCAGTCTTGAAGTAAGCATACCAGCCGCTGTCGTCCCAATCCACACCACCGCTATACTTGCCGGGATGATAGATTGTGATATAGTTCTCATCCAGTGTCAGCAGCCAGAATTTGTTGCTGCCTACGCTTTGTCCGTTGTCGTCATAATTTCCTCCGATGGTGGGGATGCTCGTTATAAGTTCACCCAGTACTCCGTCTTCCGGTTTTTCGTGTGTGAAGGAGAAAGTACCTTCTGCCTTTAGGTTTCCGCTGGCATCATAGGTTTTCATCTTGTTTCCGTCGAATTCGAATACCATGGACTGGTCTCCGGCTTCGGCGGCAGTGACATTGGCCCACCAGGCAAAATTTGATTCGGGAGTATAGCCTGCACTGGTATATTTCCAGCCTCCATGAGCCCCCATATTGCAGACGGAACCCCAGCTGACTTCACGGAATTTCCAGGTCTTCTTGGCAGATTTGTCACTCTTGTCGGTTGCACCGGTGAAGTAAGTGGACCAATCGTCGAATACATTGGTCACAGTCACTACAACCGGCTCTGTCTTGATAATCTGATTGGCGGAAATACCCATATAGTAGATGGAATAGTCTGCATTGGATTCCATGATGACCGTAGCATTGTCTGTGACCAGTGTCTTACTTTGTTTACTTCCTTCGCCCCCCCATTCTATGTGCCATGAACCGCCAATGTCCGGGCGGGAGTTTTTCAGGGCTATATACTGGTCACCTTCCACTACTCCGTCTTGGTTGGGGAAGGGTTGGGTAATGGATATGGCGGCTTGTAATGCCTCCTTGGTTATGGGTGTACCGGCATCAGTCACATATTTGTCTCGCAAGTCTTCGTCTTCGATAGGATCGCATGCAGTAACGATGAAGGCTGAAGCAAGCATTGCTATCAATATTTTTGTTACTTTCATATTGTCTTTATTTATAGGTTAATACTCTTACATATTGTTCCAATCCGAGAACTGGGCAGATGCATCCCAGCCTGGATTCTGCTCAAGGACTCCATTGGAGATGTCGATTTCGTCTTGCGGAATGGGCCAGTAGCCTTGGGTTGCTTGTAGGCGTTTCTTATAGTCGAATTTTACCATCGGTACCACCGTAGCGGCATTTATTATATTGAACCCGGTCTGTTTGTTGAGTATGTCACCGGCTTCCTCAAGCGAAGGACCCGACCAGCGAAGGATATCCCACCAGCGGATGGACTCGAATGCAAGTTCCCAGCGGCGTTCCTGCTTGATGGCTTCCAGGGAGTAGGCCACCGGAGCCAAGTGGGAGCGGGCACGTACCTTGTTCAGACCCGTAGCGTCTTGTTTCAGCTCGGACTGCATGAGCAGAACGTCGGCAAAACGGATATGAATCAAGTCGGCAATTTGGAGTAGCTGTTGGGATGTCTGCGAAGATATTCCGGGGAACATCTGCTTGCCGAAAGGTTCGATTTTGCCTTCATTGTAGGAGTTGATATTGATGTACTTTTTTCTGGAAATAGCCGGTTTGTTCATAGTAACGATAGGATACGGTATATTCCGGTTCACCCTCGTCCATGGTGCAGTCCATCAGCACATTGCCGGCAACATTCGGATCAAGTGCTTTGTACGACCATATGGAACCGGTCAGACGGGGATCCTCCTTGTAACCGTCTGTATAGGTCTGCTTGGCGGCCCAGTCTTTCCATTCGTTGACCATGGCCGGAGATACTGGGCCAGCTCCCCAACCGGTGCCGAAGGGGTAGCTGTCTTTGTTGGAATAGTTGTCGGCAGACGGTGAATAGAATTGGGCGCAAGTGTTGGAGAACCAAGTATAGGTCCAGTCGGATTTCAGGTTATGCTTGTTGGCGAACAAAGTTTCGTCGGAACTGTTTCCTTCCCATTTCAGGTTATGGTTGATGACGTATTGGTAACGGAACCCTTCGGTATTGTCTTCGGTAGCATCGTTGGTATAGGCCCAAATGTTGCGTTGGTCGGACACCAGTTTATGACCGGAGTTGTTAACACAGTCATCTATCCAAGAGATGACCTCCTCTTTGGTAGTTCCGTTGGGAAGCTCGGCTTTTTTCGTAGCGTCCGGTATAGAAAAGGAATACACGTGCCATCATGGCTTCGGCGGCATATTTTGTAGCGTGTCCGGTCATGTCTGAGCCTTTCGGATAAATCTTTGCGGGCATCATTTCGATAGCGTTTTTCAAGTCTGCTGCAATCTGGGCGTAGATTTCGTCTACGGATGCACGCGGCAGGTTGGTACTTTCCAGTGTGGTGCGTAAGGGAACTCCGCCGAAAACTTGTGCCAGCTCATAGTATGCCATGGCACGCAGGAAATAGGATTCACCGAAAAGTCGGTTGCGTTCGCTCTCGCTGGACCATGATTTCACGTTGTCCATTGTGTTGATGGCATTGTTGGCACGGTTGATGAGGGTGTAACAACGGTCCCAAATACCGGCAAATGTATTCAGATTGCCACTGTACATAAGGAAGTTGGTGGCACAGTTGTTGGAATAGGAGAGGTTGCCTCCCAAGCAGTCGTCACTTGCCAACTGAGCAATGTAATACTGGGAAGAGGTTTCAGGACTTTCAAACAACAGATGGGCATATATGGCCGTCACCATCTCTTGGGCGTCCTTTTCTGTCTCCGGGAAGTTGGCGGTTGTCTTTTCGGTCAGAAGTTCCGAATCGAGGAAGCTTTCGCATCCTGAAAGAAGAATCAGTATTGCTGATGCTATGAATAATATCTTTTCATAATTTCTTCGGTTAATTAGAATTTACATTTAAGCCTATCATATAGGTACGTGCACTGGGGTAGTAGCCCAGGTCGATGCCTGATGCCCAACCATAATCGTCGCCACCGTAACCGATTTCCGGGTCCATACCGGAATAGCCGGTGAAGGTAAAGAGGTTCTGTGCGGTCAGATACAGGCGCAGCTGTTGTACCGGTAACTTTTGAATGCTTTCTTGAAGTCGAATCCCACAGTGATGTTCTTTATCTTGAGATAGTCTCCATCTTCGATATAAATGTCTGATACTCTGTTCCAGTTGGAGCTGGAAGCGCTGGACAGTCTCGGGAACTTTGTCGGACGTACCTTCGCCGTGCCAGCGTTGGAATATCTCTGCTGTATAGTTATTCAAGGGTGAGGAGGAGAAGTCACGATAACACTTCAGAATCTGCTGGCCGAATGCGCCGTAAGTAGTGATTGAGAAGTCAATGGCCTTCCAGCTGGCATTCAGGGAAAGTCCCATTGTCAGGTCGGGATTCGGGTTACCTATCATAGTACGGTCATTGGCATCGAGCGTACCGCTATTGTCGGTGTCTGCCCAGATTACGTCACCCGGCTGTGTCTTGTCGCCATTCAGTTTCGGACCTTTGTAGTTGTCTATCTGTTCCTGGTTCTGGAATATGCCGTTACTCTTGTAGCCGTAGAAGTAGCCGATGGGTTTGCCTACTTCAGCACGGAAGCACTCTTCGGCTCCTTCCCACAGAACGCTGCCGCTACCGTGGATGATTCCGTCTTTGTTGGCAATCTTGGTCACTTCATTCTTGTTGTGAGCAAGGGTCAGGTTGGCTCCATATTGGAAATCCTTTCCGATGTTGTCGTTCCAGTGGAGTCCTACTTCAATACCCGTGTTTTTTACATTACCGCCATTGACGGACACTGCATTGGCACCGAAGGAAGAGAGTACCGGAGCCGTAACCAGCCAGTCTCTGGTATTTTTGTTATACCAGTCGAATTCAAAGCCCAGGCGGTTGTTCAAGAAGCGTGCATCGATACCGAAATTCAATTGCTCCTGTGTTTCCCAGGTAAGGTCCGGGTTGGTCAGTCGGTAGGCGTATGAACCGGTACTGATGAGGTCCATGGAGTCGCCGAACGTATAACCGCCATATCCGTTGTTGGAAGTTATCAGTGAAAGATATTGGAAAGTAGATACATTACAGTTACCGTTTTGCCCCCCAGGAAGCACGCAGCTTTAAGAAGTCCAGCCATTTGATTCCTGACATGAAGGACTCGTTGCTGATAACCCATCCGGCGGATACTGAAGGGAAGTATCCCCAGCGGTGTCCGCGGGCAAAAGTGGAGGAACCGTCCGCACGCATGATGACAGAAGCCATGTATTTCTCTTGATAGTTGTAGTTGACACGTCCGAAGAAGGAGGCGATGGAACCTTCCCCGTTAGGCTTGCCAGTCAAGGAGGACACAC
>ENA-OQBL01000809-OQBL01000809.1-human-gut-metagenome-genome-assembly--contig:-NODE-809-length-14472-cov-8.983897_pt1 | contig 14472 bp, 16 predicted proteins | sample MGYA00242747_ERZ504553 | MGnify/ENA primary metagenome ERZ504553 (study PRJEB26092, sample SAMD00036240) | human gut metagenome | host: Homo sapiens | study: EMG produced TPA metagenomics assembly of...
CCTGTATAACACCTATCACGAACAGAAACAGCGGTTCAAGGAGTTGCAGACCGTCAAGCGGAACATCGACCAGATTTTGCGCCGGGACGAGCCGCACCGCAGAAAGGAGCAGAGCCATGAGCGATAACCTGCCCCACATGGACTACCGCCAGCACCGGCGGGCGCGGCGGCTGGTACATGAGTGCTGTAACTACGATGAGGGGAACTGCCTGCTATTGGACGACGGGGAGCCTTGCGTGTGCGTCCAGAGCATTTCCTTTTCCCTCATGTGCCACTGGTTCCGTGTGGCTGTCCTGCCCCTTGACGGGGAGCTGGCCGCAGCCCTCTTGTGCCGGGGAAGCCGGAAACGGTGTGCCGTCTGCGGGGCGGCCTTTGTCCCCAAATCCAACCGGGGAAAATACTGCCCCGACTGCGCCGGGCGCATGAAGAAAATCAAAGCCGCCGAGAGAAAGCGGAAACAAAGGCAGAGATGTCACGCTTTAGAGCCTTTCAAACCCGCATAAATCAAGGCTTTTTTCGTGGGTGTCAAAGGGTACGCGATACATTTATCCTTTTCCCCCGGAAACGGCGTTTTAATGCGTGACAATACGCCAAAATCAACCCGAACACAGGGAGGTGATCCTATCGCTGATTATATCAGGGCAGACACGCGGCTGCCCGCCTATCTGCCGTATCCCCGTTTCCTGCTGAAAATGGAGATTTCACAGACCGCCAAGCTGCTGTATTCGCTGCTGTTAGACCGTTCCACCCTCTCCCAGAAAAACAAGTGGCTGGACGACGAGGGCAGGATTTATATTATCTATCCCATCGCGGAGATAGCAGAAATACTGGATAAAGGCAGCACCACCATCAAGGGGGCGCTTAATGAACTGGACACGGCGGGGCTGTTGGAACGGGAACGGGGCGGCTTCTCCGCACCGAACCGGCTTTATGTCAAAGTACCGCCAGTGCCACAGGTACAGTTTTCAGACCAACTGATGGCCGGAAGTCCGCCCCTCATAGAGCCGGAAAACCGTCCTACTGATGGTCAGAAAACCGACCTTATGATGGTCGGAAAACCGTCCCCTAACCAAACTACTATAAACAACCTTACAGAGAGCCAAACAAAGGGAGTGAGTGGGGGGCCGTCCGCGCCCTATGGCCGATATGGAAATATTTTTCTGTCACAGACCGAATACGACGAGTTGCAGGCAGAGTACCCTGACAGGCTGGAACGGTTCATCGAGGAAATGAGCCGCTACCTTGCCGCCAACGGGAAAAGCTACCAGAACTATGCCGCCGCCCTGCGGATATGGGCGGGGAACGACAAAAAGGAAGCCCCTAAAAAGGGCATACCAGACTACTCATGCAAGGAGGGCGAGAGTTTATGAAGAATGAAATCAACGCGGTTTTGGAGAATATGACGACCACCATCCCGGAGCCGGAGGACTACACCGGCGAGGACGGTTTACTGTACTGCGGCAAGTGCCGCAAGCCGAAAGAAGCCTATTTTGCGCCGGATAAGGCCGCTATCTTCGGGCGCGACCGCCACCCGGCAGAGTGCGACTGCCAGAGAACCGCCCGCGAGGAACGGGAAGCCGCCGAAAAGCGGCGCAGACACCTTGACACCGTGGAAGAACTGAAACGCCGGGGCTTTACCGACCCCACCATGCGGGACTGGACTTTCGAGAACGACAACGGCAGGAACCCGCAGACCGGGCTTGCCCGCCGGTATGTGGAGCATTGGGAAGATATGCGGACAGACAATATCGGCTGCCTGTTCTGGGGCGGCGTAGGCACCGGCAAAAGCTACCTTGCAGGCTGTATCGCAAACGCCCTCATGGAGAAAGAAATCCCCGTCCGCATGACGAACTTTGCTCTTATCCTCAATGACCTTGCCGCCAGCTTTGAGGGGCGCAACGAGTACATTTCCCGCCTTTGTCGTTATCCGCTGCTGATCCTTGACGACTTCGGCATGGAACGCGGGACGGAATACGGGCTGGAACAGGTGTTCAATGTGATTGACAGCCGTTACCGCAGCGGCAAGCCGCTGATCGTCACGACCAACCTTACGCTGGACGACCTGCACAACCCGGAGGACACCGCCCATTCCCGGATTTATGACCGCCTGCTTTCCATGTGCGTCCCGGTACGCTTTACCGGCGACAACTTCCGGCAGGAAACCGCCAAGCGGAAAATGGAGAGCATGAAGAAACTGATTACCGACTGAAAGGAGTATTGCCTATGGCAGATAACAAGCAGCACGACACCCGCACCACCCGCCGCCCTGACTGTGTGACGGAAATCCGCATGGGCAATTCCGTCCTTGTCGTGTCCGGCTATTTCAAGAAAGACACCACAACCACAGCCGCCGACAAAATGGCGCGGGTACTGGAAGCGGAAGCCGCTGCTACACAGGAGCCGACTTATCCGGCGTGAACCGGGGCATGGAAAAGCGGCCATGCCAGGGAGCATGACCGCTGGAACGAAAATCGGAAGTGCTTTAGCAATTCTTAATCTCATTCTCTATAAAATAATTTGCAATTTCAAAGGCTTTTATTCTTCTCTTTGCCAATGTGATTTGTGATTTATAACGCTCGGAATTATCCTTTGATTCAAATGTTTTTACTGTTTCTCTTAGCTTGTGCAGAGTTGAATCAATTTGCCTTTTGGCCGCGGTTAATTCATCTATTGTATACTTCATGTTTTCTCCTTTAACTTCTGATTTTTTTGTTAAATCAGAGTATACCACGGAGTTATGAACTTTTCTACTGCAAATATGGGACGACAACCCATACCATAAAAATCGGAAAATTGAAAAGCTGTAAAGAAGCAAATTTAACGCTTTTGCCGCTGTACAGCCCCCGCCGTTCCGTGGTACAATGAAACCACGGAATAGTGGGGCTGGCTGTCGGAAACGGAGGATTTTATGTTAAGACAAGCCACCCAAAACCTCATTACCGCCCTTTATCCGAGATTGTCCCACGAGGATGAATTGCAAGGCGAGAGTAATTCCATATCGAACCAAAAAAGGATACTCGAAACCTACGCAAAACAGAACGGCTTTACCAATCTGCGCTGGTACACCGACGACGGTTTTTCCGGCGCGAACTTCCAGCGGCCCGGATTTCAAGCCATGCTTGCGGACATTGAAGCCGGGAAAGTGGGTACGGTCATCGTCAAGGACATGAGCCGGTTAGGGCGAAACTACTTGCAGGTAGGGTTTTACACGGAAATGCTGTTCCCTCAAAAGGGTGTGCGTTTTATCGCTGTCAACGATAATGTGGACAGTGCCAGCGAGGGCATGGACAACGATTTTACCCCGCTGCGAAATCTGTTCAATGAATGGCTGGTGAGAGATACGAGCAAGAAAATCAAGGCAGTGAAAAAGTCAAAAGGCATGAGCGGCAAGCCTGTTACCAGCAAGCCGGTTTACGGCTATGTGATGGACGAGGACGAGAATTTTATTATAGACGAGGAAGCCGCCCCGGTGGTGCAGCAGATTTACCAGCTTTGCCTTGCCGGGAACGGCCCGACCAAGATTGCCCGTATGCTGACGGAGCAGCAAATCCCCACGCCGGGGACGCTGGAATATCAGCGGACAGGCAGCACCCGCCGTTATCACCCAGGCTATGAGTGCAAATGGGCGACCAACACCGTCGTTCATATCCTCGAAAACCGAGAGTACACCGGATGTCTGGTGAACTTCAAAACGGAAAAGCCTTCTTATAAGGTCAAGCACAGCATAGAGAACCCCGTCGAGAAGCAGGCCATTTTCGAGAACCACCATGAGCCGATCATCGACAAGGAAACATGGGAACGGGTGCAGGAGTTACGCAAACAGCGCAAACGCCCGAACCGCTACGATGAAGTGGGGCTGTTCTCCGGGATTTTGTTCTGCGCCGACTGCGGCCATGTGCTGTATCAGCAGCGGTATCAGAACAAAGACCGCAAACAGGACTGCTACATCTGCGGCAGCTACAAGAAGCGCACCCGCAACTGTACGGCGCACTTTATCCGCACCGATCTGTTGACCGCTGGTGTCCTGGCAAATCTCCGGCAAGTGACCGAATACGCAGCCAAGCATGAGAGCCGGTTTGTGAAACTACTTGTCCAGCAGAACGAGATCGGCGGCAAGCGAAAGACCGCCGCAGCCATCAAGCAGCTTGAACAGGCGCAGGAACGCATTTCTGAAATCAGCCGCATTATCAAGCGGCTGTATGAGGACAATGTAAACGGCAAAATCAGCGATGAGCGTTTCATGGAACTGTCGGCTGACTACGAAGCCGAGCAAGCGGAGCTGAAAAAGAGAGCCGCCGCCCTGCAAGCCGAACTGGACAAGTCACAGGCAGCTACCGTCAACGCCGAGAAATTTATGGGCATTGTCCGCAAGCACCTTGCCTTTGAAGAACTGACCCCCACTCTCTTGCGGGAAATGATCGAGAAAATTGTGGTGCATGAGTGCAGCTATGATGAGAACGGCACCCGCAGGCAGGACATTGAGATTTATTACAGCTTTGTCGGCAAGATTGACTTGCCCGAATAACCGCCCGACCTATCCGACACAATGGCCAAGTGTCGGATAGGAACGGCAAAATTTTTTGCACTTCTATTGCTTCTTTATCACACATAAGCAAAGTCTCAGGGCATGAAGCAGCTCATGGCTGGTGGCGGTGTCGCTCTGGTGGGCATTACCCTCATTCCTCTGCTGTCTGGTCTGTTCGGCTAAGAGCCGCAGGCGGGTTTTCCCGCCTGTACATAATCAATCTGCCAATTTATATGCCCAGTAGCGACCATTTCGTACTTTGACGAGCTTTCCTTCTTTTGTCAAGGTGTTCAGAACTCGACTTGCAGTGGCAGGAGAAACATCGAGAAGATTCTGTACATCGACGTTCTGGATAATATGATTCATGCGGAGAAAAGCTGCAATTTTCGCCCAACGCACTTCTTCCTTACTCTGTGCTACAGGCTGTTCGTTGATTGCTTCGGTCAAAGCCTCTTTGATGATTCCCAGCATGAACTCGATAAAAACAGTTCCTTCACCTTGTGTATTAGACTGATTGATTGCTGCGTAATACTCGGCCTGATGGTCGTGAATGATGGATTCGATTGGAAGCCATGCAAACAAGGGGTTCCACTTTGACAGCAGAAGTGTGTGCCAGAGCCGCCCAATACGACCGTTGCCATCCGCAAATGGATGGATCACCTCAAATTCATAATGGAAAACGCAGCTCTTGATTAGAAGAGGAAATGGACTGTTTTCTGTCCACTGAATCAGTTCCTCCATCAAAGAGGGAACGTACTGCGGCAATGTTCCAAAATGCAGGACATTGCCCTTGTTGTCCACAACGCCAACCGGTCCGGAGCGAAACTCTCCCGCTTCACGCACAAGTCCCTGCATCATCGTCCGGTGTGCAAGCAGGAGGTCATCCATCGAATATGGATTCAATTCTGCGAGATGGTCGTAGATTTCGTAGGCATTTTTTACTTCTGCAATGTCTTTTGGAGGGGCAAGCACACGTTTTCCAGACAGAACAGCCGTCACCTGCTCCAAAGAGAGTGTGTTCTGCTCGATAGCCAGAGAAGAATAAATCGTTCGGATGCGATTCTGGCGGCGCAGAATCGGACTTGTGGAAAGATTCTGGGTGGAACTGATTTTGCCTACCAGTTCGCTGATTTCCATAACCTCTGAAAGAGCTGCTTCTGTGATTTCAAATGGCGGTTTCTTGTTTCGCACGGTGTATACCTCCCATATCATTTCTTTTATCATATCATTTCATCTATCATTCATCAATCAAAATTTTGAAAAAATGATAGATGAAATGAGACCATTGTTCCATACGGCGGCTTGAGCAGCAGCGGAAAGCCCTCTGCGGTTTGCAGTTTTATTGAATGTCCGTGCCCCAAGCCGTGTTTTTATCCACCCATCAATGAAAGGCGGTGCTTTATGCAGTTTTTGACCCACATTATTTTTCTCCTGAATCTTCTCAAGACTCTTATCAACCACTTCAGCTAAGGACGGTGACTGAATGGAAACCGTTCTCAAAGCCATTGCCGACTGGATCAAAGGCATCCTGACGGCAGGCATTATGTCAAACCTTTCTGGTCTGTTCGACGATGTGAACACGCAGGTGGGCAATATCGCCCAGCAGGTGGGCACCAAGCCCTCCAGTTTTGAGCCGCGCGTTTTCGCAATGATTGAGGCGTTGTCCCGGAACGTAGTGTTACCCATCGCAGGCATCATTCTGACCTTCATCGCCTGTTATGAGTTGATCGAAATGATCACCCAGCACAACAACATGGCGCAGTTTGAGCCTGCACTCATCATGCGCTGGATCTTCAAAACAGCGGTGTCCGTCTGGTTCATCTCCAATACCTTCGATATTGTGATGGCAGTGTTCGACATCACCCAGAAGGTGGTGTCCGATTCCAGCGGCATCATTGCCGGAAATACCCGTGTCAACGACATTGGCTTGTCGATGTTGGAAGCCAGCCTGATGCAGATGGATGTAGGACCCCTGTTCGGGCTTTTCCTGCAAAGTTTCTTCATCGGCATCACCATGCGGATCTTGAGCATCATCATTTTTGTGATCGTGTACGGGCGCATGATTGAGATCTACTGCATGGTGAGCCTTGCACCCATCCCCATGGCGACTTTCGGCAACCACGAGCAGAGCCACATGGGGCAGAACTATCTGAAATGCCTGTTTGCGCTGGGTTTTCAGGGCTTCTTGATTTTGATTTGTGTTGCCATTTACGCAGTGCTGATCCAGTCGGTAGCGATTTCCGGGGATGCAATCAATTCCATCTGGAGCATTGTCGGCTACACCGTTCTGCTCTGTTTCAGCCTGTTCAAGACTAGCTCAGTCACGAAAAGTGTACTGGGCGCACATTAAAAAGGAGGTGTGAATTTTGGCTGCGTATATCTCTGTGCCCCGTGATTTGACCAAGGTCAAATCCAAAGTGGCGTTCAACCTGACCAAACGGCAACTGCTTTGTTTTGGCACAGCGGCTCTCATTGGAGTGCCGCTGTTTTTTGTTCTCCGGGATTCCGGCGGAAACACTGCCGCCACCCTCGGCATGATGGCGGTGATGCTGCCGGCGTTCTTCCTTGGAATGTACGAGAAAAACGGTCAGCCCATGGAAAAGCTGCTGTCGTACTATGTGCAGTCCCGGTTTCTCCGCCCGAAGATTCGCCCCTACAAGACCAACAACTACTATGCACTGCTTATGAAGGGAGGCGTGACCCATGATCCCGTTTTGGAAAAAGACCGATAAGGGCGGCAAGAAAAAGCCGCAGAAACCCGCCGTGCCCCGGACCGCCCAGCAGTCCATTCCCATGCAACGGATGTTTGAGGATGGCACTTGCCGGGTGAAGCCCAACTATTACACCCGCACCATCCAGTATCAGGACATCAACTACCAGCTTGCCCAGCAGGAGGACAAGACCGCCATTTTCGAGGAATGGTGCAGTTTTCTGAATTTTTTCGATTCCAGCATCAAATTTGAGCTGTCCTTTGTGAACATGGCAACCGACAGCACCGAGTTTGAAAAGAGCATCCGCATCCCGTTCCAGAAGGACGGCTTTGACGATGTGCGTGCGGAGTACAGCCAGATGCTGCGCCAGCAGCTTGCCAAGGGCAATAATGGTCTGACCAAGACCAAATTCATCACCTTTGGTGTGGAGGGCGAAAGCATGGCGCAGGTCAAGCCCCGGCTCGACCACATCCAGAATGACCTGCTGAATAATTTTCATCGGCTGGGTGTGCAGGCAAAGCCCCTGAACGGTGCCCAGCGGCTGAAACTCATGCACGATATGTTCAACATGGACGGTGCAAGCAAGTTTCACTTTGACTGGAAAGACCTTGTGAAAAGCGGGCTTTCCGTGAAGGATGCCATTGCGCCTACCGCCTTTGCGTTCAAGAACAGCCGCTCCTTCCAGATGGGAGGTATCTTTTGCGCCGCCAGCTTTCTGAGCATCACGGCATCCGACATCAGCGACCAGCTTTTGAAGGATTTTCTGGATATGGATTCTTCCCAGATCGTTACGATGCACATCCAGTCTGTTGACCAGAACAAAGCCATCAAGACGGTGAAGCGCACCATCACGGAACTGGACCGCAGCAAGATTGAGGAGCAGAAAAAAGCAATCCGTGCCGGGTATGATATTGACATCATCCCGTCCGATTTGGCAACTTACGGACGGGATGCGAAAGCCCTGCTCAAAGAGTTGCAGAGCCAGAACGAGCGGATGTTCCTCGTCACTTTTCTGGTGTTGAACACCGGGCGCACGGAGCAGGAGCTGGAAAACAACGTCTTTCAGGCTAGCTCCATCGCCCAGAAGCACAACTGCAACCTGTGCCGCCTTGATTTCCAGCAGGAGCAGGGCTTGATGAGCAGTCTGCCGCTGGCGGATAACCAGATTGAGATTCAGCGGGGACTGACCACCAGCAGCACTGCCATCTTCATCCCCTTTACCACACAGGAATTGTACCAGTCTGGCAAAGAAAGCCTGTATTACGGCCTGAACGCCCTGTCCAACAACCTTATCATGGTGGACCGGAAGAAGCTGAAGAACCCCAATGGCCTGATTTTGGGTACTCCCGGCTCCGGCAAAAGTTTCTCAGCAAAGCGTGAAATTGCAAACGCCTTTCTGGTGACGGATGATGATATTATTGTGAACGATCCCGAAGGCGAATACTCCCCGCTGGTGAATCGGCTGAAAGGTCAGGTCATCAAAATCTCGCCCAACAGCACCCAGTTCATCAATCCGATGGACATCAATGCCAACTACTCCGAGGAAGATAATCCCCTGTCCCTGAAAGCAGACTTTATCCTTTCCCTGTGCGAACTGGTGGTGGGCGGCAAGGAAGGGCTGCTGCCGGTGGAGAAAACCGTCATTGACCGCTGTGTGCATCTGATTTACCGCAAATATTTTGCGGACCCCTGCCCGGAGAATATGCCCATCCTTGAGGACTTGTACAATGCCCTGCTCCAACAGGACGAAAAAGAAGCCCACCATGTTGCCACGGCTCTGGAGATCTACGTCAAGGGCAGTCTGAACCTGTTCAACCACCGCACGAATGTGAACGTCAATAACCGCATCGTCTGCTACGACATCAAGGAGCTGGGCAAGCAGATGAAGAAGCTCGGTATGCTCATTGTGCAGGATCAGGTGTGGGGGCGTGTCACGGCAAACCGCAGCAGCGGCAAGTCCACCCGGTATTATATGGACGAGATGCACCTCCTCTTAAAAGAGGAGCAGACCGCCGCTTATTCCGTGGAAATCTGGAAGCGTTTCCGCAAGTGGGGCGGTATTCCCACAGGGCTGACCCAGAACGTGAAAGACCTGCTTTCTTCCCGTGAAGTCGAGAATATTTTCGAGAACAGCGACATGATCATCATGCTGAATCAGGCGGCAGGAGACCGGCAAATCCTCGCAAAGCAGCTCAATATTTCGCCCCATCAGCTTTCCTACGTGACCCACTCCGGCGAGGGCGAGGGGCTGCTGTTTTTCGGCAATGTCATTCTGCCGTTTGTGGACCGTTTCCCCACCGATCTGGAACTCTACCGCATTATGACCACCAAGTTGGGTGAAGTCTCGGAGGGCGCGCAGAAATGAGTGAACCGAAACTGAACATCAAAGAGGAATCGTCTACCAAAAAGACCCGTTCTCCCCCGAAAAAAGCCAAGGTAGAGCAGACGGTGCCCAAAAAGAAAAAGCTGAAAACCGATGCAGATAAAGCTGCGGAAAAGGCACAGCATCTGCGGTTTGGCAAGGCGGAACTGACCCCGGACGAACTGAGCCGGTTGAGTAAGGCGCAGAAGCGAGAGATGTACGCTGCCCATGCCGCCCGGTCTGCGGCGCATCACGAAGTTGACCAGTACGAGGATGACAATGTGGGCACGCAGGCGCTGAGCGAGGGCGAAAAGGCGGCAGGAAATGTCCGGGATATTTCCAAGAGCCGCTATGCCCGGAAGCTCAAGAGGAAAGCCAAGATGCAGGGCAAGAAGGGTGCCAGAAACGCAAAATCTTCCGTGCAGAAGCCAACTGCGGCACAAGATACAGGCGCATCCGGCACCGGCGAGGGCGGTTCCAACTGGCTTTCCCGATGGCGGCAGAAGCAAGACATCCGGCAGAGCTACTATGCTGCCGCCCGGTCGGGTACGGCGGCGCAGACCGCAGGTGGCAAAGCGGCATCCAACGGTGCATCTGCTGCCCGGTCCGGCGTGGAACAGGCGGTAGAAAAGGGCAAAACTGCCGTCAGCACCGCCGTAAAGGGGCTGGTGAATGCCGCAAAAGGCAACGCACACGTTCTGGTGATTGTGGGCGTTTTTCTTTTGCTCGTCCTCATGGTGATGTCGGGCTTTTCCTCCTGCGGTATCCTCTTTTCGGGCGGCACACAGGTGTCCGGGCAGACCATATACTCTGCCGAGGATCGGGACATCTGGGGTGCAGAGCAGGACTACAAAAAGCTGGAAAAGGAACTGGATAAAAAGATCAAGCGCACCCCCACCGACCACCCCGGCTACAACGAGTACCAGTACCACCTTGACCCCATTGAACACGACCCGTGGCAGCTCACTTCATTCCTGACCACTCTGTATGATGATTACACCCGGTCGGAAGTGCAGGGCAAGCTGAAGGAGACCTTCAAAAAGCAGTACAAGCTGACCACATGGGTGGAGGTGCAGATTCGGTATAAGACGGTCTGGGTCATCAGTCCGGCAGGTATCCCTGTTCCTACCCAAGTGCCGTATGAGTACAAGATTTTCCACACCAAGTTGGTGAACCGTGGCTTGGAGGTGGTCATCCGGGAGGAACTGGACAACGACCAATGGAAACGCTACGAGATCTTTCAGGACACCTTGGGCGGCAGACCGTATCTGTTCAACGGCAGACTGCCGCCCGGTGGCTCCGATGGCTCCGGCACACCCGGTATTGATTATCAGGTTCCGGCAGAAGCCCTGACGGACAGCGAATTTGCCGCCATCTACAAGGAGGCGCAAAAGTATGTGGGTACGCCCTACGTCTGGGGCGGCTCTACCCCGGAAACCGGTTTTGATTGCAGCGGCTATGTCTGCTGGGTGTACAACCAGAACGGCTACGATGTAGGGCGCACTACCGCCAACGGTCTGTGGAACAAGAGCCAGCACATCTCCGAAGCCGATGCAAAGCCCGGTGATCTGGTTTTCTTCAAAGGCACCTATGACACCCCCGGCATGAGCCATACTGGAATCTATCTCGGCAACGGCATGATGGTCAGTGCCGGAGACCCCATCAAGTACGCAAACATTCACTCGTCCTACTGGGAGAAGCATCTCGCCGGGTTCGGACGGCTTTCAAAATGATTGGAGAAGTTACTATGAGCGAAAAATCGGATAAACTGCGGGCGATGCTGGCAAAAGAGAAAGAACGCCGCATCAAGCTGAACAATCGCATCGAGATCCTGGAGCGGCGCATTCAGGAGGAAGATTCTGCCGAGGTCAACGAGATGGTGCGGACGGCAAAGGTCACGCCGGAACAGCTCGCCGCCCTGCTGCGGCAGTCTGCCACCACCACCCCGAACCCTGCTGCGCTGTCTGCCGTGGGTGCAACTTTCGAGAAGGAGGATGCAGATGAAGATTAAGAAACTGGGCGCACTGCTGGTATCGGTGGCACTGTGCGCTGGCATGGCGGCTCCCGCTTTTGCCTATGGCGGTGAGCCTGTGGAGGAAGTGGAACAGCCCGTCCTGACTTCTACCACCGATGAAGAAGATGTAGTCACCGTGACCGATGAGGAGACCGGTGCCCTGACCCCGGAGGGCAACTTGACGCTGGTGGACGATTACCACACCGACTATTCCGATGGCAGCGGTCAGCAGTTCATTACGCTGGTGTCGAAGTCGGGTGCGACTTTCTATCTGGTGATTGACCGCAACGCCAAGGGGCAGCAGACCGTTCACTTTATGAACCTTGTGGACGAAGCCGACCTTCTTTCCCTGATGGAGGAGGAAGAAGCGAACGCTTATACCGCTGAAAAAGAAGCAGCGGCGCAGGCGGAACAGGACAGGCTGAAAGCCGAGGAAGAAGCGAAAAAAGCCGCCGAAGAAGCGGCAGCATCCGGCACGGAACAGCCCAAGGAAAACAAGGTCACAAAGATCGCATCCGGCTTTTTGGGTGTGGTGGTGCTGATTGCACTGGCAGCAGGTGGCGGCTTCTATTTCTATCACCAGCAGATGCAGAAGAAAAAAGCCGAAAAAGAAGCCCTCGACCCCGATGCAAACTACACCGAGGACAAGGGCGATTTTGAGATCCCTACCGATGTGCCGGACGAGGACGAAACCCCGGACGAGCAGGACACTGAACCCATCTGATTTCAAGGCGGCATTTTGCCGCCGTACATATCCAAATGAAAACAGATTGGAGGGAACGCTTATTTCAATTCTAGTTGTAGCAGAAAAGCCCTCGGTTGCCATGTCCTACGCCAAAGTCCTCGGTGCCACCAACCGTCAGGACGGCTACCTTGAGGGCAACGGTTATCTGGTAAGCTGGTGCGTGGGTCATCTGGTGGAGCTTGCTCCGCCCAATATCTACGATGCCAAATACGTCAAGTGGAGCATCGCAGATCTGCCCATCCTGCCGGAAAGGTGGCAGTATCTGGTGTCTGCGTCCACCAAAAAGCAGTTTGGTATCCTGCAAAAGCTGATGGACCGCCCAGATGTGGATAGCATTGTCTGTGCAACGGATGCAGGGTAGTGCGGTTAGGTGACTTAAAAGAAAAAAGAGACCTCATCATGTCGAAAAGCAACTTACAAACAACTCATGCTGAAAGGGAAACTGGAAAACCACTTCTTTCAACCGTGACAATGGCAAACTTAAAATATCTGAAGTGGAACAAACAGCCCTCTACCTGCAGTCTTTGCAAATAGAGAGCTGTTTATTATTAGCTATTCGTTTTTCAGACATCGATTCATGGTGTCCTTGTATATTGGTCTTAGGCTATTCTATATTTTCTTGACTTTTTAGAAATTGTGTATATTCTTCCAAAAAAATCAATTACTGATGCTCTGTAGCGGGTAACTGCTTGCTCTTGATTGCTCTGCAATGACTCAGTTGAGATAAATTTAAGCAACACAATACAGTGTTGATCTTCCAGAACCATTTCGTATGTTTCTTGAATGTTTATGTCATCTTCCTTCTGAAAAGTAGCAACCGCCTCTGCTGGCAAGGAATCAATTGTCAGCATTCGCTTTCCTAGTTCTTCTTCAGAATATAAAAATGTCATACACGCAAGGATACCATTTGTTGAGTTTAAATAGATAGCTTTTCTGTTTTTTGGTTGTAGTGGATTACCATCATACAAATCATCTCGCTCCTCAAAGTATTCGTTTTCAGGAAATCCAGAGCTATAGATATCGGCTGTACTATTTAATATCTCAAATCCTTCTGGCTCGAATTTTTTTACAACTTTATCAACATATTGCGAATACAATGAATAGTTATCCGGAACCGATTCACTTTTATTTTTTGTATTAAAGCAAGATGTTAATGTAAAGCAAACTATCAAACAGAGCAGCACTGTCAGAGGCGGTTTTTTAAGTGTTTGCATTGTACGACTCAGAGAAAATGTCCAAAGTATCACTGGGATACAAAGTAGAATTAACATCATAAGTAGCATACCTCTTACTTTGAGATGGGTTGCTCGTATTAGCCGTCCAAACAGTTAGTCTGCCACCAATTTTATAGCCTTTATAATACAAATTTATATGACCCACTTTTCCGGCTGGAACTGTATGGACAACTTTATATCCAACAGCTTCATTGGTTGTGCGGGTTTCTTTATAAGATATTCCTAAAGTTCCTTTTAACGACTCAATGATTTTCTTTTTGATTTCAGCTGTAAATTCAACATTTCCGCTCCACTCGGCTCCCTGAGAGGCAGAATTTGTTATCTGTGCTTCCATCTGCTCAGACAGCTTGTTCAATCTGTTATCATGTGAGAAGTGTGCAATATGTCGATATTTGTCAACAGTTGTCTTTTGATTGTAATCGTATCTGTAAAAATACGGTCCCATAATAACATCTGTTACCATCGGAGTTTGTGATTCAGGGATTCCATTGATAAGAGTTTCTGTTTCTGGTGCAACCCAAACAGTGGTTTTGTGAATTGGAGCCGATGCGGCAGATGCATAAATGGATAAAAACAGGCTCGCCACAACCAAAGTTATGCAAAGTGATGTCATTCTTTTCGATAATGTCATTTTATGTCAACTCCTTTTTATAAAAGCATTGCATCTGTATTGGTTTGAGTTCTGCACTGGAATCACCTCATATCAAGTTTGAATTCATATTCTATGCGTCAAATTGTGACTGATTTCAATGATTTTTTTGGTGATGACTAAGATGTTTTATTTAGCTCATTTCGTCCGATGCGGTAAATCTTCTTGTCTTGTTCTCCTACTTCAACAATAAGTTCATTTTTATTGTGATGAACTATTACTGGAATATAG
>ENA-OQBL01000810-OQBL01000810.1-human-gut-metagenome-genome-assembly--contig:-NODE-810-length-14454-cov-3.722342_pt1 | contig 14454 bp, 17 predicted proteins | sample MGYA00242747_ERZ504553 | MGnify/ENA primary metagenome ERZ504553 (study PRJEB26092, sample SAMD00036240) | human gut metagenome | host: Homo sapiens | study: EMG produced TPA metagenomics assembly of...
TCCTTCAATACTTTCTGAAGAAATCTTGTTTAATCTCTCCCTTGAATGGAGAATTCGCTCATTTACAGAACCATACACTGCAAGCAGGCTGTCTTCTTTAATGCTCATCACCTTTTCTATATAGTCATTCAAAAAAGTCTCGAAAGTTTTTCCTGCAACGGTGGCTTCTTGCTCTATCAACTTTTGTTTAATCAAGTCTTCCAAAGCCTTCATCTTTATCTCATAAGCTGTATTAAGCAAATCAAAAGTCTCTTGGGTAGTTAATTGAGACAGCTCGGAAGAATAAACTTTATGTCCATTCACTTCTGCCACAATGCTCTTGTCCCAGTTGGAACAAGAGCATAAAAGAAGTAAACAGCAAAATATTTTGATATTTCATATTATTACGGTCTTGGTATAGGGTTCCAAATTAGGATGGAATATATTATTCAATGCAAAACCTTTGTTTGTGTTTAATAAAACATAATATCTTGTGTTGTCTGTAGCATTAATTCCATACATGCCTTGGTCACCAGACAATTTATCTTTGTATGTATATCCCTTATAGGATTTAAGCCAGTTTTTATTGCTGGAATCTTCGTCATCAACATAAATCATGCCTAAGTCCTCAATAGTATAGGCATAAGCTAAAACTCCATACTTAATAGAATTTCGAGGACCAACTCCAGGAATATAGCCCCATTGATTGCGAGGATAAGGAGGGTAAGCCCAGGCTAATGCTGCATTAGAATTCACGACAGTATACCCTCCAAGCTGATCAATTCTTTGGTATTCAGGATGTGTGCTATCAATTATTTTATTATCAGTATGCTTATCATCACAATCATGATAACGAACAAGTATATCCATTGTACCACCAAACTGACTGTAATTTATATGGTCAACAAGAAAAACTCCTCCAGGATAATATTGAGTTGCTTCCGTCAAGCAGAATTTGAAACGGACATTGCCATTATTATCTACAAACGTATCTCCTACATAACCTTCAATCTTAGAATTCTGTCTTGTATCTTCTGCATCAAGATAAAGTGTCAGTTCTTTATAAGTCCCACATGACTCTACTTTGAACACCCCTACTACATCAGTAGTTCCAGTGTAAGCAGTTCTCATTACTCTTTCTTTAGCAACAGACTGTCTATTCATTAATTCCTGCTCGTACTCATCCATCAAAGCCTGAATAACTTGTTCATCGGCTACAGTCTCAATTTTTGCCGTATCCCCCTCCTCATTAATTGCTCTGGTTGATAGCTCATAATCTTCAGCAGCTTTAGCAAGCTCCGCATCATTTTCCAACAAATCGTAGCTGTTACTGCATGAGTAACAAGCCAGCGCACCTAAAAAGGCGAACAGCAAATGTTTCTTCATTTTTTCTTAAATATAATGTTAGTAAATAAAATCCCCGTATAAAACGGTATCTCCGATAGTAATTTCTAAACGATACTCTTCTCCTTCATTTAATAAGCCTGCTAAATTTAGTATTATCTCAAAGTAGAGTATGAATCAGAAAAGATGGTTTCATTAGTAAAAAGGTTGGTAACTGAAACCTTGACATCAGCAAAGCCATTCTAAGAAGTTATCATAATTGATTCTGAATTAGAATCGAATAATGCAGAAGCCTCTAAGATAGCAGAACGTGTTCCTTTACTATTTGTAGTAGAAGAAGCTACAATTTTTTCAAGATCTATCTTTTTCGGTCGTTTCTGAGACATTGCATTTATATTCATACAAGTAAATGCAAATAGACACAATAGTAGTTTTCTTGTTCTCATTATTAATTAAGTTATTAAAAGTTTAATACTGCAAATAACTTAATCTTTTATAAGAAAGCCTACAAAAAAGAGGTAACAGTGGTAACAGAGCAATGTAACAGAAGTAACAAATCCATCATAATACGCTATTTATCAATAGTCAAACATACGATTGAACAGTTCTTCATCAATTTTATTCTTGATACGGCTCTTTCTCGTTTTTATAGCGTCCGAAGAGACATCCAGTATACATAAAACAATAAATTTGGAACAACGGAGCAAAGACAATATACAATAAAGCAAATCATCATTAGTCAAACCGGGATAGTGTTCCTTCAAATCTTTCATGACATCGGCAAAAGTCTTTCTTATATCACTCACCATCACTTGCCTATAAGTATCTGCAATCGAAACCTGCATTTTAGCAGTTGCTTTCTTCAATTCATCAAGTTTTCTACTTCCCTCGGTGGTTCTAAATATAGAAACACAGATACTGAATCGTTCCTCCTCCAATTTGTGTAATTCTGCTACTTTCGTATTAGAAGCTGATTCAGGAATTTCATTCAAAAGCATCACCTCCGCACGGTTTTCCATCAAGCGCTGCTGCAAAGCCATATACTCCTTTTTCCTACGGGCATCACGCCACAGATAAACAATGACCAATACAAACATGAATAACAAAAAAAAGAACCGCCAAGCCTGCAACTATCCGTTGATTTCTGACAGACAATTCACGTTTATGAAGTTCTATTAAATGATTATCCATCAGTTCATCAAGTTCTGCACGATAATTCATCATTTGAATGGAGTCATAGAAAAGAATGAAAGAGTCAACATATACAGTAGCATTTTCCCAATCCTTCATTTTTTTTATATCCTTCAAACAAATGATTATAAGACGATGTCTTTACATATATATTAGAAGACCTTGCTCCAATTTTCCAATAATAAACAGCAGAATCATTCCGATTTAAGGAATTTAGAATATCCCCCTTTATAGAACAAGCCGATGTATAATCTTCCTCAACGGTCAAATAGGGTAAAGCTTTTGAAAGAGCCGATTCCGCCTCCATATACCGCCCCAACTCATTATAAAGCCCCGCTATGTTTTTATAAATAAGGGATAAACACTCATTGTCTTGCAGCGAGGATGCAATTTTTAAAGCTTGTTGATAGTAACAAAGCGCACTATCCAATTGATATTCCAACAAAAAGGTATTTCCAATATCTCTTAATGCATAAAAAGAACGTGCAGAATCCTTCACTGCACATAAATTATATCCCTTCCGATACATTTCCCTTGCCGTAGAATGTAAATCTTGCTCATTATAACAGTTCCCCAAATGGCTGTACAGCATCGCCACGAATATAGAGTCTTTCTTTGGCATCAGTTCCAGCGACTTCAGATAGAGGCTTATCGCCTTCGGAAACTCTTTATTTTCCATATAGACACATCCCCAATAGAAATATGCTTGCGCCAGCCGTTCCTGCTTTCCGCCTCCTTCGTAATAGTCTACCGCTATCTGTATCAGCGAATCGTTCTCCAGCAGCACACAACTCTTGTATCGGGCTTGCGTCAGCAGCAACGCATACAAGGCGCGTTCTTCTCCCCGCAACTCGCGGGAATCCGGTATCTGTTCCAACACCAGCAAAGCACTGTCGGGATTGCTCCACATCATGGAATCTGCTGCCACGAGCATGGAACGTGCAGAAGTGACTTCCTCCTTGCACGACTGGCACAGCACAGAAGTTACTAAAAAGAAGGAAAAAGCAAGCAAAAGGTATCTCATAGGCAGCCCTATATTCGTTGTTGTTCACAAAGGTACACTATTTAGAGGAGATTACTGTACACATTCCATGCACATTTTGCAGGTAAGCTACGAATGCAATGGCAAAATTGCTTGTAAAATAAGGAAAAGAGAGAAGAAGAATCGCTTGTTGATAAACCACCATGCCCCGTGACGAGCAAAAACACGAAAGCCACCTCTTCTGCATATACCGATATTCCGGAGATGCAGAAGGGCAGCCTTCTATATAAATAGCCGTAAAGCTATGCTGATTATAAACCGAATGCGGCTTTCACCTTGTCCACATAGTCCAGCTTCTCCCAGGTGAAGAGTTCCACTTCAATGTCCTTGTTGCCTTCGTAGCGGCTCTTGAAATGCTTGACGATGGTCTGCGGCTCGCGGCCCATGTGTCCGTAGGCGGCAGTCTCCTGATAGATGGGGTTGCGCAGTTTCAGGCGGTCTTCTATTGCCTTGGGGCGAAGGTCGAACAGCTCGTCAATCTTACGGGCAATCTCACCGTCGCTCATATTGACGTGGCTGCGGCCATAAGTATCTACGAAAATATTGATGGGGCGTGCCACACCGATGGCGTAACTTACCTGCACCAGCATTTCGTCGGCAACGCCGGCAGCTACCAGATTCTTGGCAATGTGGCGGGCTGCATAAGCTGCGCTGCGGTCTACCTTAGAGGGGTCCTTTCCGGAGAAAGCGCCGCCGCCGTGGGCACCCTTGCCACCGTAGGTATCTACGATAATCTTGCGTCCCGTCAGCCCGGTGTCACCGTGAGGACCACCGATTACGAACTTGCCCGTGGGGTTGACGTGGTATGTGATATGGTCGTTGAACAGTGCCAGCACCTTTTCATGATGGATGGAAGCAATGACACGCGGCATCAGAATCTCGATTACATCCCGGCGGATTTGGGCGAGCATTTCCTCGTCGGCCTTCAGCTGGGCGGCATCACTGTCGTCGGCAGGCTGGACGAAGTCGTCGTGCTGGGTGGAGACTACGATGGTGTCGATGCGTACCGGCGTGCCGTTGTCATCATATTCGATGGTAACCTGGCTCTTGGCGTCGGGACGGAGGTAGGTCATCACCTTGCCTTCGCGACGGACATCTGCCAGCACTTGCAGGATGCGGTGTGCAAGGTCCAGTGAAAGCGGCATGTAATTCTCCGTTTCGTTGGTGGCGTAGCCGAACATCATTCCCTGGTCTCCGGCACCTTGTTCCATGGGGTCCTGTCGCTCCACGCCGCGGTTGATGTCGGGGCTCTGCTCGTGGATGGCGCTCAGCACGCCGCACGAATTGCTCTCGAACATATACTCGCCTTTGGTATAGCCGATTTTCTTGATTACTTCGCGTGCGATGAGAGGCATGTCAACGTACGCTTTGGTTTTCACTTCTCCAGCCAGCACTACCTGACCGGTAGTAACCAGAGTTTCGCAAGCTACTTTCGAACTGGGGTCGTAGGCCAACAGTTTGTCAAGCACAGCGTCCGATATTTGGTCGGCCACTTTGTCGGGGTGTCCTTCAGACACCGATTCGGATGTGAATAAATATCCCATTTCAGTTGAGAATTGATAGTTGATAATTGATAATTCAACGAATGGCGGAAGGAGGTGTGTGGAGTAGATGCATCCGGCACACAAACGTGCCGTCAGAAAAGGATGTGTTTTAGCATTTTTTTCTGTGGTTGCAAGCTACTCAAATCTCTCCACATATCGTTTTCGGGCGCAAAGATAGTGCAAATCCGAACGCAGAACAAAATGAACTTGTTCATTTTTTTATGCTGAGGTGCAGCCTATCTTCGCTTTCCGGAGGCAAAGATAAAAAAGAAATCTTGTATCTGCGCTACAGATAGCAGAGATTAACACTGATTTTGCAACAATTCCCCGATTGTCTTTCCCAATACCGGGTGCACCACGCCTGAAGCAATCTCCGCCAACGGCTCCATCACGAAACGGCGTTCCTGCATCAGCGGATGAGGAAGTTTCAGTTCGGGAGTATCCAGCAAAACGGGAGTACCGTCATCGGCAAAACAGAGCAACAGGTCGATGTCTATCACACGGTCGCTATACACTGCATTGACAGACTTATGCGTACGCCCCATCTCCCGCTCGATTTCCTGCGTCGTTTGCAACACCTCCAAAGGCGCCAAAGCAGTGTCTACGCAGAGTGCGGCATTCAGAAAAGTATTATCGGAAGAAAAGCCCCACGGAGCAGTAGCATAAAAAGCAGATAGGGAAATCACTTCACCTATCTGCTTTCTTATCTTTTGGACGGCCATGCGGAGGTTCTGCTCCTTATCGCCGAGATTGGTACCAAGACTGAAATAAACAACCATAATTACCGGTCTGTAATCAGCATCGCATCTCCATACGTACCAAAGCGGTACTCTTCCTTCAATGCCACATTGTATGCCTCCATCACCTGCTCGTAACCGCCGAAAGCGGCAACAATCATCAGCAGGGTACTGAGCGGCATGTGGAAGTTGGATATCATGGCATTGGCCACGGTAAAGTCGTACGGCGGGAAGATGAACTTGTTGGTCCAACCCTCGTATTCCTTCAAATGTCCGTCGGTGCTGACGGTGCTCTCGATGGCACGCATCACGGTGGTACCTACGGCACAGACTTGGCGGTTCAGGTCTTTGGCATGGTTCACAATCCGTACGGCTTCCTCGTTCACAATCATCTGCTCGGAGTCTGTCTTGTGCTTGGTAAGGTCTTCCACATCAATGTCTCGGAAGTTACCCAAGCCAGCATGCAGGGTGATGTAGGCAAAGTCAATACCCTTGATTTCCATACGCTTCATCAGCTCGCGGCTGAAGTGCAGGCTGGCGGTAGGCGCCGTAACAGCTCCTTCGTTGCGTGCAAAAAGTAGACTGGAAACGTTCGGCATCGTCCGGCTCTACGGGACGGTTGATGATGCTGTGGGGCAGCGGCGTTTCGCCCAGCGCATAGAGCGCCTTCTTGAACTCATCGTGCGGACCGTCGTAAAGGAAACGAAGCGTACGCCCGCGCGAAGTGGTGTTGTCGATAACCTCAGCCACCATGGAGTCGTCGTCACCGAAGTAGAGCTTATTGCCGATACGTATTTTACGGGCAGGGTCCACCAGTACATCCCACAACCGGAGCTCTTCGTTCAACTCACGCAACAAGAACACTTCAATACGCGCACCGGTCTTTTTCCTTGTTACCGTACAAGCGGGCAGGGAAAACCTTGGTGTCGTTGAAGATAAACACATCTTTGTCATCAAAATAGTCCAGAACATCCTTGAACATCTTGTGCTCAATCTCACCCGTCTTACGGTGCAACACCAGCAGACGTGACTCGTCTCTGTACTTCGTGGGGTGCAAAGCTATCTTCTCTTCGGGAAGCTTGAATTTGAATTGCGACAGTTTCATAATTAGTTATGAGTTATAAGTTATGAGTTATTTATTATTTATATCAGTCTGTTTTAGTCATAAGAGGGTATGAGTTATCCGGCAGTATGCTACACTTCATAGCAAATAACTTATAACTCATAACTTATAACTAAATATCTATCTCCTGCGCCTCTATCCACTCTTTGAAATCGAGGGGATTGAGGCAGTCTGCCAGCCGGACGTCGCCTACACGGGTACGCTCCAAGGCGGTGAGGTGGGCGCCGCTCTGCAGGGCTTCGCCGATGTCACGTGCCAGGGCGCGGATATAGGTTCCTTTGCTGCATACTACGCGTACCTTTATCCACGGTTCGGCAATATCCAGCCCGTCGTCCAGCAGCTCTATCTCGTCGATGACGAGCAACTTGGGTTTCAGCTCTACCTCCTCTCCCTTGCGGGCAAGGTCGTAGGCACGTTTCCCGTTCACCATACATGCCGAGAAGGCGGGAGGCACTTGCTGTATCTCGCCGATGAACTTCTTCAGCGTCTCCTCCACCAGTCCGCGGGTGATGTGCTCCGTGGGATAGGTGGCATCTATCTCATGTTCCAGGTCGTAAGAGGGAGTGGTGGCACCCAACCGGATGGTGGCAACGTACTCCTTCGTGTGATACTGGAATTCCTCAATCCGTTTCGTGGCCTTGCCCGTACAGACTATCATAACCCCCGTAGCAAGCGGGTCGAGGGTACCGGCATGGCCTACTTTCAACTTCTTCTCCTTTATCCGCCGGCAGATGTGGTAACGCGCATGTCCCACAACCTTGAACGATGTCCATCCCAGCGGTTTATTGAAATAGAGGACTTCTCCTTCTTTAAAATTCATTGGCCTCTCCCCTAACCCCTCCTCGGTAGGGAGGGGGATAAAATGGTACAACTTAATATTTTTCTCTTATTGATTTCCGGAGTAATCAGTCTTTCCCCCACACAAGGAGGGGCTTTAGCTTAATATGAGCGTTATGACACCGGCTATCGCGCAATAGATGGCAAAATAAATCAGCTTGCCCTTCTTCACAATATTTATCATCCACTTGCAGGCCAGGCAGCCCGAAACAAAAGCAGCCAGGAAACCTACCACCAGCGAAAGCGTCGGAATATCCCCTGCAACCGCCTCACCTTTCATCATCTTCATTCCATCCAGCAGTGCCTCGCCCAGGATGGGAGGCATCACCATCAGGAAAGAGAACTGTGCCAGCTTCGCCTTGTTGTCGCCCAGCAACAGACCGGTTGCAATGGTGCTGCCCGAACGGGAAAGCCCCGGAAGCACCGCGCATGCTTGTGCCAGACCGATGATAAAGGCATCCTTCATGCTGATGTTCTCCTTCTGCTTCGGCTTATAATAATAGGAGAAAGACAGCAGCAGAGCTGTCAGCAGCAGGCAGCAGCCCACAACGACCAGTCCCGAACCGAAAATGGCCTCTACTTCGTCCTTGAAAAATACCCCCACAATGCCGATAGGTATCATGGATACCAGTATATTGATGACGTAACGTGTCTCCTCGTTCATCTGCCACTTGAACAGTCCCTTGAAAATCCAGTCAATCTCTTTCCAGAGTATCACCAGCGTACTGAACACCGTAGCCACATGTACCACTATCGTAAAAGCAAGATTCTCCTCTCCCTCAATGCCGAACAATGCCGAACCGATGGCAAGATGTCCGCTACTGCTCACCGGCAGATATTCGGTCAGTCCTTGAATAAGCCCAAGGATAAGCGCTTCAAACCATTCCACTGTTATGAATTATAAGTTATAAGTTATTAGGGTGTAAGGGGTTGGGTTACTGCTCCCCCGCGCCGCTGCCTTTAGGCTTGCGCAGCACGGCATATATCATGAACACAAACCCCAGCAGGCAAACCACCGGAGCCACCTTGATGCGTCTCACACTAAAAATGTCCGGCTCAAAGGTCGTCGGGGTAGACGCGGGACCGGTCATCAGAAGAAAACCAATGATAACCACCGCCATTCCGATGCCAAGCAGGATAAAATTGGTCTTATCAAAAGCAAATTTCTCTTTACTCATCTATACATTTACAATTTAACTATTTACAATTTACAATCTAACGTACCGTACTAACAGTACTTTCTCTCTATGCACTTTAAGGCGTCAAATATAATACAGCGTGCTTGCCTTCATCCTCAGATATTTGTTGATGGAGAGTAAAGCGCACAGCCACGTAATAAGTATGCCGAACACCAGCACGGCACCCGACACCAGCACCATCACCTCGGGCGTAATCACCTTGACCAGCTCCGGTTCGTAGGACACCAGCCAATAGGCGGTTCCCCACAGAATACTGTCGGCTATGAAAGCGGCCAGCACACCTATCCAGAAATTGCGCCGCAGAAACGGACGACGGATGAATGCCCAGCTTGCCCCCACCAGCTTCATGGTGTGGATAAGGAAACGCTTGGAATATATAGCCAGACGGATGGTGTTGTTTATCAGCGCAAAGGAGATAAACGTCAGTATCACAGCCAGCCCCAGAAGCATCAGGCTGATGTTCCTTATATTATCGTTCACGGCATCTATCAAGTCTTTCTGGTAGAGCACTTCCTGGATGTTGGTATTCTTTTTAATCAGTTTCTCTATTTTGGCGATGCTGTCCGAATTGGCATAGTCGGAATGCAGCTTGATTTCGATGGAGGCAGTGAAAGGATTGTAGCCAAGGAACTCTTGCGGGTCCGTACCCATCGCCTCAGTCTGCTCGCGGAGTGCCTGCTTCTTGGAAATGTACTCCGTCTGCTTCACAAAAGCCTCCTTGTCCAGCCTCTTCTGCAGCTTCAGGATGTCGCTCTCCTTCATGTCGTCACTGACAAGCACGGAGAAACTGATGTTCTCCTTGACGTACACGGAAAGATTATGAGCCGCGAGCACAAAGAATACGACCAGCCCCAACAGCAGCAACACCAGCGTCGTACTGATGCTGGACGTAATGAACTGCATGTCAAAATAGGATACCGAGTTATTCTTTCCTTTCATTATATCAATTATAAGTTACGAGTTACAAGCTACAAGTTATGTAAATCAGTCGCTATTAATCATTAATCCCTAATCCCTTTTCTCACCCTTTCTTCCTGAACACGTAAATCATGGAACTGCTGCGTTCCTTCTTCACCAACGCGCTGAACCAGGCCAGTGTACCGGTCACCATTCCCCGCAGGAAAGTACACGAGTGCCTCATGTGCTTTTCCGTCAGCATGGACACGTAGAAAGCATCGAACGGCATGGGATGCCGCTCTGCCATGATGAAGCCATGCTTGGACCGAATTGCTGGATGGTGCCCGGTGTGAAGTGCCACAAATGGCGGGGCACATCGTAGGCAGCCCAGTAAGCCCCGTATTTCTTTGCATCGAAGGAAGAGCAGTTGGGCACAGCTACAATCAGCACCCCCTTTTCAGTCAGCAGGGAGTGCAGGGTTTCCCACGTTTCGTTAAGGGGTTCCAGATGTTCCATGACATGCCATAGGGTGATGACGTCGAAACTGCCCGGTGCAAAATCTTTCAATGCCGTATGGGGGTTTCACATCCAGATTGAAGTGTTCTTTGGCAAAGGCACGCGCCTGCGCACTCTTTTCCACAGCTTCCACCTGCCAGCCGCGACGCTGCATGGCATCGGCAAAGTAACCGGTCCCCGTACCCAAATCCAGCAGACGGCCCTCCTTGCGGTGTGCTTCACGGACCACAAGACGTGCCTTGCGTCCCAGCATATAGTTGCGCACCCAGTGGTACACGGAGTTCATCGCCCCCTTGCGGGTATCGGTATGTGAAATGTAATCAGGAGTTTCGTAGTAACGACCGATTTCAGCCTCCACGGGAAAGTCTTGCGTGAAAAGGAAACCGCAATCCCGGCAGCGGCACAAGTGGAACATTTCGCCCGAGGCATAATGGTCTACACATGTCAGGGCACGCTCCAAATGCGTTCCACCACATAACGGACAAGCTTTTATAGTGAGTTTATTCATCGAACGTTCTGCCAATAAGGAAGTGCAGCCCAAATGAAACAGACCACACTATACCTAAATTTGGTGCAAAATAACAAATAAAAAGTGATTTATAGGGCTTCCATTAAGGAGATTTAAGAAAACAAACGCTTACTCCGGCCAGCCGGCGGAACGAATGACCGACTGTTCGATATTAAGCGGACAACTGTCCGATAATGAACAGTTTTCGAAAGCATTTATTCATTGATTATCAACAACTTAAATATTTGGCATGGGAATTGACTATAATTAGGCGAAGGCGTTTGAGAAAAAGATTAGTTGGAATGCAACCTTTTAATCGGGAACAACGTCTAAAAGAAACAGAGTAAGTAACAACAATTAAAAATAAAGATTATGAAAACTACAAATTTATTCAAGGCAGTCGCATTCGTAGCAATGACTATCGTAAGCGTTATGAATACAGAAGTGAAAGCTCAGGAAAACAACTTCATCACCAATGAAGAAGTGAAAAACGAATTAGTAGTTGCCAAGACCATCTTTAAGCAAGACGGCGCACAACTTTACCGGCACATCCGTTATGAATACTCTTATGACGACCAGAAACGCCTGACCTGCAAGGAAGCCTCCAAGTGGGACGGTGCAAAAGATGAATGGATACCTTACTTTAAAATGACATACCAATATGGCAATGATGAAATCACCATGTCCTACGCACGTTGGAACGAGTCTCACAAGGCTTATGACAAAGACATGAAGAAAAGTGTGTATGAATTGAACGATGAAAACATGCCGGTAGCTTACAAACTCTACAACCAGGACGTTCCAAAGTCCGAATTGACCCTGGTAAGCTACAACAAGACCGACTACGTAGCGAATATTCTGGCCATGGCAGAATAAAATTTAAAGTTTATAATATGAAAAGCACGGGCCGTGAGGCTCGTGCTTTTATTCTATATACCGGTGTCATCATACTGATGTCATCGAGACTTTTCTATCCCGTCAGCCGGCTACCTCTTCTCCTTTCAGCGTAGCCGAACTGGATTCGGTAACCTTCACCATCACAAAATCGCCCACACGGTGCGTGCCACGGTCAAACACCACCACACGGTTCTGTTCTGTACGGCCGAACAACTGGTCGCGGCTGCGTTTGGAAACACCTTCCACCAGCACCTCGTACGTCTTGCCCACGCAACGGGCATTCGCCTCGGCAGAGAGACGGTTTTGCAAGGCGATGATTTCATTCAAACGGCGAATCTTCACCTCCTCGGGCACATCGTCCGGCAGGTGCTTGGAAGCATGCGTACCGGGGCGTTCGCTGTACTTGAACATGAAGGCGGAATCGTATCCGCACTCCTCCATCAGCGAGAGGGAAAGCTGGTGGTCCTCCTCCGTCTCACTATGGAAACCGGAGAATATATCCGTAGACAAGCCACAATCGGGGATGATGCGGCGGATGGCTGCCACGCGGTCCATATACCACTCGCGGTCGTACTTGCGGTTCATCAGCTTCAGGATGCGGCTGCTCCCACTCTGCACCGGCAGGTGGATGTGCTTGCATACGTTGGGCATGTCGGCGATGACCTGGAGAGTTTCGTCGCTCATGTCTTTAGGGTGCGAGGTGGTGAAACGGATACGTACGCCCGGCGCTGCCTCTGCCACGGTGCGCAGCAGCATTGGGAAGGTAACCGTCTCTCCGTCCGGCTTCTCGAAGCGGTAGGAATTGACGTTCTGTCCCAGCAGGGTAACTTCCTTGTAACCCTTTGCCACGAGGTCGGCCACTTCATTGAGGATGCTTTCCACATCACGGCTGCGCTCGCGGCCACGGGTGTAGGGAACGATGCAGTAGGTACAGAAATTGTTGCAACCACGCATAATGGACACGAAGCCGGAGATGTGGTTTCCGCAGATGCGCGAGGGAATGACATCCCGATAGGTCTCTGTAGTGGAAAGCTCCACGTTGATGGCTTTCTCACCGGCCTCTACCGAGGCAATCAGTTCGGGCAGAGTAAGATAGGCATCCGGTCCCACCACCAAGTCCACATGATGGTTGGTGATTAAGTCGTCCTTCACACGCTCTGCCATACAGCCCAGCACACCCACTATCAAGCCGCGTTTCTTCTTCTTAAGCGAATGGAAGAATTCCAGACGGTTCAGAATCTTCTGCTCCGCATTGTCGCGGATAGAGCAGGTATTCATAAACACCGCATCGGCTTCCTCCAGGGTGTCGGCCACCGAATATCCCGCCATCTGCATGACGGATGCAATCACTTCACTGTCGGCCACATTCATCTGGCAGCCGTAAGTCTCGATAAACAACTTCTTGTTGTCATCAGCAGTTGCAGATTTAAAGTCTGCTCCCGTTACTTTTTCCATAATCAATTCGTTTAAAATCAGTTTATATCATAAGTTGGTATCTGTCATTCGGAGCGCAAAGATACTTCTTCCCTCCCAATAAACGGATGAAATGAAAGAAAAATGCCATTACAAGTTGTCAATCTGCGCCTTATCAGCTAATTAATGTTAAGAGAATAAACATTTTCCGAGTGTTAATTTGGCATAGAGCAAATTAATTCACAAATTTTGTGGAATGAAAGAAACATTAGAATTTTTTTCATAGTTAAGGTTTAGGTTAAAAAAATTAAGGGGAGCTGTGAAGCTGCCCTTTTTTATTACCAATTCCTTGGCTGTAATCAGATTAAATAATAACTTTGCCCAAAAGCAAAGATAAGAGATAATTGCACTATCTTTGGGTGGAAAATCAAAAAGAATATGGAAGATGTCTTCAAGTTTCTGTTAGTTGCGGCTGTCATAGTAATCGGACTCGTCAAGCAGTTTAAGAAAGAAGCAGATAAAAACGCTGACAAGAGTCCCGACATACCTATGCCCGACGTCGACAACCCACTGCCCGAATACTGGGGCGAAGACACTTACGGAGGCTTTATTCCCGAAGGCCCCAAACCGACAGAAAAGCCCAAGCCGGTATCCAAACCGTCTGCCAAATCCAAGCACACTTCCATAAAGGCTTCCCCTCCCTCCCCGGCATCCCGTCCGCAGGAATCTGATGAAGCAATGTCCGAATACGGCATCCACTCGGCAGAAGAAGCGAGGAAAGCCATTATCTGGTCAGAAATACTTCAACGAAAATATTAAAGAACGGATAGTTTACAGTCGATAATTGCAGAACCAATTACGAGCCCCTTCAGAATCTTTACACGAAAAAATAACTATTTATATTATGGCACTCAATTACATTTCGGCAGCAGAAGCTGCGAGCCTCATCAAACATGGCTACAACATCGGCTTGAGCGGATTTACCCCCGCAGGAACAGCCAAAGCCGTTACGGCTGAATTAGCAAAAATCGCGGAAGCAGAACATGCAAAAGGGAAACCCGTTCCAGATAGGTATCTTCACCGGTGCTTCACACGGAGATTCCTGCGACGGTATCCTTTCACGCGCTAAAGCTATCCGCTACCGTGCTCCTTACACCACCAACGCTGATTTCCGCAAAGCCGTGAACCAACGGTGAAATAGCCTACAACGACATCCACCTTTCACAG
>ENA-OQBL01000811-OQBL01000811.1-human-gut-metagenome-genome-assembly--contig:-NODE-811-length-14436-cov-3.741142_pt1 | contig 14436 bp, 13 predicted proteins | sample MGYA00242747_ERZ504553 | MGnify/ENA primary metagenome ERZ504553 (study PRJEB26092, sample SAMD00036240) | human gut metagenome | host: Homo sapiens | study: EMG produced TPA metagenomics assembly of...
TTTGCCAGCGCTTCCGTTTCCTTCTGCTGGCAGGCAAGCCGCCTTTTCGGTGGCTCGCGGATGGCCTGCTCCTTTTCGGGTGATGGTGGTCTCGGGCTGTCGGTCTTGGCCTTGCGGATGGCCGCGATCTCGGTGCGGCAGGCTTTGCTGCGGGCAGCAAGGGCGGCAAGGCTTTCTTCCGCGCAGTGCGGCGGGCAGCGGCGTCCTTGGCGCGCTGCTCCAGCGCGGCGATCTGGCTGTAAGCCAGCTCCGCATCCTTGCGGCGGGTCACCTGTTCCAGCCGCTTGGCGCTGAGCGCCTGTGCCAGCTGGTTCTGCTGGGTCAGAAAGCTGTCGCTGCCCTCTGCAATGCGGCTCAGCTCGGCGGTCAGCTGCTCAATCTGTGCCGTCAGTTCTGCCTGCTGCAAGGCAGCGGCATCGGCCTTGGCGCGGCTGTCGTTCAACGCAGCCTGCAAGGCGTCCATCTGCTGCTGTGCGTTCTGCACGGCAGTTTCCAGCTGGGCAGCGGCGGCTTCCAGCCGCTTCTGCTCCGCCTCTGCACGCACCCGGTCGTTGGCGGCAGTGATCTGCTCGCTGGCGGTGGCAGTCAGCTCTGCCTGCAAAGCATCTGCCTGCTCTTTGCACTGGTCGGTCTTTTCCTGTGCGGCAATACAGTCTTTTTGCAGCTTGGCCGCCTTCAGGCGCAGTTCTTCCATTTCCTGCTTGCGGGTGAACAGACCGGCGCTGCGCTGCACGCTGCCGCCGGTAAAGCTGCCGCCTGCATTGATCACCTGACCATCCATGGTCACGACCTTACTGCGAAAGCCGTTGTCCCGCGCCACGCGAGAAGCTTCGTTGATGTCGTCCACCACGATGATGCGGCCCCAGCAGGTTCGATACGATGTTGTCATACCGGCGGTCGGCCTGCACCAGACTGGAGGCAAGCCGTGCCGTACCGGAGAGTCGGCCACGGAACACGCCGGGCTGGACGGTATCCAGCGGCAGGAAGGTGGCGCGGCCTGCATTGTCATTGCGCAGCAGGCAATGGCCGCTTTGGCAGCGGCTTCGTTCTCTACCACGATGTTCTGCAGCGCACCGCCCAGAGCCGTTTCCACAGCCACTTCACAGCCCGGCTCCACCTTTAAGATGGCGGACACCGGCCCGATGATGCCCCGCAGGCGGCGTGCACCAGCAGCACGCATGACGGCCTTGACCGAGTTTTGGTAGCCGTCCATGTTCTTTTCCAGTTCCCGCAGCACGGAAAGGCGCTGGCGGGCCGCATCCAGCTCACGGCCAAGGCACTGGCTCTGCTGCGTCGGCATCGTCCAGCGCAGCCTTGCGGCCTTTCAGCTTGAGTTCCACGCCGGAACGGACATTTGCCAGCTGCTTCTCGTTTTCTTCCAGCATCCGGCGATACTTGATGGTGTCGTCCAGATCCTGCTTTGCTTCGTCCCGCTGGGCGGTGCTTTCCTGCACACTCTGCTCAAGGGCAGGCAGGCGCTGGCGGCTGTTTCCCCGGCAGCTTCGGCAGCGGCCTGCGCCACCTGCGCTTCGGTGCGCCGGGCTGTCAGGCCGGCAAGTTCTGCTTTCAGGGTATCCTTGCGGGCACCGCTGGCACTGCTGGCATCGGTCAGACGTGCGATCTCCGCGTTTAGTGCCTCGATCTCTGCCGCCAGCTTTTCGCCCTCCGCTTCCATGGTCTTTGCCACGGCCCGGTGGCGCTGCAAGGCGGCCTGTGCCTCGGTGCTGTCCTGTTCCCCGGCGCTGATCTCTTCCTGCAGGGATGCGGCGCTCTCCTCGTTGCGGAGGATGTCGTTTTCCAGCACAGCGATACGGCTCTCCGACCCGCTGATCTGCTCGGTGATGCTGCGGATATCCCCATTCAGGCGCTCAACAGCAACCGTAAGCTGCTGTGCCTGCATCCGGATCTCCTCAGCCTCCTGCTCGGCGGCTTTCGTCTCCCGGTCAAAGCGCTCGTAGTCGGCCTGTGCTGTCTCGTAGTCCCGCACCTGCTGGCGCACGGCTTCGCGCGCGCGGTGCACACCGTCGGTCCACAGGGTCACTTCCAGCGTTTTGCGCTGTGCGGCCAGCTCGAGGAACTTTTCTGCCTTGGCGCTCTCTTTTTCCAGCGGGCCTACCCGGCTTTCCAGCTCGCCAAGGATGTCCCGCAGGCGTTCAAGGTTTTCGCCCGCCGCAGCAAGGCGGCGTTCTGCCTCGGTCTTGCGGTAGCGGTACTTGGCAATACCACAGGCTTCCTCAAAGATCTCGCGGCGCTCACTGCTTTTTGCGGCCACGATCTCCGCAATGCGGCCCTGCCCGATGACCGAGTAGCCGTCGCGGCCAATGCCGGTATCCAGCAAAAGTTCGTACACATCCTTCAACCGGCACACCTGCCCGTTGATGGTATACTCGCTGTCGCCGGAGCGGTAATATTTGCGACCAATGGTCACTTCGTCCGCATCCACATCAAAGGTGTGGTCTGCGTTATCCAGCGTCAGCCGCACCTGCGCAAAGCCCATGGCTCCGCGCCGCCGGGTGCCGCCGAAGATCACGTCCTCCATCTTGCCTGCCGCGCGCAGCTGGCGGGAGCTAGTCTCGCCCAGCACCCAGCGCACTGCGTCCGAAAGGTTCGACTTGCCGGAGCCGTTGGGACCCACCACACCGGTAACGCCTGCGTCGAACCGAATTTTGACTTTATCGGGAAAGCTCTTGAAGCCCTGGATCTCCAGTTCCTTGAATACCATTTACTTTTCCTTTATCACGCCCAGCAGCTTGAGCGCTTCTTTTGCGGCGCACTGCTCAGCGGCCTTTTTGCTGCGGCCTTCGCCACGGGCCACGCGGTCAGAGTTGAACCGCACAGCCACCACGAAATGCTTGTCGTGATCCGGGCCGGACTCGCTTTCTACTACATAGCTCAACCGCTCTTCCGGGTTCTGCTGCACGATCTCCTGCAGGCGGGTCTTGTAGTCAGCCTCGGCGTGCTTGCCCTCGGTGATAAAGGGCAGGATGAAGCTGCGGGCCACATCCATGCCGCCATCCAGATACAAAGCCGCGATCAGCGCTTCAAACGCATCGGACACCACGCTGGGGCGGGTGCGTCCGCCGCAGCGCTCCTCGCCGCGGCCAAGGCGCAGGTACTCGCCCAGATCGATCTCCTGCGCGAACTGGAACAGTGCACCCTCGCTGACAAGGCTGGCGCGGATGCGGGTCAAATCGCCCTCCGGCCGGTCGGCATAGGCGTGGAACAGATAGTCTGCCGAGACGATCTGCAGCACGCTGTCGCCCAGAAACTCCAGCCGCTCGTTGTGCTTGACCGGGGTGCGGCTCTCGTTGGCATAGCTGGTATGGGTGAGCGCGATCTCCAGCAGCTCCGGGTTTTTGAACTTATAACCAATAATTGTTTCCAACTGATGGCTCATGGTCGTTTTTACTCCCTTTTATTCCTCAGTTTTCTGTGCCGCAGCCAGCTCGTCCAGCGCAGACTGCATGGTGCCACACAGATCGTTCTCCACGCAGATCTTTGCCTGACGGATGGCGTTCTTGATGCCCTTGGCTTTGGAAGAGCCGTGGGCCTTGATGACCGGCTGCTTTGCGCCCAGGAAGGGTGCGCCGCCGTACTCCTCGCTGTCCATCTGGTGCTTCAGGTCTGCCACGCTGCCCTTGAGCAGCAGATAGGCCAGCTTGCCGCCGAGGTTTGCGAGGAACATTTGTTTCAGCATGCCCAGCAGCATTTTTGCCACGCCCTCAGTCAGCTTGAGGATCACATTGCCGGTGAAGCCGTCGCACACCACAACGTCCACTTCGCCACCCGGCACATCGCGGGGCTCGATGTTGCCCACAAAGCGGATGCCGGGGGTGGTCTTGAGCAGCTGGTGGGCTTCCTTGAGCATGGGGGTGCCCTTGCTCTCCTCCGCACCGTTGTTGGCCAGCGCCACGCTGGGGCTGCGGCGGCCTTCCACCTTATTCACATAGCAGCTGCCCATCACGGCAAAGGCTGCCAGCATCTCAGGGCGGCACTCCACATTGGCACCGCAGTCCAGCAGCAGATAGGCCTGCTTTTTAGCGGGCACCATGGTAGCCAGAGCCGGACGCTTGATGCCCTTGAGGGTGCGCACGATGAGGCTTGCGCCCACATGCAGCGCACCGGTGCTGCCGGCGGAAACAAAGGCATCGCCCTTGCCGTCCTTCAGCATGTTCAGGCCCACCACGATGGAGGAATCCTTCTTCTGGCGGATGGCGCGGGCAGGCTCATCGCACATGTCGATGACCTCGGTGCAGTTCACCAGCTCAATGCCGTCCAGCGGAATGCCGTTTTCCTGTGCGGTCTTGCGCACCAGCGCTTCGTCGCCCACACCTACGACGGTGATGCCGTACTCCTTCACGGCCTGTGCGGCACCCTCCAGCACAGCCAGAGGGGCGTTGTCGCCGCCCATCATGTCCACGATAATCTTCATAGCTTTTCTCCCTTCTTAAAGAGAAGTTTCATCCAGCCAGTGCTGGAAGCTGGCAACAGCGCGCTGGGCCTGTGCCATGTAACGCAGGCGCTTGTCCCGCGGGCGGCTCTCCTCCGGCAGCGGAGGAAGGATGCCCATATTCGCGCCCATGGGCTGGAAGTGCTTGTTCTCGGTGGTCAGGTACTGCACCAGCGCACCGCACATGGTATCCACAGGCGGGGCGGGCAGCTCTTTGCCTTCCAGCCGGGCATACAGGCTGCGGGCCGCCAGCAGGCCGCAGGCAGCGCTTTCCATATAGCCCTCAAAGCCGGTGATCTGCCCTGCAAAGAACACATTGGGGTGTTCTTTCAGGCACAGCTGGGCGCTGAGCACCCGGGGCGCATCGAGGAAGGTGTTGCGGTGCATGACACCGTACCGCACAAACTCGGCATTTTCCAGCCCGGGGATCATGCTGAACACCCGCTTCTGCTCTCCCCACTTGAGGTTGGTCTGGAAGCCCACGATGTTATACAGGGTACGTTCCTTATTTTCGGCGCGCAGCTGTACATTGGCCCACGGACGGTGTCCGGTGTTGGGATTCACAAGGCCCACCGGGCGCAGCGGGCCGAAGCGCATGGTGTCGGCACCCCGGGCGGCCATGATCTCGATGGGCATACAGCCCTCGTAGACCGTGACGGTGTCGGCCTTTTTGCCGTGGGCATCCGGGTCGGGCTGAGCAGACTGCTCGGCCCCGGTGTCAAAGTCGTGCAGCGGGGCACGCTCTGCCGAAGCGAGAGCTGCGTGGAAATTCTCGTACTCTTCCTTGTTGAAAGGGCAGTTCAGGTAGTCGGCCTCGCCCCGGTCATAGCGGGAGGCGGCAAACACCTTGTTGTAGTCCAGACTTTCAGCGGTGACGATGGGGGCCACGGCATCGTAGAAGTGCAGCCGCTCGTCCCCGGTCAAGGCCCCGATCTCATCGGCCAGTGCGCCGTCGGTCAATGGGCCGGTGGCCACCAGAATGGGGGCAGATGCATCGATGTGCTCCACCTGCTCCCGGTGGACGGTGATATTCTCACAGCTTTCCACCATGCGGGTCACTTCGGCGCTGAATGCGTCGCGGTCCACCGCCAGCGCACCGCCAGCGGCCACGCGGGCTGTCTCGGCGGCGGTCAACAGCTGGCTGCCCATCCGGCGCATTTCTTCCTTCAGCAGGCCGGAAGCAGAGTCCAGCCGCTCAGCTTTCAGGCTGTTGGAGCAGATCAGCTCTGCAAAGCCTGCGCTTTTGTGTGCGGGCGAAAAATGCACGGGCTTCTGTTCGTACAGGTCTACCTGCACGCCCTTGCCCGCCAGCCAGAGAGCGGCTTCACAGCCCGCAAGACCAGCGCCCAGCACGGTTACTTTATAGTTCATAGTTTTATCCTTTTAGTCCTTTTTCGGCACCGGCATCTCGTAGCCGCAGCCTTCCTTTGCGCAATACAGCTTGGAGCCTTTGCGGAACATGGTGCTGCCGCACTTGGGGCACTTGGTGGGCACCGGCATGTCCCATGTCATAAAGTCGCAGTCCGGGTAGCGCTCGCAGCCATAATAGATGCGGCCCTTGGAGCTTTTGCGCTCCAGCATACGGCCTTTGCCGCACTTGGGGCAGATTCCGCCGGTATCCTTGACCAGCCGCTTGGTGCCCCGGCACTCCGGGAAGCCGCTGCAGGCCAGGAACTTGCCGTACTTGCCCACCTTGATGACCATGGGCCGGCCGCACAGGTCGCATACCTCACTGGAAGGCTCATCCGGCACCTTGACCTTCTTGCCTTCCATGTTCTTTTCGGCCTGCTCGAGGCTTGCCGCAAAGCCCTGATAGAAGTCATCCACCGTCTTGTGCCAGTCGGCCTTGCCGCTCTCGATCTTATCCAGATTTTTTTCCATCTGGGCAGAGAAGTCCACATCCACGATGTGTGGAAACTGCTCCAGCATCAGGCCATCCACCGCCCGGCCCAGCAGGGTGGGCTTGAGCTTTTTCTGGTCGCGCTCCACATAGCCGCGGTCGATGATGGTGGTGATAATGGGTGCGTAGGTGGAAGGACGACCGATGCCGTTTTCTTCCAGTGCCTTGATGAGGGTCGCTTCGGTGTAGCGGGCGGGCGGCTGGGTGAACTTCTGCTCACTCTTCAGGTCGCGCAGCTTCAGCACCTGACCCTGTTCCAGCGGGGGCAGGGCGGTCTCCTTCTTTTCCTTTTCGTCGGTGGCTTCCTCGTACAGGACGGTGAAGCCGTCAAAGGTAACGGTATAGCCGCTGGCCTTGAAACGGTAGTCCGCCGCGCTGACTGTGACGGACACGGTGTCCTGCTGGCAGTCTGCCATCTGGCTGGCCATGAAGCGGCTCCAGATCATGCGGTAGAGCTTTGCGGTGTCGCCGCTGATGCTCTTGTCCACCTCGTCCGGTGTCAGGGACGGCACCGAGGGACGGATGGCCTCGTGGGCATCCTGTGCGGCAGTGGCGCTCTTGGTCTTCCATGTGCGCTTGTAGGGGCAGATATAGGCTTCACCGTAGGCCCCTGCGATATATTCCTTTGCGGCGGCAACGGCTTCATCCGAGATGCGCAGGCTGTCGGTACGCATGTAGGTGATCAGACCCATGGTGCCGTGGCCCGCAATGTCCACGCCTTCGTACAGGGTCTGGGCAGCGCGCATGGTACGGGTGGCCGTAAAGCCCAAGCGGCGGGATGCTTCCTGCTGCAGGGTACTGGTGATAAAAGCCGGAGTGGGCTGCTTTGCCCGCTTGCCCTTTTTCAGCTCTGCCACCACGTACTCGGCCCCTTCCAGACCCTTTTCAATGGCGCGGGCCTCGGCTTCGCTTTTGGGCAGCAGCTTTTTGCCGCTGGCATCGGTGGCCAGCCGGGCGGTAAAACTCTTGTGGCCTGCGCCGAGGGTGGCATCCACGTTCCAGTATTCGTCGGGCTTGAAGCTCTCGATCTCCTTTTCGCGGTCATCGATCAGGCGCACGGCCACGCTCTGCACGCGGCCTGCGGAAAGGCCCCGGCGCACCTTGCGCCAGAGGAACGGGCTGAGCTTGTAGCCCACCAGACGGTCCAGCACACGGCGGGCCTGCTGTGCGTTGAACAGATCTTCGTCGATGGCGCGGGGATGGGCCATGCCCTCCTTCACACCCTTTTTTGGTGATCTCGTCAAAGGTCACACGGTTCGGCTCGTGGGGGTCCAGCCCCAGAATGTTTGCCAGATGCCAGCTGATGGCTTCGCCCTCACGGTCCGGGTCGGTTGCCAGCAGCACGCCGTCTGCGTGTTTGGCCTTGCTCTTCAATTCCTTGATGAGCTTTTCCTTGCCTTTGATGCTGATGTACTGTGGGGCATAGCCGTGCTCCACATCGATGCCCAGCTGGGAAGCGGGCAGGTCACGGATATGGCCCATGCTTGCGGTGACCTCGTAATCATCGCCCAGATACTTGCCAATGGTTTTCGCCTTAGCAGGCGACTCCACGATAACCAGTTTCGCCATTCGAGTTTACTCCCATTTCAAATTTTCTTTCTTCTCTATCAGGAACGCACCGTGCAACTGCACAGTACGGGATTCTCTATTTTTATATCATACCACAGCTGTTGTGTGCTGCGCCAGCAGAAATTATACTATTTTATCACATACCGCTTGCCCGGCATGCACAGCACCCGGCCGGAAAGCTCCAGCTTCATCAGAGTGCCCAGCAGCACCGCTGTGGGCAGGCCGCTGCGCACGCAAAGCTCCTCAATGCCAAGGGGCTGCGGCCCAATGCAGGAAAGCACCTTCCGCTCGTTCTCGCTCAGAGGCTCCGGCTGCTTTGCCGTCACCGCCGCTGCGCTCTGCCGACGCAGGCCCAGCGGGCCAAGCAGGTCAGCAGCAGAACACACGGCACGCGCTCTGCCGTCCCGCAAAAGGCCGTTTGTGCCTGCGGAATTGGGCGAGTAGATACTGCCCGGCACCGCGAACACCGGCTTGCCATAGCGTTCGGCGTGAGACACGGTGGACATGGTGCCGCGTTTTTTCCTGCGCTTCCACCACCAGCAATGCAGAGCTGAGCGCCGCAATGAGCCGTTGCGCTGCAGAAAGCCATTTGGACCAACGCCCTCACTGCGGGGCGGGTACTCACTGATCACGCAGCCCTTCTGCTCGATCTTGTGCCGCAGCACCACATTGGCCGCAGGATAGGTGCGGTCGATGGGCACGCCCATCACAGCAATGGTAGGGCAGTTGTTTTTGACAGCAGCGCGGTGCCCGGCGCTGTCCAGCCCGTCCGCAAGGCCGCTGACGATCAAAGCGCCGCTTTGGGCCAGTTCCCCGCCAATGTCCGCCGCTGCGTTCAGACCGTATTCGGTAGGCTTGCGGCTGCCCACGATGCCCACCGCGCCCGGCTCGTTGAGCCAGAGCGGATCGCCGGTGCAGTAGAGCACCAGCGGCATATCCGGGATGCGGGAAAACGCCAGCGGATAGTCCGGGTCGTCAAACGGCAGGATGCGCACACCCAGATCATCGCACCGCATCACCAGCGGGTGGTACTGTTCCGGGGCCAGCTGCTGCGCCCGCAGAGCTGCTGCCTCTCCCGCTGCAAGACGAAATTCTGCCGTATCACGAGCTTCCCATGCTTCCTGTGCACCGCCAAAGGCATCCAGCACACGGCCCGCGTGAACGCTGGCCGGGCCAAGCACATGGGCCAGCCACAGCCAGCACAGCAGCGGATCCGGGGCAGGCTCCGGCGGGAAAAGGCTGGTCTGCCCTGCAAGGCCGCTCATAGGCTTTCCTCCCGGAAATGCCACAGCAGGATGCTGCCCGCAATGCCGGCGTTCAGGCTTTCCACCCGGTCGGTCATGGGGATGCGCACCGTGCTGCTGCAGGCAGCAATGGTCTCATCGGTCAGGCCCTGACCCTCGCTGCCGATGACGACGCAAACGCCGCCGGGGTAGCTTGCCTGCGCCGCGCTCAGCGGCTGAGACTTGTACAGCGCGGCAGCAAGGCAGGTGATACCCTTTTCCCGCAGCTGGGTGATGGCATCGGGCATGGCGCCGGCTTCGATCACCGGGATGCGCACGGCGGCTCCCATGGAAGCGCGCAGGGTCTTGGGGGCATACACACTGGCACAGCCGTCGCTCAGGATCACACCGTCAAAGCCAAAGGCCGCAGCAGAGCGCAGCAGGGTGCCCACATTGCCCGGGGTCCTGCACCCGTTCCAGCGCCAGATACCGCCCGCCGGCCTTCACTTCGTCCAGTGTGTGCACCGGGGTGCGGAACACGCCGAACACCCCCTGATGGGTGCCCACATCGGCCAGCTTATCGGCCACATGGTCTTCCACAAGGTAGTGTTCACCGGGCAGCCCGGCAAGCTCCGGGCACTTTGCCATAGCGCTTTCCGTATAAAATAAGGTCTCCAGCTGCGCACCGCGGGCAAGCTCCGGGCAGAGCTTGCGGCCCTCGGCCAGAAAGCGGCCCTCGCTGCGGCGGAATGCCGCGCTGGAAGAAAGGCGGCAGGCGTATTTGATCTTTGCGTTTTCCCTGCTGGTGATTTTTTCGTCCATCGTGTGTATTCAACCTTTCGCTGTACTGTCGTTCAAAAAGTAGTCTGCCGTCTTGTTCAAAAAATGCAAAAAGGGCAGCGTCTGCCACAAAGCGTTCCTGCGGCAGGGCGCTGCCCTGAAAAACATGTTCCCCTGCCGTAAGAACCCCGGATACAAAACGGACGCCCGCGTATACGCGCGGGCGTCACGATTCAAGTTCCTAATCAGGCGTTCTTGACGGTCTCGACCAGAGCTGCAAAACTCTTGGGATCGTTAATAGCCATCTCAGACAGCATCTTGCGGTTCAGCTCGATGCCAGCCTTCTTCAGACCAGCCATGAAGGTGGAGTAGTTCATGCCCAGAGGACGAACTGCGTTGTTGATGCGGCAGATCCACAGGTTGCGGAACTGACGCTTCTTCATGCGGCGGCCAGCCAGAGCGTAGTTGCCGCTCTTCATGACCTGCTGCTTGGCCATCTTAAAGTGCTTGCTCTTGCAGCCGTAGAAGCCCTTGGCCAGCTTCAGCATCTTCTTACGACGTTTGTGAGTCATGGTTGCGCCTTTGATACGTGCCATTTTTTATATCTCCTTTAGTTGTCTCAATAGAATGTGTTTGCCTGCGGCTCGCTCTTAGGCGTAGGGCAGCATGCTCTTGATGGTAGCTGCGTTGGTCTTATCAACGTAGCTGGGCTGACGGTAGCCACGGGTCAGCTTGGTGGTCTTCTTGGTCAGGATGTGGCTACGGAATGCGTGGCCGCGCTTGATCTTGCCGTTCTTGGTCAGCTTAAAGCGCTTCTTAGCGCCGGAGTGCGTCTTCAGTTTCATCTTAGCCATTTTAGTTTCCTCCTAAAATTAGTCCTTATTGGGTTTCGGGATCAGCAGAATGGACATCGTACGTCCCTCCAGAACCGGCTGCTTGTCCATGCTTGCCTGCGGCAGAGCCTCGGCAAAGCGCTTGAGCACATCGGCACCCAGGGCACTGTGCGCCATCTCACGGCCGCGGAAACGGATCGAAACCTTCACCTTATGGCCAGCTGCCAGAAACTTGGCAGTCTGGTTCAGCTTGGTGTTGAAGTCGTTGGTGTCAATGTTGAGCGAGAGGCGGGTCTCTTTGACTTCGACCACCTTCTGGTTCTTCTTGGCTTCCTTCTCCTTCTTCTGCTGTTCAAAAACGGTACTTGCCGTAATCCAGCACCTTGCACACAGGCGGAACAGCCTGCGGTGCGATCTTGACCAGATCCAGACCAGCATCTTCAGCAGCGCGCATGGCCACCTGAATGCTGACCACGCCCTTCTGCTCGCCGTCGGCTCCGATCAGGCGAACCTCACGGTCACGGATCTGACCGTTGATCTCCAGTTCCTTCGACTTTCCAGCGGTAGCGATAATGAATGCACCTCCAAACAATAGTCCATAGTGTTGCAATATTTGGCATAGAAAACGCGGCCGCCCCAGTTTCGGGACAGCCGCGCGAAATTCACTCAAAAGCGCGATTCGGTCTTCAAGACGAATCGGTTCAGGGTATAGCCCGGGGATCCTTACCCCTCAAGGCGAGCGCGGCACAGGCCGTAGCTGCTTTCTTTACTCAGATATTCTACCACACCCCGGGGAGGCTGTCAAGCATTTTTATGCGGGAATTTGAAAAATATTCTTAAACTTCAATCAGCTCCCCCAGCTCCAGCGAATATATCCCTTTATATGTCACCCGCCGGGGAGCGAAGCGCTTATCGATGGCCTTTGCGTAGAGCTCCAGCTGAGCGCGGTAGGCGCGGACGAAGTCGGCAGGAGTCTTGCGGCGGTCCGTCTTGTAGTCCAGAAGCTCGAGGTGGTCGGGGTAAATGAGGACGATGTCCGCGATGCCCTGCACCAGCACCCCGGCGTCGGCGGCAGGGCCGTCGGGCAGGGCGCGGCCCTGGGCAGCCATGACTTCGGCGGCAGGCAGCGACGTGATAAAAGCCAGCTCCCGCAGCACATCCTCTGCCCCGCAGATGCGGCGGAACGCCTCGCTGCGCAAAAAGCGGAGTATCTTATAGACATCCAGCTTCCCGGCAATGGCGGGGGACGTGAGCTGCGCCGCCGCCTGACGCTCCCGCTCGGCGCGGACGGCATCCAGAACGGCAGCGTCCTCTGCGTCCCGCACAGCGGCCAGCGCCCCGAAGTCTGCGTGCTCGAGGAAGGCATGGAGAGCCGTACCCATCTCGGCGGCGGTGAGGCCGTCCTCGAGAGGAAGCCCGGGCGCTCAAGGGTGGTCTGCTCAGCAGCGTGGACGAGGCTGGTCACGCTGACCTTGGCCGGGATGTCCGCCAGCGCTGCCGCCGGATACCGCCAGCCGAAGCCCTGCCGCAGTGTCTCCACAAGGGCCGGGTCGGCCTCGGGCCGGGTCGGCTCTTCCGCCTCGGCAGGGGCTTCTTCAGGCGGGAGAACATCGGCCTGCACTGTGAGGGCGATGGTGCTTCTGGTGTCCGCAAAGGGCAGCTCGAGGTTCCCCGCCAGACGGCGGAGAGGCCCGCCGTTGGGGTGGACGAGGAGCGCCGCCCGCAGCCAGTCGGCGAAGCTGCCCGCCTGAGCGTTCAGGGTCTCCCCCGCCCCGGCGGCGAGGAAGGCGGCGGCTTTGGCGAAGGGGTTGGACGTCCGGCCGATGCCCAGCGGCACCGTCAAGATCAGCTTATCCTGCGCCCGGGTGAGGGCCACATACAAAAGCCGCATCTGCTCGCTCCGCATCTCGGCGGCGTGGACGGTGGAGAGGGCGGTGTAGGCCGCCGTCTTATAGGCCCCCTCGCCGCCTCGGGACGGAGACGAAGGCCCGCGCCCAGACGCGGTGGAGCAGGACGGGCTGGCGGGTGTCGGCGGCGTTGAACTGCCGGGCCGTGTCGGCCACGAACACCACCGGGAACTGCAAGCCCTTGGAGCGGTGGATGGTCATGATGGTGACGCAGCCGGGCCGCGCCCCGCCGGGGGCAGTCTCCTGCCCGGTGGCAGCCCGCCAGCGTGGCCGCGTCGATGGCACGGACGAGGGCCGAGATGCCGCCCGCGCCCCGCCCCGGCGCAGAAGGAGGCGAAGTGCCGCGCGTCCTCCCGGCGGCGCTGGCCGTTCTCCATGGCACCGAGGGCGGCGAGGTAGCCGGTGGAAACAAAGATTTCTTCCAGCAGTTCCTCCACCGGCACGCTCCGGGCCATCCGGCGCAGGGCCGTCAGACGCCGATAGAACGCCTGCACCCGGCGGGTGAAATCATCCTCCGCCCCGCTCTGGACGGCCTGTAAAACTGCGCCGTAGAGGCTGATGCGGGTGTGCTGATCGGGTGTCTGCGCTCCGGCCCGGAGGCGGACGAGGTCGTCGTCCGTAAAGCCGAACATCGGCCCCAGCATGGCGGCAGCGAGATTGATGTCCTGCGCGGGGTTGTCGATGACCCGCAGCAGGGCGATGAGGGGCGGATGTGGGGCGCGTCCAGCAGGTTCTCCCGGGCGTCGGCGTAGACCGGGATGCCCCGGGCCGTCAGGGCCTCGGCGTAGGCCGGGAAGTCGCCTCTCGCCGCCAGCAGGACACAGCAGTCCTCGTACTGCACCGGGCGGGTGGTGCCGCCGTCCCGCACCGGCTCGCCGGAAGCCACCATCGCCTCGATGCGGCCGGCGATATACTGTGCGTCCGTCTCGGCGGCATCGTCGGGCAGGAAGTGGGCCTCCACGCTGCCCTCGTACGCGCCGGGTGCGCCGCAGACCAGGCGCTGTCCGTCGCCGTAGGCCGTGTCGCCCAGAGCGGGCGTCATGAGCTGTTCGAAGATAAAGTTGATGCCTGCCACCACCTGCGGGGCAGAGCGGAAGTTGGCGTCCAGCGCCAGCATGGCGTTCTCGCCGGGCCTGCCGTCTTCGGGCCGGGGGCGGGCCTCGCCGCCGGCCAGGAGGGGCCAGCTCTCCAGCTTTTCCCGGAAGATGCTGGGGTCCGCCTGACGGAAGCGGTAGATGCTCTGCTTTAAGTCGCCCACGAGGAAGAGGTCATCCCCTGCCGAGCTGGCCAGACAACGGTAAAGGGCGTCCTGCAGGGCATTCGTGTCCTGATACTCATCCACCATGACGGCGGCGTAGCCCTGCCGGATGCCCTGACACAGCTCGGTGGGCTGGCCGTCGGCGTCCCGCAGGAGCCGCAGGGCCAGATGCTCGAAATCGCTGAATTCCAGCAATCTTCTCTCCCGCTTCCGGGCCGCAAAGCGGGCGTCAAAGTCCCGCACGGCGGCAAAGAGGGCGCGGAGGCAGGGTTCGGCGGCTTTCCGGTCAAGCTCGGCTTCGTCGAGGCTGCAACTGATGAGGTCTTCGATTTTCTCAAAGAGCTTTGCGGCCCTCGTCGGCCCGGGTCTTGACGGCGTCCTTGTGCTCACCGGTGAGCCGCTTTTTCATATTTTTGAGGCCGGGGGCCTGTTCCATGCCGAGGACGTAGGGCGTCAGCCTGTCGTAGAGGGGCGTCCATTCCCCTGCCCCGGCCAGACGCTCCATCTCGCCCAGCA
>ENA-OQBL01000813-OQBL01000813.1-human-gut-metagenome-genome-assembly--contig:-NODE-813-length-14426-cov-3.076649_pt1 | contig 14426 bp, 23 predicted proteins | sample MGYA00242747_ERZ504553 | MGnify/ENA primary metagenome ERZ504553 (study PRJEB26092, sample SAMD00036240) | human gut metagenome | host: Homo sapiens | study: EMG produced TPA metagenomics assembly of...
ATGATGGCACGTGTGGTTAAAGATCACAATGATAAATATGAACATACCATTAAAACAGATTGGCTGTTGCTTGGTAAGATTATTGCTTGGTTAGCACCAGTTGCGATTTTGTTAAAATTGCAAAACGACTTTGGTACTATGTTAGTTTTCATCGCTATTGTTGGTGGTGTGGTATTAGTATCAGGTATATCGTGGAAGATTATTGTTCCACTGTATGGAATCGTAATTATTGGCGCAATCACAGTTATCTTGCTGGTTGTTACACCAGGAGGACAATCTTTCTTAAGTCACTTCTTCCAAGCTTATCAGTTTGAAAGAATTAAATCATGGCTAGATCCATCCGGTGATACTTCATCCGGTGCTTACCAGTTATGGCAAAGTATGAAGGCCATTGGTTCCGGTCAATTATTTGGTAATGGTTTTGGCAAAGCTAGTGTATATGTTCCAGTTCGTGGATCCGATATGGTTTTCTCAGTTATTGGTGAAAACTTCGGTTTTGTCGGCTGTGTAGCTTTGATTTTGATTTATTTATACTTAATCGTTCAAATGGTTAAAATTTCGTTTGACACTAGAAATGTATTTTACTCATACATCGCTACTGGTGTTATCATGATGATTTTATTCCACGTATTTGAAAACATCGGTATGAATATTGACTTATTACCATTGACTGGTATTCCGTTGCCGTTCGTTTCTCAAGGTGGTTCAGCCTTGTTAGGTAACATGATTGGTATTGGATTGATCTTATCAATGAAATTCCACAATCGTGATTACATGTTTAGTACGGCTGGCGATTTTTAAAAATAATGAAAAGGATTCAAGTAAAAACTTGGATCCTTTTTTGTTGGTTTTAAATTATTTAAGAATGCCTAACTTTTCTTTTAACTGCAAAATTCTTCTAACTGAATCATTAATTTGCTTTTGGCTGATTGTACCTTTTTGTACGGCTTTCTTAATAGCAAGGATGCCGGTTTGATAATTCCCACCTAAAAGCATATCATTGCCAGCTTTTAGAGCCAGAACGTCGGCATTAATGTGGTGCTGCTTAGCGTACTGAGTGATTGCTCCCATTTGTAAGTCGTCAGTAATCATTAGACCTTGATAAGCTAAATTCTTACGGAGTAATTTGTGCACGGCTGGGGAGAGGGATGCCGGCATTTTAGTATCAATATTTTTGACCACGATGTGTGAAATCATGATTTCATCCACGCCAGCTTTAATTCCAGCCTTAAAAGGTAAAAGATCTTCCTTTTTATATTCAGACAATGGCTTATTGATTTGGGCAAAACCGGTATGAGTATCACCGGCATCTCCGTATCCTGGAAAGTGTTTAAGACAACTAGCAACTTTTTGACTTTGGATGCTTTTGACAGCAACTGGAATATACTTAGCTGTTGTTTCATAATCTTGTCCTAAGGTTCGATCATAAATAAAACTATTCTTATCTTTGGCAACATCAGCAACAGGGGCAAAATTCATGTTTATACCATTTTGATGCAGAATTTTAGCTACTGTTTGATCTTCTTTTTGGATGCCAGTTAGACCTTGAGTATTATAAATTTCTTGGGGACTAGGATATTTTCGTTGTGAAATACTAGGATTGGTATCAATTCGGGAAACTGTTCCACCTTCTTGGTCGGTGGCAATTAGTAAACCATGATTGCTGTTTTTTTGATAATTGCGCATTTCCGAATCAAATTGAGCCTTAGTCTTATTTTGAAAATCCGGTGCAAATAGAGTAGTACCGCCCAAGTGATATTTTTTAACATCTTGCATCATTTGCTTGGTGTTGCCTGTACTATGAGCAAAATACAATTGTCCTATTTTTTCGTTTAAAGTCATGTGCTTAAGGATCAAATCGATTTTATTGGTTTTCTTTTTAACAGCCGTAGTTTTAAAAAGTTAGTTGTTCTACTGTTAGCTTTTATCTGATGCTGGCAACCGGTAATTAATAATGCCGTAGTCGCTAAAGCAGTCAAAATTAATAGTTTCTTTTTCATGATATAACCTTCTTGTTTAACTATGATTATTTTAGTTGAAATAACCATAATATTAAATAAAGAATGGCAACAAAAAAGAACCGAACAAACCGGTTCTCTTTGGGTATAAAATATAAATTATTTCTCTAAAGCGTTAGCAATTTCTTTGGTACGGCATACCAAAACATCGCACTTTGAAGTTCTGGTAACGTATTCGGTAACACTACCGATGAGCAAACGTTCAACTGCATTTAGACCAGTTGCACCGACAACGATCAAGTCAATGTTGTGCTTCTTAGGAAAGTCGTGACCAATGATTGTCTTAGGTGAACCGAACTCAATTGAGTAATGAGAATCCTTTACGCCGGCCTTAACAGCACGAGCTTGGTAATCCTTCATTCTCTTTTCAGCATCCTTGGAAACTTGTTCGACCATTGCAGAATCAAAACTTGAAACGTTTTGGAAAGAACGGGTATCGATTACATGTAAAATTTCCAAAGTTGCATTATTACGCTTAGCGATGGCTACAGCTTTACTAAAAGCCAAATCGGCTTCTTTGGAACCATCTACAGATACTTGAATATTTTTGTATTGTGAAAGCATTTTCTAAACACCTCTTCCTAATATCTATTCTACCAAAAATTTGGTTATTATTAGGAATATATTACTCTTTATTTCCAGTAATTGATAAACCAAATACCAAGATGGTTAGGGAGGCAAGGAATAGCGTGATTAGGTTAAGATACTTGTTTCCCATAAATAAAATAATAATTCCAATGACACTTTCAATTAATAGCGCAATTGAAGTCCACTTTAAAATATTAGATAAACGAGGGTCGCCACCAACATCAAAAATCAAAAAATGACCATTTCTTCTGTGCCACAGGTACCAAGAGGTAAGCAGTAAAAGAAAAATAAAAATGATCATTACAACTTTTATTACCATAAAAAATATCTCCAGTTACAGAAAAAGACGGTCAATTAAGGCCGTCTCATTTAATATTCTAAAAAATCTGAGTTGACTAAACATAGCATAATGACGCTTGTTGAACCCGCAGTGTTCAAAATTTGAGTTGACGTCGCAGCGAATATGGATCCTGCACTAAGGCAGTATTCCGATTCGGTAGTTATTCGCCAACTCCCACGTCTTATAGTTTGATCGGTCAACTTTATACATTTAAGCTTGTCGATCAACTCAGATCACTTATTATGATAAGGGATCTGGCTATATTTGTCAATAAAATCAGTTTTTAGATAGATCATCAGTTTGCATCTGCTTTAGTTTTTGATAAATGGCTTTGTAACGTTGTTCTACCTTAGAATTTCCTTTTGGCTGGAAGTAATTTGCCTTAGTTAAATTGTCTGGCAAATATTGCTGTGCTACCCAGTCATTTTGATAATCATGAGGATAGAGGTAGTTAATGCCGTGTCCTAATTTTTTAGCACCAGAATAATGTGCATCCTTCAAATTGGCGGGAATAGAGTCAATCTTCTTATTTCGGATATCGCTGAGTGCATTATCAATGGCAGTAATGGCACTGTTGCTCTTAGGCGACAGCGCAAGTTCGATTACAGCATTAGCAAGTGGAATCCTAGCTTCAGGCAAGCCAACCATTTGGGCGGCTTGAATAGCCGTCATTGCTCGCTCGGCAGCGGCAGGATTAGCTAAACCAATATCTTCATATGCAATTACGGTCAGACGACGACAGATAGAAATTAAATCACCAGATTCGATTAATCTAGCCAAATAGTGCAATGCCGCATCAGTATCCGAACCACGGATTGACTTTTGGAAAGCAGAAACTAGATCGTAGTGGCCATCACCAGATGCATCGAAGTTTTGAATCTTCATCTGAATGGAATCGGCCATTTCTTTTTGAGTGATTAAAATAGTAGAATCATCTTTATGCTCATTTTTAAGTTCCTGCTTGGTTGAAAGAACAGCTAGTTCTAAGCTATTTAAAGTAGCTCTCAAATCGCCATTGCCTTTTTCAATTAAAAGCTGGCGAGCATCATCAGTCAGATTAACATTGTATTTGCCCAAGCCATTTTCCTTATCGGCAAGTGCACGATCGATGGCCTTAGAAGCATCTTCGCTTGATAAAGGCTTTAATTCGAAAATTTGGCACCGCGAACGAATGGCAGGAGAAATAGATATATAAGGATTTTCGGTAGTTGCACCGATTAGAATAACTTGTCCTGATTCAAGTAGGGGCAACAGAAAATCCTGTTTGGTTTTATCGAGACGATGAATTTCATCCAGCAATAAAACGACAGTACCGCTCATGTTGCCTTCTTCGGCAACTTGCTGCAGTTGCTTCTTGCCGTCAGTTGCCGCATTAAGCTTTCTAAAAGCATATTTAGTGGAACCGGCAATAGCACTAGCAATACTGGTTTTACCAATACCAGGAGGGCCGTAAAGAATCATAGAAGAAAGCAAACGAGCCTCAACCATTCGACGAATGATTTTTCCAGGGCCAATTAAATGCTGCTGTCCAACAACTTCGTCCAAATTTTTAGGCCGCATACGGTATGCTAATGGTTTCATTACTTATCCCCGTGAAATAAATGATGCCAAAAGCCTTCATGCTTTTTGGCTGGTGCATTAAGTTCAGTCTTAGGCATTTCAGGTGGATAAACTTGGTTAATCTTAATTCGTGGACGGTTAATTGCAGTTTTGGCTACAACTAAAACTGCGATATCATTTGGTCCTGTTTGAGCAGTTTCATTATTAACTAGAGTAAAAGGAATATCTTTCTTACTGCATTCTGCTTCAACATCGCCCAAGAAGCCATCATCTTTGATATTGCCGTTGATCAAAATAGTGTAACCCTTGAAATCATCGATATGTTTTAAAAAGAGGGCAGTCAATTTAGAATTCTTTACTTCCGTATTATCTAAACGAACTAAAACACGTTCACGTAAAGAACCTAAAAAAAAGTCTACGTTCATCTGGCTTGGTTTGAGGCGTAATACCTTGAGCAGCTTGTTCAACACGTTTGTTTAAATCTTCAGTCATATGATTCATCCTTTCTGTTAGTACCAATTGTAACAAAAAAAAGGCTTTCCACAATGGGAAAGCCTTTCGACAAAATAAAATGTAAAAATTAAAGTAACTTGTTGTAGTATTCAAACAACGAGTGATTCATCAATTTCTGGTTCCATTTCGTCACGTTCTGGTAAACGTACAAGAGAACCTTCCATCTTGTTGTCGTCAAATGAAACAAAATGATGGACGTGCAGTAACTGCATCTAAGGCATCCTTAACTTGTTGCAAGTTCTTTGACTTTTCCTTCAAACCGATAGTTTGACCAACTGAAACTTCGTATGAAGGGATGTCAACGCGCTTGCCGTCAACAGTGATGTGACCATGGTTAACTAATTGTCTAGCTTGTTCTCTAGTAGTAGCTAAACCAAGACGGTAAACAATGTTGTCCAAACGACGTTCAAGCAAGATCATGAAGTTAACACCGTGTTGACCTTCACGAATCTTACCAGCGCGAGCAAACAAAGTTCTAAATTGACGTTCGTTTAAGCCGTACATCCAACGTAACTTTTGCTTTTCGTGCAATTGTTGACCGTATTCTGACAAACGACCACGACTGTTAGGACCGTGTTGACCTGGAGCGTAGTTACGACGAGCGATTTCCTTACCAGTACCTGAAAGAGAAATACCTAATCTTCTTGAACGTTTCCAACTTGGACCTGTATATCTTGACATAAAAATCCTCCATAAAATTTATAATGATAATTTTTGGAGTAAAATATTACGAATAAGTTCAACATTCGTGCATCTTGGATTTACATTTTCGCCCAATGCAGCGCGGGTTACTCGTTCACTAAAGCGTTTCAAGATGTTGACGTTCTTGTCACTTATTGCTGCAAATATTTTACACGACTAGTATTATATAGGCTTCAGAATAATAAATCAAGAAATAGGACAGCTTTTTCACATCTTCAGACCATGTTTTGTTATAATTATAGTAGTTTTTGGAGGATAAACGATGTCATCAATTCAAACTATTATTATAATTGCCGTTGTCATCCTTATTATAGTCGTCATTGCACTCATGCTTTGGGTCAACCGCAGGCAACTGCGTGCGATCGAAGTAAATTGACGCAGCAGTCAATGAAATTGAAAAAATGCATCTCGAAGAAGACATTACGCGACTAGATAAAATGGATTTGGCCGGTGAAAGTCTAACTACATTAAATACTTGGCGCAAGAGCTACAATGAAACTTCAACTCAAAAAATTGCCTCGCGTGCAACAGTTAGTTGAAGAAGCCGCCCAAGAAAACACCACTTATAAGCTCTTCAAAGCTAGGAAAAAAATATCCAAAAAAGCTCAAGAGATAATCAAGCCAACTTTAGAAGACGCTCGCAATACTAAAGCTGATTTTTACAGAGTTACTTGAATCAAACAAAGAAAATCAAATGCAATATGATGCTTTGATTAAGGTTTATCATGAACTTAGAAAGAGTGTTTTGGCTGGTTCGTTTGAATATGGTGCGGCTATTGATCAAATTGAAGATCAACTTGCATCAATGGAAAGTGACTTTGAAGAAGCCAAGAACCTTTCTTCTCAAGGTGATCATGTTGAAGCTAAGCGCGTATTGTCTAAGATTAGAATGGCTTTAGGCGCATTGCAAAAACGCTTGCCTAAGATTAAGGAAGGAAATCATCAATTAGAGGTTGTTTTCCAAGATCAATTGCGTGAATTATCTGATGCCTACAAGAAGATGGTTTCAGAAAAGTATTACATTACTGATATAGATGTATTGAAGCGAATTAAAGAAATTCATGGTGAAATTGATGATGCGCGCAAGTTGCTTGCAGAGACTAAGGTTGATGAATTAGCCAAAGAAAATAAAAAGATCTCTGGTGAAATCGATGAACTTTATACTGCTTTGGCTAAGGAATACAAGGCTCGTCCATTTGTTGAGAAGAATCAAAATAAGATGTTGACTTTGATTGCTCATCAACAAGCCGCTTCTAAGAAACTCGTTGAAAAATTGCAACATATTGATGAAAGTTACGAATTAACTCACGGTGAACTTGAGAAGAGTAAGGAACTTGAAAAAGAAGTCAATGATATGAATCGCCAATATACCGTCGATACGCAAAGTATTGCCGACGGCAAAGGTGTTTACTCCGCAATTCAAGATTCATGGTTGCAAATGCTAGATCGTTTGCGTGAAATCGATCAAGAGCAAGCTAAGATGTCAACAGATGTTGATGGCTTGTATGATTCAGAAAATGTCGCTAACGATTCTATTAAACGTTTCAAGCAAGAAGTTTCATTAGTATATCGTCGTCTTGAGAGACGCAATTTACCAGGTAATCCAGATAGTTTTGTTCAAATGTATACCTTGGTAGTTAATGAAATTGGTCATGTCAGTGATGAATTAAGCCAAGTTAGAATTAATATGGAAAAGATTTCTAATGAATTAATTCAGATTTCTGACGATGTCGAGCGACTTAAGCGCGAAGCTGATGATATTATTAATTCTGCTAACTTAGTTGAATTAACAATGCAATATTCTAATAAGTACGCTGATAAAGATGCAATTAAGCAGGCCCAAAAGCTCGCAATGCAGCTGTACAATGAATATAACTACAAAGATGCATTAGATACCATTGCTACTGCACTTGAAAAAGTAGAACCAGGCAGCTACCAACGTCTTGAAAATGCATATTATTCAGAACAAAGAGAGTAAATAATTGAAGCTTTTAATTATTTGGGGCTAAAATTTAGAAGTCAATGAACGGTCAAGCAATTGGCCGTTTTTTAAATGAAGGGGTAATATTTGTGATTTATTTTGATAACAGTGCAACAACTAAGATAGATCCTCAAGTATTGGATACTTATAACAAGGTAGCAACCAATATTTGGGGCAATCCTTCCAGTTTGCATAAAATGGGGGACCGTGCTCACCAATTGCTTGAAGCATCTCGCAATCAAATTGCTGGATTATTAGGTGTAAAACAACATGAAATTTTCTTTACCTCAGGTGGTACAGAATCAAATAATACAGCGATCAAGGGAACTGCTATTCAAAAGCGGGAATTTGGTAAGCATATCATTACTTCTAGTGTTGAACATGCTTCAGTTGCCAATAGCTTCACTGCTTTGGAAAACTTGGGCTGGCGTGTGACTCGACTTCCGGTAGATAAAGAAGGTAGAGTTAACGTTAATGATTTGAGAAATGCAATTGATTCAGATACAACGCTAGTTTCAATCATGGGTGTCAATAACGAGATTGGGACCATTCAACCAATCGATGAAATTAGTGATTTGCTTGAAAATTATCCAACGATTCAATTCCACGTTGATAACGTTCAAGCACTTGGCAAGAATATTTGGGATAAAGTCTTCACACCAAGAGTAGACTTATCTAGCTTATCTGCTCACAAGTTCCATGCACCTCGTGGTATTGGTATTCTTTATAAAAAAGAAGGCAAGATGCTTAGTCCGCTTAATGATGGTGGCGGCCAAGAAAAGGGCCTTCGTTCAGGTACCGAAAACTTACCAGCAATTGCAGGGATGGCAAAAGCAATTCGTCTTTTACTTGAAGATGAACCTGAAAAGGCTGCTAGAGAAGCTGCAATTAAGGCAAAGATTGTTGATTATTTGAAGCAAAAGCCCGGTATTGATATCTTTTCACCAGTTCAAGACAACTTTGCACCACACATTCTTTGCTTTGCCTTAGAGGGTATTCGTGGAGAAACTTTGGTGCATACGCTTGAAGATCAAGATATTTATACTTCAACTACTTCTGCTTGTGCTTCAAAGACAGCAGATGAAGCAAGCACCTTGGTTTCTATGCATATTGATGATAAGATTGCTACTAGTGCAATACGTTTGAGTTTTGATGAGACAAATACGCTTGCAGAAGCAGATGAATTTATCAAGGTCTTTGATAAGATCTACAATCATTTTGCTAAAATTAATCATTTGGGAGAGAATTAATGGAATATACAGAAGTTATGGTCCGTTATGGGGAACTCTCAACTAAGGGGAAGAACAGAAAAGACTTTATCAATCGTTTAGCTACTAACGTTGAAAGAGTCTTGAAGGATTTCCCTCAAATTGAATTTCACCCACGGCACGACCGGATGCACATCATTTTGAATGGTGCACCATTTACTGAAGTTGATAAGCGACTTAAAAAGGTTTTTGGTATTCAAACCTACTCACCAGCTATTAAAGTTCCTAAGACTTTAGAGGATATTAAGAAAACCTCTTTGGAATTAATGAATGAAACTTTTAAGCCTGGCATGACTTTTAAGGTTAATACTAAGCGTAGTGATCACAAGTTTGAATATGATACTAACCAACTTAACAATTTGATTGGTGATTATTTATTCGATCATATCGACCACTTGAAGGCTGAAATGAAGCACCCTGATTTAGTACTTAGAATCGAAGTGCGTCAAGATGCTGTTTATATTTCTAACCAATTGCTTCACGGTATTGGCGGGATGCCTGTTGGTACTGCTGGTAAAGCTGTAATGATGCTTAGTGGTGGTATTGATTCACCAGTTGCTTCATACCTTGCAATGAAGCGTGGGGTTGATATTGAAATGGTGCACTTCTTCAGTCCACCTTACACTACTGAAAAAGCTTTAGCTAAGGCTAAGGAATTAACTGGTATTTTGGCAAACTATGCAGGTAAGATTAACTTTATCGCTGTGCCATTTGCTGAAATTCAGGAAACTATTAAGGAAAAATTGCCAGAAGGTTACTTGATGACTGTACAACGTCGCTTCATGTTGCAACTTGCAGACCGTATTCGTGCTAAGCGCGGTGGTCTTGCAATCTTTAACGGTGAATCTGTTGGTCAAGTTGCTTCACAGACTTTGCAATCAATGGTTGCTATTAACGATGTGACAACTACACCAGTTATTCGTCCAGTTGCTACAATGGATAAGACTGAAATTATTAAATTGGCAGAAGATATTGGTACTTTTGATCTTTCAATTCAACCATTTGAAGATTGTTGTACTATCTTTGCTCCACCACGTCCTAAGACTAAGCCAAAGCTTGATAAGGCTCGTGAATACGAAGCTCGTCTTGATGTTGAAGGCTTGATTCAAAGAGCGATGGATGGAATTGAAGTAATGCCAATTTATCCAAATGAAAAATTTATCAACGATAAGATCGAAGAAGATCAAGATTTGTTGTAAAAAGTTATGCCGACAGAATGATCTGTTGGCATTTTTTGTAGAAAAAGGTAAAAACAGTGAAGATCGGAAAATCACTAAGAGAAACTAGATTGGCAGCTGGACTTACTCAAACTGAAATGGCAGCTGGTGTTGCTTCGGAATCGTTTTATTCTAAAGTAGAACGTGGGATTCATAATATAGATGCAGATACTTTGGTTAAGCTTTTAAAAGCTAGAAAAATTAATCCTGTAGGTTTCTTTAAACAGGCGATTGACATAGCTGGTAATGAGAAAAATTACAGCAAGTAACCGATAATATTTAAAATCAATGCATGCAACTAATTCCAGAGATTTGCAAGAATGGCAGCAAGTATTTGAAGAATATAAAGAAAGCAAAGAAAAGGGCGTTGAATACACGCAATGGGTGAGCAATAAGAAATTACATAGACCATACTTTAAAAAATGAAAATGACTTGAATTGAAATGATTCTAAGTCATTTTTTTATGATATCTACGACTCTCTTAACTTCTTACTTTTAAGTAGGAAGTGTTTTATTTTAGAAATTACATTAAAAAATTCAAAAATAAAAGTGTATCTGCAAGAAAAAAGGAGACCGTAAAATATTTTGTGTAAGGATGAATGATTCCTTAAATTAATTTCTTAAAACATTAGAAAAAGGAGTTCCTTTCTCGTATGATTGGTTTGAACTAAAAAAAACACATACAGAAAGAAGAACTCCTTCATGAATGATTTTACCAAAAATATGGCACAAGCTCTATTCAATCAAGACAAAATAAACGATTTATTGCGCAAAGAACTCCAGCAAACAGTTAATGACCTATTGGAAGCTGAACTGACTGCGTTTTTAGGCTATGATCCTTATGCCAGAGCTGGCTGGAATACAGGCAATTCACGCAATGGTGCTTACTTTCGCAAGGTTGATACGCAATTTGGCGAGATTGAAATTCAGGTGCCTAGGGATCGCAACGGCATGTTTCATCAGCACACGCTCCCTGACTACAAGCAGCACTCCGATGTCTTGGAAAGCATGATTATCAAGCTATATTCCAAAGGCGTAACCACCAGAGAAATAGCCGACTTGATTGAAAAGATGTATGGCAGTCATTACAGCCCAGCTCAGGTATCTAACATCTCCAAGCAGATGATTCCAAAAGTCGAGGCCTATCATCAGCGCAAACTCAGTGACAAGTTCTTCTGCGTTTATTTGGACACTACCTAGAGAAAAATCTATTTACACAAACTATTTGACAGTGCAGTGTCTTTATTTGACAATGATACTAAGAAAGTAGATTTCTATACCCGCTTATTGGAGGAAGATAATTTTACTTTTTGTTTGCAAAATGTACCGGTTACTAAAAAGGATAGTTCCCATGCGCATTGATAAATATTTAGCTAATATGAATGTCGGCTCCAGAAAAGAAGTGCACGTTTTAATTGAAAAAAGGCATTGTCACTGTAAATGGTGATGTGGTAAAAACACCAAAACAGCAGGTTAAGGAATCCGATGAAGTATTGGTAGATGGCCAAGAGATCAACTATCAAAAGTATCATTACTTCTTGATGAATAAGCCTAAAGGCGTGTTGTCAGCAACTGAAGATCGCAGTCAAAGAACGGTTATCTCATTGCTTAAGCCGCAGGATCAGTATCAAGGGATTACTCCAGTAGGACGGCTAGATAAGGATACAACGGCCTGCTTTTACTCACTAATGATGGCCAGCTCAATCATAAATTGCTTGCACCTAATAAGCACGTAGATAAGATTTACCGGGCAAAAATTGCGGGTGTAGCCGATGATGAGACAGTAAAAATTTTTGCTAGTGGAATGACCTTGGGCGATAGTACTAAATTAAAGCCAGCTGAACTAAAGATCTTGAGTCAAGACGAAGAACATGATAGTTCTGAAATTGAGATTAGAATTCGTGAAGGAAAATATCACCAGATTAAGCGAATGTTTGGCGCGGTAGGGATGAAAGTCGTTGAACTTGAACGGATTTCGATGGGAAAGTTGAAATTACCGAAAGATTTGAAACGTGGCGAATACATTGAACTTAATTTGGATGACGTAAGTAAGATTAAATAAGGCGGAATGAAGAAAGTAAGAACAATAACCCATTCAGAAAGTTTCGTCCAATTAATTAAATATGTCTTAATTGGCTTCCTGGGACTAATAGTTGATTTTGGAGTTTACACAATTTTGACGCATTTTAAAATGAATGTGGAACTTGCAAATGTCATTTCATCAACCTGTGGGATTATCAATAATTTCTTATGGAATTCATATACTAACTTTAAGGTTCACGATCATCTTTTTATGCGGTTCATTTCGTATTTTGGGGTCGGTCAAATTACGACTGTTTTTACCACAGTTTCTTTATTCATATTTGTCACGCGATTAGGTTATTCCCACTTGATCGTGAAGGTCATAGCGACCTTTGTGGCAACGCTAATTCAATTCATTGTTAATAAAACAATTACTTTTAAAAAAGTTAGAAAGTAAGATGAAAAGATACCAGTCGAAGCTGAGCGTTGGTTTGCAGATAGCTCACAGGATAATATTTGTTAGAGATGCAAAAAATTGTATCATAACAACTTTGTTATTTTTAAATTGTTAAATAAGTATTTGATTTTCAAGCTGTGAAAACGCTAATTCTAGATATATAGAGAAAAAGAAAAGGCAGAATTCTTATAATGAAGAACGGTAAATATCAAGTATGTGCACAAGGTCATGGCTCAGAATCGATGCCAATGGCCGTTACTATCGAAGATGATAAGATTAAGAATATTGAAATTGATTCATCCGGCGAAACTAAGGGTGTTGCCGATGAAGTCTTTAATCGCTTGCCTAAACAAATTATTAATAACCAAACTTTAAATGTTGATGCAGTTAGTGGCGCAACTATTTCAAGTCACGGCGTTGTAGATGGAATTGCTCAAGCGATTACTGAAGCTGGTGGGGACGCTGATGAATGGAAGAAGCGTAATAAGCCAGTAGCTACAAAGGCAACAGATGAAGAAATCACGGTTGATGTAGCGGTTGTAGGTGCTGGTGGTGCTGGTTTAGCTGCTGCAGTTCGTTCAATTCAACATGGCGAAAAAGTTGCTATTTTAGAAAAGTACCCACAAATTGGTGGTAATACTAGTCGTGCTGGCGGTCCCATGAATGCCGCTGAACCTGATTGGCAAAAGAACTTCAAGGCGCTTCCAGGTGAAAAGGATACTTTGAAGGAATTGGCTGCAACTCCGATTAATCAAATTGATCCTGAATATCAAGATGACTTTAAGAGATTACAAAAGCAAATTAAGGAATACGTTGATTCAGGTGCAGATTATTTATTTGACTCAACTTTGCTTCATGAAATTCAAACTTACCTGGGTGGTAAGAGAACTGACCTTAAGGGTAATGAAATTCATGGTAAATATGCTTTAGTCCATGAATTAGTAACTAATGCTTTAAATTCAGTTAAATGGTTAGCTGACTTAGGCGTTAAGTTTGATAATAGTGATGTAACTGAACCAGTTGGTGGTTTATGGCGTCGTGGTCACAAGCCAGTTGAACCGATGGGTTATGCTTACATTCATATTTTAGGTGACTGGGTAAGAGATCATGGTGTTGGTCCATATCTTGAAACTCGTGCAGAAAAATTGATCATTGAAGATGGCAAGGTACGCGGCGTAGTTGCTACACGTGCTGATGGCAGTAAGTTGACTGTTCATTCAAAGGCTGTCATTTTAACTGCAGGTGGTTTTGGCGCCAACACTAAGATGGTACAAAAATATAATACTTACTGGCAAAAGATTGACGATGATATCGCAACTACTAACTCACCATCAATTACTGGTGATGGGATTAATTTAGGTCTTGAAGCTGGTGCTGATTTGTTCGGTATGGGCTTTATCCAGTTAATGCCAGTAGCCGATCCCAAAACTGGTGAATTATTCACTGGTGTTGTAACTCCGCCAGCAAACTACATTATGGTTAACAAAAAAGGCAAGCGTTTTGTCAATGAATTTGCAGAACGTGAATGTGCTAGCTAAAGCTGTAATTGCCAATGGTGGATTAATTTATCAAATTGCTGACGATAAGATTAAGGAAACTGCCTACAATACTACTCAAGAGTCCCTTGATGCTCAAGTTAAGGCTGGCACCCTGTTCAGAGATGATACTTTAGAAGGTTTAGCTAAGCAAATTGGTATGGATCCAGATGCTTTTAGTTGATACCATTAAGAAGTACAATTCATATGTTGATGCAGGAAAA